>Ga0172378_10000465_pt1 | contig 35585 bp, 31 predicted proteins | sample GrowelOW332metaG_FD_119755 | JGI IMG/M metagenome (GOLD analysis project Ga0172378, IMG submission 119755) | Groundwater microbial communities from an aquifer near a municipal landfill in Southern Ontario, Canada - Pumphouse #3_1 metaG | ecosystem: Environmental > Aquatic > Deep subsurface >...
TAAGACCGCTCCAAACCCGACCGGTAAACCAAACTTTTCTCTTCACAAAAAACAGATCACCTGTATGTGTGATGACGATTACTTAAAAACTATGCTGCAAATGTTATAATGCGTTTGCCCTGTGAAACTTCCTTGAAGATCAACGTTTATTTTATACAACTATATATTGCTGCTATTATTAAGGCTAAAATGGTAGCTGTAATTATATATATCCATATAGGAAGAGAATTATCATTTTGTGACATAGATGACTTTTTATTCATATATGTTCTCATTATTCTTCTTATTTTTTTTTTCTTTGATAAGGAAATATTTTTCTTTCTATTACTATTATGTTCTATATATGAAATAGTTTGTATATTATTCATAGCATAACCACAGTGCGGACATCCTTTCTCAAACATAGAAGCAGGACCTGATGTACCGCATTTCGGGCAGCGGACTGAAGAAAAAAAACGACCGCAGCGTTTACATATACGTGCATTTTCAGGAACTTCTGCACCACAATTTTCACAGAAAAACTTTGCATATTGTTTTTTAGTTTTCATAGATTTTACCAAGTCTTAGCACAATAATTTCTCCTGTACTTACTATATCAGCTGTACAGTATGAATATTTATTATTATTTCTAAACGATACCTCTTGTATATGATCCCCTGCGGTTAGTCCTTGTACAAGAGGCATAATATCAGGCTTGAATTCAATTTGATCATTTTTATAAGTAAGGACGATACCTGTTATAAAAGCTTCTGTTTTTGGATGAGTGAAAATTAGATTATATATTTTGTTTTCTGATTGTTCAATGATTATTGTATTTTCTTCAGTTTCTGGTATTAAATTCGAAGTTTTGGATTTTAATATTGAAACAAATTTTTCCAGACCTGATTTATCTAGTGATGAAAAAGTTCCCTTTATTCTAAGTGCAGCGGCCTTTTCAACTTCTGTTACAGGGAAAAAATCCGGTGTATAAAGTATTATTTGCGGTATGTTACCACTTATACCGCACTTAACGAATTGAGAAAATGTTTTCCAGTGTCTTGGGTAGTCACTTGTACTTATAACGACTACATCAGGACGTATTTCTTCGACATTATCAAGAGCCTTAAGTAACCAACGGTAAATTATTGTGTCAAAATTATGGGCAATAAGCGTATTATTGACTTTTTTAATAACATCATCATCATCAGAAATAATAATGGCTTTCATTCTGTCCCCAGATTAACAACAGTATAATCGTAAATTTGCCAGACTCCGTCACGCTGACGGACTTCGTATGTATAACTTTTCTTTTCATAGTATGTACGGTTATTGAACCATTCTGTAACAAGGACAGACCCTTCTGTTTGTGAATAAACTGTTTTTTCAATCTGGAATTTTTCAGGAACTGCTACTATATCACCATCAATACGAGATTCCATCAGATCTGATTTATATGTTTCAATCATTTTTTGTCGCTCATCAGCTGAAACACTTCGAAATTTTCGTTTTGCTGCTGGAGTTCGCTCTATCATAGATTCGATATCCATATACAGAAAATACTGGTCCCACAATGATTTTTGTCTTGCTGTAATTGTTTGTTCGACAACTTTATCAGGAGAAATTTCTTCAGGTTTTAAGATTTCTGCTGTATCTGATTTGATCGGAATTATTGAAGATGAAGCAACTGACGGGGATGGACGTACTTCAAGGGTTAGACGATTGGATACAAGTTTTATTTTATTTGATTTATATAACTCTGGATAGAAGTTGAGTTCAATATAATAAATTGAAGGTTCTCCAATAATGAGATAGTCTTTGAGGTTCTCGACAAATGAATATTCTTCTCCATTTTCAAGTGAAATTTCGCGAAAATACACTGTTTGATTTGTAGTTCGCTTTCTTATGAGTGAATCGGTTTGTTCGAGTTGTGTGTTTTTTATTGTATATGCATTAAAGTCTAAACTGAACATACGATCGTCTGCTAATTTAAATCGCAATGTATCTGATCCATTGTTTTTTACTGAAATATGAACAAATACAGGATTTGTGTCAGTACTATTGGGATAATACATAGTCTTGTCATAGAACTTTATTGAGACAGATGCAGTATTGTAAGAATCTGTATTTACTGTTTGTGCATAAAAAGTCTGTCCAAACAATACTAAAAATGCTATAATTATAAAAATATTTCGTTTCAAAGTCGTTCTCCAGCAAGGTATATACATATGTTTAAAACAACACCTTTCTTTTATTATCGGACAAATTGATGAATATATTATCAGCAAATTCTATTAACACATTTATTCGTTCTTGGCAGGAAGTAAGAAATAACATAGAAATACTTACAAACCCCGCATGTACTTTTCCTATAAGTGTACGAGGTTTGCAAGGGGCTATGTACAGTTATTTTACTACAGAATATTGTAAGCAGGCAGCTCAGCGTGCTTTTTTATCATATCAGTATACAGGAGGAGGAAAAACTCCCTCAGAGGATATCCATAATGACTCAAGTTCATACGATACAATAATTGTTGTTCCTGACGAATCTGAAGCAGACAGACTTGCTTCAGATTTTACAACGGTTTTTCCTGAAGCGGAAACAATTATTCTTCCTTGGTGGGGAATGGTTCCTTATCGACCTGCTGCTAAGGGATCAGCTGTTTTTGGAAAACGCGCTGCGGCTCTTGCAAAACTTGCTGTTTCAAATATAAATGGTATACTCAGAAAAAAAAATCGAATTTTTATTTTAACACAGCGAGTATTTCAGTCCCCCTTACCACCTCCTGAACATCTCCGCTGTAATACATTCAGACTGCAAAAAGGACAACAGATTAATACAGTTAAAACAGCAGAACGTCTTACTTCCATTGGTTATATTCGTGTTCCTCGTGTTTCTGTTCAAGGTGAATTTAGCCTGCGGGGAGAAGTACTTGATATTTTTTCACCTGGTAACGATTTTGCTACACGGATTATTTTTGATTTTGATGCAATTGAGAATATAAAATATTTTAATCCGGAAACGCAGAGTACAACAGAACCAATTGAAAATTTTCTTGTTGTACCTATGAAAGAAGTGATATGGGGTACGTCACTTACAGACTTCTTACGGGAAAAAATGAAGAGATATGAGGAAACTTCTGTATCTGATGATGAAATGAAAAATTTTTCTGTTGATAATAATGTACATCTCCCCCTTACAAAGATGGCAAAAGAAAGACTTGAAGGAATGCTGGCAGAACTTGAAACAAGAAAAGAAACAGAAGGTGAAGAACTTTTCTATCCGATTCTTTGGAATCGGAAGTATTCGATTGCTGATTATGTAAGTCCAAAATCAGCAATTTTCTTTTTTGATTATGACCGTCTAATAAATGCAGAAGAGAGCATAATGCGAGAATATGCTGGAATGTATCGGCGCTCACGTATAGAATTTCCTGTATTGCCACCATATGAAATGATTATAGACTTTAATTTACAAGTACAGACTTTTTCAAAATGTATATTTTTTCGTACACTTTCACAATTTTCTGATTATAATAGTCAGAATGTTATCTCCACTAATTCCTCAGAAATTGTTTTTACTTGTGAACCTGCACGCAGTTTTTTTGGTAATATTAACTTTCTGAAAGATGAGCTTGAGAAACTGCTGAAAGATGGCTGGAAGGTTTTTATTTTTGCAAATGGAGAAAATCAATCTCTTCGTATAAAAGAGATACTTAAAGAATATACGGGTACAGAAAGTACAGACGAAAAAGCATATCATAAACATTTTTATCCAGTCACAGTTTTTTCTGAATGTCTTTCTGAAGGCTTTTCGATTCCTGATATAAAAGTTCTTGTAATACAGGAAAATGAGATTTTTGGTAGACGGCGTTATGTTCCTAAGTCTCTTCATAAAGTAAAAAGTGCAATTATAGATACGTTTGTTGAACTTAATCCAGGAGATTATGTTGTTCATGTTGAATATGGAATAGGAATATTTCGGGGTATAGAACGTGTAAAATCAACAGGAAATGAAAGGGACTATATAAAACTCGAATATGCCGACAGTGAGTATGCGTTTGTCCCAATTGAACAGGTTAATATGGTTCAGAGGTATATTGGAAATGAGGGAGAATCTCCAAAAATAGATCATATCGGTAGTAAGAATTGGGAAAATCGAAAAAATAAAGTTCAAAAGTCTGTTGAAGATCTCGCACAAAAGCTAATCGACTTATATTCTAGAAGAAAGGCATCTTCCGGATTTCCTTTTCCAAAGGATACCGAATGGCAGGCTTCCTTTGAAGCTGCTTTTCCCTATGAAGATACACCTGATCAGGCAACAGTCACAGATGAAGTAAAACGGGATATGGAAAAACCCATACCGATGGACAGACTTGTGTGTGGTGATGTTGGTTATGGGAAAACAGAAATTGCTATGCGTGCTGCATTTAAGGCTGTTATGGGCGGGAAACAAGTAGCTTTCCTTGCACCAACTACGATTCTTGCAGAACAGCATTATGAAACATGCATAGAACGTTTTAGTAGTTTTCCTGTAAAAATTGCACAGTTATCACGTTTTGTAACTCCTGCTGAACAAAAAAAGACATTAGAAAAACTTATAACAGGAGATGTGGATATATTAATTGGTACGCATCGTATAATTCAGAGAGATGTCATTTTTAAAAATCTTGGACTTATGATAATTGATGAAGAACAGAGATTTGGTGTCAAGGATAAGGATAAACTAAAGGAAATGAAAGCTAATATAGATTGTCTTGCAATGTCTGCAACTCCGATTCCTCGTACACTGCATATGAGTTTATTGAAAATTCGTGATATGAGTTTATTGAAAACCCCACCGCAAAATCGACAGTCTATAGAAACAGTGATTGAACCTTACAACGATATTCGTATTGCAGAGGCTATCAGGCGGGAAGTAGAGAGGGGGGGGCAGGTATTCTATTTGCATAATCGGGTTGAGTCGTTACTGGAGATTCGTAAGAAACTTGAGTTGCTTCTTCCTGAAATGCTTATTGATATTGCGCATGGACAGATGACCAGTGAACAGCTAGACAATATATTTCGGCGTTTTAAAATGGGTGGTTTTCACGTACTAGTTGCAACTACGATTATTGAAAACGGTATAGATATTCCTAATGTAAATACGATAATAATTGACCGTGCAGATATGTATGGTGTATCGCAACTTTATCAACTTCGAGGACGTGTTGGCCGCAGCGATCGGAAAGCTTACGCATATTTATTCTATCCTCAGAATGTATCATTGTCAGAAGTCGCTATGAAACGTCTTCAAGTTATAAGTAATTTTACAGAATTAGGAAGCGGATTTAAAATTGCGATGAAAGATATGGAAATTCGTGGTGCTGGCAATTTACTTGGAAAGGATCAGTCAGGTGATGTTTATTCCGTTGGATTTGAGTTGTATTTAAGACTTCTTAATGAAGCAGTAGAACATCTTACTATGCAAAAAGATTATAAAATTCAAAATGAAGTACTTATGGAAATGGAATATACTGGATTTATTCCTGATTCGTACGTACAGAATACACAAACAAAAATGGAAATTTACAAAAAAATTGCATCTATTCAGACCGATGAAGAATTTAGAGAAGTTATAGACGAATTAAATGATCGTTTTGGTCCAATTCCTGACGAAGTATCGAGCCTTTTGTCTCTTGCAGAAATTAGAATTTTATGTAAGAAACTCAATATAGCTTCGATAAAAGAACGACAAGGTGTAATAGGAATTTCATTCTCAAAAATTTCAGACATATCTATTGATAAGGTTTTACGACTTATAAAAGAAGATGCCGATGCAATATCTCTGGATTCTATGCATCCTAACATGATTTTCTTAAAGCTCGGAAAAATAGGGCTTAAAGAAAAGAGTGAATTTATTCGTGAAAAATTAGAAAAAATAGCATGAATAAAATATATTAGAGATTATAGTAGAAAGTAATTTCAAAATAAGTTTAGGTAGACAGAATATACATTATTATATGTAATAAGTGAATACAAATTCCTCATAAACATAATAACTTTTTGTCCATTATTTATTATATTTACGATAATTAATGCTCATTAACATTCCTATACAAATCATAGCAGTCCATAAAGAAGAACCTCCGTATGATAAAAATAACAAAGGAATACCTGTTATAGGCATTATTCCCATAACCATTCCGACATTAATAAAGAAATGAAATGCAAACATAGCTAGTATACCTGATGCAATATAACAGCCAAATCGACTTGAAGAATTCCGTATGATTTTTATTGTTCTCTGAAAAATAATAGCATATAAAATAAATACGAATAGTCCACCAGCGAATCCGAGTTCTTCCGATAGAATGCTAAAAATGAAATCTGTACTTTGTTGAGGGAGAAAACGATAGTGACTTTGTGTTCCATGAAGAAATGTGCGACCAAATATTCCTCCCGAACCGATAGCAATTTTTGACTGTATAATGTTCCAGCCGGAACCTAAAGGATCAATAGCCGGATCCATGTATACGATGAGGCGCTTTATTTGATAGTCTTTAAGAACATTACCTGCCGCAAATGAAAAAATAAAAGATATTGTCATAATTAGAAAAAAATAAGAAATCCAATAAAAATATTTTTTCCCATGAAGATATCTAAGTCCTATAATACCTATAATAGTAATAAGAAGTGAAGTAATAATAAGAAGCAGACGAAGTTTTGGTATGGTAAGTGCCCCTATAACAGCAAAGCTTTTTTTTGCTATGACATTGTTCCATACAGGAAGAATCGTGAGAAATATAGTGCATGTACCAATTCCAAGTATGAATATTACGTATCGAATGGGGATTCCTGCCATAAAACACATTACAAGAAAGATAGGAATATAGACGCTTGCAGTTCCTAGATCGGGTTGTATTAGAATCAGTCCGATTGGAAGAATAAAAAAAGCTATAGCAGTAATAAATCGCCTAAGTTGATTTTCGTTTTTTGTTTCCGAAAGATAATGTGCCAGAAAAATAATAAAAATGATTTTACCAAATTCAGATGGCTGTATTCCAAAATCTCCAATTCCCAGCCAACTTCTTGCACCATTTACATAACGGCCGAATAAACATGTATATAAAAGAACAATTAAAAGACCAATATATAAATTTTGTGCATATCTTTCAAATTTACTATAATCATACAGTGAAGACAAAATCATTAGAACAATACCTAATAATGCCCAAATTATCTGTTTGATGTATTCATTTGTCACAAGTATCCCTTGTGAATTTATTCCTGATGAATAAATAAAAGCTATTCCAAGTATAATCAGAATAAAAACACTGGTAAAGAGAATATAGTCGGGTACATCCCAAAATTTTGTTTTCATTTTCCTGTTTTTTTACTCCTGTCTGTTACCGTTTTTAAGCAAATAATGAAAACCTAATGCTGTCGTTGCTTCTTCATATGTCTGATTAGCAAATATTCCCTGAATAATAATATTTGTGGCATACGGAGCCCACCATTCCCAAGGGTTGCATGCCTCTACAAGCGTTGCAACTACTACTTGATCTTCCACAGGTGCGTCATACGGTGCATATGCTACCATCCAAGAATGCCAGCTGTTTTTATATTGTGCAACTTCAGACGTTCCTGTTTTACCCGCACTCTGAACAAATTTATTATGCATAGGATATGCAGGTGTACCATCTGTAATTGTATAATGTAGATCTTCCTGAACCGTTTTCCACACATCGGCATCAACAGTTGATTTAAAAATTACTTCCGGTTTTACTTCTTGAATAATGTTATTTGTCACAGGATCTCGTACTTCTTTAAGAAGATGAGGTTTATAAATAACTCCATTATTACATACCATAGCCATCATGTCTGCAATCTGTAATGGTGTTGCAAGAATATAACCTTGTCCAATAGAGGCAGACATTGTATCCCCTCCAAGCCATTTCTCATGATAACGCCGTTCTTTCCATTTTGCTGTAGGTATAAAACCGGATGATTGACTAGGTAAATCAATTTGTGCACTTTGACCAAGTCCGAACTCATTCGCGTAAGACGCAATTTTATCTATTCCGAGATAATCTCGACCGATAGTCCAGAAATAAATATCACACGATTGTGCAAGACCATTTTTAAGATCAAGCCATCCATGCCCTGGTTCATGTATATGACAATGAAATACACGTCCTCCATATACCATTTTGCCTGTACATTCTATTTTTTTGTTTTCAGGAAAGGCTTTTTCCTGAAGCACAGCAGTAGACATTATGATTTTGAATGTCGAGCCAGGTGGATATGCTGCATTTACGGCACGATTAAGAAGAGGTTTGTTTGGACCGTTAGCAAGACTCAGATATTCTGAAGATGCATTATCTGTATTAAATAGATTTGGATCAAAAAAAGGATATGAAACCATAGCAAGGATTTCACCTGTAGAAGGTTTTAATACCACTACAGCCCCTACTCTGTTACCAAGCGTTTTTTCTGCTAAAGTCTGAATTGTCGAATCTATTGTCAGAACAAGGTTTTTTCCCATTTGAGGAGGCGTTATAACAGGAGTATCAGAAATAATTCTTCCCCTAACATCTACTGTACGACTTTCACTGCCTGGCGTTCCCTGCAGCAGAGAATCATACTGCTTTTCAATACCTGTTTTTCCAATTATACTATTTTGTGTGTATCCACGGTTATACATAATATTCATTTCTTCCTGTGTAATATCACCGACATAGCCTATAATATGGGACAGAGAACCTGTTTCAACATAATTTCTAATTGGTTTTGAAATCCATGACACACCAGGGAGATCTATTTTATTTTCAGCAATATTTGATATAGTTGAAAAAGATACATTTGATTTAATAGTTATAGATGAGTATGATTTACGTAATTTTAAAGGGATTTTTTTATCTATATCAAATTTTGAGATTCCGAGATACTGTGCAAGGCGCATAGCTACAGTATCATAATGTCCTAAAGGAATTTCACCTGGCGTAATAACTACTGCAAATGAATCTGTATTGATAACCATTGGCATGTTTGCATTTCTATCAAAAATTTCACCGCGTTGTGCAGGAATAATATTAACCTGACTGGAAATGGTGCGTGATTTTTTACGATATTGATCTCCTTGAATGATCTGCATACTGAAAAGTCTGTATACATATATTAAAAAAACAACAACAATAATAAGTGTAAGTATAACAATACGACTATTTTTTTCTGCAAAGGAACTTTCTGAAGATCCTCTACGAAAACCACCTGACATATTTTTTACTCCCCTGCTTTTGGTGATAATGACGATTTGAACATGCTCAAAAACTTGAAAACAAGCGGCGCAAGAACTGTATTGCATGCCAGTTCAAATATAAAAGATGTTGATGCTAAATGATACATCACCGATACATTCGGATAAAGCAAAGAGATTAGCCAGACAAGAAAAACTTTCATAAGAGTCCCAACAAACCCAATAACAGATGGCATAAGTATACCTTCAAAATTGAATGACATACCAAGCAGTCCTGCTATAAATCCAAGTAGAGTGCGGTACAAACAATTAAATCCAAATGGAGCACCAGAAAGAAAATCAAGAAAAAAACCTGAAATGAATCCTGATATTTCTCCGTCGACTTTACCATTAATAATTCCTAAGTATAGAGAACAAAGAAGTAGAAGATCTGGAATTGCAGGAAGAATTGAAATGTTTGATAGAATAGCTGTTTCCATCAAAACAGAGAAAAATATAATCAATATGCTTGTTATGTACGATTTTATCATTAGGCTACCTTTTTCTGTAATAATTACTTTGATTTTGATCTATAACAATTACAGTTTCAAGACGTGAAAAATCTATAATAGGTACCAGTTCAATATCGAGCGAAGAATCATAATCAAGAACGCGGATTTTAGAAATCGTACCGAGCGGCACATCTCTCATGTAATTTCCATTTTCACCCGATGTAACAATAACGTCACCAAAATGTAGATCATTCAATACCCGTTTCTTTATATACTGCATAGATAATGGTTCATCATCATTCCCCATCCCTGTAACAAGACCGAGATCACGGGTATTTTGTATCCGTGCAGAAATTGTACAATCAAGACTGTATACAGGCATAATTTTGCTTGTATATTTTCCAACTTCTATGATCTTTCCAACAAGTCCGATATTGCCGTTTTGATATGCAATAACAGGCATGTTTTTGTTAATTCCCTCTGCACTGCCTTTGTCAATTGTCAATGATGCATACAACTTATCAATATCACGTGAGATGATCTGTGCAGGAAAATTCTTCTGCCCAATAGATTCTGAAAAACCAAGCTGTTCCTTGAGCTGTGCATTTTCTTTTCTAATTTCAGCATTAGAACGTTGCATTTGCTGATAATTCTCGAGTTTTTTAGTAAGTTCATCATAATCTTTTTTTAATTCAGAAAGTTCTTTTACTGCTCCGAAAGTATCTTTTACTGCATCGGTAACGGAAAAAAAAACTTTTTCAACCGAAGAAACGATAGAAAATCCAATACGACTAAAATTGATTACAAAACTTCCCGAACTGAATCCAAGACAAATTCCAGAAAAAAGCATAAGTAGAACAAGTAAAATATCGGGAAATTTAAATTTAAATGGTGTCTTCATGTATGACATGTAAATTTGATCTTGCTATTCGTTAAGACTATCATATATAGAGCGGTCTGTAGACATATCTTTAAACAGTTCAAATGCCTCACCAGCACCAAGTGCAACACATTCAAGAGGACGTTCAACGAGGATAACCGGAACACCTGTTTCTTTTGATATAAGTTTAGGAAGTCCTTTCAACATTGAACCTCCACCAGTCATAACGATACCTCGCTCTACTATATCAGCAGCAAGTTCGGGCGGGGTATGACCAAGCGTATTTTTAATTTCTTCAACAATACGTGTAACAGGCTCTTTTAATGCCTCTCTTACCTCGACACTGTCTATTTCGAGCCGCCGGGGAAGCCCTGTAATTGCATCCGTTCCCTTTAGTTCCATTTTCTCTATATTTTTATCAGGTGCCGCATTGCCTATTTGAATTTTTAATCTTTCAGCAGTTTGCTGTCCAATGATAAGGTTATGGACACTTTTTACATGTTTTACAATAGCCTCATCGAATTTATCGCCTCCTATCCGGATCGAACTTGTAATAACCATACCACCTAAAGAGATTACACTTACTTCTGTCGTGCCACCTCCTATATCACAAATCATATGACCTGCTGGTTCATAAATCGGAATTTTTGCACCAATTGCTGCTGCAAGTGATTCTGCTATAACTTCGACTTCCTTTGCACCAGCTTTAAGAGCTGCTTCAATAACAGCTCTTTTTTCAACATCGGTGATACAGGAAGGAATACCTATTTTCATTCGTGTTGATTTAAAAAATTGATGTCTTGGTGTGATTTTTGAGATAAAATATTTTATCATTTTTTCCGTACTGTCTATGTCAGCTATAACTCCGTCTGCAAGAGGACGAATGGCAATAATATTGCTTGGGGTTTTATCAAGCATGCTTTTCGCCTCTGAACCTACCGCTACAATACGCTTAGTTCCTTTTTCAACTGCGACAACAGAAGGTTCGTCTATAACAATACCCTTACCCCTTACATAAATAAGTGTATTACATGTACCTAGATCAATACCTATGTCAGTTGAAAAATTGTCCAAAAAACTCATGTTAGTGTCCTCCCGGGAAAAACTATTTATAATCAGTCATTTTTTTCAAAGCGCCGGGATGATTTACCTGAATACGGAGAGCCTTTCGCCATTCCGAACGGGCCTTCACCAGATCGCCTTGTTTTTCATATATTACACCAAGTCCATAGTATACGTCTGCAGAATTTTCATTTTTTTCTAAAACTGTCATATATTCCTGCTCTGCATCAGTATATTTTCCTTCATCAGTGTAGATAGTACCAAGCAACACGCGACTTTTCAATACCAGTATATCATCCTTGCAGTTATTTATTATGCGAAAAAGATATTGCTCTGCCGCCGCATTTTGTCCCGCTTTACGATACTGTTCTGCAATAGAAAGAAGAAGTGTATCAGATTCCCGTACTAGTAATGCTTCTGTAAAAGCAGATATACTATCTAAAGTCATGTCAAGCGAGGCATAACTAAGACCAAGATATTCAGGTATATCGTCAGCCTTATAACCATCATGTTTTGACATTTGAAGATATTTTATTGCAAGATCAGCATAGTAGTATGATGAAATAGTATTTTTATAAAAATAAGCCTTTCCAAGCATGTATTCAAGTTGAGGTTTGAGTGATTTTTTTGCACTTATAAGGGCTATCCGCAGATTATTAATAGATTCGTCAAGATAATTTTGAGCTGTAGAAGTTTCAAGCTGAGAAACACCAAGATAAAATGATGCATATCCGTGATAAGTAAGTGCAGTATTATTGAAAGGTTTTCGATCAAGTATGTGTTTACTAGTTTCATAAACACCTGTATAGTCATAATTATTCCATCTTGCATAAAGCGTGTATACAGATGATTCACTTCGTATCTTTTTACGAATTATATAATACACAGAAAAAGAGATACCAATACCAACAAAAATAATGCATAAAATAGTTATGAGATTTGGTACGAATTTACTTTTTCGTTTAAAAAAATTTGTATCATCGTTTATGTTATGTTTCATTGTTCACGCTATTATAAAAAAACAGATGGGACCTGTAAGCCGGGTTCTGTCACTGATGTTATTCACATCAGTATAATCATCTATCCTGAATGCAGGTTACCCTGTATTTCAAGCGATCTACCTGCAGTAAAAGTCCGGAAAAACAACTGCTATTTGATCTTACTCCAAATGAGGTTTGCAAGTTACATCTGTTACCAGATGTACGGTAGTCTCTTACACTGCCTTTTCACCCTTACAAGCGGCTTACCGCTTGCGGTTTTTTTTCTGTTGCACTATCTGTCAGTTACGGGTTTTGCACAACTCACATAAGAATTGTACAGCTTCCATATGCTGCCCGGTTATTGCCCGGCATTTTTTCCGGCGGAGCCCGGACTTTAGCCTCATCAACCTATTCTATCATTAGGATAGGTTGATGCGATTATGTCCCATCTGTTAAATATCATTTTTTCAGGATTCAGAATCTTCTTCGCTTTCTGAATCTTCGGAATCATCTCCTTCTTCATCCTCTTCATCAGTAGATTCTTCGGTTTCCTCTGTATCTTCATCTTCAGATAGTTCATCTTCGTCTTTTTCATATTCATCTTCAGTATCGAAGTCTTCATCATCATCAATATCAGCAAGACTACCTGCATCATCGAGTTTAAAATAACTTTCTTGTTCATTTTCGGTAGTTTCTTCATAGAAAAGAATACGACTGCAATACGGACAGAATAGAATATTTTCACCTTTTCGGACTTCGTTTGCAAATTGAGCCGGGAGAATCATATGGCAACCAGTGCAGACACCGTTTTTTACTGCAACGATTCCTTCTGTATTTCGCTGTATAATTCTTTGAAATTTGAATAAAATTTCCTGATCAAGATCAGGTGCAATTTTGTTTTCCTTCTTATTAAGATCTTCAAGTTCATTTTTGTATGAAGTAAGTTCCTTGTCGAGAGAAGATTTACTTACATTAAGATCCGTTTCCTGCGATTTAATCATAGCTTCATATGATTTTAGATTATCATTTAGATCAGCGAGAATCTTTTCCTCTTTTTGAAGCTCTTTACGAATATCCTGTTCCTTGGAAGATGCCTCTGTTATCTGTTTGTCAAGAGCCTCATATTCTCGATGAGTTGTAATATTGTCCATACTTTTCTCACCGTCCTCTCGGGACTTTACAACTTCATCAAGATCGCCGCGCAACTGCATGACTTTTGCTTTTACCACTTCATATTCAGTATTTTTGCTGATAAATTCCTTTTTCATTCGATCAAGAAGCTCGTCTTGCGAACCAAGTTGTTTTGGAGCTTCATCTATCTTCTTTTCAAGGTCATACTTTTTGACAAGAATACTTTGAAGATTTTTAAGTTTGTCGAAAACTTCTGTCATTACCATGATAATAAATTCCTTACTGATAAAATATCTACTTATATTGCTTATAAAATATCATAAATAATATAATAAAATATACATTTTGTCTACAAATGCGTGACATCCGATATTTGTAACTGCCATACAAGCTGTAGTTTTTAATAAACTTACGGTCCGATTTCAATATAATCCCGTAAACCGTTTGCCCGTCTTGGATGCCGAAGCCTTCTAAGGGCCTTAGCCTCTATTTGTCTGATCCGTTCGCGAGTAACATTGAAATATAACCCCACTTCCTCCAATGTAAGTGAATAACCATCTTCAAGACCGAAACGCATTTTTAGAACTTCCTGTTCGCGTGGAGGAAGTGTATCAAGTACAGACCGAATTTGTTCTTTTAAAAGGGTTTCTGCTGTCTGGGAGGCAGGATTTTCAACTTCCTTATCCTCAATAAAATCACCAAGAAGAGAATCCTCTTCCTCTCCTATAGGAGTTTCAAGAGAAATAGGTTCACGTGCTACATTTTTGACCTGTTTAACACGTGACACAGGCCATCCAAGCTGTTGAGCGATTTCATCGTCAGTCGGTTCTCGTCCGAGCTTCTGCATAAGTTGTCTTGATTCTCTTACTACCTTGTTTATCTGTTCTATCATATGAACAGGAACCCTTATTGTACGAGCCTGATCAGAAATAGAACGTGTAATAGCCTGCCTAATCCACCAAGTGGCATAAGTTGAAAATTTAAATCCCTTTCTGTATTCAAATTTTTCCACAGCTTTAATTAGACCGATATTTCCCTCTTGAACAAGGTCAAAAAACTGAAGTCCACGATTTGTATATTTTTTTGCTATAGATACAACAAGACGGAGGTTTGCATTTATAAGACGATTTTTAGCCTGCTCCATCATAATAGAGCCTCGTTCAATTTCTTTTCCCATAGCGAGTATTTCATCTACACTATTTTCAAATTCATATTCCAATCGGTGAAGTTTCCGATCTATCTTTTGAATCTGTGTATAAATATCACGGATATCATCTGTCGTTATACCGAGATCATCTTCCAGTTTTTTGGATTCTGAACGAATTGATATCCGTCGTCCGATACTGCGGAGTTCAGAAGGAGTTGCAACATGCAATTCCTTCATTTTTTTTTCCTGTTTTTGATGGTATTCATCAATTTTCTGACAGGCATCTCGGAATTTCTGATTGAACTTGTCTAGTTCTTCTGTTTGAATATCTATTTTTTGAAGCTGGGGTTGAATTTTTCTGCGAAGAGAAACAAGTTGAGGGGTATCAAAAATTCTGGCAGACTGATCTGCTTCAAAAAGCTGTTTTTTTATGTTCATGTACTGTTTCATTTCCGGTAGTACAGGTTTTATGTTTTCGCTGTAGCAACTTTTTAAACGACGTTTTTCCGCCATTTCTTCATTTATTTCTTTTCTTGGACGCCCCGGTTCATGGGGATCAATACGTGTAAAAGCTTTTTGTGCAACTGCAAAAAATTCAGGAACCATGATGCCAGAATTCTTAATGACATCCTTTATGATATTCTTTCCATTTTCCATTTTTTTAGAAAGAATAACTTCCTGTTCTGCTGTAAGAAGATTTTCCTTACCAATTTCACGTAAATAAAGTCGAATGGGATCATCTACATTCGATTCTTTATCACTATTTACAAGTTTACTGTGTCCGGTTTCATTTTTATTCCCATCAGTATCTTCCTCGATGGGAACTTCTTCATCTGTTGTAACAATATCGTCTTCATCATCTGCATCTTCTTCACTTTCTTCTTCCTCTTCATCTGTTAGAAGATCTTCTGGTTCAACAATTTGTATCTTATTTTCAGAGAAAATCTGAAGCACCGTTTCCATTTTTGGTGAATTGACAAAGTCCTGCCCAAGCATGTCCGTTACTTCGTCCCATGTTATGATTGTCTTTGCTTTTGCATATTCAAGCAGTTTTTCTACGTTAGGGTCTATTTTCTGATCTTTCTGATCTTTCTGATCCATATGATGATACCTTTGTCTTTACTGTTTAAGCCTGCTGTCAAGATTCATTTTTTCTGCAAGAAGTTCGTTGAGTTGTTGCTGGTCACTGGGCGTCATTGGATTGAAAAGTCTGATTCTGTTCATAACTTTTTCACGCTTTCGTTCCAATGAATTCCGCTTAATAAGCTGTATACTGTCCTCTATGATAAGGTTCGAATTTTGAGAAAATTCTCCAGATGAAATTACCCGTGTAATCATCCGTTCAATTTCTGCATCATCACAGTGGTTCAAAATACTGCTCACTGATACACATTGCTCTCTGAAACAATCCTCCAGAATTATGAATAGCTTTTTTGCTACAGGATCCTGAAAATCGTCAACGGTGAGTTCCGCGCGCATAACCTTATATTGGTTCAGATCGGCAATGACTGCAAGAACAGAACGTAATTCAGCATTCAGCTTTATTTCCACATTCTGTTTGTCTGTTGGTGTTAGCTGCCGGTTTTTTAAGCGTTCGCGGGCCTGATCACGGTTATCAAAGTCTTTCTTTACAGCCTCCGGCTTTAGATTAAATGCCTGACATAGTTGTTCCAGACATGACTCTCTCTGTATATCGGATTGAAGCGAATCAACATAAGGGAAAAAAGCAAGCGAAGCTTTTGTTTTTCCCTCTGGTGTATCAACAGCATACTCCTCTCCCAGTTTAGATAATAGAAAGTCGCTATCAAAAATAGCATTGTTAACTTCATTTGTCAAGGTTTCTGCACCAAAATTTACCATAATTTCTGCCGGATCTTTTCCGCCAGACAGTCTGATTATTTTTACAGTAAAACCTTGCGTGCGACACATAATAATGGCGCGCATAGTTGCATTTTGTCCAGCACCATCACTGTCGAATGAAAGCAGCACTGTATCCGCAAAACCGTGTACTATTTTTAATTGGTTTTCTGTCAACGCTGTACCGAGCGGAGCGACTGCATAGGTAATTCCGCACTGGTGATATGCAATACAATCCATATATCCTTCACAAAAAATTACCTTTTTCTGTTCACGAATAGTATTTTTTGCAAAATTAAACGCATACAAGGTTTCTCCCTTTTTGTACTGGATAAGATCTCCCGAATTAAGATATTTAGGTCCATCTCCTTTAAGAATTCGTCCTCCGAGTGCGACACATTGTCCCCGTCTGTTAAAAATCGGAAACATAAGTCTGTCAGAAAAAAAAGCTGAATCAGGATATTTTTTACTGAACAGACCCGAATTATTAAGAAATTCGTTGCTGAAATTTTTTTTTCGGAGAAAGTTTTTAAGCCATCGGCGGTCAGAAGGTGCATATCCCAATTTAAACTTATTGATTGTTTCCATTGTAAGACCACGTCCTGTAATATATGATAGAGCAGATTTTCCACCGTCCGTTTGCGTCAGAAGATAATGAAAAAGAGATGCGGTACGTTCATACAAATCAATATACTGGTCTCTGAGGTCATCATCATGCGAATGCTCTGGAATTTCACCGCCTGTGTATTGGACTTCAATACCTGCCCGTTTTGCAAGGAAACGGATTGCATCGGTATACGATATCTTTTCCATCTCCATTACAAACTTAATGACATCTCCTCCTGCATGACATCCAAAACAATAATAGAATTTTTTATCACCGTCTACATGAAAAGATGCTGTTTTTTCGTTATGAAAGGGACAACATCCCCACCAGTCATTACCGCTTCTTCTTTCGAGTTTAGTGTACTCACCGATAATTGCAATAATGTCAGAAGAATTTTGTACTGATTCTACGGTCTGTGGCGAAATAAGTCCCGGCATTATGTTTTACCTTATTTTTGGATATGATAGAATGTGCCTTCTTTTATATGCTCATCAAAGTCGGCAGTAAATGCATGACGACCTGTATCAGGGTCAATAAGACGAAAATAATAATAGCCTGTTTGTGCTGGTTCTGCAGCAGCTAAAAGAGCGACCATTCCTGGGTTTGAGATTGGTCCAGGCGGAATTGCCGCCCATTTATATGTGTTGTAAGGGCTGTCTATTTTAAGATCCTTATAAGTAATTACATCAGGATGTGGTTTTCCCTCTATTTCAGTAAGTATGTATTCGATCGTCGCGCATGAATATAATCCCATATTTCTTTTCATACGGTTCCGGAATACACTTGCAATGAGAGGAGCTTCGCTGTCTATTCGATATTCTCGTTCAATAATTGATGCAAGAATAACAGTCTGTTTGAAATCTTCTTGTGAAAGAACTTTGAGCGTAGGAACTTTATCTACGTGTTTGAAAAAATTTTTTACCATGATGTCAATTATGTCGGGAGCGTCTAAGCCCGGTGTAAAAAAATATGTATCAGGAAACAAATATCCTTCGAAAGACTTTTCACTAATATTGTATTTTGCTATAAGCGTACTGTCTTTTGCAGCAGAAATAAAATCGGACGAGGAACATATGTCAGCAGACTCAAGACGTTGTGCAATTTTTGAAATTGTCAGTCCTTCAGGAAGGGATACACGGATGTAATTTCTCTTACCGGAAGATACAAGTTTAAATATTTCAGCAGTATTCATGCTGCTTTTTATTTCGTATATACCGCTTTCGAGTCCTATAGTCCTGCATCCAGCAATTTTGCCAAGTATCGGATAACGGGCAGCCAGATAGAATATTTGCCCATTTCTTATAAGCTGTTGTTTTTCAAGAATATCAGCAAGTGTCCGTATTTTCATTCCGGAAGGGACTTCAATCCGGTTAATACGTTCATCCTTTTTTGATGTAATAGGAGTGGTTTCATATAAAAAAAAACAAAGCAACAGACAAAAAAATAAAATTGGTACAATTATAACGATAGTGATAATACCTGTATGTTTTTTCATGAATAAAATTTCTCCGCTTCGTCAATCGACATAGCATTATAAACCTTATCCTCTATGGTTTTTGAAAAATTTGTAAGTCCTGCAGGAATTTCATCCTGATGTTTTCGCATAAAATGCGCCAGAATTTCTGTTTCCTGTGGTGTAAAAGAATAAGTAAAAGAAAGTATATTGATGTTTTTTTTAGAATCTTGTGTCATAACTGTATTTCCGAAGTCTCTGTAGCAAGATAAATTTTTATTTCAGCATGTTCAATATATTCAGCATACCACCGGGCAGCAAGAAGGATAGAGTTAAGTTTTTTGTCGTCATACATCGGTTCATGGTGAAAAAGGAAAACTGATTTTATATTCCAATGTACTGCAAAATCAATTGCATAGCAGAACGCCGAGTGTCCCCAGTTTTCTTTTTGATATGCCTCTGCAACCGTATACTGAGAATCAAGAACAACACAATCTGCGTTTTCAAAAACTGCAGCACGGGCAGAAGTACGATCAAAATCCCTCTGTGAAAGTTCTACATCAGTAGCATATACAAATTTTTTACCGTTTTCCGTCAACGCATAAGAATAAGAATTGCCAGGATGAGACATTTTACAACAATTTATTTTTAAATTACCTATACTGAACGATTCTGCAGGGGAAATCGTATGAAAGTTAATCTTTTTTGTAAAAGTATCAAAAGATACAGGAAAATATGGCCTTTTCATCTGGTCTCGGAGAAGACGTTTTGCGGCCGGAAATACCGAATATATATCTATTGTTGTTTCTTGATTATATGCTGCATCAAAAAAAGGAAGTCCCTGAAGATGATCCCAATGAAAATGAGAAAGAAGCAGGTTGTAATGATTATCAGCAGGTTTATTGCCATGTTTACCCATGACACGCAGCCCGGAGCCTGCATCGAGAACTATTTCTGTACCATCATCAGATTTTACCTCAACACAAGGAGTATTTCCCCCTGTAGTTCCGTACAACCATGCAGGAAGTGTCATTATAAAACGTTCACGAGAATCCTGCGATTCAATATCCTTCTGCGTAATACGCTGCACTACGGCGGTTATTTTTGCCTGAATTTGCATGGGAGTTAGAGGTGAAGGAATCGATCCTCTTACGCCCCAGAAACTAATTTTCAATTATTTTCCCCTCTCGAATTATTTTAGAAAAATGAAGTGGATCATTGTGTTCGTATAAAAAAAGTTGATTCATTATTTCGTCTTTAGTCCATAATTTTCCACTAGCTATTCCCGGACATGATTTTTTTTCATTATTCCAGAAAAATTTTCTGGAAAGAAGCCTCGTCCAGAAAGGATATGTAGCGCATTGGACAGGACGGGCACCGTATGCAGTACATCCGTTATCCCATAGTATACAGTCATATGCATTTGTTTCCCTCAGACAAAGAACGTTTGTTCCGTCATAATACGGAACCATACGGCAGTATTGTTCTAAAAACTTATCTTCTGTCAAATTAAACCATAGACATAACTTTGTCAAATCTGCATGAGACAAAAATACGAATCCTGGTTCTATCCGGCAGCAATGAGAACAACATCTACATGTAAAACGAAGACCATTATCAAAAAAAGGCATCAGTTATATTATAAATAGAAAAAGGGCTGAAAGCAATGATTTCAGCCCTTTTAAAAATGGGGAGTGAAGGATTCGGACCTACGAAGGCATAGCCAGCAGATTTACAGTCTGTCCCATTTGACCACTCTGGAAACTCCCCAGATATTTGTTCATAATAAGCCGCCAGAGGGATTCGAACCCACGACCTCGAGATTACAAATCACGCGCTGCTACCAGCTGAGCTATAGCGGCATATCGAACGTGTTGCATAATAAATGAATCAGGTTTTTTTGTCAATAGCCTTTTATAAGCAAATTAAAAAAAGGCATGTACTGGTTCATGACAACCTGATGCCATGAATATTTTTCATGAACATATGCAGCAGATTGGACAATTATTCGATAAAGGTATTCCGGGTCGTTTTCTTTTTTCTTTATAAGGTTTGAAAGTATGCAAGAAAGTTCTTCAGAAGTATTCGGACTGTAGAGAAAACCTGTTGTACCGTCGATAATTTTCTTAAGGCCACCGGTTGCGTTTGCTACTGGTATAGTTCCATATATTTGTGCGATAAAATCTTCTAGTCCGCATGGTTCAAAATAGCTTGGCAGAACGATGAAGTCGCATACAGCAGAAGACAGTCGTGCCATAGCACGATTGTATCCCTTAAAAAATACAATACTGCCGTTGGATAAATTGGCAAGATTTTCCATGTCATGTTCAAGTTTTGGTTCCCCCTGCCCTATTATGATAAATCTTGCATTTTCATATGTGCGAACGATTTTTTTTGCAGCTTCTGCTAGTACAAGAATTCCTTTCTGAGATACAATGCGTCCATGATATGAAAAGTAAACTGCATTTTTTATGCCACTATTTTGACGGATGTATCCTGAGCGACTAATACCGGTAAGATAACGAACATTCTCAGCATGAAGTTCATCTTTTTTTTCTGCTGCAAAATGAGCAAGAAAAAAGTCTCTGCAACGGTATTTTCCTTCAAGATTACCTTTTTCAGGATTATACGTAAAGGGCAGCAGTGAAATTGTGCTATGTGTAGGATTATAACGTTCATAATCTATTCCATTCGTAATACCTGTTATACGAATACCGCGGCGCGCAAAAATCTCTGATAAACCGTCAGTATCCTGATTATGACTAGGATCCGAAAGTTCCTCTGCATATTGCGTTGAAACAGTCGTAAGAGCAGCACATCCTGCTGCAAGTAGAAACGGTTCAACCCTGTCACCATTCATGGCACCACAGAGAACGGATTCAGGCAAATTCGTATATTTTTTTGCTTCTGCAATAGTAGCGAAGCTATGATGATAATAAGGACCTGCGTTATGAATAGTAACAACACATTTTGTTTTTTTAAAAGCAGAAATATCACTGTATACGATGTATGACGGAAGAACTGCCGTTGAAGCATCTTCACAAAGTATAATATCGGGAGTTTCGGATTGTGAAATGTTTCTCCCGTATAACGCGACGGCACGCTGAAATAATGTTTCAAGAAGAAGGGAATCAATATGCCCGCTACCTCTTTTATGAGACGAATTATTTTTTTCTTCTTCTTCCGTATATGTATAAACACCGAGCTTTTCTGAAAAATGTTGATTCTTGATAAAAACAACCCGAATATCAGTATGTAAAAGAATTGCTGTTGTAAATGAAACCGTTTCATTTTTGTCGCAGATATGGAAAGAAACAGGAGAAAAAGCATCCTGTTCTATATTTGTTATTTCATCAAAATCTGTACAGCCAAATTGAGGAATAAACAGCATGACCTTATTTCCACACCGGGCAAGTTCCTCACTTAAAGAACGTGCTACATTTTTTACACCACCGGCTTCTGCTATACCGGCAAATTCCATAGAGACCATCCAGATGTTCATTTTTATTTCTCCGCAAAATCAGGGCGTAGTTTCTCTGCCCCCTGTATATAGACGTGGTGAGGTTCTGAACCTTCTGTCATATATGTAGTCACAAGTACGCGTATTGTTTTGGGAAGCATATGCTCTGTAGCCGGTTCCTGACTGCAGAATAATGCACAACGTGAAACGTCAAGACCACATTTTCCTTTTCGGAGTGCAGCAGCAGGGTTAAGGGCTGTAAGATCGGATGTAATTGTAAACTGTATTGAAACAATATTTTCCGGTAAAACGATATTGTATGAAAATAGACTGCTGCACATCGTGCATACAGCTTTTATAATCGATTCTGCATTGTTATCCGCGCATACTGCTCCGCGTAATCCATAAAGTCTGATATTAGTATTCATTATTTGTTTCCTGAAAAAAGATCCTGTAGTTCGGGAAATTGCTGTAGCAGCTCGCTTACCTTTTTTTTACGTTCTGCTGTCCGTTCTCGCTGGTGTTTTTGTTCTTCAATATATGTATCCCGTGCATTATTGTATAGGGTGCGATCCGGTAATTTTGAAAAACTGATGGAGAAATCTGTAAATATAATAAATGGCCAGTTTTCGGCTGCCCTGATCCCATTCAGAATATCATCCGGTTTTAATGATTCCGGACGAAATGACGGATTTTCAGCTATTTTGTCCAGTATAAAAACTGCCGCTTTATTTGCAAGTACCGAATAAGCAGAATCAAGATATGAATTCAGACTGTCAGAATCCGAGATGATACCATTTTTAACAAGTTGTGCAATATCGTCCGGTACAGCTTTACCTGAAATTGAAAAATCAAATCTGTAAGAGAAATCAGGATGCATATCAAACACCCCGCTGTATACGTCTGCAGAAGGAAGAGATCCTTGTATGCTTTTTGTTTCAGTGTACGGCTTGAGACTGAACAACCTGAGTTCTGCATTTGTCGGAATCAGACATTCCCAGTGCCATGTAAATTTTCCAGGAAGAACAGGGTCTCTGTTTACTCCGCTAGTTTTTGAAATGAGTATACCGCATTTTTCTGGCCCGACTTTAAATTGTGTCCATCCCCCAAAAAAGACAAATCCGACGAAAATAATTACTATAATTATTTCTGCAATGTTTTTTTTCTTCATCTCTCATGAATCCTCTTGATGTATGAACATTCTGTTTGTAGTATATCATATACTTATTGCAAGTATATAATTTTTTACCCACAGACGGCAAGGTATTATTTTATGGACAAAAAAAAAGAAAACCAACCGCTTTTATACCGGATTTTAGTCCGTACAGTATTGTTTTTTACTCTTTTTCTTTCTTCCTTATTGTTTTTCTATACTTTGGGAAATTATCAGGAATTTATAGACAAAAATCAGAATCTAATACTGTCCATAGCAACGATTACAGCTATTATACTCATTTTCGTTTCTTCTGCAGGATTAATTGTTTCTGTATTACTTTTTTTCAGAAAACGAGCACCCCGGTCCGGCCGGTATCTGGTTTCTTTTTTCTGGATGGTATCAGCTTTTTTCTACGGATTTGCTTTTATGTTTATAACCCGTATTATTAATTTTCTTTCAAAAGGAATCTGACTTCAGCCGTATACGGGACAATAAGCAGGGCTGGCATTCCGTATGCGGAAATTGTAACAGGTTTTCCGGACTTTGCATATTCATCAGAAATTCTGTTGCTTACACTTGGCATACCTTCTGCGCGGAATACGTTACTTTCCCATTTTAAGCCGTGGGATACGAGTGTACCTCCTGTACGTGATACCGATGTGCGGGCAACAGACACTGTTTCGCCTCTGGTAAGACGTGAGATTTCAACGGTCGTTTCAGCAGCAATATAGTAAAGTACCTGTGAAGATAGCAGCCATGCCTGAGCATGATGAACAGAAGAGAATGTATCATATATTGCAATCAGGTGGTCAAGTCTGCCTCCATCCCCTCCTACCAGTGTTATAAATGGTACCGCAAGCTTTTTTTCTGCGATTTTGTATGCACTATCGAAAGCGAGCTCTGTGTCAGTCCAGTCCTTATCAGGAGGAAATCGTTCTTCGATGTCGGCAGGATATTGAGTAAGTAAGTCTTTGTCTGAAACACTATCGAAATCTCCCAGAATTTTTTGAGGAGTGAAATCAATTCTGTCGGCGTAAAAATCAGTATAGTGCCGTATTGTATCAAGTCCGGAGTCAGCAGCTATGATATACTCTGGAATATGTGTCTGCCAGTACCTTGTTGTAACAGATGGATCTGGATATGCTCCACCGGTAAAAATGGTTATATGTATGGACTTTTTTGGCTTTAAAAAATTATAATCACTCATATATGAATAGTATCACTAAAGCTGTAAAAATTCCTCTCGTTCTCAAAAAAATGCACGAAATACTTGCATCCGGTGGATTCAAATCATATCTTGTCGGTGGCGCTGTACGGGATATGATTATGGGGAAAAAGCCACACGATTACGATGTCGCAACTGATGCAAGTCCGCGAAATGTGATGAAGCTTTTTTCCAGGGTAATTCCTACAGGAATAGAACACGGTACAGTGACAGTGCTTCTTATGGGATACAGTATTGAAATTACAACATTCCGTACAGAAAGTGGGTATAGTGACGGTCGTCATCCTGACAGTATTAAATATGCGGCAACAATTGAGGAAGATTTGTCTCGCCGTGACTTTACAATGAATGCTATTGCAGTAGATCTTGCAGAAGGTTCAATTATAGACCCGTTTTCCGGACGTAGTGATATAAAAGCAAAACTGATACGCACCGTAGGAAATGCCCATGATCGTTTTTGTGAAGACGGACTCAGGCCTGTCAGAGCGCTACGTTTCGCAGCACAATTAGATTTTAGTATAGAAAAAGATACATATTTAAATATTTTTGAACAAGAAACGCTTTCTGTTGTGAGCAAGATATCAATTGAACGTTTTCGTGATGAGTTTACAAAAATACTTGCATCAAAAAAACCTTCTATTGGCTTAAAACTAATGGAAGAAACAGGGATAATGAATCTGTTTATTTCAGAGCTTATTCCGTGCAGAGGCTGTGCGCAGAAAGACATACGGGGATTTCATGAGTTTGACGTACTGGACCACCTTTTTTATGCATGTGATGGAGCCTCACCGGACAACCTTATTGTCCGCCTTGCAGCTTTATTTCACGATATCGGCAAACCTGCTGTAAAAAAAGTTGAACAAACAGATGCAGGTAATGTAAATACCTTCTACAACCATGAACAGAGAGGTGCGGTCATAACAAAAACTGTTCTTACCCGGCTCCGTTATCCGACAAAAATTGTAAATGATGTCACACGTTTGGTAAAAGAACATATGTTTCACTATGAGCATACTTGGAGCGATGCCGCTGTCCGTCGCTTTATTGTCCGGGTAGGGATCGAATATCTTGATGATTTGTTCGATTTACGTCTTGCTGACATTTTCGGCATGCACCGTGTACCCGTACGTGTACACGACAGCGAGGCAGGAATGAATCTTATCGAACTAAAAGATAGAATTACAAAAGTAGTGGCAGAAAAATCGGTAATGAGTCTGAGGAATCTGGCAATAAACGGTAAAGATCTTATAGCAGCTGGTATTCCGCCGGGAAAAGAGCTGGGAAGAATTCTCACTGAACTTTTCAGCACCGTTCTGGATGATCCTTCGCAGAATACCAGAGAAACATTATTAATAATCGCAAAAAATATTTATTATCGAAAATAATAAGTATGTATCAAATTTCCATATTCATAACATGACGGACTTCGTTAAGCGTTTGAACTGCTATTTGGCGTGCTGCTTTTGCACCATCAAGGAGAACCTGCCGTATATATGCAGGATCAGCCTCTAATCGTTTCCGTTCCTCACGCAGCGGACGAAGCTCTGTATTAAGAGCCTGCGTAAGTTCTGCCTTAAGTTTTCCACCTCCACCATCACCGATTCGAGACGCAACAGCATCAGGAGTTTCTTTTGTGCATAAAGAAATAAGCATGAGCAGGTTTGCGACTTCCGGTCTGTTTACGGGGTCATATGTTATGGTGCGTTCTGCATCTGTTTTCGCTTTTTTAATAAGGGATGCTGTTTCGTCTTCTGATGCACAAAGCATGATGGCATTACCCCGGCTTTTACTCATTTTTTGTCCGCCGTCGAGTCCTTTAATATTCGGAGTCTTGGAGAGCAGTGCATATGGTTCTGGAAACACAGGCTTCTGATCTATACAGAATTTTTCATTAAATTTACGTGCAATTTTACGTGTAAGTTCAAGGTGCGGAAGCTGATCTTTTCCGACAGGAACAACATTACCTTTACAGAAAAGAATATCACATGCCTGATGGACAGGATATGTATACATGCCTGCATTAACATTCGTTATACCGGCAGATTGTATTTCTTCTTTTACTGTCGGATTACGGGAAAGTTCTGCATTTGACACAAGTGTAAGAAACGGGATCATAAGCTGATTACATTCCGGCACATAGCTGTGCGGATAGATAATAACATTTTTTCCCGGTTTTATACCGGCGGCAAGATAATCAATTACTAGTTGTTTTGTATTTTGACTTATTTCCTGATATGCATCATGATCCGTAAGTACCTGATAGTCAGCGATAAGAATCATAGAAGGTACGCCCAGATTCTGGAGACGAACCCGGTTCTGCAGCGAACCGAAATAATGACCTATATGGAGCCGGCCTGTCGGACGATCACCGGTGAGCACACGGTATTTTTGAGGATTTACCAGAATATCAGCCTCTATATTTCTGCTCATTTCAAGAGCTGCTTCATACGTTCCGTTTACATCTGTTTCGTTTAGTTCATCTGGCATGACTTCTTCCCTTTTCAATAAAATATTTATAACTACAGTATCACACAATGTTTTTTTTTGCTATATGTGTTATACTATACACTACATAAAAAGATATGAGTGAAAAACAAGCAGTAAAAGTATTTCAGGAATGGCTTGACGGTTATCTTGATTTTGAACGTCTTCCACAGAAAAATATATTCTGGCTCGATACAATAAAATTTCTGTGCAACAGATTCGGAAATCCTCAGAATGCCTCTCCCTGTTTTCATGTTGCAGGTTCAAAAGGAAAAGGGTCTGTTTCAAAAATGATAGCGTGTATTCTGGAAGAAGCTGGTCTATCCTGTGGATTATATACGTCTCCGCATATAATTGATTTTCGAGAACGCATAAGTACGGCTTTAGATTTTTTTCCTGAAAATATTTACGAATCGGCTATCAGAGAGATAGTGCCACGTATTGAATCAATAATTCCTGAAGAACTTCCGGGCGGACGTTCAATTACATGGTTTGAACTTGTGACTTTATATGCTTTTCTCTGTTTCAGACATGCAAAGGTTGATTATGCGGTATATGAAGTAGGAATGGGAGGACGTCTTGATGCAACGAACGTTGTAACACCCTGTGTATGCTGTATAACGCCAATAGAACTGGAGCATACAGAATATCTGGGGGATACGCTGGAAAAAATTGCAGGTGAAAAGGCTGGAATTATAAAGAAAGGTGTTCCTGTTATCGTAGCTGAACAGCAGACAGAATCCGTACGTGATGTTTTCCGGAAAAAAGCAATAGAAATCGGAACGGTGTGTAATTTTGTAGACAATTTAATAACATCTATCGATTATTCGTATTCTACAAGTGTTGAGTCAGCGGCAGAATCAGGAAGCAGAATTACATGCGGAATGCGCATACATATTGAAAGCAACCTTTTTTCCCGGCCTGTTGATACGGTATTGCAGCTTCTTGGCTCAATACAAGCGAAAAACGCAGCTCAGGCCGCATTTGCAGTAAAGACCGTATTTCCTGATATGGATGAATCAATCATAGAAAGGGGGTTGTCAAAAGCAGTTTTGCCCGGCCGATTTGAAATAACATATACCCAAAAATACCCAAAACTTACTTATCTTATTCTTGATGGTGCACATACGGTAAACAGTATACGATACACAATCGAAACGCTGAAAAGACTTTTTACTGACAGTACCCTGCATTTACTTTTTGCCTGTGCGGCAGATAAGGATGTAAGCGATATTGCACCAATATTTAAAGGGCTGTTTTCTAAAATAACGCTTACACGACCGGGAGGAACAAAACATTCTGATATTGAAAAAGAAAAATTGGCTTTTATAGATGCTGGTATGATATTTACTGCAGATACAGATTTTTCACAAGCAATACCTTCCGCTCTTTTACAGGCGGAAAGTAAAAACGCAGTATTGCTTGTTACTGGATCATTTTATCTAGTAGCCGAGGTTAAAAAATATATAAACTGATTTTTAAACATAAAATCATACAATAACACGAGGAACCCGCTTTGTAATACCTGTCATAATTTCATACGCGATTGTACCAGTTCTCCGTGCAATATCTTCTGCATCCTGCAGTGCACCAGAGTTCTTTGGGCCAAAAAAAACAGCTTTATCCCACCGATGTACATCAGAATTATTTTTTCCTATATCTACCATACATTGATCCATACATATTCTTCCGACGACAGGATATGACTTCTCGTTAATTGCGACTGTCAGCCCGGGAGAAAAACGCCGCAAAAGTCCGTCTGCATATCCTATTGGAAGTACTGCTATATCTGTATCCCGTTCAACAGTCCACGTACGGCCGTAGGAAACGTATTTTCCTGCTTTGAATGGACGGATTGAAACAATTTCTGATTCGAGAGACATAACAGGTTCCAATTCGCATGGAATCCCCTTTACAGCAAAATATTCACGGTCGATTTGTCCGGCATAATAACCATACGTAATAATTCCGGAACGTACCATATCGAGCTGCATTTCAGGATGATCAAGGAGTGCTGCAGAAGCGGCACAATGGCATATTCCCGGTTCAATTCCCGCCTTTTTTATTGCGTTTACAGACGATACGAATGTATCGAATTGCATCCTTGTGTAGATGCGGTCGGCATCATTTATTCCATCAGCAGATGAACAGTGTGTACATACGCCTTCCAGCGACAAATGTGCAGAACGTATTATAAAAGTTGCAGCTTCCACTGCTTCTTCCGGCATACAACCTATTCGTCCCATACCGGTATCAACTGCCAGATGTACCGGAAATTTCGATTTATCATTAAATCTTCCTGCTGCTTTATCTAACGCTGTGATGTATTCTCTGTCAAACACAAACGGCGTGATGTTATATCTTACGACAGATTCCATTTCATCTTTTGAGCACAGGCTGAGCATAAGAATCGGGCAGGATATACCGTTTTCGCGTAGTTCTATACCTTCATCCACGGTAGCAACTGCAAGATAAGAAGCGCCGCATTCAATAGCGGTTCGTGCAGTAAAAACTGCACCACACCCATATCCGTCAGCTTTTACCGCTATGCACAGTTTTGTTTGAGGCCTTTGTATAAAAGAACGGATTACTCCAAGATTATGTTTTAAGTTATCACCATAAATTACAGCACGTGTACATCTCATAGAATATGATTTTAGGTATATAACACAATTTTATCAATACCATTAAAAAAATTATTGAGATTTTCTTAGAAAAGCGGTATAATAATGTCATTATATATTATAAGTAGTCAAGGCAAACTATGAAAAAGATCCTTTATTTTAAGAAGTATTTTGTTTTTGTATGGTGTTTATGTGTACTGTTCTGGTCATGTACTACAATAAGGCTGAAGGAAAAAACAACAGAAGAAAAAACGGATGTTTTAAATGTAATTGAAAAAAAGAAAGTTTCATCTTTTTCAAATGAAAATGTTTCCGACGATATAGAAAAAAGGGCTTCTCAAACTGCTGAACAGCAATTTAAAGAAAAAATTGCAAATATTGATTTTTTAATCAAAGCGTCACCAGGTCAGACTTCGAAAAACATTGCATTTACTACATCATATGTAGTAGAAGTTATTGATGCTTCAAAAAAGCCTGTTTCTGATTTTTCTGTCACAATTTCCTATCCTGCGTCGCGAATGAACGATACAATCGTGTATGCAACGAAAATATTGAATACAGATTCTGACGGATTAATTACCTTTATGCCGGAAATACCGGAGTTTTCTTTTGATGATAAGATAACATTTTATCCTACTCCTATAAGTTCTGATCCTTCAATTATGCAGACTGCGTATGCTGCAGGAATTACGGCCTCATATAAAGTTATTACAGATTATCTTCATAAGCCAGGTGTTATTTATGTTTTTGATTTCAATGAAAATGACAACCCTGGTACCAATTCTCAGTATCTTCTGAAAGAACTTATCAATTCAGGAGTACGAGTTGGAAACTCTCCAATTCCAACTTCAAATTATCTTTCTCAATCTATTGAATCACTATACAGAGCGACATACAAGATCGTTGGAAACGCTTATTCTTTTATGATCTGTGGTTCTGTAAAATATGCAAAAAAAATTGAAACAGAAGAAGATGGAAAATACGTCTGCCAGCTAGTTGCTGATATACAGTGTATTGATATGAAAGATGGTTCTGTCATATATTCGACACAGCTGTCAGAAACTGCTGCTGCTGAATCAAAATACAAAGTAGCAGATACATGCAGGAAACTTCTTGCGGAAAAAACAGCGCATGCTATCTTATATGGTATGTAAGTACTGATTTATTTTATTATTGAAGGAAAACTGAATGATTTACACAGACACACGGGATAAAACTGTAAAAACTGATTTTCGTACCGCTGTTATGAATGGTATGAATTCAAAGACTGGCGGATTATATATTCCTGTTTCATATCCGAAACTAGATTCATCATTTATAAATAAAAACCCGGCACCAACTTTTCGTGAAATTGCTTTAAGAATGGCCCTTCCCTATGTTGAAAGTGAAATTTCTGTCAATGAACTTACAGGCATCATAGAAGATGCATACCCTTTTTCTCCGAAAATTGTCCCACTAGATTCTATTACATATGTTCTTGAACTATTTCACGGACCGACATGTGCGTTTAAAGATTTTGGTGCTCGTTTTATGGCGCGCGTTATGTCATACTTCAACCGCAGTGAAAACGGGAGACTTCATATTCTGGTAGCAACCTCAGGAGATACAGGGAGTGCTGTTGGCAGCGCGTTTCATAATGTTCCTGGGCTTGATGTTACAATTCTTTATCCAGATGGTAAAGTAAGTCTGCTGCAGGAAAAACAACTTTCGACATTCACTGGTAACGTACAAGCACTTAAGATTCAAGGTACATTTGACGATTGCCAGAAACTTGTAAAAACTGCATTTACCGACGATGAACTTCGGAAAACACTTCGTCTTTCATCTGCTAATTCCATCAATATTGCCCGTCTTTTGCCACAAAGTTTTTATTATATGTATTCAGCTCTTACTGTACGGGACCGGTGTGCGCTTGATAATAAAATCGATAATCCGTCCATTGTAATGGTTGTACCGTCCGGAAACTTTGGAAATCTTACTTCCGGTCTTATAGCACGCGAAATGGGCGCTCCTATTGAAGGATTTGTTGCCGCAACAAATACGAACCGTACTATTCCTGACTGGATTGCTACAGGCAATTATAAAGCACGTCCATCGATTGAGACATATGCAAATGCAATGGATGTCGGAGCCCCCAGTAACTTTGAACGTATAGCAGCTATGTATACCCTCGAACAGGTACGTCATCTTTTTGCATCATATTGGCTTGATAATGACGGTATTATTAAGGCAATAAAATCATGTTATGACCGTACAGGTTACATTATTGATCCTCACGGTTCAATCGGCTGGAAGGCATGGGACGATATTCGTAGTGGATCTATGGAAAATCTTATAGGAGGACTATCCTGCAGCTACGAAAAGCCCGGACTTACGCCCAATATACCTGACTGGGCACAGAAAGTTGTTGGAAAAAAATCTGTTGGTATTCTTCTTGAAACTGCAGATCCGGCTAAGTTCGGCTCAACAGTTTCGTCTGCAATTGGGAGGGAGCCTTCAATTCCTTCAAGACTTGCTGAAGTACTGAAACTTGAGGACCATGCGGTTCCGATGAAAAATGATTATCAACTATTCAAAACATGGTTGCTTGACAATCGGCATAAATAAAACTAAGTTTTTTAGTCTGGTGTAGAAGGAAAACAATCTTTCATTATTTGATACGAAAAAAAAGAGCGATACCTACTGATAAAGGTATCGCTCTTTTTTTACATATTGGCATATTTCTGAATTGTATCGTTCAGATGTTCTATCGGGATACCTGCCAGACGGAACATCTCAAGAGAATCTTCTTCATCGTGATAATGCATTTCGCATACTACACGCTTTATTCCACAGTTTATAATAAGCATTGCACATGTACGACATGGAGTCATTTTACAGTAAACAGTCGCTCCGTCTATTGCAATACCACGTTTTGCTGCCTGGCAGATAGCATTCTGTTCAGCATGTACAGTTCGTACACAATGTTGTGAAATAGTACCATCGGAATGAATGACTTTTCTCATCAAATGGCCGACATCGTCACAGTGCGGCAGGCCAGCAGGAGATCCTACATACCCTGTTACCAGAATTTGATTATCTCTTGCAATTACACATCCTGATCTTCCCCGGTCGCAGGTCGCCCGTTTTGCAACTGTTCTGCAGACTTCCATAAAGTATTCATCCCATGTAGGGCGTATATATTTTTCGACACTTTTGTTTTTTTCTGCCATAACAATTACTTCGCCATCAAGGCATCAACAATAATTTTTGCAACAAAAATGACAAACAATATCCAGGTAACAACAGAGATATCCCTGTTTTTCCTGGTTGTTACTTTACAGATGACATAGCTGATGACACCCCATGAAATACCCGTTGCAATACTATATGAAAACGGCATTGACATGATTACAATAAATGCAGGAATACCTTCCGTAGGATCTTTAAACTCTATGCCTGTTACAGCCTTCATCATCATATACCCAACAATGATGAGAGCCGGAGCTGTTGCAGCGCTCGGAACAAGGAGAAACAGAGGACTAAGGAACAACGCAAGGAAGAATAGGACGGCCGTTGTAACAGAAGTAAGTCCGGTACGTCCACCCTCTGCAATACCAGATGTACTTTCAACATAGCTGGTAACTGTTGATGTCCCAAGCATTGCACCGGCGACTGTTCCGATCGCATCAGCAAGAAGGGCCTGATTTACATTCTTGATATTTCCATCTTTGTCTTTAAGATTACATTGCTCTGCAACCCCCATAAGTGTACCAATTGTATCAAACATATCAACAAAAAGAAATGTAAAAAACACCGTAAAGAATTTCAATGAAATAATATTACTGAAATCAAATTTACAGAATATTGGTGCAGCAGGAAGCGAAACAGGTGAGAATCCGGCAGGAATTTTTGTAACACCGAGAGGTATTCCGATTATTGTTGTTGCAATGATTCCGATTATTATTGCTCCCGGAATATTACGACAGATAAGAATGACAGTAATAATGAGGCCTATGATAGTAACAAGGGCTGCACTTTTTAAAGGAACAAATCCGATGATCGTCCCTGTATTACCTGAAACAATTCCACCGTCCGCGAGTCCGATCAGAGTTATAAAAAGCCCTATACCTACGGCAACTGATTTTTTAAGATTCAATGGAATGGCTTTAATGATAGCTTCTCGAACTTTGCAGAGAGAAAGGATAATGAAAAGAATTCCTTCAATAAAAACTGCAGTAAGGGCAGTCTGCCATGAATACCCCATACCTATAACAACGGTATAGGTAAAAAATGCGTTAAGCCCCATGCCGGGAGCAAGCGCTACAGGAAGATTTGCCATGAACGCCATGACGAGTGTTGCAATCCCTGAAGAAACAGCAGTAGCTGTAAAAACACTGCCGGGATTCATATGGGCCTGACTGAGCATTGCAGGGTTTACAGAAAGAATATATGCCATTGCAAGAAATGTTGTGATTCCTGCAAGAATTTCTGTACGGACATTTGTTCCTCGTTCCTTTAGTTTAAAAAAATTTTCCATAATTATGGAACCTCCAATTTGAAAATAGAAACTAATTATACCATTCTAAAAAAGAAAAAACAAATTATTTTTTATGAGTTGACATGAAACATTTTTTTCTATATAGTAAATACATCTTGCGGCTGTCATATAACGGCTCATTATCTAAGCCTTCCAAGCTTATGACGAGGGTTCGACTCCCTTCAGCCGCTTAAAAGAGTCGGTTTTCTATGCCGGCTCTTTTTATTTAACAACAATACATCTGTATTAGATGTAATAATTAAAAATTTTTACATTTTAGTATTTAATATAGCCTTTTTTTACATAAATATGCATTGCGTTTTTTTATTATTATTCGTATAATCCAGACCAATGAGGTACTTATGAAAATTGAAGTCTGCGTTGGAAGTTCATGTCATGTAAAAGGTGGTCAAAACATTCTTAATCTTTTAAAAAAATCGATTAAAGAGAATGGCCTTGAAGATAAAGTAATGCTTGCGGGTACAACCTGTCTTGGACAATGTAAATCATCGGGTGTAAATATGCGTATTGATGGAAATGTTGTTACAGGTGTAACAGAAGCTGGTTTTAACGATTTTTTCAAGAGCAGTGTTCTTATTCCTTTGGGAAAATGACTCATTCCTCCCTTACGCTGACTGCGGAGGGAGGAAAATTGTAACATATATAAATCAGAGATTAATGCAGCAACAAAAAAGTCATTATTTTACTTATTTTTCTGCTGTAAACCGTTTTTTACATATTCTGCAAGCAATGTGTTTGCAATTTTTGGATTTGCTATAACAGAGGGGCCTCCGATACATCCTCCCTCACATGCCATTACTTCAATCAGATTCGGACAATCTGCCGGCTGTGGTATTTTTCCTTCATTTATCATTCCGTACATATTAAGCGTTTTCATACCCGTTTTGTTAAGACCGTTGATATAACCGGCGCGAAGTATATTTTTATTGTGAAGGCGAACCTTTACAGCTTCAGCTACTCCGCCAGACTTCGCAAATCCCCTGCCCGTCGCGGTCGGAATATTTTTCCCTGGTTTCGGTTCAAGAGATGCTATATCTATTTTTTTTGCAATGAACAGCGCCCCTACTTCTTCTATTGAAAGTACATAGTCTACAAGTTTATCGTCGAATCCTTCCCTTCTTTTTGCTAAACACGGACCTATAAAAACCGTAATACATTTCGGATCTTCATTTTTGGCAATTTCTGCAGTATAATGCATTGGACTTCGTGTAGCAGAAACACATGGTTTTAAGGCAGGAACATGAATCTGCACTGCGCGTACATAAGCGGGACAA
>Ga0172378_10000467_pt1 | contig 35558 bp, 36 predicted proteins | sample GrowelOW332metaG_FD_119755 | JGI IMG/M metagenome (GOLD analysis project Ga0172378, IMG submission 119755) | Groundwater microbial communities from an aquifer near a municipal landfill in Southern Ontario, Canada - Pumphouse #3_1 metaG | ecosystem: Environmental > Aquatic > Deep subsurface >...
TTTATTTAAACTGATCCGTTTATCAGATATTTTCATGGTAATAAAGTTAATTTTATTTAAGTATAATGCAATATCTGATAATTTATAGTCATCATTAACAATGATCATCATATCAATAATATTTTTAGAATAAATATTTGATAAAGCTGTACTTCCAATATGTTCAATACCGATAATCGCATCTGGATTTAAATGATGAGAAAGATATGTTTTTTCTTTTAAAAATCTTTTATTCCATCTTTTTTGATATGGTAAAAGAGAAACTGGAAATAATTCCCATAGCTCTTCTAGTGTTAATTCTTCTAATGGTTTTGGTTTATTTTTTATATTTCTAGTTAAAAGGACAATAGATAAAATACTACTTGAAACACCAACAACTAAACCTAATATAGCGTTACTTGTTTGACTATTATAAACAGTATATATATCAATTCTTATAAAAATAAACATTGCACCTTGTGCAATCACTAATGAAACAAGCGCACTTGATAACATAACAACCTTTAATGCAAGTAGCATAGAATCTCTTAAATGACTTGATTTAATAAGGCCAATAATAGCAAATACAAATTCAATAATAGTAACAATAACAATAATTAAACTTATAAAAAATCCATAATTAAATTGATCATTTGGTATATAAAATAATCTAACCATGTAAATTGAATAAGTAATTGATGATAGTAATAATGCTAAATAAATTAATATTACATATCTTCTCTCTTTTCCAGGATCAAACTTAGAATTTCTTGCTCCTCGATAAAAGATTTGTTTTGTCATACCTATTCCAATAGAGTAAATACTAGATACAATTAAGAAATATGAAGATATATAAAATGCAGCAATAACTTTAAAAGCAGCAATAGAAAAATTGATGAACATTGCCACCACTGAAAGTTTTTGATTTCTTGTTTGAAAGTCGATTAAATTATTTTTTATAACAAATGTTTTTATTGCCTTGAATATCTGCATCATGTACACCAACATATTAATATACTTGTTATAGTGCTGCATTTTTTATTTTACACTATTCTATAAAAAAAAGTATCAATTTTAATAGAATATGGTAAAAAAAAGAAATCATAAATAATTAGGATTTCATTTTTTTTACTTATTAAAATTTAAAAATTAAATTTTTTAATTTCTTTTAACGTAATATCAAACACTTCATCTTCTGATTTTCCTGATGTGTTTATAATCACGTAGGGCACATCATAGACACGGCATTGAGCTTCTACTTTAGATACATAATCAGAAATTAAACTTCTAAAATATACTGCGTTTTTATCAAAATTCTCAATTTCTTGATTTCTCCCTCTTGCTAAGACACGTTCTTTAAAATTATCCCAATCAACATCTAATATAATATATAAATCTGTTTTTTTAACTTGATTCATATATGCATGAAATACACCATTATACATATTCATGATCGTTGGCATACTTTTAAGATTGTGTTGTGCAAATAGCCAATGTTCGATTAAGTCACGATCAACAATAAAATTATTTTCATATTTTTGTTGATTCAACCAGTGGTTATGAATGAAATAAATTTGAAGAAGCATTTCTACATTAGGCTTTTGTTCATAGAGCCATTTTAATAATGTGTTAAATACTTCATCGTCTTTTTCAAATTCTTCCATGACTGGTAATTCTAGGGCTTCTCCTAATCTTTTTACTAATGTTGATTTGCCTGATGCAATCATTCCACCTACTGAAATTTTCATTTGTTTTCTCCTAAGTTATTTTAAATAATTTAATACCGGTTTATCTGCTTGAGCAAAATCCATATCAATCATATCATTTTTTGTACACCATTTTAAAGCTAAATGTTTATTTTAATTTATTTAAAAAAGTAAATGCATTTGGATCCGTACCATACATATAGTTAGTTGTTATCAATTTACCTTTTTTTTCTTAGTTAAAACTATTAAATTCATCCTTAAATAAACCTAAAGCTAAAGAATTAATAAATGCAACAGAAATATAAAAACTACTACATTCTTTAAGTGAGGTTTTGAGTTCATGATAAAAGCTTTTATCTATTTTATTTGTAATTAAATCTATTTCATCAGTTTGATTATAGTTAATCATAAAAAACACCCTGTTTAGACTATAACGTAATCTCTTTAATTCTTTCTTTTAAACTTAAAATACACCCACAATATCTTTGACAATATAAGCCATAAGCTTTAGCTTTCTTTTGCCCTTCTCTAAATCCTACCCTAAAGTCTTCATATAAAAACTTTATCCCATACTTTTCACTATAGGTTTCGCCCATCTTTTTAATTAAATCATGATTTTGATAAGGACTTACTAAAAGGCTTGTCGTAACTGCTTCATATCCTTTTTCTTTAGCAACTTCAAAAAGTTTTTTCATTCTTTTTTGATAACACATATTGCATCGATCTATATCTTTATCTGCAAGAGCACGCCATAGATCTTCTTCAAAGTCAGGATAATAATAAACATCAAAATCTTTATCTTTTGCTAGTTTTTCAACGCTTTCTTCGCGTTTTTCAAATTCTTCTATAGGATGTATATTTGGATTATAATAAAGTCCTGTAACCTCAATACCTCGTTCCTGTAGCGTTTCAACAGGATATACAGCACAAGGTGCACAACACATATGCATTAAAACTTTCATAATTTACCTCTTTATTTTTTTAAATATTCAATACCATGTTTACAAATACTAACATTTCTAACATCATCTTGATTAACACGGATAATGATAATCTTTTGATGAAAATCAAATGATTCAAAGCCATCTTTTTGATTATCTGATGTTGTTACAATATTTAAGTAACTACCATAATTATCAATTTTTGAGATACTTGGATTACCATCTGAACTAGCAAAATTAAAATGAATGATAATCAATCGATTTAATTTTAAATAACGATCATTAATATGATGGTGTTCAAATTGATTTAAATCAACATTAAATGCATCAAAAATCATTAATAACTGTTCAAAATCATCAGAATCATTGACGCTATAATACTCAAAAGATACATCAATATCATCAAAAACCGATAAAATTTCAAAATCAATTGAATTAGGTATACTTAATGTCTTTGTTTCATCAATAATTAAAGCTTTATTTTTATCACTTAATATTAATCCCATGAGTACCTTCTCTTTTTATGTTTATTTTTTAGCTCTAATATATTGAATTGGATATTCAATATCAGCTTCTAGATCTTTTGCGTGATTGATTACATGATATGGTTCTCTTAATAATAATCTACCTAAATATACTAAATCACATTGATTTTTAATAATTGCTTGATCAGCAAATGCTAAATCCTCAATCATACCGCCACCAATAACAGGTAAACCTGTATGTTTTTTTACAAAATCAGCATATTTAAGTTGATATCCAGGAAAAACTTCATATTTTGTTAAAATATTACCACCCGTTGACACATCAACAAGATCAATACCTAAATCTTTAATTTCATTTATGACATCTGATATCATTTGAGGTGTAACACCACCTTCAATAAATTCAAATGCAGAAACTCTAATTGCAAGCACTTTTTCTTTAGGCCATACTTCATTAATCGCAGTAATAACTTTTTTTAATAATAAGACACCATTTTTATATACATCAGATCGCTTATTTGATAATGGTGATAAAAATTCAAATAATAAATACCCATGAGCTGCATGGATTTCTAATAAATCATAGCCAGCAGCATTCGCTCGTCTTGCAGCTTCTCGAAACTGATAAACAACTTGATGAATCATATCTGCATCCATTTCTAAAGGCACTTTATAATCACCAAAAGCAATAGCACTTGGTCCAATAGGATTGTCAATTTTTGCTTTTCTACCTGCATGATTAATTTGTATACCTATAGGCACACCATATTGATGCACAGTATCAACAATATCTTTTAATCCTTCAATATGTTCATCCGACCAGATGCCTAAATCATTTGTTGTAATTCTACCATCAGGGTCAACTGCAGTTGCTTCTTGAATAATTAAACCAACCCCACCAATAGCCCGTGTCGCATAATGTATAACATGAAAATCATGGACAAAACCATGTGCATCAGAACTATACATACACATTGGTGGTAGAACAGTTCTATTTTTTAACTTAATATTTTTTAATTGAAATGGTTCAAATAACATATATGCCTTCCTATCTGTTTTGATTTAAATTATATATTATAATATCTTTAATTAAATTTTCATCTAAACTCATTGAATACGGGATTCTTATAGTGCCTTTATCTAACTTATAATTTTCTAAACGACTTCTAAAATAATCGATCGTATCAGGACCTGGGAAAAGACTTAAATGAGATTGAAATAAACCAACATGCATAATAACACCTTTATAAAAATAAGTAGGTATTCCATAACTTATTTTTTCCATCACATCTTCACATGCATCAAAGATCAGTTTTCTAATTGTTAAAAATTTATTTTTAACGTCATCATCATAGCCTTCAATATACTTTATCAAGGCTTCAGGCATGGATTTCATAAAATTTCTCCCATTTTTTAATTACTTATATTTTAACATATGTTAAAAGATAAGTTTAGATAAAAATAAAAAGTCTTTCGACTTTTTACTTATTAATCCATATTGTCTTCATAATAGATAAATCCCGCACTTAAAGCCCCAATATCAAATGTATAATTATCTCTTTCAATAACAATCGTATAATAATAACTTTGTTGATCATCATATCCACCCCAATATCCAAATTCAATTTGAGTCACAATATTATTTTCAACTGTTAAGTATAAAAAATTTAAACGCATTTGTTCAACATCAGCATGCATATAAAACGAATCACTTAATGATTGCTTAAATGTTTCATCATTTAAATAATCATCAGTTATATACCATCTGTTACTAATTTCTTCAACTTGATCATCATAAGTATGTTCAAACATACCTAATTCAAATATTGAATAATCAAAGACTAACTCTGGATTTTCATCATCATCAGAATCCATATATAATTTTTGGAAATCTTCATCAGTACTAACATATTTAAATTTATAATAATGTCTAAAACTACCATCAGCATGCATATCATATAAATGATAACCAATATCGGATACATCACTATAATTTGTTAAGATTAAATCTTTATTTTGCCAACCAGCATTAAAATGATAAGCCATTGATTGAAGATAAATATCTCCTTCATAAAACTTTGCTAACTTATAAACAAACCAATCTTCACCATTCGTTTGATGGATTTCTAGTTTATATAAGTAATTATCGCTTAAATCATTAAATTCATCAATTGCTTCTGTTAAACTGGCACCTTCTGTTACTAATGTTTCTTCGCTTGGCTCATTACTACAAGCAAAAAGCACTAATGAAAGTACACAAACAATCATCACATTAACTATTTTATTCATCATATTCCCCGCTTCTTATAATATATATAATTAATTATATACCAAAATAAATAAAAACAAACTAAAAAAGTTTGTTTTTATCATTCCTTATTTATCAATATCGTTTAATTCTTTCCATTTTTTTCTTATATCTACATGATTATTTTTATCAAATAAAATATATCTTTGAATCAATAAAGCAGTAACAATAATAAGTGGAATAACCGGAGTTCCCGGTCCAAACCAAAACAAAACAACGGTAGTTCCAATACCTATCATCCATAAATTACTTGCTAGTGTTCCAAAAATAATAAATAAAACAGCCCATCCATGAAATAACATATATGAAATGAATAAACTCACGTATCCTCTAAAGCTGTTCATAGACTTAATCACTGACCAGACAACTTTGAAAAACTTAATCCAAAATATTTTAAATTTATGCCACATATTTTTCTAAAAAAAAGTAAACATCAAATGTTTACTTTTGGTGTACCTCAGTTTTTAAAACTTGTTGATTAATTGCTTCTGGATAAGGATATGCTTCTTCTCTGCCTCTTTTATATAGCACATAGATAAGCCCACGTTTAAAGTCGATACGTGTTACAACTCCAAATGCTTTTTCACCTACTACAGTAACTTTTTCACCAATAAGATACGTTTCATTGCTCCATGCCATTTTTAAACACCTCACTATTATTATAGCATACTATTTTTTATTTCGTTGATTTTTCAAACGATATTTTTTAAGTGTTGACCCAATTAAATACACTTTTTGCTCACTTGTTTGCACTTTTAAAAACAATAATAGTTCTAAAGCAAGTCCTTTTGGATTAAGTGATAATAATTTTTCTAATTCTTGATTATGAAGTGGAAAGTCTTTGTCATGCAAATTAGTTAATAACGGATAAGCTTCTTCTTCATTTTTTCTTATAAATATATAAAATTCTTTTAATATTTTAGGAATTTCTGTATATAAATCAGTACATTTTACATTTTGTATATTACAAAGCATTTCATAGCATTTATGAACTTGTTCTTGTGCCATATATGTAATAAATTCATCAATATCATTTGATTGATCATGCCAAGAAATAAGTACTTCTAATAAATCAAGACGCCATAATAATCGATGCTTTGAGTTTTCGTTTAATCCATATTTTTCCATAAACATTTTTCTTACTTTATCAACTAACTCTAAATTAAGGGTTTCATATAAATTAAGAAATTCATCAAGCATTTTACCATCTTTAGGATTTTGACTTACAAATTGATAAATATCTTCTATCAATTGCTTTTTTTCACTTGTATAAGCTTCAATCAATTCATCAAAATTCACACTGACCATATGCTTATCTAATTTATTTTTCTTATATATATAAGTTTCATAGGTCATACCATCTTTTGTTAAACTTGTTGGTTTTAACACAGAAAAACCAATAGATCCTTGTTGATAAGTACGATTTGTCGGATGACCGACAATATCATTTCTAATATATTTTAATTGATGGAGCGCTTTATTTTGATTAATATTAATATAATACTTATAATGTGTAAGTCCAATAGCTAAATCATATAAACAATCAATACCAACAAAAAAGCCTTGTAATAAACCAAAAACATCAAGTAAAACTTCTCCTTGATTAATAACTTCATCAGTTTTAAATGCTTCAATCATAAGATCTACATTTTCTAACATATCAAAAGAAGATTTTGCCCGATAACCATAACTGTTTTGTTCATCTTTTTCTAATGCCTCTACATAAGGTTTTAATTTTAATAAACTCATAACGTTTCTCTTATTTTTCTAAGTAGTATAGGTGCTGGTAATTCTTTATAGATTGGACCTTCAATATATTTAATGCCTATTCTTTGATAAGCTTCTTTTTGATCTTTTAATTTAACGCCTCTCATAATTAACGCCATTTGAAAATCATCAAGCATTGTTTTTATTGTTTTTAAATATTCAAAAAACTTTACACTTTCGGGTTGAACATCTAAATGAAGTGCATGAAAAGGATAATGAATTGCTGTATCCAAACTAGTTGTATCCAACGTGATACCCGCATCAATTAATTCTTGAATTTGTGTAGCATAGACTTTAGGACGTAAATCCATTTGACATTTAAGTCTTATAAATTCATAAGGAATACCATATGATTTTAATGTGCCAAGTAAAAATGAATTAAATTTTGAATCAACAAATGTTTGTCTTGAAACAGGTATAGTGATTTTAATTAAACGTTCTGTTTGTTTTTCTAAATCTACTAAAAACTCACATACCTTTTCAATATGAAAATGCTCAATATCAATTAATCGATTACGCTTTTCCGCTATTGCCAATAAATATTTACTATCAATGGTTAATTCAGTCATCACCAATTCACTTTCATACTGCCAAACAATATTTTTTGACATATCAATGATTTGATTAAACACCAACCCTATTTGTCTAGTTTCTATAGCTACATTTAAGTAATCAATAACTTGTTGTTCAAATAATTCTTCTTCATAATCATGATAAACAAAGAAATATATTTCTTCTTCTTTATTTCTTTTTGCTTTTTGTAAAGCAATATCAAAGAATCGATATAATTTTTCTTTTTGCTTTTCTACAGTAACAACTGGATATCTAAGCACCCCAATCGAAACATCAATTTTTTCATAATTTAGAACTTGCGATTGATATTGTTCAAGCATCTTTACATAATCTTTTAATACTTTCGTAATTGCTCTAATATCATTTTGCGGATAAGCAACTAAAACTTGATTAAAATCAAATCGATAAATTTGGGCATCCGTGAAATATTTTTTAGTCAATTGCGCAAATTCTTTAAAGAATAAATGCATTTGATCTGCACCATAAATATGTTTCATTTGATCATTTAATTCAATTAGACAAAAACTAACCTTTTCATCTTTTAATTCATCCATTGCCAAATTAAGCGCATATTGATTGTATAAACCTGAAGATTGATCAACCGTTGCCTGATTCATAAGTTCTTTTGCTTCATCAATCTCTTTCGTTTGATCATAAAAGAAACTCATAATATAAGTTTCATCCCCTTCTTTAAAACTAAACATTTTTTCTAATATATGTCTATTTTGATATGTATACATCAATTGTTTCATCTCACCAGATCGTTTTAAACAGCTTTGAATGCTATCTTGATACTCTCTAACATATTCATAAGAAACATCTCTTAAAAACAATTCTAAGTGATAATGCTTATCAATATCAAATAGTTTCATTGCTGCATCATTATATGTTGAACTTAGTTCACTATATAAACGATAAGCAATGATTGGTGCATTTAAAATTTGTCGATACATATGATTTTCTTTTTTAAAATTGACAAGCTTTTTTTCATCCAATATATGAACAAATAAAATACTAGAAACAAGCTTTAATAAATCATAATACATTGCTGGATCACTTAATGCTTCGCTTAAATAAACAGAAAAAACACCAAGATCACCTAATGGAAAAGCATATACAAATTGAACATCTTCTTCATAATCTTTTTGTGTGATAATATTTTTTTGCCATTTAAACGTTTTTGTAAGTTCATAAATATCTTCACCTGTATGAAGCACATGAGCAATCACAGTTTCAGAAACCATCATTGAGGTTAACGACTTATCATAGAGTCGTTCTTTTTTATAAAAATAAAAATTAGGATCTAAATCATTTAAATAGACCATCATTTCTTTAGCTTCTATATATTTTTCAAAATGAATAAAAAATATTCTTAAATATTCACGTAAAGGTAATTGATCGTCAATTAAATGTGAATACTCAATTAAATCTGTACTAATTTCAAGGTTTTGCATTAAATTTTTAGAAATTAATGATTTTTTTTCTTGTTTCTCGATAATAATAATCGGTTCTTTTTCTTTATCAAGAACTTTTTGATTAATCTTTTTAACAGAGGATTTTTTTATTCGTTTTAATTTTTTTTGATATAGATCTAATGATAATTTATTATCTAAAGCTTCATAAACTTTTATTAAAAGTTCATAGACTTGTTCTTGATAGAATTCATCTTCTTCTTCAAATTTTTCTTCATATTCAGCATCTAAATTAGATGCTTTTAAATAATCTTTTTGAAGAAAATATATATGAAGCAAATGCAATACAATCGGCATATCAAATGGTTGTTCTTTATTTGCTTCAATCGCCTTTTGTCTTGCTTCATCTAAGCGTTCTAACTTAATTAATAATTCTAATTCTTTCGCTAAATACTCATTTTTTAAATCAAATAAATATAATTGATGAACTTGATTTAATGCCATTTCATATTGATGATCTTTATCGTATAATTGAACAAGTTCATTTAAACAATATATTTTAACTTGATCAGGAATCATATCTTGAAGAACTTTTAATACATCATTTAAATAAGGCTCATTTAAAGCTTTTTTATATATAATGTCATCAAGTGAACCTAAATATTGATTAATAACCGGTAAGGCTTCTTTTCTTAATGTGATTAAACGTTTAGCATCATCATATTTACCAAGTTCAATACTTGAATCAATTAAATGCTTAAGTATCTTTTCATAATAAAGTGTTTCATCTTGATTTTGAATTTCCTTTAATATAGCATTCCCTTCTTCATAAACCAATTCAAAAAGCGATAGTTCCATCGCTATTTCAAAATAATAATTATATGCAGCCTGATAATCAAGATGACTTAAAGTTTGATTTAAGAAATCTTTAATAATTGGTAGGCTATGAGGTTGTTTTTCAAGATTTAAAACATCAGCTAAACGCAAATAATACACCTCAATTGTTAAATACTAATTAAAATTATATAAATAATATATTTATTTTAGTTCATTTCTAAATATAGTTTTTCTGCTAAATCTAAATATTTTTCTGCAAGCATTTTAAAATCAAATCCAACATCTTTTGATAAACCACTTATATCTTTACGGGTTGCCACTTGATGCCATTGAAGCGCTTGAAACATCCGATAAAATCTTACAATATCTTGTTCTTTTTTAGTTGCTTTTCTACCTAAATAAGCATCTAATAATACGAGAGCGTCTTCAAATTTAACATTTCCAAAACTTGCAATATCATAATAGAATTCATTATATCCAGCATATTCCCAATCTAGCAAGTATAATTGTTTTTGACCAATAACAATATTTGATCTTTGCGCATCATTATGACAAAATACTTTTGGTTGACTAGCGCGTTCTTTTAAATATTTATTGACCCAGACTTTCTTTAATTCTAAATATTTATTACTTCTAATATTTGTAAAAGTTTCATATAAATCTAATCGCTTGATTAGTTCATAATCACTAGCAGGTTCAATTTTTGTTTGATGTAATGTTTTAAGAGCAAAAACAATTTCACTTAAATGCTCATGAAAATCTAAATCTGTAAGTACTGCACCTTCAACAAATTTTGCTGCTTTATCGCCAGAAACAACATCAAAATAAACTGTTTCATTATTTAATTTAAGTGGAATAATACGATTTAAGTTTTCTAGTTCTGTTTTTCTATCAACAAATAGATTACCATCCATACCAATAATACGATAAGTATAATCCTTATTTTCAATTCGAATATGATAAGTCAAATGACTCATACCGCCCATAAGTCGGTTAATTATCAAAACCTTATCTTCCGTTGTTTCAAATGCTTTTGCAGCATGTGCTTTAATTAATCTTTCATTTTTATCTATCATAGTTCATAAAAGGTGACTTGACCGTTATCATAAATTGCATAGCTTTTATGATAATCACCTAACGCTCCTGGATTCAATATAGTTATATTTTGGTCAATTTCTAAATATTGTTGATGGGTATGGCCAAAGACCACAAGATCAACATTTAATTGTTTTGCATAAAATTTCAATATATCTAAATTATGTTTTACATGTTCAATATGGCCATGTGTTAATAATACCTTTAAGCCATTTAAATCAAAGACCCTTTTAAGAGGTTCACTGGTAAAAAAATCATTGTTACCTTTAACCGTAATTATATGATATTTTTGATAAACATGTGAATCTAAACACATGTCACCAGCATTAATATGGAAATCAACATCCTTATGCTTTGCAATTACTTCAACTAATCTTTCTTCATGTCCATGAACATCACTTGTAATTAATAATTTCATCTAAATGTTCCTTTACTTGTTTTAATGCCTGTGCGCGATGCGATATTTTATTTTTTATTTCCATATCAAGTTCAGCCATATGCTTATCATAGTTTGGCAAATAAAATATCGGATCATAACCAAAGCCATTTGAACCCTTAGGCTCATAAGCAATTAAACCTTCAATACTACCTTCATAATGAAATATATGACCATCTGGAAAATAAATAACAATCACCGATGTAAATTGTGCTTTTCTATTTTTTATCAATTTCATTTCATCAAGTAATTTTTGATTGTTATCAATATCAAGTCCACCACTATATCTTTTAGAATAAATACCTGGCTTTCCACCTAACGCATCAACAGCTAAGCCAGAATCATCAGAAATGGTAATCATTTGATATTTATTAGCATAATATTTTGCCTTAATAATAGCATTTTCTAAAAATGTTTTTCCATTTTCAACAACTTCATCTTGGTCGTTAAAAAATGATAAATCTATAAGTTCAATCTCATATCCGTTAAAAATATGCGATATTTCTACGATTTTATGCTTGTTTTGACTTGCTAACAATAGTTTCATTAATAACCCCACATTTTCTTTACATTACATATTTTATCACATTTTTATCGATATAACTATCAATTAAACTGCACATACGATATAATGATTACAGGTGATAAATAATGCATAATGAAAACAAAAATAATCCTGAAAATAACATTTTAGAATTTGAAGAATTATTTAAAGATGAATTAAAAAGAAAAAAAACAATTGACCAACCAAAAGATAATAAACGTCGTTATATTTATGCAATTATATATTATCTATTGGTCATGTTTATCCTTGCAAGTATTATACAAATCATTTTTTTATCTAATGAGCATAATATTCAGTACTACATGCAAGATGATGTTGTTTTAAGTGATCTCGTTAATGATACCAATGGTATTGCGATTTTAGATACAACTGTTTATGAAACTGATTATGAAAAAAATTATAGTAATTATGTTGATCAATTAGGTTATTATGATAATTATTCTGTTTTAGTTAATGTTAACAATTCATTTTTAACTAATTTAGATGATATTTCCAAACAAACGTTAGCAACATCATTTATAGAAGGTACAAATTTTTATTGGGATTTAAATAATGAATATCCTATCACAATTTATATTAGTGATCAATTATCCATTTATCAGAGTTTAGATAGTCAATATGTTCATTTAGTATCTTTAGCTAATAAAATGATTGATCAAATTGTTTTAGACGAAGAAAGCATAGGATTTATCAACAAAACTTTCTATGACACATATTTTGCTGATTATAGTGATCAAGTAAACGTTCATATAGACTTAAACTATACTGATTACTATATGATTTATAATTTAAATAACACTGATCAAACACTGATTGAATCTGATTATTACTCTTTACAACAAATATTTTCAGGTACTCAAACTTTGTGGAGTAATAATAATTTAATTACTTTATATCATTATACCAATCAAGATATACCAACCGTAACAATAGATACACCTAATGAAGCAACAGTCACTTATATGGAATGGGACTTAACTGGTTTTGCCAATGGTTTAATTAACTTTCTTGTGTATATTCTCATCTTACCAGTTATTATAATAATACTTAAACCTAATTTAGCCTATGATCTTGAAATGACTAAAAAAGCCGAAAAAACAAAAATAATTGGATTTATCATTACCGGTTATGTATTCTTAATATTTGCCAATTTTATATCACAATTAATTTCTAATGGTTTATCAAGTTTATTCAATCAGCCTATCGAAGAATCTGTCAATCAAATAGCAATTGAATCAATACTTAACTCTAATGGTGCAGTATTTGTTATTCTCAGTGCAATTTTAATCGGGCCTATTGTTGAAGAATTAATTTTTAGAAAATCAATATTTGGTTTAATCAAAAATCAATACGTAGCTTTAGTTGTCTCAGCATTTGTTTTTGGAGCAATCCATCTAACTGGTGAAACTTCAATTGTTAGTGCATTAATCAATGGGATTAGTTATATAATAATGGGATTTGTATTTGGAATTATTTATATACGACTACAAAAAAATATTTTTTATCCTATTGCAGTTCATGTCTTATCAAATTTAATTAGTATTATCGGAATCTTAATAACACTTTATACTTAATGATAAAAAACCTCTCAATTTGATTGAGAGGTTTGTTTTTTATATTAATCATTAAATTCAGAAGGATCAATAATTGTCGAGTCACTATTAATCTCTAAATATTTTATTTTTGTAATAATCTCTTGATGATTTTCTGTATCAGAATAATTAAAATGTGTACTGTAGTTTATTTTTTTATTATATATATAAACCAATGTAGATTTTTCATATATATTTTGTTCATCTAAATACTTATAATCAATTAAGTAATAATATGAACCTTGATCATCATATCTGACAACCTGAGTAACTTCATAATCAACTGTTGTCATAAGTTGACTAAAATCTGATATCACATAATCATCAGTATGTTTATACATTTGATGATACATAGCAAATGACATTAAAAAAACAAAGATGACTGCACTAAGAATTGAAACGCGTCGTTTACTAAGCATGATGATACCTCCTTTGATTTCAAAATCTTTTTTTACACTATCATTTTATATCAAAAACTCATATAAAAACAGGGCACATATGTCCTATTATTTAATAATTTTTAAAAAATTTCTGATTTTAAGCTTTAAAATAGAATCTTTATAAATGAATTAAAGAACACTTTCAGTTTCTTTTAAAATATTAGCACATAAAGTTAAATGGTACATTTTAGCATAATCCATTGCTGTTTTATTAAGTCGATCTTTTTTAAGCAGGATTTGTCTTTCAACGAGTTTTCTTAAATATATATGGTCACGATTTAATACAGCAATCGCCAATGCTTGTTTTTTTGCTAAATTTTCATATTTAGGAGTTTGGATATAATCATTTAAGTAATCTAAAATATCTAATTTATTAAATATCATAGCATTATCAATAGGTGTCTCATATCTTCTATTTTTAATATCTAAATAAGCATCATAGTTTAAAAGTAATTTAACCGTATCAAGCGTACCAAAACGAACAGCATTAAATAATGGTGTTTCAAATAAATCATTTAATGCATTAGGATCTAAACCTTCTAATAAGAGTTTTTCAATAAGTTTTATATTTGAAGTTTTTGCTGCATGATGCAACAAGGTAAGTCCTGAGTTATCTTTTAAATCGTATGATTGTTTACTAAGTTTTAATATATAATCAATTAAATCAACTTGTCCACCAGCAATTGCATAATGTATAGGTAATTTACCTTCTTGCGTTTCTTTATTTAGTAAAGCACCTGATTCAATCAATAATTTAATCATATTGATATCACCTTTAATACATGCTAAATGAATAGGGGCCTCTTGATTTCTGTTTTCAATATTGACATTTGCTAATTTAAAAATAAGTAATTTAGCAATATGAATCTTACCTTTTCTAACACAGTCAAATAACGGTGTTTCACCATAGTGATCTTTCAAATTAACTGATATATTTAAATCGAGCAAAAAAGAAATAACATCCATTGCACTACCAGATACTGCATAGTGTAACAAACTTTTTTTTGATTCATCCACCATTTCTAAATAAGTCATATTATTTTTAACAAATTCAAGATCATTTGAAGCAGCTTTAATGAAAACTTCATCCATAGAACCACCACCCATATCCATTTTATCTTATTTTTGAAAAAAATAGCAAAAAAAATTGTCAATCCATAAGATAGACAATTTTTCTAAATATTATTTTACTGCATCTTTTAACAATTTACCTGCTTTAAAAGCCGGAGATTTTTGTGCAGGTACTGTAATAACTTCACCTGTACGTGGATTTTTACCCATTCGTTGAGCACGATGTCTTACTTCAAAAGTACCAAATCCTGTAACAACTACTTTTTCTTCTCTTCTACCTAATGTTTCAGATATTGTGTCTGTTATTGCCCCCAATACTTCTTCAGCAACTTTTTGTGTAACACCTGTTCTGTTTGCAACTACTGCAACTAATTCAGTTTTATTCATTTAATTACCTCCTTAAAGTAATTTCATTTTATCAATTTTTTTAATAAAAAGCAATCTTTTATTAAATATAATCGCTTTATTAAGACAATTATCTATTAAAAGTCCTCTGCTTTAAGCTCTCTAGACAATAATTTTGTAACCGCTTCACTAATTGTGATGTATTTATTAATCATTTGATAAGCTACTTGTATCATCGGTAATTCGATATTATTTTTATCTGCTAACTCATGCATGGCATCAATTGTTCTAATACCTTCAATGGTTTGTTCTTGTTCTTTATAGATTTGTTCAAGCGAAAATCCTTGACCTAATTTTTTGCCTGCTTTAAAGTTTCTAGAGTTTTCTGAAGATGCTGTTACGATTAAATCTCCAACACCCGTTAAGCCAAATGCGGTTTCTTTTTTACCACCCATAAACTCAACAACTCTTACGATTTCTACAATACCTCTTGTTATAACCGCTGCTCTTGCATTTTCACCTAAACCCATACCTGTACATGCGCCAGATATAACTGCAATAGCGTTTTTAACAGCACCACCAACTTCACAACCAATTAAATCATTAGATGTATATACTCTTAAGTATTGATCATTTGAAAATACTTGTTGCATCGTTTTAGCTAACGCTTGATCACGACTTGAAGCCACCAATAATGTTAATTTTCTTAAAATGACTTCTTCAGCATGTGATGGACCAGTTAAGACAACAAAACCTTTATTTTTGCTTGAATCAATTTCTTCATCTACAATTTCACTCACACGTTTAGACGTGCCAGGTTCAATACCTTTTGAAACATTAATAAATATACTAGGTGTTGAAATCTCTTTATTAATTTGAATTAATACTTGTCTTATTACCTTAGTAGGTACGCTTAATAAATAAATATTTGAAAATCCAATAACTTCTTTAAAATTTGAAGTTGCAATCAACTTATCTGGCAAAACTGTATCAAAAAATGGATGAAGATGATGATTAATTTTTTCAACATGACTGTCTAAAATATCATAAATCATGACTTCGTGTCCGTTATCAATAAGTACTTGTCCAAGTGTAGTGCCCCATGCACCACCACCAATAATACTAAACTTCATGACTATCCTTCTTTCTGAAAACAAATTTTATAGGTGTCCCAGTAAAATCAATTGCTGCGCGAAATTGATTTTGTAAATACCGTTGATATGAAAAATGAATAAAATCCGGATTATTAACAAATATTAAAAACGTTGGCGGTTTAACTGAAACCTGAGTCATATAATTAAATGACGCTTTACCACCATTAAATATTGCTGGTGGATTCATCATTACTGAATCGACCAATAATTCATTTAAAATTCTTGTTTCTACTTGGTTATGATAATTTTCATAAGCTAAATTAAGTGCAGGAAAAATTGTTTGAATACGATCTTTATCTTTTGCTGAAACAAATACGATTTGTGCATAATCTAAAAACTTAAATTCTTCACGAATATCTTTTTCCATTTTACGCATCGTTTTTTCGTTTTTTTCAACAATATCCCATTTGTTTACAACAATAACCACAGCTTTATTAGCATCTAAAATATAACCGGCAACATGTTTATCTTGGTCAATAACACCTTCTGAACCATCAATAATCAATAATGCCACATCGCTTCGTTCAATACCTGCAATCGCTCTTAAAACACTATATTTTTCAGCATTTTCATAAACACGACCACGTTTATTGATACCTGCTGTATCAATAACAACATAATTTTTATGATCTTTTTTAAATGCTGTATCAATTGCATCTCTGGTTGTGCCTGAAATTTCACTAACAATAACACGTTCTTCTCCTAAAATAGCATTTGTAAGTGAAGATTTTCCAACATTTGGTCTTCCTATAATACAAAAATTAATCGTGTTTTCATCATACTCGACTTCATCTTCAGTCATATATGAAATAATTTTATCAGCTAAATCACCGGTACCTAAACCATGATGTGCTGAAATACCAATAGGTTCCCCAAAACCTAATGCATAAAATTCATAAATATTTTGCATTTGATTAACATCATCAATTTTATTAACAACTAAAATAACAGGTTTACTTTGTTGATATAACATTTTTGCAATATAAAAATCGGCATCTGTTAATCCGACTTTTCCATCTACAATAAAAACAATAGTATCTGCTTCATCTATTGCAATTTGTGCTTGCGCTTTAATTTGACTTAAAAAAGGGGCATCGCCAATGTCGATGCCACCTGTGTCAATAACCCTAAAGTTTTTAGTTAACCATTCAGCACGTCCATAAATTCGATCTCTTGTAATACCAGCTTGATCATCAGTAATGGCATATCTTTCACCAACTAAACGATTAAAAAGACTAGATTTACCGACATTTGGACGCCCAACAATTGCTACTATATAAGGCATAACCGTCACCTATTTTTTAAATTCGTCTTCAAATAAATCTCCAATAGTTATATTGTCATTTTCTGAATCGGATTCTAAATATTTTTCATATGATGCACGTTCTTGTTTTTCAAGAACACGTCTAATTGATAATTTTAATACCCATTGATCATATTTAACTTCAGTGACAACAGCTTCAACTTCATCACCAATAGCAAAATAATCTTCAGGTTTTCCAATGTTTTCATTAGAAAGTTCTGATTGTGGGATTTCTCCAACAACACCTTGTACTTCAACTTCAAGACCATCATGGTTTACGCCTGTAATTTTAGCTTTTACAACTTCACCACGTTTAACAGTCACATTTTTCCAAGGATTATCTTCTAATACTTTTCTTGATAAAGCAATACGTTCTTTTTTAGGATCTAATTGAATAATACCTAAAGAAACTTCTTCACCAATTTTAACTACACTATCGAAATTATCATTTGGATTCCATGAAAATTCATTTTTATGCAATAAGCCACGAACATCTGGTGCAACTTCAATAATAAGACCAAATGGTAATTTTTGATTGACAGTACCAGTAACAGTGTCGCCAACTTTATAAGCATCATAGAATAATTCATATGGTGTTTTAAGTAAAGCTTTCATTGATAAATCAAGACGATTGCCTTCTTTTTTAATAACTTTAACTTCAATGTCTTGTCCAAGTGATAATATATCATCAATCTTATCAATTCTATGATGACTTACTTGAGAAATTCTTAATAGACCTACAACATTTTCAAAACGAATGGTAGCTGCATGTTTTTCAATTTTATCAACTTTACCTTTTAATACATCACCTGTATTAATTGTTTCTAGTTCTGTTTGTCTCAATTTTAATCTTTCTTCGTAAGCTTCTTGTCTGGCTTTTTCAAATATTTCTTTTCTAGAAGCTACAATTCTTTTAGATCTACCTTTTTGAGTTGCTTCAATAATTTGAATATCTAGTGTTTTACCTCTAAGATTTTCTTTGTCATTTAATAATTCAAAATCTAAAAGACTATAAGGTAAAAATACTTCTTGTCCAAGGTATCCTAAGATTAAACCTTTTTCAGCAACTGTTTTTACTCTAGCTTTAACAATTTCTTTTGTTTCTACTACTTTTTTTACATCTTCAAATTTTTCTTCTAAAAGTAAAGGTAAACGAGACAATAATATTTGTGCGGGTTCATCTGTAATTTTTTGTACCTTTGCTCTAATGACATCGCCTTCTTTGACTAAACCTAAAAAAGTATCAGGCGCAGGTCTGTCATAGTTATCTAGATGTATTTTACCTTCAGTCATATACTGAACATCTAAATAAATTGTATTTTCTTCAACTTTGACGATAGTACCTTCGACGATTTGGCCTACCTTCAACATTTTAATCTCCATGTTAAATCTCCTTTTTTGCACTAAACTCTATATTTGCTAGTTATACTACTAGTTTAAGACGTTTTTTGGTATTTTTGTAATAATAGCTTCGACTACTTGATCAATACTTAAATGTGTTGTATCAAGTTCAATTGCATCATCCGCTTTTTTTAATGGTGATTCTTTTCTTGTGGAATCTTTAATATCTCTAATTTCAATATCTTCAATCACTTGATTCATATTTGCTGATTTACCTTTTGTGACTGTTTCTTGATATCTTCGTTTTGCTCGTTCTACTAAATGAGCTGTTAGAAATATTTTTAAATCTGCGTTTGGTATAACTACAGTTCCAATATCTCTACCATCCATGATGATATTACCTTCACTTGCCGCTTTTTGCTGCAAATCCACCATCATTTTTCTAACATACGGAAAACTTGATACCAATGACACATTTTGAGTAACTTCGTTTTTCCTTATGTCATTTGTGACATCTCGTTGGTTAATATAGATTTTATGATTATCATAATGTACATGTATGGTTTCTAAAAAAAGATACGAAGATTCTTGGTTAAGGTCTACCCCTAACTCAATAGCTTCTAAAGTAACGGCTCTGTACATTGCACCCGTATCAATATGTGTCCATTTTAACTTTTCAGCAATAAGTTTGCTTATCGTTGACTTGCCTGATCCTGCCGGTCCATCGATTGCTAATTTAAATCCAGACATGAGATTCCTCCATACGTATTAATTATAACATAGAATTAATGATTTTAAAGCATAAATATCATGATTTTATCTGTGCATGTCCATATAATTGCTTAATTTCATGGATCTTTAATTCACGATATGATCCTCTTTCAACACCATCTATAGTTAAAAAATCATAACGAACTCTTGTAAGATTTTTTACTTCGTGATTTAATGCTTCAAATAAGCGTCTTATTTCACGATTTCGACCTTCAGTTAAAACAATTGCTAATAACGATGATTGATTAACTTTATCTAACTCTAATAAATGTACATACTTAGGTTTTAATAATACTTGATCAATTTTTAAACCTTTTCGTAATTGAACAACTTCTTTTCGAATAACAATACCCTTAACACGTACTAAATACTCTTTTTCAACTTCATACTTTGGATGAGTTAACCGATATGTTAAATCTCCATCATTTGTTAATAAAATCAATCCAGCACTATCAAAATCAAGACGACCAACTGGATAAACACGTTTATCCTTGTCCTCTTGATCAAGAAAATCAATAACTGTTTTTCTTCCTTTATCATCTTTTGCCGTTGACAAACAACCCGTTGGTTTATTCATTAAATAATAAACTTTTTGAGCTTGATTAATGCTTTGTCCATCAACAACAATATTATCATTTTTTGATACTTTATATCCTAATGTCTTAATGATTTCTCCGTTAACAGATACTCTGCCTTCCAAAATCATTTCTTCTGATTTTCGTCTTGATGCTATATTAGCATTAGCTAAAACTTTTTGTAATCGTTCCATGTTTTATCACCATTCATATTATAGCATACTCATTTAATTATTTTATAGATAGAATAGTAAAATATATATTTTATTTGATATAATAATATATGGAGGCTACTATGGATTATATCGTAATTGACAAAACATCTAAAATTCCTTTATACATTCAAATATCCGATTCTATTAGACACCATATTAATCTTGGTATTTTAGAACATGGTACACAATTACTTACAGAAACAAGTGTTTGTAATATTTTTGAAATAAGTGCTATTGTCGTTAAAAAAGCTTATGATGATTTAGTAAAAAAAGGTCTCGTTAAACGTATTAGAGGCAAAGGCACATTTGTGACAACTTTAAAACCTCAAGTTATTGATTTATCTGGAGGCTTAATTTCAATCACAAGATATCTAATGAATACAAAACGCTCTGTTATTTCATTTGAAAAAACAAATCATCATGCATTAAACGATATTGTTGATTTAGCTGAAAATGAAAATATATACATTGTTAAAACCATTACCTTATTTAATGAGCGTCCTTTTATGTATCAACTTATCGTTCTTCCTGAAAAATATTTCCCTAATTTACAAAAAGAAGACATAAGACATATGCAAATGATTGATCTTGTGTTTAAAAAATATCAACTTGATTCTAAAAAATTAATTCAATCCTATCGGCCAATAAATCTAAATGCTGATATTTCATTATTATTAAACATTCAAAAAAATTCACCAGGTCATTACATTAGAAGTTACATTGAAGACAGCAATCATCATAAGCTCATAAACTTTTCAATTTATGTAAGTGCTGAACTTTTCGAATTTGAGGTGACTGTTAAATGATATTGCTTGATTTAATTAAAATAGATAAACGTTTTAACAGCCATAAATCTGATCAAATATTTATGGCCATTTTGGATTTAATTAAAAATAAAGTCATAAAAAATTGTGACATATTGCCAAATCCCGCTGATTTAGCAAATCACTTAAATCTTTGTGTCTGTCATGTTGAAGAAGCTTATAAATTATTAGCTGAGTATCACTACATTAAAAAAGAAAATGAAAACTATATTATCTATAATTTTGAAATTAATAGTAATTTATTTACACATCATGGTGATTTAGAAGAAACTATTATTAGCGCTGGAAAAACACCATCAACTCAATTGTTGTATGCTAAAAATTTTAAAACTGATGAAAAATTTTATGAACAATCTAAATATGAAAAAAACGAACAAATATTTGAAATCAAACATTTATTTTGTGGCGATGGTATTCCGGTTTTTATAGTGTATACCTATATATCACTTACTAGATTTCCTGACTTTAAAGAAATATTTATTGATACTCCACCTTTTTCTGAAGCATTTAATGCTCATTACAATTTTATAGATGTTCATTCTTTAAGACATATTAAAGTAATTCCAATGCCGCAGAAAGAATCAAAACTACTTAATGAACTCCCTGGTACTGCTGTTTATATGGGTGCATGTTATTTTTATGATGAAAATGAAAAACAAGTTGGTTATTTAGAAATCATTACAAGTAGTCATTTTTCATTTACATTTGATATTCCTATATAAAAAAAACAATTCTTAAATTTAGAATTGTTTTTTTAAATTCATATTTTAATTTTATATTATTTATCTCTTGAAACGTAAGATCCATCATTGGTATTAACAATGATTTTTTCGCCTTCTTCAATAAACATCGGTACTTTCACAAGTACACCTGTTTGCATAATAGCATCTTTAAGTGCATTTGTTTTTGTATCACCTTTAACACCTGGCACTGTTTCTACAACTTCTAAAACAACTTTATCTGGTAAATTAATACCTAAAATTTCTCGTCCATTATAAAACATAACATCAACATTCATACCTTCAAAAATAAATTTTAATTCATTTTCGATTTGAAATTTTTGAATATCAATTTGTTCAAATGTATCACTATTCATAAATACATGTGAATCACCATTTGCATATAAATATTGCATAGATACTTTATCAATTTGAGCGCGTTCAATTTTTGTGCCTGCATTAAATGTATAATCAATGACAGCACCTGTTCTTAAATTTCTAAGTTTTGTTCTAACGAAAGCACTACCTTTACCTGGTTTAACATGCATAAATTCAATCACTTGAAAAATATTTCCGTCAAATGCAATCGTTTGTCCTGTTTTAAATTCGTTTGTACTAATCATTTTAATAACTCCTCATATTTTTTTCCGTGTTTATTATACATGAATACTTAGCTTTAAGCAATCAAATCAAGTAAGTATGCAATAGCTTGAATATAACTATCTATTTGTTTACCCATAAATCTAGCATTTACAACATCTTTAATATAATCAATTTTACGAAAATCTTCACGTTGATCAATATCAGATAAATGCACTTCAACTTTTGGCAATTGAACCATTTCTAATGCATCTCTTATAGCAATACTTGTATGTGTATATGCACCCGGATTAATTAAGATACCATCATAGGGTGTTTGAAAAGTATCTTGAATCACTTCAATAATTTCACCTTCATAATTGCTTTGAAAAAAAGTAAAATCAACATCTTGAAACTCTTCAGAGATTGTATCATATAAATCTTCTAATGACATGGAACCATATTGAACTTTATCTCTAAAGCCTAACATATTTAAATTTGGTCCATGAATAACTAATATGTTCATTTGTATTCCTCATTATTAATATAGTTTAAAATCACTTTAAGCGTTTGATCTGTATCATAGTTATTAGATACAACAGCATCTGCAAAATCTTGATATTTTAAATATCTTTCATCAAAGAGTTGTTCTAAAGTTTTATGTTTTAGCAAAGGTCTTTGATAATCTTGTTCTAATCGTTTTTTTATGATTTCAATATCAGTATCTAAATATATTTTAACACCTTGCATCAATGCCTTATTGCTTTTTTGTGTCACAATACCACCACCGCAAGCAATAACCGAATCATCTTCATTACAATTTTCTAATGCTTGAGTTTCAAGTTCTCTAAATTTTTTCTCTCCATATGTTTCAAATATTTCTTCAATAAACATCAAAGCATCTTTTTCAATCATCCCATCAAGATCAATATATTTATAGTTTAGAGCTTTCGCTAATTTTAATGCAACTGTTGTTTTTCCTGAACCAGGCATACCTATTATAAATATTCTCATTTGTTTACTCCTTTTAAAAAGTTTTTAACTATTTGATATGCTTCATCAAATAGTGTATCGCTTAATGCATCAAGTATCATTGGATTCATTTGATTTTTAAACCATGTTTTTTGTTTTTTAGCAAGCATTTTAGATTTATGTATAATTTCAATTTTAGCTTCATCAAATGATATTTCATTATTTAAATATGCATATAATTCCTTATACCCAATGGCATTTATATAAATACCATCTTCTTTAAGTGATTTAACTTCATCAAGAAAACCTTGTTGTAATTGAATATCTAATCTTTTTTGAAGTCTCTCTTCTAATACTTTTCTATCTAAATCTAAATATAAAATAAGACCATCATATAAAATTTCATCTTTAAGCTTCTTATCAGAACGTAAATATCCAAGTTGTGCTTGTTCTAAAGCACGAAGTACTCTTCTTCTGTTTTTAGCATCTACTTTTATAAGGGGATCTAATGATTTTAACATTTCATATAAAACATTTGTTTCATATATTTCATGTTTCAATTCAAATTCGGGATCTCGTCCAATTTCTTCAAACTCATAATGATAAAGAGCTGCTTTAATATACAAACCTGTACCACCAACAATCAAAGGAAAATCAATATTATCTAAATATTTTCTAACATCATGCTGAAATTCATAAACAGAGTATTGATCTTTTGGATTAACAAAATCAATTAAATGATGAGGAACACCTTGTTTTTCTTTTTCAGCAATTTTTGCTGATCCGATATTTAAGCGTTGATATACTTGTACAGAATCACCATTAATGATTTCCATATTAAATGCTTTTGCTAATTTAATTGATAAAGCAGTTTTCCCTGAACCTGTAGGTCCAACAATGACAACAACTTTTTTCATGACACAATACGTTTGAACATGCGTTCAATTTCATAATGTGTAAGCTTAATTAATGTGGGTCTACCATGAGGACATGTATATGGATTTTTACATGTTTTTAAATCTAGAATAATCTTTTGAACTTCTTGACGTGAAATATAATGGTTTGCCTTGATGGCACCTTTACAACTCACATCTTTAGCAAGTGCATCTCTTAATGTTTTTAAATCAATTTGATTTGTGTCAATAAGCATATGATATAAAGATTCAATTGCAATATCAATTTCATCATCTCTAAGCCATGTTGGTGTTGAAATCAATTGATCTTTAGAAAATGTAAAGCCATATGTTTTAAGTATATCTTGATATGTTAACAATTGTTTGATTTGATCATTTGATAAATTCATTTCATACGGAATAAGTCGTTCTTGAATTGCAAAATTAGGATTACCTAATGATTCATAATAATGTTCATAACGTATGCGTTCAGCAGCGGCATGTTGATCCATTAAATATAATCCTTCATCATTTTGAAATAATATATAAGTTCCTGCAAATATACCAACATATTCTAAATATGGTAATTTTTCTGGGCTTTTTATCGTATCTTTACTAATAATTGGTTCAAATAACGGTTCTTCGATTAATAAAGAAGCTCTTTCAAACTTTTCTTGTTTCCAATCTTTTTTAATTTGACTTAAATTTTCTTGAATTGGATGTATACTTTCTTCTAAAGTCTTTTTAATAAGATTTTCAAGTTCAAAAGCTAAAAGTGATTCATTAATAAATTTAACTTCATATTTTTGCGGATGAACATTCACATCTAATAAACTTGGATCCATTTGAATATCAATTACAGCAATCGGATATTTACCTATCATTAAAAACGAATGATATCCATCAATAACTGCTTGTGTTAATCGATAATTTTTAATATACCGATGATTGATAAAAATAGATATATCTTTCTTCTTTGATCTAACAATTTGTGGGGAGATTAAATATACTTTCATTTCAATATGAGAAAAGTTATATGTTTTAATCATCATACCTTTTGTTAATTGTTTGCCATAAATTTGATCAATTAATTGATAAAAGTTATTTTGTCCATAGGTTTCTTTATAAAGTTTATCATCAAAATATAATTGAAAATATACATCGGGATTTGCTAATGCAAGACGATCAAAAATATCTGTAATCGCATATTTTTCAGTAAATTCGGATTTAATGTACTTAAATCTTGCTGGTGTATTATAAAACAGGCTTGAAACTTCTATATGAGTACCTGTATTCATAGCAACATCAGATGTTTGTACAAAATGTCCACCTTCAAATATAACTTCAGTACCTTTATTATTTTCTGTTTTTGTACGAAGCATCACTTTAGAAACGGCACTAATAGCAGCTAATGCTTCACCACGAAAACCAAGTGTATGAATGTGGGATAAATCAGTTTCTGTTTTAATTTTACTAGTTGCATATCTCTCAAAAGCAAGTATTGAATCACTTGGATCCATACCACACCCATTATCAATGACAGTCATTTTTTCCATACCAAAACCTTCGACTTTAATCGTAATTTTATTTGCTTTGGCATCAAGCGCATTTTCAACTAATTCTTTAATAACAGAACTTGGTCGATCAATAACTTCACCAGCAGCAATCATATTTGAAAGTTTATGGTCCATTTTTTTAATGACAGACATTTAATTCACCTATTTCTTTTTTAATTGATTTTGTAAATTTTTAAGTGTAAGTAAAGCATCAAATGGTGTAATTTGATCAGTATCTAAATTTGACACCTCTTTAATTACATCTAATTCTTCTTGACTTATAGTTTGTTCTAATGATTGTTCATATATATCATAATTAAAAATATCTAAAACAACTTTTTTTTCTTTTTGTTCAAGTTGTCTTAATATGTCTTGGCTGCGTTTAATTAACACTTGTGGCAAATGAGCTAAACTTGCAACTTGAATACCATAAGATTTATCAGTTGTTCCTTTTTCAACATGATGTAAAAAAACCATAGTGTTTTTTTCTTCTTTTGCTTTAACACATAAATTTGTAAGTCTAGGCAATGTTTCTTCTAAATATGTTAATTCGTGATAATGTGTTGAAAATAAAGTTTGTGCACCTATTTTTTCATGAATATATTCAATCATACCTTGCGCTAACGCCATACCATCATAGGTTGCAGTACCTCGACCTATTTCATCAAATAAAATTAACGATTGATTTGTTGCACGTGTTAATGCTTCATTGGATTCAACCATTTCTACCATAAATGTTGATTTACCGCCACTTAGATCATCACTTGAGCCAATTCTTGTAAATAATGCATCATATAATGGCATCTTTGCACTTTCAGCTGGAACAAATGAACCACATTGTGCCATATATACCATTAAAGCTAACATGCGCATATATGTTGACTTACCACTCATATTAGGTCCAGTAATTAAAAAGATTTCTCCTGGTTCCATAATAATGTCATTTTCAATAAATTTCGTAAATTGTTCAACTACCAAATGTCTTCCTTTAATAATTTTAACATGTTGATCTTTTGTAATAAAAGGTCTAACTAATCGATATTTTTCTGATATTATTGCTAAATTTAAATAAACATCAACTTTAGCAACAGTTATTGATAATATTTGAAGCGTTTGTGCAAAACTTTCAACATAAGTTCTAATTTCTGTAAATAGTTCATATTCTAAAGATATCGCTTTATCTTTCGCATGTAAAATCAAATCTTCTTTTTCTTTTAAAACTGGTGAAATATATCTTTCACTATTTGTTAGTGTTTGTTTCCTTTCGTAGCCAAAAGACGGATCTACAAATTGTGTTTGTCCTTTTGATATTTCAATATAATAGCCAAATACGCGATTGTATCCAACTCTTAATGTTTTAATTCCAGTACGTTCACGTTCATCAATTTCAAATTGATTTAACCATGATTGACCTGATGCATTAACATTTCTTAATTCATCTAAAGTATCATTAAAACCTTGTTTAATAATACCACCATCCTTAACAGTAAGTGGTGGATCATCAATAATAGATTGATCTAAAAACTGAAATAACGCTTGATGATCATCCATTTTTTCAACAAGTGCATCAATCGGCTTTTGTTTATACGCTAATAAATGTTCTTTAATTACTGGAATATATCTTAATGTTTCTTTTAATTGATAAAGATCTCTTGCATTTACTGTCTTAAATGAAACGCGACCAACAATACGATTAATATCATAAATATACTTTAAACTCTCTAATATGCCTTGTCGTGGTTGATATGCATTAAATGCATCAATTAAATCGAAGCGAGCATTTAATTGTTGTTCATCAAATAACGGATGATTAAACATATTCTTTAAATATCTTGAACCCATGGCCGTTTGACAATGATTTATCCAATATAACAAAGTTGTTTGTTCTTGATTAACAAGAGACTCTTGAATTTCAAGATGTTTTTTAACTCTATAATCAACATGCATATGTCCAACTTTTTTTACAACTTCAAAAGCCATAAAATGTTGAATACTTTGTTTTTGTGTATCCATTAAATAATTTAATAAATGTGATGCTGCACGTTTTTGTTCTTTATCTAAATTTTGCAAGTATTTTTGTTCATGCAATTCGAAATGATTAAAAACTGAAATTAATATTTGATTTTTACTTAATTGATCAACAAAGCCTTGATCAAAATGTGGTGGTAAAACAATTTCTTTAATCTTTAAACTTAAAATAAGATCAATAACTTCATATTTTTCTAGGCTATCGGTTAAAAAAGCTTCACCTGTTGATATATCAATATATGTTAATGCATATCCTTTTTCGGTAAGTATAACATTACCGATAAAATTATGACTATTAGCATCTAATATTCCATCTTCAAACACAGTACCTGGTGTAATCAAACGCACAACTTTTCTTTCGACCAATCCATTACCCGGTTCACTAATTTGCTCAACGATTGCAATTTTAAAACCTTTTTCGATAAGTTTTTGAATATAGGGTTTAACTGCATGATAAGGCACACCACACATCGGCACTTTTTCCCCTGCATCCTTTGATGTCAAAGCAATTTCAAGTACTTTTGATGCTAAAATCGCATCATCAAAAAACATTTCATAAAAATCACCTAATCTAAAAAAGACTAGCGCATCAGCGTAGTCTTCTTTAATTGTTAAGTATTGTTGCATCATTGGGGTGTATGTTTGTTTATTCATGGTTGCCCCCTTCTTCTTTATAAATTATTGGGTATTTTGGGTCATGCCTAAATAATCAAAGAATAGGAATAACCTTTCAATAATACCTTTGCCACCAATTTTAATATTATTTAAAGTTGCTGTAAAACTATCTAAGAATGAAAATTGCACAAAATAATCAAGCAATGCATATAATAAAATTAATACAATAGCAATAATAGCCAATATAAATGCAAATTTTAGGAAAAATCTCAATATTTTCCATAGAACTAAGCCAATAAATTTAAAGAATTTAGCAATTGCTCTCACTTCAATAGGAACATCACTATCTTCATTATTTTCTTTTGCAGTTCCTAATTCAGTTTGTTTTTGTTGTTCAACAAAAACTTCTCGTTCTTTTGCTTCATCATTTTTAACAAGTTTACTATAAGATTTTCTGTCCCCATAATATTCTGCTGAATTAATAAATTCTATTTTGTCATCTTTTACGGCAATTTTTTCTTCAGGAACATTTTCAAATACAGATAGTTCTTTTTTAGGCTCATCTGTCTTTAACTCGAAGTTTTCAACAGCTTCTCTTAATTTTTTAACTTCCGTAACCAAAGGTTCTATATCCATGTAATGTTGAACATATTGAACTTTAAGATTTTCATCTTCTGTTTTAACAACTGCTTGAACTGACGGTTCACTTGATTCTTCTTCAACCACAGTATTAACTTCATCAACATCTTCTTCAAGCGCTGGTTGTTCTTCAATGATTTCTTCGGCTGCATCTGCTTCTTCAACAATTTCTTCAGGTTGTACTTTTTCAACAACTTCTTCTTTTTCTTCAATAATAGGTGTTTCAACAACATCATTATCTTCTAATTCGTCAGTAAGTTCTTTTTCGTAAACTTCACGAGAATTTGGAATAAAATATGTTTCTTTAGTTTCTTTTGCGTTTTTTAATATATATTCAATAACTTCTTCTTTTTTAAGTTCTGTAGAAGCTTTGATATCACGATCTATAGCAAATCTTTGCATAACAATAACTGACATTGATCTTACTTGTTTTTCTAAGTCTTCAGTATACGAACCATTATCTCTAAGTTCTTCTATAATAATATCAGCTAATTGTGTTTTCTTTAAACGTCTAGGAATATCAACTTCATATTTCTTACCTAAATCACGAATTTCTGTTAATGTAGAACTCTTATATAAGACATTACGTATTTTATTAGGAGAAACACCATCGATTCTTCCAAAACTATCAAAAAATATTCCTTTGATAATATTATTATAATTGTTGATTTGTGGTAGCACCAAATCATTTGATTTTACATATGCTAAACTTTTTTGATATAAGTCATCTAAATCAAAATTAGGTACCTTTTTTTCAACCATATAGCCAAATAAGTCTGTCCATAAATCTTCTAAATATTTTTTGAAAATAACTTGATCATCAAAAAACACCAGTAAATTTTCTAATTGTGTTTCAGTAAACTCAGTAAACCATGATAAACGATAGTTCAATTCATCAGCAAGCGTTAATCTGGTTTTTTTAGTTTCAGCAACTTTTTCTCTTAAGTTTTCTCGTAAAACGAAAATTCTTAACTCACGTGGAACAGTTAATCCTATGCCATTAAAAAATTCAAGAACTTTATCTGCAGGATAATAAATGATTGATTGTAAAATTTCTTCAATTTTTAAATTTCTTGATCCCACTAAAACTTCAGTATCTCTTGAAAACTTTGACATGTGATCCCTCCTAAATTATAACTACTTTCATTTTACTATGATTTTAAAAATTTTACAAATGATTTAACCATGGTTTGGCTTTAAAAGGCTTTTCTCATGTGTTTTCGACTTCTTTGTTAATTTTATCTTCAATGATTTGTACAACTTCTTTTAACATATGGTTAATCACATCTTGCAATTCTAAATATTCAGCCATTAATGGATATGATTCTATTTCTTGCAAAAGAATATCATATGCTAATTGAAATTTTTTTATTGCTTGAGTTTTTTGAATTTCTTTTGCGTTAATCAATTGTTTTTGTATGGTTTTTAGTTGATTAATCTTTGTTTTTATTTTTATATCATTATTCATGACTTTTTCAATTTGTTTATATCTTTTAATCTGCTCATCACTTTTTAATAGTTCTAACAGTTTTTCTTTTTCGGTCATTGCAAATCACCTAATAAAAACCACGTTTTTGCTTTAGTGATTTTTACAGATACAATTTGACCAATTAAGGATTTATCACCTTTAAAATTAACAAGTTTATTATGTTCACTATATCCTGCTAAAACTTCTTCATTATGTTTAGATACACCATCAACTAACACTTTAACTGTACGACCCTCAAATTGCTTATTTCCTCTTAAATATCCATCATTGACTTTTTCATTTAAACGATATAATCGTGCTTTTTTAAGTTCATCAGGTGTTGTCTCTTCATACGTTGCTGCTGGCGTTCCCGCACGCTTAGAATATACAAAAGTATAAGCACCTTCAAAATTTGCTTGTTCAACTAAATCAAGTGTTTGTTCAAAATCTTCTTCTGTTTCACCAGGAAACCCAACAATAATATCTGTTGTTACACTAATGCCAGGTACTGTTTCTTTTAATTGATTTAATACGTTTAAATAAGATTCTTTTGTATAATGACGATTCATGCGTTTTAAAACAGCATTGCTGCCTGATTGAACTGGCAAATGAAAGAATGGCATTACATGCTTAGAATCTCTAATTGCTTCCATAGTCTTTAAATCTAAATCGTGAGGATGTGAAGTTGTAAATCTAATACGTTTCATACCCAAATCATCTAAATCTCTTAAAAGATCACCAAATGTGTAATCAATATCTTTAAAATCCTTTCCATATGCATTGACATTTTGTCCAAGCAAAGTCATTTCAACATATCCTTCTAAAACTAAAGACTTTACTTCTTCAATAATATCTTCTTTAGAACGTGAACGTTCTTTACCTCTAGTATATGGAACAATGCAATATGTACAAAACTCATCACAACCAAACATAATGTTAACCCATGCTTTAAATTGATGATTTCTTGTCTTAGGAAGATTTTCTACAATTTCACCTTCATTTGAAAACACTTCAACTACTTTTTCTTTTGAAAACATCGCCGTTTCAATATAATCAGGTAATAAATGAATATTATGTGTACCAAAAATGATATCAACATGGTGATATTTTTTTAAAACTCGTTCAACAACATTTTCTTCTTGAGCCATACAACCAGCAAGTGCTAATATAAGATCTGGATTTTCTCTTTTAAAAGCTTTTAATCTTCCAAGTTCTCCCCAAATACGATTTTCAGCATTTTCTCTAATTGCACATGTATTTAAGATAATGACATCACTTTCTGATTCAATATCTGTTTTTGTAAATCCCATAAGTTCTAAAATACCAGCCATGGTTTCACTATCTGCTTCATTGCTTTGACATCCATATGTGTGTATTTGATATTTTTTATTAATACCAATTTTTTTATGCATATCTTTTAATTGAAAATTAATTTCTTCAACAGATTCTTTTGTTCTTTTTCTAGCTTTCTTTAAATCGGGTTTAAAGTATTTGTTTATATCTACTTGCGCCATTTTCATCACCTAATTTTATTATACCGAATTATTTTTTGTGTTTATACTGTTTCGCTTTCAAGATGTATATGTTTGATCTTTTTTATATCGAAATCTAAAAGAACACCATTAAACTGTGCTGCGCCTTCAGCTACGACATTAGGCACTGAATGGCCATTTAAAAATCTATTGATAACAATTTCTCTATCAACACCAATAATCCCGTCAAGGGGTCCTGTAAGCCCTACATCTGTAATATATAAAGTACCTTTAGGCAATGTTCTGCTATCTGCTGTTGGTACATGCGTATGTGTTCCAACAACTGCTGAAGCTAAACCATCTAAATAAAAACCTAAGGCAACTTTTTCAGAAGTAGCTTCCGCATGAAAATCAACAATAGAATAATCACATTCAACTTCTTCTAATACTTTTTTTACTTCAATAAAAGGATTTTCAATATTACCATTCATAAACGTACGACCAAGCGCATTAATAACAAGAATTTTTTCTTGATTGTAAGAAATGATTTTATATCCTTGTCCTGGTGCTTGATAAAAATTTAAAGGTCTGACAATATTAGCATCATCAATGAATTCATATAATTCACGATTGCCCCAAACCCAATTACCCATCGTAACCATATGAATACCCATATTCATAAGTTGTTTATAATCTCTTTTATTAATCCCACGACCATGAGTTACATTTTCACCATTAACTATAATAATATTTGGTTTATATTCTTCTTTAATTTGTGGTAAAAAATATTTTAAGGTATCTAATCCTTTTTGCCCATAAATATCACCTACAAAAAGTACTTTCATCATTTAACCTTCTTCCTATGCTATAAAATTTAAAAGGGACCAAAGGCCCCTTTAATTATTTCGCAATATCTGTCGCTCTTGTTTCACGAATTACAGTGACTTTTATCGTACCTGGATATGACATCTTTTGTTCAATTTGCTCTTTAATTTCTCTAGCAACTTTAAATGCAGATAAATCATCAATTTGATCAGGTTTAACAATAACTCTAATTTCACGCCCTGCTTGAATTGCAAATGATTTTTCAACTCCAGGGATTTCATTAGAAATAGTCTCTAGTTGTTCTAAGCGTTTAATATAGTTTTCCATTGATTCACTTCTAGCACCTGGTCTAGCAGCACTTAATGCATCTGCAGCAGCAACCAACACAGCAATAATAGATTCTGGTTCTTTATCTCCATGATGTGATGCAATGGCATCAACGACTTCTTTTGGTTCACGATAGCGATTAACTAAGTTAACACCGATTTCAACATGTCCACCTTCAACTTCATGGTCAACAGCTTTACCAATATCATGTAATAAACCGGCACGTCTTGCAAGAATTTCATCTTCTCCAATTTCTGCAGCTAATTTACCCGCTAAAAAAGCAGTTTCAATAGAATGTTTTAAAACATTTTGGCCATAACTTGTTCTAAAACTTAATCTTCCTAATAATTTTACAAGATCAGGATGGATTCTACCGATGCCTACTTGGAATATTGCATCTTCTCCAGCTTCTCTTATAAACATATCAACTTCAACTCTTGCTTTTTCTACTACTTCTTCAATTCTACCTGGATGAATACGTCCATCAGATACTAAAGTTGAAACAGCACGTCTAGCAATTTCTCTTCTTATAGGATCAAAACCACTTAACACAACAGCTTCTGGTGTATCGTCAATAATTAAATCGACACCTGTTAACGCTTCAATTGTGCGAATATTTCGCCCTTCTCTACCAATAATACGACCTTTCATTTCGTCGTTTGGAAGATCAACAACGGATACTGTACGTTCGGTTGTTGTTTCACTTGCATATTTTTGAATTGCAAGTGCCAATAATTGTTTTGATTTAGATTGTACTTGGTTTTTTGCATTTTCTTCTTCATCGCGAATATAAATTGCGATTTCATCAGCCATTTGATTTTTAACTCTTGACATGATGATTTCTTGTGCTGCAAGTTTATCTAATCCTGAAATTTCAAAAAGCTTTTGTTCTTGTTCTTTTAAAACTTCTTCCACTTTGCTATTTAATTGTTCAAGTTGTTCTTTACGTTCGTCAAGTTTTTCTTCACGAACTAATAAGGATTGTTCACGGCGATCTAAATTTATTGCGCGATTATTTAAAATTTCTTCACGTTGAGTTACTTTATTTTCTAAAGTAATAACAACTTGACGTCGTTCACGCATATCATTTTCAAAATCTTTTTTAAGCGCAAAAATTTCTTGTTTAGCTTCTAATACATTTTCTCGCTTTAATTTTTCAGCTTCTTTTTTACCGTCTTCAACAATTTTTTTGGCCAATGCTCTTGATTCTTTAAGGCTTTTTTCGTGATGAGTTACACGAATAATAAAACCTACAATTATACCAATCAAAAGGGCTAGCAAAATGGAGATGAGTGCTTCTACTGTGTTTAAGATGAATGCTATATTTGGCATTCTACCACCTCCATTTATTTTATTTATTTTAAAGTTTAATTTCAAACTATCATAATATAACTTACATAATGACTTACACAAACATTATACATGATTTTTTACTTGTAAGTCAATGTAAAAGAAAGTATAATTTATCTACAAAATAATACGTATGGTTTTAAATATTAAATTTTATTGTATAATAATAAATGACAATTAAAAAACGAGGAGAACAATTATGCCTTCAACAAATGATAAAAGTGAAAAATTGAGATGGTTTCATACGCACCGCATAAGAATTATAATATGGACTGCAGCCATAGTTATTCCTTTAACACTTATCTTGTTAGCTTATGTAGGTTCATATAATACTTATAAAAAAGTATATTTTGATTCAGAAAGTACTGAATATATTAAAA
>Ga0172378_10000469_pt1 | contig 35523 bp, 23 predicted proteins | sample GrowelOW332metaG_FD_119755 | JGI IMG/M metagenome (GOLD analysis project Ga0172378, IMG submission 119755) | Groundwater microbial communities from an aquifer near a municipal landfill in Southern Ontario, Canada - Pumphouse #3_1 metaG | ecosystem: Environmental > Aquatic > Deep subsurface >...
ATTCAGACGAGATTTTTTGGCGGAGAAGATGAGAGTTGAACTCATGCGCCCTTTAACAGACCTACTTCCTTAGCAGGGAAGCCTCTTAACCACTTGAGTACTTCTCCAAGTGCTTTTTGTGTTAACACAAAAATGGTTATCTTGTCAACTATAGTTTACAAAATTGACTTTTTGATGCTATCATAAAAAACCTTTCTTGTCAACAACAAACAATATTTTTGTTTTATTTTTTTTACTGTTAAAAAAGAATAGAAATTATTGATTGCAAGGCTTAATTAACTTGACTAACTTTTTGTTGTTTTGTATAATTATTTGACTAATTATGTAAATAATAGTTATAAAGGTGGTCATGATGAAGTATTTCAAAATCGCAGTTGTTGCCTTTTTCTCGCTGATTTTGTTAATTGGTGCGACATTTGGAATCATGTATACAACGGGATCTTTTGATAAAGATATCATTAAGCCAGAAGAAATTTCTTTTGACTTCTCTTCATATGAACTTGATTATGACGAAAACGAAAATTATATTGCTTGGGCAGTTGTTAGTTCAACAACTGTTGGAGTAACAGAAAAAACAGTTGGTTTAACTTTTAACAATCCTACTTCAGAAATTGTTGAATATGATGAAACTCACATAACTGATGGAACTATTATTGTTCCAAAAGTTGTTAAAATTGGTGAATCTTTTCAAATTTTACCATACATAAAAAAATATGGAACAACCGTGTCTGACCCAAACTATGACCCTGATTGTCCAGAAGGTTGGGATTGGATTGCTGGCGGAACTTCAACCCTTAAAGCCGAATCTCTTTCAAACATTTTGCTTTCAGCCGCATTTGCCACATTCAATGTTGATGTTCCTGTTAGAAACATTGAAGTTCAAACATTTGCTCAAAATTCAACAACTGTAACTAACAACTTTGCTGTTGGCAGTGTTGTTGATTTGAAAGCAAAATTTTATCCAGCCGAAAGCGAATTTGCTTTGGGAATTCAAAAGCATGTTCTTTTTAACATTGTTAATCGTTCAGAAAACATTTTGAACTACAAAATGGACACTGATGTTTATTCAATCGGTTCAACAAAGTTTTATAATCAATTGAATATTTTTTCACAAACAAATGAGAGCCCAATTGATATTGAAGCTTATGTTTTTAAAACAATAATTGAACAAAGACGAGCTGAATCTGAAGTGTTTAGTGAAACAGTTCTTTTGAGTGCAATGGGTGAAAAGAAAACTAGTCTTTCTGAGCAAGTTCCAGAAGGTGAAGAACCTAGCAATTATTTGCTTTCTTTCACAGAACCTGTTATTCAAGGTTTCTCAATTCTTGACACTTGGGCTTCAACAAAAAATGATCCAAAAAATATTGAATTTAACAAGCTTGTTCTTTTGCATGCAAGTAGTAGTGATATTGATAACGGAATTTCAACAAGTGAATTTAATCTTGGATTAAATATAATAGCTGACAATGGACAGTCCTTGCCAAACAAGTTTTCTAATGTTGTTATTATTCCACAATCAAGTCTTAATGGTGAATCTTGGATTTATGACAATGGAACAGAAGGTGGCACTAATCAAAAAATCATGGTACTAGATTTGGAAAATAATCTTAAAACCACAGTTGATTTGTCAACTGAAGAAAGTGTGATTGGTTACAAAATGAATTCTGCTAACAACTGGCAACTGGTTGGACAAATAATAACAGAATATTTCAGATTTAAAATTGTGTATTTGGCTTCTGGAACGACACCGCTTAAAGATGAGCTTGGTGAAGTTGTTTCAAAATATGTATATTTCAAAGTTCCAAATGCAAGTGTTCAAGCAGAGATGAGTTGGACAGATTCTAAGCCAGAAGTTTTCAATATTTACAAAAGTGAAAATGCTGGTGAAACAACATATCCATCATACGATTTGAAAACAATTCTTTCAATATCTCCAACAGATGCAGTTTACCAAACTGTTAAGTATTTTGTTAAAGGTGTTGAGGGAGCAACTTTAGATGTTGATGATATTATTGATGCAACTTTTTATCAAAATGTAAATGGTGAAGATGTTTTTGAATTAAACCAATATGCTGATGGTGTAATTACTGGTTTAAAAACTGGAAAAATTTTGGTTTATGCTTCAATAATTAAAACCGATTATGCTGGAAACCCTGTTTTTGATGAAGATGGAAGCTATATTTTTGTTGCTTCAACAACGGATAAATCTTTCGAATTTAAAGAACTTATTAGTCTTATAAATGCTTCTCTTATTTCTGGTTCAAATGAATACACTCTTGACAATATTACTCAAGAAACTGACAATGCTTTGATACTCAATGTAACAGTGCCAACTGATAATGCAGAACTTTACATAAGTAGTTTCAAAGAAGCCTTTAACACAGGTTTAATCACAGTGTTGTCTTCTTGCACAACAATTGGAAAAGACACTTCTATTGACCTTTTGGATTTCAATGCTTTTGTTGGAGAAATAAATGAATTGAAATTGCAATTTAATATTTTAAAATTTCCTGACAGCATAACAAGAGATGATTTAACATTCAGAATTAGCATTGCATATTCTGGCAATCCACATGTTCAAATCAATTATGGAACAAGAGATTTCACTGTTGTTTCAGGACTTGCTGGTGGGGTTTTCTTTGGTGTTACAAAAACTCCAGAAGGTGCTGACACTTTCTATGGTACTTCTCCTGAAACAAAAATCAAAATTGAAGCCAATTTTTCACAAACAACTCAGTCATACACTGTTAAATCTAACAATATTGATGTTAAAGCAATGTTGTTTGAGAAAGTTGGAGATATTTACACAACATTCCCAATTATTGGTTTCACAAATCCAAATGCACATGATTCTTACAAAATTTACACAATTACTTCATCAAATTCAGCTGTTTGTGAAGTGAAAACAAAAAATGTTGGAAGCATTGTTTCTTATTATCTTGAGTACAAAGCAAGTGATGCAGAAGAGCATGATTTTTCACTTGTCGTTCGTTTGTCCAGTCAAAAAGAGCAAGACAAATTCCAAATTATCTATCTTTCATACAAAGGACCAATTGCAAATTGGGAATTAAGTTCCAGTATTGTAGAAAATTCTTATTCTATTTATGGAAACAAAAATGAAACTATAACGATTCCAAGTCTTGTAAGACTTACAAACGGTGTTGAAGGTGAAGGACACGAAGATTACACGGCAAGTTTTGTTACTTTTTCAACAACATACACTGTTGAAGCAGGAAATCCAATTTCACTCATTTCAAACATGAGTTATCAATATGCTGATGTACTAGAAATATATAAAGGTCTTACACAAATAACACTTAACACTTATATTTGGCAAGAAATAACAATAACTATCAATTGTGCAACAGAATTTGGTTTCTATTACACTTTTGATATTGTTATTCTTCCTTGTATAAATTTTTCAAGTTCAATGCCAACAATTGTTGCAGAAAATGATTCTGTTGATGCACTCCCAGTTGCATATGCTTCAACTTCACATGAAATTAACATTTTTGCAAATCAAGTTACAGATGACGGAGTTATCAATGACTTTTTCTATTCACATTTATATATTGAAGTTGCTAATGCTTCAAATCCAACTGAACTATTAATTGAAAATGCAAAAGTTTTGACAAGACCAGCAAAAGACACATTAATATTCTTATATAAAGTAGTTAATCCATTTGTTATTGGAGAATCTAGTCCAATTGTTGAATTCTTCTTTGGTGCAATTCAGCAAGAAACAACGATTAGGGTGTTCTTCAAATTTGATAACATTCCAAATTTCTCACAATATATTGATATTATTGTTAAACCTAATATTGTAAACAACACTGTTCCCGTTGGAATAACAGGTGATGTTGAAGTAACAAACAACTTAAATTATCCTTTAATTGAATATTATTCTGGTAACAGTATCCAACTTTTAACAGAAGCGGGCTTGCAGGGTGAAACATCAGAAGACAGACTTTCATTTGTAAAAAGATCAGGAACTTATACAAAGAATGTTATAACTGGAACAACATTTTTGTTTGATATTGACAATGTTTATTTCAATTTATTTATTAAAAATGGCGACAATTTTGTTTTGCTTAATGATGAAACAATAGCATACATTGAAAAATCTCTTGATGGAAAAACATTCACATTGCACATTTCTTCAGAACTTGCAACAGAATCAGTATTTAAAATTGATTTCATTTATAAAAACGGTGCAACCCCAATTAGTTTTGATTTGGTTGTTAAGCCTAATTTAAAATCTAATGGCGGAACTTCTGAAACAGTTTTTGAAGAAACACTATATTGTGGTGAAATGTATCACAAAATTGTTGCTTCAGAACAAACTCAATCCCAAATTGCTGATGGCATTGATTTTCTCACTGGAAATTTCTTTGAATATAGTTCAGGAGAGCTCGTTGTTATTGGAAAATCAAATCTTACAGCTGAATTTGTTGGAACAACAGCTGAAATTGAAGCGCTTAGAACATATGTGTTCTTTAATGGCAAAGATTTGATGGTAAGCAACACTGATATTAATACACAAATTAGGACTTTCAATGTTCTTGTGAAAAAATTGAATGCTCAATCAAAAATAGTTGCAATAATTAATGTGAAATTTTTGTTGCTTCCTTTTGATGTACAAAGAATTGTAAACTATACAGACACAAAATATATTGGTGACACAAGTGTAAATCTTGAAGATATTGGACAAATTCTTAATGAAGAAGATATTTATGGTGTTTATCAAGGTGGTTCAGGAGTTACAAATCTTTTAACTGAAGAAAAAACAGTTCCACTTTCTTTGTATTTAAACATGATAATTCCACAAACTTCAAACTCTTATCCTTTTACATTTAGAATTTCTAGTTCCACAGCTACTGGTGCAACAATAGACCAAAATGGAAACTTTAGTTGTCCAGCTTTACCTGATAATAGAGATGTTGTTATTCAAGTTGAAATGGACGACACTGAAAAGGTTTTGTTTGCATTCAATATAAGAATCAAAGTTACAGCATCACTTAAAGATCAAGTGCTATATCCATACATTGTTGATGAATCTCTTAATGCAAGCGAAATCAAAGCAGAATGGATTGAATTTGAAAACACAAATACAAATATAACACTTGATTTCAATGAAAAATTTAATCAATATGTTCCTGCATACACAAAAGGTATTGCAGTAGCTTCAGGACTCAGACAAAGAGTTATGTTTTTCTCAAATCAAAACACTTACATGAATAATCTTAATTTGTTCTATTCAATTAAAGAAGTTTGGGAAGTTGATGAAGAAGGAACAAATAGGGTTTTGCTTGATAAATCAATTGTTGCATCAATCACAAACACAGACACAAATGCTGGAATTGTTGGTGGAATTTTGACAATCAGACCACAAACAAACATAAATAGTATAAAAGTTGTTGTTACAATTTCGACAGAATATGGATCAAATGTTGACTACACAATTATTGCTCAAGTTGAAGCAACTTCAAATTATGAACTATCAGGACCAGACTTGTTTGAATTACAAGCTAATATTTCACCTATAAAATTGGTTGCTGACGAAGGTGTTATTGCAACAGAAAATCAATTTGTTCTTCTTAACAACACAGAGTTTATAATTAGTGATGTAACAGACGAACTCGGATTTTATATAATTGATCAAACAGCAGATTCTGTTTCTATTGATTCTTCAAATAGAAATGTTATGAATGTGTCAACTCAAATTCCTGTAAATCCAATTGAAAAAACTCTTGTTCTTTTCACAAAATATGGAATTATTAAACAAGTACCAATTGTTCTCAATTCAGATTTCAGCTTGTATTTCAATTCCGATTCCAACGAAGTTATGCCAAATCAAGTAAGAGATATTCAAGTTTATTCAGATAGAAAATTTAACATTTTTGACTATTTAACTTTAAAAGATTTATATGACAACACAATAGCTCTTCAAACCACAAGTCCTCTAATTAACAATTCAAACATAACTTTTGACAAAACCACTTACAATGTTGCAAGCCTAAGCGGAGAGCAAAATATTTTTAAAATGCAAACTGTAAATGGAATTGATACTTATTTCTCACAAATTGGAACTTTTACAATTAATCCTTTAGTAACAGAACAAATTGTAAGAGTCAATGCAGCATTTTGGGGCGGAAATTTAACAAAATATTATTACACATATTCACAATTCTTAAACGCCTTAGATGCTGGCACAACTTATTATGAAATGACAGTTTCAACAGATACAACTCGTGATGTTTTGAAAACATATTGCACAAAAACTGGCATTAACACTTATCAAATTTTCACAGGTGATTTGGTTGCTGGAACTCAGTATTATGAATTTACTGAGTCAGATGACACAACTGCTGTTTTAGGAACAGTATATTTCACAAAAGTAGATGATATATTCACTGTTGCAAATGATTTAGTTAATGGAACTGATTATTATGAAATTACCCTTTCAGAGGACACAGTTCGTGATGATTCAAAAACATATTGCATCAAGAATGAAGACAATTCATATCAAATATACACTGACAAGCTCAATACAGAAGATACATATTACGAACTTAACAAAACTTCAGACACAAGCCGTGTTTCTGGAAAAGATTACTTTGTTAAGAGTGAAGCAAAACCAACTTCATTTACGATTTCTGAATCTGATCCATTAAGAATATCTTTCAATTTACACATACTTCCAAATGTTGTAGCTCAAAAAACAAATAGTAATGAATATCTTGAAATTGAAACTTTGTCTAATCAAACTAGTGGATTAGAAATCAGTTTTGATAGCATATTTAAATCACAAACAACTGAAATTACACCTTATCAAACAACTTATGAAATTATTTCAGGTGAATATATCACAATCAACAATGAACAAAAACTTGTTGCTTCTTTTTCCGCTGGTGGTGTGAGAAACAATGTGTTAGAAGACAATTCTTCAGCAATATTAATCTATGTTGGAGCAGTTGATTTTGAAACAATCGTTGTTATAAGAGTAACAACAGTTTATGGACATACTAATGAAATTAGAATGATTGTTTATCCAAATGTTTCTTTTGTCAGAAATTACCCTGGATATGGAAGCGAACAAACAGCTTCTGAAACAATCTATTACAATGATTACATGACTCAAAGCTTCAATCTTATGGGTTATCCAAATCTTTTTGCTAATCCTCGTGTTTTAGCAAAAGAAATTGAAACAGTAAACAGCAATGAGGGTGTTGAGCTGACAAACGCATCATCAAGATTTTTAATTTCAAAAATTGAGTGTACAGATGCTTTAATTGGTGCTTCACCATTGATTTTTACAGAAGAAAATGAAATTGTTTACACTTTTGGTGCTTACACTTTATTGGTTCAAAAAACTGGCTCGTTTGTTATTACTGGTTACAACCTAAATAGCTCATTTAAAGATAGGGCAACTCCTTTAAAAATTTATATTAATATTGATGGAATTCTTAGACTTACATATGATGTAATAATAAGAAATAGTCCAGTATATTCATTTGAAGCTAGTTTAACAGATTCAACAAGAATTGAACTTGGACTTGAACTTTTTGCAACCAAATCAAATGGTGTTGACGAAGAGGTTTTTGATTCAAATGGAATTATAAAAAATAAATATGCAATTAAATATAAAGGTGTCAATCTCACAAGTCTTAGTGGTTATGACACAAATTATCTTGAAAAAATTTATGTAAGCAACTATTATGATGCTGAAAAAACAAAAATGAGTGAATACAAAATCAAAGCTGGTAAAAGAGGAAATTTATCTGGAAACACTCTATATTTCAGTTTTGAGGGCAATCAACCAGCTTGGGCAACAACTCATCAAATCAAAATTGTATGGGATTATTACATAAGAAATCCAATTATTGATGTCTATGCTGGAGTAAGCACAAACATTGTTGATGCTGCAAACATAACAAGCAGATTTTCAACAGAAAAGATTTTGTTAGATGATGTTGTTATCACGGGAACAGCAAAAACAATTGCAAATTCAAATTGGTTCAGTTTTGTTGAAAACACAAAGAATTTTGAAGCACTTCATGTAAATGGAATAGTAAACAGAACCTTCTGTTTGCAAATTTATGAAGAATATGAAGAAATTTCTGTAAATGTTATTCAAACTGCACAAATTCATCTTGTTGATTCTAGTCTTTCAGAAATTTATTTCTATGATGAATCAAACAACCCAGTTAATATGATTAGCGAAAAACTTTATGAAACTGAAGATACATCAAACTTCCTTGAATTCAACTATACAAATGGTGCAAATAATCCTTTGTTTAAAAATGAATCAAATTTCTCTTACCAAATTGTTGTTTTAAATGACAACGGAAATGTTAAATATGTTAAAGACACAAATGGAGATGACACGGAGCAACTTGAAGAAAATCCATTTGGTTATATTTCTGAAACAAACGATATTAAGACTTTAAATTTCATCAAGCCAAAATTCTCTAGTCAAAGAGTTATTTTAAGAATTACTCATGATTTCTTTGTACAAGATTTTGAATTCTGGACTTCCGCAGAGAGTACAAATCAAATCATTTTTAACAACAATGATGACTCAGGGGTTTATGAAGGTGATGATTTACCAAATGAACCAATTGAAATAGATGAAGAAAACTCAACAATGTACCCTTACGCATTTAACACAGGAGCTGAATGGACAAGTGGTTTCACCACTGAGTATGAATCAGTTTCATATGACAAAAATGTACTCATTCAAGTAACAGACATCACTAATTCAAGAAAAAAATATTACAATATTGCAATTCTTGGAAATGTTTTCTTTAACAACAATTCTAGTCCAAGCGAAGAAATTCGCACAACAGTTTATCGTTCATATATATTTAACACATCAAGCATGTCAATCAGTTCGTTAAATGCAATAACAGGTATTAAAATTACAAGCGATCTCACCACAACTAAAACAACAAATTACTATATTGGTGAAAACTTTATTGGAAGCATTTCGATTAACGAAAACAGTGTTACATATAGTGGATTTGGTGGCTATTATGGATATGATTCTGGTGAGTTTGGTTATGTTCTAACAAATGCCAAAACTTGGGTTGTAAACACATACTTCGTAAAATCTGGTGAAACATACATTACTGCATCAGAAAGTGATTTTGATAATGGAACTCCATTATATACTTATCAACTTTTAAATTTAAAATTGTATAGTGATTCTGGTTTAACAACTTTGGTTGCAACAACTGGTCATGACAATTTCAGATTAATCACAGAAAAAGCTATTCAAGTAACAACTCTTTTGATTAAACAAAGATATGTTCCATATGCAACAGAACTTGTTAGTGGTGGAGATACTTTGTATGTTAGAAATGGTGTTGAATTTACTCCAAGTTTCAAATTCACTGATAAAAAGAACGGGAATGCTTTGTATGACATTCCAACCCCTTCAATTTATGACAATCAAATTCTATACACTGCTTCATATGAATTTGACGGCTGTTCAAAAACAATAACAAAGAGTTACAATTTGCCTAACCAAGATGGATACTATATTGTAACAACAGACACTACAAGAAGCCCAAGAAAAACATACTATTCAAAATCAGGAGAAACCTATAGTATATATGGTGGATCATTGAGTTCTGGAACATATTACGAAAAAATTAATGTTAATTTTGTTCGCAGTATATATTACAAAGTCGTGCCAATTTATTCTTCTGTTAGTCCAGCAGAAAATACCGTTAGTGAATTATTCTCAGACTGGAAAAATAATTTCAATTTCGGTTATAAAGATCTTTTGGGTAATTCTGTTACAACTGAATATATTGTTACATCTGATGTAGCAAAACAAGCGGGTAAAACTTACTTCACTAAAAATGAAAGTGGTAATTATATCGAATTTACTGGTGAAAGTTTCGAAGAGGGAATGACTTATTATGAATTGGTAAAATTACAAGTTCCAAATGATTTAAGTTCACTCCTATATTTTGAACTTGTTTCAGGAAACATTGAAAAGGTGTTTGTTGATGAATGGGGCAATATTACTGGATTGTGGAGCACTGATGAATCTTCATCGCAAATTATTAATATTTTTGAAAAATTAACAGGTTACAAAATTGCAACAATAACAGTTAAGAGAACCACAACTGTTACAAGTGTGGCATACAAATGTGACACAAGCCCAATACTTGAAGAAAATTTGTCACTTTATAATATAATTCAATCAATAGATACAACAAAAGTTGCAGGAAAAATTTATTACATTAAGAATGTAGATAATTCTTATTCTGTATTCTTTGGTGATTTGGAAAGTGGAACAACTTATTATGAAATCACTCAAACAACTCCATTCTTCAAATCCACATTTGATTCAACTATAAATAGTTCGTCAATATTAGTTGGTGGAACTGCAATTGATGGAATTTCATTCACTCAAGGCGGAACATATGAAGCCTCTTTGGATTTCCCAAAATCAAATGGCGTTTCAAGTAAATATATCACTGTTTTTGCTAAACAAGGAACAACAATTGTTCCAATTGGTTTCTTGCTCACAAATTATGATGCATCAATGTTTAATTACACAGAAATTGATACTAATGATGACGATATTGATGATGCCATTGAAATAACAGGATTTAAAACTGGAAAGAATTATTCTGTTTCAACTCTTGAAATTCCAAATTTAATAGCAGGTTTGCCAGTTGTTTCAATTGGAGCAAACGCATTTGAAAACAAAACAAATATCACATCAATTAAACTTGGTGCAAATGTGATTTCAATAGGTGCAAACGCATTCAGGGGTTGCACAAATTTGAAGTCAATCACATTTAGTGCATTAAAGGATAACAGAGAAGAATATGTTAGCAATCTTACAACGATTGATTCATATGCTTTTGCTGATTGCACAAGTCTTCTTGCAGTTTCAGTCCCAAGCAAGGTTACTAGCATAGGTTCTTTTGCTTTTAAAGGTTGCACAAACTTGATGGCAGTGTCAATTTCCACTTCTGTAACAAACCTTTCTCTTGGCGACAACTCATTTGAAAGTTGCGGAATTAACAATATTTATCTTCCTAATGGTGTGACAAGTCTAGGTTCTGGTGTTTTCTCAAATTGCTTGAATTTAACTGAATTTATAGTTAATCAAGACAACACAAGGTTCACAGTTATTGATGGCAATTTATACAATAAATCTCAGACAATCATGGTCCAATATGCTTCAGGAAAACTTGATACAGAATTTACTACTCCAACGCTCGTTACAGAAATTGGAGCAGGAGCATTCCAAGGTGCAAACAATCTAACAAGCATAACAATCAAGAATGTCGTAACAAAAATCGGCAAATATGCTTTTGCAGATATCAATGGAGAAAATCAAGTTTCAATTATCTTTGAACAAAATTCTCAAATTGAAACAATTGGCTACAGAGCTTTTGCTAATATTGTTAAATTACTTAAAATAGATTTGCAAATTGAAACGGAAGGTGTTATTAGTGTGCCAGTTCTTCAAGGCGAGAATGGGGCTGGAACATTTAACACATTTGACAATCTTGTTGTTGGCAGTGGTACATCGTTTAAAATATATGTTCCAAACAAAATGGAATTTGTTAACAAAGAATCCATTGGTTGGACCAGTCAACTTGTTAGATTTGTTTCTAACAATGCAACAGACCTTAAATATTTCATTATTTCAGAAACGGAAGATAATGCTAGCATAATGGGACTTACGATTGCAGGGCAACAACTTAAATCAATTACTTTGCCAAATTCAACAATTTCAAACAAACAAATAACAGCAATTGCTCCTTCAGCATTCAAAGACAATGAAAATCTTACTTATATATTTATTGACAAAAAGATTAGCTCAATTGGAGCTTCAGCTTTTGAAAATTGTTCAAAACTTTCAATCGTTGAATTTGACTTTGGAATAAACTTATCAACTTTAAATAGCAATCTCTTTAAAAATTGCGTAGTTCTTTCAACAATGTATTATGATGGAAGTGCCCGAAATGAAATTAAGATTCCTGCTAGTGTAACAACAATAAATGCTGGCGCGTTTAGCAACTGTTACATGATTCAAACACTTGTTTTGCCAATAAAGAAAAACTACTATACTGAAAATGAGTCAGTTTACACTTTGGCAAACATAAGTGCTTTTGATACTGAAGTTGATTATTATGAAACTGAAGATGGCATAAATTATGTAATAACCGCTGATTTTAATCCTCAAATGGGACTTTCTTCAATTAATTCAACTGCATTAATGTATTGCAATAGCTTGTTAACATTCAAGTTGTATGGAAATTCTTCAAATTATTTCTCTCTTGATTTGGATAACAAAATTCTTTCAAACATTGACAAAACAACTCTGTATTTCTATGCAACAGGTAATGTAGCTGACATTGTTACATTAGATGATACCTATACATTTATTAGTAGCTATGCTTTCCTTAATGCCAAAGTTAAAGAAGTTGAATTGTCAACTGAATTAACTGCAATTGAAGCTTATGCATTCAAAAATTCAATTATTGAAAATTTAACCATTCCATCTAAGGTTATGTATATTGGTGTTAGTGCATTTGAAACATGTTACAATCTTGTGAAAATTATTAATTTAAGTTCATATGAACTCACTTCATCAATGTTCAGTGGAAATTCAAGTGTAACTGAACTTGAAATTGATTTAACAAATGCTATTGACAAAAATGTTGGTTCATATTCTTCATTTATTAATTGTGCAAATTTAAGCAAAATAACAATTACTATGGCAACAAGCATAGGTGATAGTGCATTTGTAAAGACAAGTGGTGAAACAATAATTGAAAACAATTTAACAATTCTTGTTTTTGATGAAAGTTGTGGTTTGACTACAATTGGACCAAGTGCATTTAAATCATCAAAGTTTTCAAGCCTAATTTTACCATCTACTCTTACAACAATTGGTGTGAATGCATTTGAAAATTGTAACAGTATAACAAGTGTTACGATTCCAGCAAGTGTTGAAAGCATAGGAAATAATGCTTTTGCAAATTGTGCTTTGTTACAGTATCTTATATTGCAAACAAGGTTAATACCAAACACAGCAATGTTCACAGGAAGCCAACTTATCAAAGTTACATTTGATATTACTGGAGTTCTTCCAGAAACTTCTTATTCAACATTTATTAATTCAATAATAACAATAAAAACAATTGAGATTGGAAAAGATGTAACAAGCATAGGTTCAAATTTGGTTGCTTGTGAAAAAGTAAGTATATTCAGTGTTAATACAGAAAATCAATATTTCTCAAGGGTTGACAGTTCATTGTATAGCAAAGATAAAACAATCATATATCGCTATGCTCTTGGAAGAGGTTCAAGCACATATTATATTCCTAATACAGTTGTAACAATTGCTGGAGAAGCTTTTTCTTCAGTAAATCAGAATTCACTGCGTTATATTAATATAAACTATTCAGCCATTATGAATATTGGAAGTGAAGCTTTTGCTGGAATTTCAATCCGAGAAGTTCATATTAACAAAGATTATGTAAGCGGTTTCACTTTTGGTTCAAATATTAAATCGTCTTATTCGAATTTCTTGGTTTATGTTAAATTTGATTCGTATAGTGGTTATAGAGATGCTTTGCTTGTCAACAATTCAGTCTCAGATGTAAATGCATTTTTAACAATCAAAGTTGAGGGAAATTTGGCCCGTGTGTCAAACAATTTTGTTAATTTGTTTACATGCAATCCTTATGGAGCAAATGCATATAAATTTCAAGCCCCAAATCTAATTAGTAGCAACAAAAACTATAAGATTTATGTTGTTAATGATGGCACAATACAAATCAGATATTTAAATAATGGTGTTTTGACTGAAATTCCAGAAGATATAAACGGAAATGGAACATTGGTACCATACACTTATTATTATGTAACTGTTAGCAATTGTACACATTTTGATATATTCGTAGTTACTGAAACAATCAATATGAGTGACACTAAATCGTTTAACGATGATGGTTACGCTCATATCTATGAATATACTTCTGAAAAAGGATATTTCAGCTCAGTTAAACTTAGACACAAAATTGTTAGAATAACTTCAAGTTACAATGTTCGCACTGCTCAAAATTATGGAGTAAGTGTAAGTGGAGATATTTTTGCTCTCACACAAAATGAAGTTTATTACATTACGGCATGTGGTACAGCTAACTCATCTTCCATTCATCTTGGTGTTTACAACACAACATCTCCATCAGGTACTTCACCAATAACAACCTACAAAACTTTCACAACTTACAAATATTATAACTATTCAACTTATTACGAGTTTAAACCTACAGAAACAGCAACTTACATTTTTGCTGCTGCGTATAAAACTTCAGCCATATATAATTGTGTTGCTTTGTTTGATTCAAACATGAATTTGCTTGGTTCAAGCTTCGGTGATTATAATGTTCGTCCAGAAATAAGTTTCATTTGTCAGGCAAATACAACATATTATTTTGGAATTGACGGAGCTTCAAACACAAATATAATTGTATATATAGAAAAATATATTTGTAATTCTTACAATATAGACACAATGTATTTCACTCAATCAATTCAATTTAATTATACTAATTATGTAGCTTATGCTCGTTTCACAGCTCCGTCCACAAGATCTTTCACTGTAAATATAAGTTACAGCGGAGCAAGCGGTTCTTATGAGATTTACAACTCGGATTTTTCATCAATTGTAAGTCCTTCAAATTTCACAAAAGACAGTGTGTATTACCTTCGTATAAAAATGTTTGGTTCTGGACAGGCATTTGTAATGATTAAATATACAATAGCTAAAACAAGATTGTACATCGGTATTGCTTCTGACACTGTTTCAACCTATTCAGGAACAGATCATTGTTATTATTTTATTGCAACAAAATCATCACATTATATTAGTATTACAAAAACACCAAAAGCAGATATTAGTCAAAGACTATATAATAAAAACTTATCAACTTTATCTAGTGGAACATATTGGGATAATCTTGTTGTGGGACAAGTGTACATTGTGAATGTTTGGTTCACATTAACATGGGATTATTTTTGGTCGTATGGATTAGCTTGTTCATTCTATGTTACAATTAATTAATTAGGAGAAATATGGCAAACATTTTTGAAAATGACTATGATTTGGAAGAACTCAAAGAAGAGTTCTCTTTGATGCGAGAGCAAGTTGATATGCGTCTTAAGAAAGATAATTTTAGCTCAAAAATTAAAGAAGAAAAATTTTTTACTGTGCTTGATGAAATTATTCACGCAGCAGAAGACGGTGATATTGTGGCGCAAGATTACATTGCTTATCTTTATAAAAGAGGTTATGATAATTTCATTCCTGTTTCAGTTAAAATTTATATGGAATGGAGCATTATGGCTGCTGCAAATGGAAACAAGTTTACAATTGAAAAGCTAATGATATTTCTTACTTCAGCTGTGAATGAAGTTTGTGCTGTTGATGATTTTGAACAAATCGTTAAGAAAAATGAATTGTATATAGAAAATTATGAATATATTATTGGCAGATTGTTTTGCCAAGCAATTGTGGATTATCTTTCATTAGATATCAAAAAGATGATAAAAAGCCTTACAACTTCAGTGAATGAAGATGAAGAAGTGGAATTAAGGGTTTTTAACAAAGCAAGGGAAGCGGTTCTTCCTAAAGTCCTTGAATTTTTAAGAGGATAAAAATAAGGTTAAGAAAAGTATTTTATAAAAATAAAATACTTATTAAAGCTTATTAAGTCCCAAAATATCATTCTTTCAAATGAGATAAAAAACTTGTTTACAGATGATATACAGATTTGATGGGAAACAAGTTGTCAGACAAATTTTGTTTAATTTCTATTTTATAATCATTAAGAAAAAAACTAGATTTTTAAAAATTAGTTCTACCAAACAAACATAAATTTTTAAAATGATATTCTTTGAAACAATTAAAAATAAAGTTTACAAAAAAACTACACATATTAATAAAAAATGATTGACAAAGGGTGCATGCGGTGATAATATCAGTATGCATCTTTTTCAAAAAGGTGTTATTTTTTTAGGGAGAAAAACAATGGCAAATACATCAAGAGCCAAAATAATATTGGCATGCACAGAATGCAAGGAAAGAAATTACGCAACCACAAAAAACAAAAAGAATGATCCAGAAAGAAAAGAATTGGTTAAATTTTGTAAGAGATGCAACAAGCATACAATCCACAAAGAAACTAAGTAATTTTTTTAATCAATTTTTTAAAATAAGTGTTTAAGGGGAAAACAATGGCAGAAGTTGAAAAAACTGTTGAAACAGTAGTTTTGGATAAAACCAAACCTGAAAATGTTAAAGTGGCTTCAGATGACAAAGCTAAACTAGCTGAAAAAACAAAAAAAACAAAAGCTGAAAAGAAAACATCAAAAATCAAAACAATGCTAAAAGAAACTGGCAGTGAACTTAAAAAGGTTACATGGCCAAGCTTTGGCAAAGTTGTTAAGCAGACAGGTGTTGTTCTTGCAGTGGTTATATTTTTTATGATTATTTTGTTTGCTTTTGATAGGCTTCTTGCATTCCTTTTTGGACTTATAATTCCAAGTGCTTAAAAACTAAGCATAAAGTGAAAATTTAATAGGAGGTTGGGGTTTCCCAAACCGTTTATGGAAATTAACAATGAAAATGCAAAATGGTATGCACTTCATACATTTTCGAATTATGAAAACATTGCAAAAATAAATTTGGAAGCCGTTATCACAAAATACGGTCTTGAAAAAAGAATTTTTGATATTGTTATTCCTATGGAAGATGTTATTGAAGAAAAAAATGGTAAAAAGAAACTTGTTCAAAGAAAACTTATGCCTTCATATATCTTAGTAAAAATGATTTACGGTGATGATATTTGGCACAATGTAACAAGAACAAAAGGTGTTACAGGCTTTGTTGGTCCAAATGGACGCCCACTTTCACTCACAGACGAAGAAGTTGCAAAACTTAGACTTGAAAGAGTTGTAAGCAGCATGGTTCTTGAACCAAATGACAAAGTTGAAGTGATCGGTGGAGCACTTGCAGGTATGAACGGGGTTGTTATTTCCGCAGATGGTTCAAAAGCAAAAGTTGCAATTGAAATGTTTGGAAGGGAATCTCAACTTGAACTTGAATACTGTGATTTGAGAAAACTTAACGCATAATGATTTTTCCGTTTAATAGACGAAAAAATAAATTGAGCTTCACGCTCAGTGGGAGCATTGCGAAAATTTTTGTAAGCGTAATGCGATAACACCACGGTTGCCTTAAAATGGCAGGAGGAAAAAATGGCTAAAAAAGTTACAGCGGTTGTTAAACTTCAACTGCAAGCAGGAAAAGCAACAGCAGGCCCTCCAGTTGGTTCTACACTTGGACCACATGGAATCAATATTGTTGGCTTTACCAAAGAATTTAATGAGAAAACTGCTTCTCAAGCTGGGTTAATCATTCCAGTTGTGATCACAATCTACCAAGATCGTTCATTCACATTTATTTTGAAAACCCCACCAGCAGCAGTTCTTATTAAAAAAGCACTCAACATTGAAAGCGGAAGTGCAAAACCAAACAAAACAAAAGTCGGACAAATTACAAAGGCTCAAGTAGAAGAAATTGCAAAACTTAAAATGGCAGATTTGAACGCAGGTTCAATTGAAGCCGCTATGAGTATGATTGCAGGAACTGCTAGAAGTATGGGCGTTGAAGTTGTTGGATAATAAGTGGGAGAGCAAATTAATTGCTCATTAAAACCACAAGGAGAATAAAAATGAAAATCGGAAAAAGAATGAAGGAATGCCTTGCAAAAATTGAAAAAGGCAAACTTTATGACACAAAAGAAGGTATAGCTCTTCTTATCGATAACGCAAAAGCAAAATTCGATGAATCAGTAGAACTTCACATTCGTCTTGGTGTTGATGGCAAAAATGCTGATCAACAAGTTCGTGGTGTTGTTGTTTTGCCTCATGGAACAGGTAAGAAAGTTAGAGTACTTGTTATTGCTAAAGGTGATAAAGCTAATGAAGCTCAAAAAGCTGGAGCAGATATCGTTGGAGCAGAAGAAATCATTTCAAAAATCACAACTGAAAATTGGCTTGATTTCGATGTATGTATCACAACTCCAGATATGATGGGATTGGTTGGTCGTATCGCTAAAATTCTTGGACCTAAAGGTCTTATGCCAAATCCAAAAAGTGGAACTGTTACAACAGATGTTGCAAAAGCAATTGCTGATGTAAAAGCGGGAAAAGTTGAATATCGTTTGGATAAATCAAACATTGTTCATGTATCTTTCGGAAAAGTTTCTTTTGGAATTGACAAACTTAATGAAAACCTTGACATCATTATCGCAGCAATTATCAAAGCTAAACCAGCTTCAGCTAAAGGTGTTTACATCAAAAGCGTAACTATTGCTTCAACAATGGGACCTGGAATTCGTTTGAACATTAAGGGATAACGATTAAAAAATAACTCATTTGAGTTATTTTTTTTTATATTGGTGTAGCACCAAAAAAATTAAGGCGGGTACGCAAAACTGTTGTTTTGCTAGCTCGCTTTTTTTTGGTGCTATCCCAATAAATTTATTTAAGAAAAATAGAGTTCTTCTTTTTTGCTAGAAGAATTTTTTTTAAAAGGGTTTACATAGTTTGATCTGAGATTATTGGAAAAATTTGCTGATGAAACAAAACAAAGAGCAAGTTCTTCTTTTTTAAAACTTGGGTCAATGTATTCAGCCAAAAGAGATCTGTTACTCTCTTTCATGAACAGCCTTGATATGTCAGAAAAATCAACATTTTTGTTGGTATTCATAAGAATTTCTTTTAAATTATTTATATGTTTATTTGTTTTAATGGAAACTCCAGTTTCAGAAAATCTATCAATATAGCCTAAAACACCAAGCATTGTAATTGCTCTTGCTTTAACATCATTTATCATCAAAACTTCTTTCATTAAAGAATCAAATTCTTCACTTTTTAAAAATTCGTCCATAGAAGAATACTTTTTTGACAATAAGATTAATTTTTGAATTGTTTCATAACATTCTTTCATTTTTTTACCTCTTCTTTTCTTATAATTGTTTTTTTAATCTAAATTTATGCAAAAAATTTGTAAAACAATAAAATTATTAAAATTTATACTTATAAAGAAAATTATTATTAGTTTATAAAAATAGAAAAGTTTTTGCAAAAAATTAAACACTTAGAAAATATAGTTTAATTTAAAAAATAAAAAAAACACACAATTTTTAAAGTTTGTGTGCCTTATATGTCAAAGTTAAGTTTTTTTCCTATTTTAAATATGAAATTTTTTAACGAGTTCATTTTTAACATTTTTTCTTTTAAGCATAATTACAAAGAACAAAAGTGCAACGCTTGCTGAAAATGCAGCTATTGTTGGCCACAATCGATGAGAATTTGTTGAGTTTGTAATGAAAATCACAACTGAAATTATTCCACTTACCATAAGAACTGAAAAATGTTCAAACCTATTGTATTTTCTAAGTATTATGACAAAGAAATTATAAATGCTAATTGCTAAAAGAATTAATGGAATCACATAAGCAAGTGCCCAACCCTTAAATGGAGTAACTGATTCAAGCCAAACAAAGTATAAAGTCGATAAAATTAGAAATATGTTATTTTCATTAGAAATGGACCAATTCTGCTTGATAGGGAGCAAAACGCTGAAGAAAAGTAGCAAAGAAGGAAACAATATATGAAGAGTTAAGGCGACTCTTTTAAAGAAAATTATGTCAGCAAGAATTGCTCCAACAACAAGACAAACAAGAATAAGAGCTAAAACATTGCAAGTTTTTATTCTGTTTTTCTTCCATATTGAATCTGGTGGATAATTTGCTGGAGCATTTTTTGCTTCAGCATTAACATTTCTTCCACATAAAGGACAATATTTTAGTGAAGGTTCAACTTCAACATTACATTTATCACAAATACTCATTTTTTTCTCCAAAACCTAAACTAAGTTTGTGTCAATTACAATTTTTATTCCAAGTGAACTTAAAATTCTAAAGAAATTCTTTTGAAATTCTGTTTCAACAATTGTTGAAGAAAAGGTTAGCGTCATTGTGTCGCCAACTGTCATGCCACTTAGAACGGTTGGATTGTACTTACTTGCTCCAAGAATTGCGTCCATTCTTTGAATATGTGGAAGCAAATCTTTTGGAACTGGCACTTGTCCAAGGTTTGAAAAGACTGTTGATTGCAAACCTTCTCCAACATATTTGTAACTAAATTTAAGAAACAAGTTTTTGAGTGGGAGTGGAATTATTCTAATTGCAAAATTGTTTTGGTCTTTAACATTTTTATTTATATTTGCCAAAACAAAATCTTTTGTAATTACTTTCATTTTTTCTTTGATTACTTTTGCCATCTCTTCAAGTGGCAAACTTTCTTGCTCAGGTAATAGTTCCAAATTTATGTAGCTAGAAAAATTTCTTGTTGTGTTACTTGGAAAAAACGCTCTTGCATTAATTGGAACAGAAATTTTTAGTGGAGTTCTTTTAACAAGAAATGGAGCTTCAGATTGACTCATTGCTTTATACATTGCTGAAATAATGAGTTCTGTTATGCTTATTCCAATTGCCTTTGAACACTCTTTAACATTTTTAAGGCTCATAATTCCTGTGATAACACCAAGTTTACCAGATTCAAGAGGTGTTCCAAACAAACGCCTTCCCCTTTTTTCTTTTCTTGGGCGAACATTTTTTTTGTCCGCAACATTTGCAAAAGGATCTTCAAGTTCTGATAGAGATGGCTTGTCGTGATAGTCAATTGCAAAATCTTTGAGTGAAATCTCTTCACCCTTAATTGTGTAATAGGCAGAAAGAAGATTCATGATGAACATCAATGCTCCAAATCCATCAGAAAGAGAATGAAAAGCTTCAAAACTTAGTTTATTTTTGTAATATAAAACTCTGAAAACATGCTTTCTTGGAGAAAGTTCCATGATTCTACAAGGAAAAAATTTTTCTTCTTGAACTTCTGGATAAAAGCTTAATGATTGAAAATAATACCAAAAAAAACCACGCCTTAGACAAACATTGAAGTGAGGAAATCTTGGCATAACCTCGTTTAAAGCTTTTTGCAAAATGTCCTTGTCAATATCTTGATCAAGATATGTTGAAACCCTGTAAACAAAGTTCCATTTTTCACTTGCGGAAGAAGGATATATTAGTGCTGCATTGTCTAACTTTATCCAATCCATAATTTTCATGTCTGAATCATCAATTTTTTTACTTGTTTGTTTTGAAATTTTGGCAGTTATATTCTCTTGTTTTTTCAAGATTTTTAATGCCTTTTTTTCTTGTTTATTTTGTTTTTTTATTTTAATTGATTCAATTTTTGAATCATCAATTTCTTTATTTATAGTTTTAGCCCTCTCTTTTGGTAAATAATGATACCACACTCAATTTTTAAAAGCAAAGAAAATTAATTCATATTCTTATTTTGGATATTTTACTTGACAAAAATCCATCATAGCAATATAATCTCATCGTTAAATGAAAATTTTTGCCCAAGAAAGCAAGTGCAATATGCGTAAACACCGATTTTTGGTGTGCTTGCCGAGGTAAAGCAATTGGAATTATAAACTTCCAGAGCTTTGCTTGGCTCTGGAAGTTTTTGTTTATAAGGCATTCTTGCCTAAAAATTTATAAAGGAGGAAAAGAATGAATTCAAATCAACAAGCTAAACAAGTTGTAGTTGAAGAGATTAAGGAGAAAATCCAAAAATCTAAGTCTCTCACTTTTGTAGATTACAAAGGTATAAGTGTTAAAGATGACACAGCTTTAAGAGCAAGTTTTCGTAATAACGGTGCTGAATATCGTGTTTACAAAAACCGTTTACTTGGTAGAGCTCTTACAGAACTTGGAATCACTGGTTGTGAACAGTTTTTGAATGGAACAACAGCAGTAGCTTTTGGTTATGCAGATGAAGTTGTTTCTGCAAGACTTGCTATGGAAGGAGTTTCAAAAAACGAAAAACTTTCAATTAAATTTGGAATTTACGATGGAAAAATTATGTCTGTAGAAGATGTAAAAACACTTTCAAAAATTCCACCAAAACCAGTTCTCATCGCTCAACTTCTCAGCATGCTCAATGCTCCAGTTTCTGGACTTGCTCGTGCTCTTGAAGCAATTGCAAAAAAGTAATTAAAACAATTTAAAATTTCAATTTGCAAAGCAAGTTGAAAACATCGTCATTAATAGGAGGAAAAATTAAATGGCAGATCTTAAAAAATTTGTGGAAGAAATCAAAACTCTCACAGTTATGGAAGTAAGCGAGCTTGTTAAAATGCTCGAAGTAGAATTTGGAGTAAGTGCAGCAGCAGCTGTTGCAGCTCCAGCAGCTGGTGCAGCAGTAGCCGCAGTAGCTGAAGAAAAGACAGAATTCAATGTTTGTCTTAAAGAAGTTGGCGCTAACAAAATTGGCGTTATTAAAGCAGTTAGAGAAATCACAGGTCTTGGACTTTCAGAAGCTAAGGCACTTGTTGATGGTGCTCCTTCAACAATCAAAGAAAATGTTCCAACTAAAGAAGCTAAAGAAATGGAAGCTAAACTTAAAGAAGCTGGAGCAGTTGCTGAACTTAAGTAATTTAAATTTAAGTTTCAATAACTTGTCAAAAAAGCACCAAACTTTTGTTTGGTGCTTTTTTTTAAAAATAATTTTTAACTTTGTTTGTTTTTATTTTACCCTTTTTTCTTTGCCAACAAAGGTGATTCCAAGAGCTTCTGGACCTGTGTGGCTTCCAATGACTGGACCAATGTAATTTATTATCACATTTGCATTAGGTGTGTGATTAAGAATCATTTGTTTAAGTTCATTTGCTAGAGCCATGCTGTCAGAGTGGCAAATAATAATTGGAGAATTAAAGTCAACATCTTGATATTTTAATAATTTGTTAACAAGAGTGTGTACTGATTTTTTTGTTCCTAAAATTTTTTCTGTTACTTCCAGTTTTCCTTCGTTACTAATTGTCATCATAGGTTTCATTTGGAGCATACTACCAACAGTGGCAGCAATTCCAGTAATTCTCCCACCTCTTTTGAGATGAAAAAGATCAGAAATAAAAAACCAATGATGAATTTTGAATTTGATTTCATTTAGATAAAAATATACTTCTTCAGCATTTTTGCCTTCATCTCTTAAATTTTGAGCAATTATGAGAAGTTGATTTTCACCTTGAGTTGCTGACAAAGAATCAACCACGAAAACTTTGTGTGGGCTTGTTTTATTGATTTTTTCAGCTGCTGACAAACAACAATCATATGTTAATGAAAGCCCAGAAGACAGTGTTAAATGAACAATATCTTGGTTTGATTGTTTGATGAGCTCATTAAAATATTCTTCCGCAACAGTTTCATTTACACCGCTTGTTGAAAAAAGTTTTCCAAGTCTAATATCATCATAAAAATTTTTGTATTCTTCTATTGTGTTAAACTCATCATGAGTTTCAGTGTCGCCATAAATAAAAACCATTGGTAGATAAGAAATGTTGTTTTTTTTGAGATTAGACTTAAATTGGTCAACGCAAGTATCACAACTGAGTTGAAATTTTTGATCATGCATTTATATTTTCTCCTTTTGTAAGTTCGTTTTTCATTTTAGCAAATAAGATATTATCATGCAAGTATATTAATTCAAGATAACCTTGATAAATGCAAATGATTATCTTTTATTTTGTTCACTTGTCATTATTCCAATGTTTTTACATTAAATGTTTCCTTTAAAGTTGCAAAAATAGCTTAAACTATGATAGACTTTCAGAAAGTAGAAAGGAGAATTGAATTTGGAAAAGAAAATTTTGTATTCAGCAACAAAACCAACTGGAAAATTGACACTTGGAAATTATATCGGTGCAATTAAAAGTTGGAAAGAAATGCAAGAAAACAATGATTGCATTTTTGCTATTGCAGATTTACATACACTAACAATTGACATAAGCAAAGAAGAACTAGAAAAAAATTCTCTTGAGCAAATTGCAACATTTTTGGCTTTTGGAATTGACCCTGAAAAATCAATTGTCTATGCTCAATCAAGTGTTCATGAACATGCTGAACTCGGTTGGATTTTGTCTTGCAACACAGGTTTTGGACAAGCAAGTCGAATGACACAATTCAAAGACCAAAAGGCAAAAAATCCAGATGAAATCTCAGCTGGCTTATTTAATTATCCAATGCTTATGGCAGCTGATATACTTTTGTATGACACTCAGCTTGTTCCAGTTGGAAAAGACCAGCAACAACATGTTGAACTTGCTCGTGATATTGCTCAAAAATTCAATTCAAAATATGGTAAAACTTTTGTTCTTCCTGAAGGTTTTGTTCCTCCATGCGGTTCAAAAATTATGGATTTATTGAATCCAGCAAAAAAGATGGCTAAATCGAGTGACATTGAAACTGGAATTATCTACATAACAGATAGTGATGAAACAATTATGAAAAAATTTAAAAGAGCAGTAACTGACAGTGAAAATGAAATCAAATTTTCACCTTCTAAACCAGGCGTTTCAAATCTTTTAACAATTTATTCAACTCTTTCAGGAATCAGTATAAAGAAAGCAGAAGAGCATTTTGCAGGAAAAGGTTATGGACAGTTAAAAACCGAAACGGCTGAAATTGTTGTTTCAGTAATTGGACCAGTAAGAGATAAAATTTTTAAACTTCTTGAGAATAAAGAGTATTTGCTTGAAATATTGCGTAAAGGCAAAGAAAAAGCTAGTCTAATTGCTGAAAAGAAAATTAAAGAAGTATATGAAAAAGTTGGTTTGTTAAAAATTTAAGAAAAAGGAGAAAATGTTTTCTCCTTTTTTGATATGGAATTAAACAAGTGGTTTTATATATTTTGTTAATTTTGCTTATAGGTTAAATTAAACTATGTATTGATATTTCAGTTTTCTTAATCGTTTTTTAAATAAATTAGATGAAGGTTCTTGAGCAAGGGCAACCCCTTTGTCTTATTGGAAAATTGCCTTGTACAAAATCTCTATCAAAATCTCTATCAGAATCCCTGTTAATTGAGAATAGTAAAAGAAGAAGCAGTGTATTTGTGCTTAAAATATTTGTTGCTGCTGTTCCGTCGCTTGTGTTAAAACCTGCAACTGCAAGAAGTAATAACAAATCTTGTGAAAAAGGGAACATACTTTGCCTCCTGAAATTTTATAAGGAATTATAAAAACAACAAAACATTCCTTTTTCTTTGGTTTTTCTACAAAAAAAGTTTTTTTGATTGCAAATAAAAATGATAAAATTTTTTTGTTAAAAATAAATTGTTATTTAACGAGAATAACTTCGTCATGTTTTATTATGATTAAAAAATGGAAAATGTTCATAAGGAGTATAAATAAATGACTGAATGTTTAATAATTGATCAAAGAAAAAAAATGGAAATTTTAAATTTTATACCAAGTGGAGATTCGCTGGAAAAGCTTTCAACACTCTTTCAAAATTTTTCTGATGCAACAAGATTAAAGATTTTGTCCTGTCTGGCAATTTCAGAAATGTGTGTTTCAGATTTAAGCCAAATTCTTAAAATAAATCAAACAACAGTCAGTCATCAACTTAAAATTTTGAGAGATAACAACATTGTAAAGTTTAAGAGAAACGGCAAAATACTTTTGTATTCTGTTTCAACTAAACAAGTTAATGATGTCCTTTCTGAGGGCGTTGATTTGATTGAAGCATAAACTGTTTAAAATATATTTTTGCTTGCAACAAATTGTGTTTATTTAATAAAATGTATAATTAAAAATATTGCATTGAATAAATGCATAATGAAACATAAATCAAATTACTATTGTAAATTTATATGAAATTTGATAAAATGAAAGCATGAAGATAGAAAATGGTGTTCTTTTAAAAGTTTATGCTAAAGACATTGTTGATGGAAAATATGTTGTTCCTGAAGGTGTTTCATTAATTGGAAACAATGCTTTTGCTGAGCTTGAAGAACTAAATGAAATTGAGCTATCAAAAGAATTAAAAGAAATTGGCGATTATGCTTTCATGGATTGCAAAAAATTAAAAAGCATTGTTCTGCCCAAAACTTGCACTTCCCTTGGAAAAGGTGTTTTTTTGGACTGTGAAAACCTTTCAAAAATTGAAATACAAAGTGATTTGACTTGCCTTAATGAACAAATTTTTTCTGGCACAGCCATCACTGAATTTAACATGTCAAACACAATCGTTAACACTGAAGAAAAATGTTTTGAAAACTGCAAAAAACTTGAAAATTTTTCTTTCAATGAGTCATGCAAAAATATTAAGGAAAGCATGTTTTCAGATTGCTCAAATTTGAAAAATATTATTCTTCCAAAGCAACTAGAAAGTATTAAAGATAAGGCGTTTAAAAATTGCACTAGTTTGGAAGAAATCAACTTGCCAGACACAATTAAACTTATAGGTTCTGGAGCTTTTTCAAATACAGCGATTAAAAAAGTTAAACTTCCAGAAAAAATTGAAAGCATAGAAGAGAATTTGTTTTTTAATTGCGAAAATTTGGAGGAAGTAATTCTTCCTGAAAATTTAAAAGCTATAAAAACTTGTGCATTTGAAAAATGTAAAAATCTTTCATCAATCGATTTGCCTAATAGCATCGAGGAGCTTGGAAGTTATGCGTTCATTGACTGTCAAAAAATCTCTAGGATTATTTTGCCTATAAAATTAAATAATATTGGAAATTTTTGCTTTTCTAACACAAAATTAAAATTTTTAGAAATTCCAATGTTTGTAGAAACAATTGGTGAATGTGCTTTTGAAAATTGCAAAAATTTGCAATCAATAGTCTTGCCTGATGGAATAAAGAAAATAAGTAATGGATTGTTTTCAAAGTGTGAATCATTAGAAGAAGTGATTTTACCAAAAAAATTGGAAACAATATCAGAATGGGCATTTTTTCAGTGTCACAACCTTAAAAAAATTGAAATCCCACAAAATGTGAATTCCATTGGTAAAGGAGCTTTTCTTGAATGCAAAAGCTTATCAGAGCTTACTTTTCCCCAAAATGTTACCGTTCTTAGTCATTATGTTATTGCTAAATGCACAAATTTGAAAAAATTTGTTACTCTTGGCGAAATTCAAAATATTCAAGATTCTGTTTTTAGCGAGTTGTTAATTGAAGAAATTAATTTAACTGAAAGTTTAAAAAGTATCTCAGAAAGAAATTTTGATTCATTACCCAATCTAAAATGCATTAATTTTGCTTTAAAAGATGGTCAAGTTATGAAAATTCCTGTTGCAGAAAATGATTATGTTAAGTATTCTCATAACGGCAAAATTCATTTGTTTTCTGTTAAAGGCAAAATATATTATAATAACGGTAGTGACATTTATGTTGAAAATATAGAAACTGCTTTGTTTAAAGCAAATCTTTTATATCCTAATAAGGATTTTTCTGAACTAAAGGATATGGATTTGCCTGTTTTTAACATATGGAAGAAATCTTCAAAATTTATGCCATACGCAAGTGTTGTTGCAACATTACCATTAAATTATATAGATAACTTTTTTGTTAACAATAATTGCAAAAAATATTCTGATTTATTGAAAAAATCCAAGGTGGAAAGTTTTGAAGGAAAGTGTGCTTTTATAAAACTTTGTTTTGCTTTAGGATTATTTGAAAAAGAACAAGAAATTTCAAATGAAGCCAATGAGTTTATTGAAAATAACATTGTTGGAAAACTGTCAGAAGAACGAATTGTTGCGAAATATTCAAAATTCAATCTTTTGACTGGTTTTAAAAAAGATTTTGTCAAATTTTTCACAAAGTACTTTGAAGATTCAAGGCTATTCCTTGTGAAGCAAAATGAAAATGATGATGGAAGCAAAGATTTGATGACAGAAACTTTCAACAAATTTAATATGGTTCCAAAAATATATCCTCATAAAAAAGCAAACACAAACAGAAATGCAGACAAATTAGATCAAAACATGGTTATGAATGTTGTAAGTGCAAATGAATACACAAAGATTTTGAATGGCAATGAAAAAATGGCTTTTAAAGTTGGAGAATATGGATATAGTCAAAGCGAATTTGAAGAACTCCAAAAAATATTTGAAAAAGCAAAATCAATTAAAACAGGAGATTTGCTTATTAAAACAACAAAAGATGAAAATCAAAAAATTCAATATGAACTTCTCAAAAAATCAAATCCGCTTGGGCTTGTTGTTGGAAATATTACAAATTGTTGCCAAATTTTAAACAACAATGGTGAAAGTTGCATGCGATATGGAATGGAACAACCAAATTCTGGATTTGTAACTTTTAATGACGGAGAAAAAATCATTGGACAAGCTTGGGTTTGGTATGACAAAGAAACAAAAGTCCTCTGCCTTGACAGTGTTGAATTGCCTAATAATGTTGCAAAAAATTTAAATAATAATTGCTCAATTAAAGATGAATTATTAAGTGCTATCAAGCGTTTTTCAAAAAATACTTGTTTAACAATGAAAGAAAAAGGCTATGAGGTTAACAAAGTTACCATTGGGCTAAGTCCAAACAACAATAATATTTTGAAAAAAATATTATCATCACAACCTGATGATTTTGAAAAAGATGATAACCCTCAAAAGTTAAGTGGCTACAAAGGTTACACAGATACTCAAAATGGTCAAATAAAAGTTAAGATTAATTTGGAAAAGGAAGTGGCTCGTGAAAAATAAAATTAAAGATATTATTTTGCAAAATGCTGAGTTACTTATGAAGGCAAACCAAATTGACAAACGAAATGGCGGACAAACCTTAGAAATCAACAACCTTTGTAACATTGTTGAATTGGTTTTTGATAATCAAAATCTTTACGGCTTAAAACTAAAAGAAATCAATTTGGATAATAACTTTGTTATTGAGAAAAGATTAGCTAGTGTTGGCTCAATTGGAATTATTGAAGAAAATAACAACATAAGTAACATTTTTTATTTAATAATGATGTCAATTTTCAACAAAAACTCTGTTTATATAAATTTTGAAACCAGCAAAAATTTGGGAACTTTTAAAATTCTTGTTGAATTACTAAAAAAAGTTGTGCAAGAAAAAATCGAAATTACTCAATTTGAAACTAATGAATTTGCAAACAAAGTTTCACTTTTAGATAAATTATTTATTGTTGGAGAAAAATCATTTTTTAATGAAGTTATGATTGATTGCTCAGTTCCTTGTTGCTTTGTTCCTTTTGGGAAAATTAATGTTGTTAATTTTTCTAATAATTTTAATGAGCAAATTAAAAAAATTGAAAGTTGCAATTTTTATACACATGAAGATGTTAACAACATAAAAGAAGCAGTTGATTTGATTTCATGTAGTTCAACAAATTATTTAACTGTACTATTTACTGACAATGCAAAAGAGGCTGAATACTTTTTGAATTTCAGCAAATCAGATTTTTCTTTTGTAAACACACTTCCAGAGTTAAATAATTTAATAAATTTAAAAACTGCTGATTTTTTGCGTGAAACAACTTTGTGCTATTGCAAAAAGTAAATAATTGTTTGCGAAAAAATATTAATTATAGAAAAAAAACTTTGATTTTTAATCTAATGAATTTTAAATCTATGCTAATGTATTGCAAAAATTTTCGTAATAATTTATAATTACAAAATTACTTAATAGCAAAATTTGGCTGTTTGGTTTTTGATTTATGTAAAAGTCGAAATTGATAATTTGTTAAAAAATTAAAATAATGTAAAACATAAGGGCTGGTAGAGGTGTAAATGAATAAAATTAAATTTAATATATTTACATTTATAGCAATCTTCTGCATGGCTCTTGGTTTAACAACTTTTACAGTTCTTGCTGCATGTTCGCCGGCGCTTGCAACAAGTAGTAGTTTGAATTATATTTCGACTGTAGGTAATCTGTCGGCCACTTGCATTAATGGTGTTACATCAATTCTTACAGCATATGATCATGATTATGTTGGCCCTCAAACAAATTTGCAACCGTGGTCTTCTCAGGAGTTAACTTTTGTAGATAAAACTCAAACTATGATTCTTACTTTCATAATTTCAAATGAAAGTACTGTCGCAAATGGAATAAGTTTGTCAGCAATTCCTTCTGGAGTTCCAGCAAACACAACAAGAACAATTACTACTCAAATTAACGAAGGTTCGCAAACACCCGTCGATCCTGCTGTAAGCCTGTTTTTAGGAAATGCACCAATGGGTGGAACAGTTACAATGAGAGCAATAATAACCGTTACAAATCCCGATAATCCTGTTGCAACATTTACACAAAATTTTTCTTTTGTTATTGGCGAAGCTGTTTGAAATCCACTTATATGTGGATTTTTTTGTTTAATTTTTCACTTTAGTAAAACATTGAAACAGAGTATGAATAAAACTATTTTATATTATAATTTTTGAAAAACTATTGTCCGTATAATTATTTTTTTTACGACTCGTAAAAAAATCGATATGGACAAAAATACCTTTGTGTGATAATATCTAAATACAATCCTTGCGTGGAGAGTATATGATTAGTGAAACAATGGCCTATTTGAATTCGCTAGAAAACTTTTCAAAGTCATGTAGTTCAAAACCTATTAAACTTAGTGAACAACTGTTAAATGAAGTTCAAGAAGCTGTAATATATTTTACAGAAAATGTAAGCTTAATTGATTTGGACTCTTGTCAAAAAGTTGCTTTTGCATGCAAGAAAATTATTGATAAAAATAATATAAATAAAGTTAATGCTGTCATTGAATTCGTTGAAACAATTATCATTGAAAAATCTGGAGAAAATTCAAATATTGATACAGATGGTTTTTATCAAATTTTGAACGACCGCCAAAACTTTGATAGGTTTACAAAATTTAGTGTTGCAAAGAATTTAAAAGAAAAACTTGCTATGCTCAGTGAAGATAAAATTTTGAGTTTGCGTTTCACCTTAGACTCAGAAATTTTTCAGGCAATCGTTGCCAACATGCCTTTTTGTAGCAGTGATTTCTTTTTCAAAATTATTTCTGAAAATAATAATGTTATTGATGAAAACACCAAAATTGCAATTTCAAGAGCTCTTGCAAACAAAATTGTTGGATTGAACAAAAGTGAAATTTTAAGCAAGTTGCAAAATCACAAAAATCTTGGTAAAGATCAAAATAAATATTTTATTTATTGTGCCAATTTAACTGAACAGGAAGCGCTTAATATTTATTATAATAAATCAGCAAGTCCTTCAATAAGATATTCAATCCTTGCAAATAATTCGGTTTCCAAAGATAAACGCATCGCAATTCTTGTTAAAGAATGGAATGATATAAAATTTGGTTTTGTTCCAAAAACAAGTGAAATCAATCATCTAATTTTAAACACCTTATTTTTGTTTTCTGATTTATATGATGCTCCAACACCAAAATTTAATATAGATTATGTCAACACTCCTTCAATGAATGGGGCTTGGCATGATTTCAGATGTAAATTTACAAAATCATTATCAAAAGAACTTTCTACTGATGGTATAATGTATTTTTTTCCAAGACAAATTTTTATTGACGAAAAAGATTTTGGTGTATCTATGCTTGAAACTGTACTTCATGAATACAGGCATATGATTCAAAAACACAGTTTGGCATATGCAGAAGATGAAAATGCAAATTCTGAACTTATCTCCGCAATTTATCTTTCTGAAAAATTTTCTGTTAATTCAGAAGCTGCTTATATTGCATTCAAAGCTCCAGAATTTTCTAAAATGTTTGCACAATTACAAAAGAAATACAAAGATGAAACTTTTTTTCAAAAAATTGATTGTTCTTCATATTTTGGAAGTCAAAACGATTTTGAAATTTTTATGCGAATGTTTAAAGCTTTTTGTAAGAGTGATCCCAAAAAACTTAATTCAATAATGGAAATTGCGGAAAAGTTTGCTAGTGCAGTTTTGTTGCATGACAACAGAAAAGAAATTGAAGAAATTCAAAAATCGTTACGCTCACCATACCATATATATTCAAATTCACTTAATGAATTTGATTCAAGAAATTTTACTCTTGCACAACTTAAAAAGTTTTCTAGAATTGCTGAGTTTTATGATGTTGATACAAAAAAAATAAATCAAGTCATATCTATGAGTGAAGAACATGAAGCAGTTCAGGCTAGTGGCTCAGAAAACCTTAGAAATCTTTTGGTTAAAGTTGCTCTTAACATGCCAAGTATTGAAGAAGAAAAATTTGAAGAGGCAGACTTTTTAAAATATTCGGCATTAAGGTATGTTCAAAAACAAGAAAAAAACTTGAAATATCATTTCTGTAAAAAGGGGGAAAGCGACTATGAATGTTGAACATAATGAATCTTCATTTTTAAAAATGCTTGACCCAAAAACCGATATAAACGAAAGAAAATTTTTGTTGACAAGTTATATTCCACAAAGAATTGGGCTTGTTGCATCATTAACTAACGAAACAGAAATTGATGAAGAATTTTTAACTTTTGCTCTTTCACAGTTCGTTATCAAAAAACAAACTTTCAATTTAGATGAATTAATTAAAATAATAAGTAGACAACAAAAATTTATGGAATTAATCAGAATGTTAATTCTTTATGAAAAAGACAAACTGTCATTAGAAGAAAAACAAAAAATTATAACCATTACAAAACTTGACCAAAATTTGCAAACATTGTTATTAAACTAGAAATTAAGCAAGTAGAGGAGCTAAACATATGGAAGAAAAAAATGTTACAGAAAGACCTGAAGGTAATAAGTACAAAATTGTTTTGGAAGAAAAAGATTATCCATTTCTGATTAATCAAGAACTTCAAATAAGAGTGTTTTTAAATTCAAAAAATTTTTGTAAATGGACTTTGAATGATTACTCAGTTTTGTTTTCACATTACAAAAGCTTGTTTTATGAGTGCGATAAAATTGATTTAAAATTCTTTGAAAAGAGTTATTTAAGCACTTTTCAAGCTTTGATTTATTTGAACCAAAAAATAGAAAAAGACAATGCCAATCTTATAAAAATGCAAAATCTTTTTCAAGAGTACAAAAATGATAAAAATTTCCAAGAATCATTTGGTGAAAAAATTAAGGATAATATTGAAAAGCTTCAAAACAAAATTGAAAATCAGGAAAATTCTTATGAGGTTTTAAGTTCACTTCACACTAATATTGAAAATAAATTCTCTAGCTCAATTTTTGAAATTGCAAACAAAGATAATTTTGAAGAAGCAATGGTAAATTTGTTGTTAGAACAAAATAATTTTTGTTTAAGTAGTGTTGCTCAAAAATCATTTTATATTGCATATCAAGATCAGTTTCATAGACTTGATGAATCAACAATTAAATTTCTTGTCAACAGAAAAGACAATGGAATTGAATACCTTTTAACAAATTTAAACAAAGTTTCAGCAGATTTGTTTAGTTATATAACAAAAAACCCTAATGTTGATCAATCATTGAAAAATCATTTTGCTTCAAGTGTTGAAATTGATAATGTCGATGAGGATTTTATTGTTAATTCTGTTTGCCAAAAGGAATATGATCCTGACATTTTGACAGCTCTCTGCTATTCAAAAAATTTGTCTTCAATTAAAGCATCAGAATTGTTTTTTTCTTCAAATGCAACAACTGCTCAAAAAATTGCTCTCTTATCAAAAAATTGGCCTGATAGAAAGGAGCATTTGTTCGAGCTTGCTCAAATGTTTCAATTTGAAAATTATTCAAAATTATCAGAAAGTGAAGTTGATTCTTTGATTCAAGCTGTGTGGATAAGTATAGGTAGATTCAATGGAATCAAAACTCCTATATGTAATTTTAAAAAAGAAGGTCCACATATGGCTCTTTGGGGCTCTTGGTTGAAAGATTTGCAAAAATCAAAATCTATTGAATCAATTAATGCACACGGATATTTTGAGATTTATTTGAACAATTTCAACAGTTATAAGCAAAACAAGGGTTATGAAATTCTATTTTCTGTTATTCACGAAATGGTTCATTCTAATCAAACAAAAAATGAATATGAAAAAAATATAAAATTAAAAGACGGAAATTATGCTGCTGTAAATTCAATCTCAAAAATGCTTCTAAATTTTGTGCAACCAATTTATTTTGCAGGAACTTCACCTTTATTTGTGGCTGAGTATTGTCGCCTTGTTGAAAAAACTGGCGACCCATATTTCTTTGCTAAAAAAGATTTTGTACCTGAAGACTATTTTGAAGATGCTTCGGTTTATAGTCAATTTGTTAGTACATATAAAAAAGTTGATATTGCAACTCTTTCAATGCATATGGCAGTGGCAAAAGATATTCTTGAAAGTATTATCCACGAAAAACTTATTGATGTATATAATGCATTAAGTGAAACTCCTACATCGAATTTTATTTATCTAAATTTTACAAATGAACTAGATGCAAGATGGGGCGCTATTAGCTTTATTGAAGAAACGATTGATGTCTATAAAGAAAAAGGTTACAGTACTGCATCGTTGAAAAATATATATAAAAGATATATTGAAGAAGAAAATATTAATGCCGCTTATGGCAAAAATTTGGAAAGTTCAATTTTGCTTATTGCTATTGAACTTGCCAAAAAGGGTTATATAAAAATTGATAATAAAAATGTTGAAAATGAAGTTTTGAATTATATTAAACAATTAAATTCTAATAATGAAAATGATATTTCAAAAGAAGCAACTGCGGTTCTTTCAAAAGACGATAAAAAAAATGAAAGGCGCAGTGAAAGAGAGGCTTCATTATGATTTCAAAAGATGTTGCCTTAACAATTATTTTTGACAAAGATGAAAAAGATGAGAAAAAAATTGAATATTTGCAAGGGATTGAATTTGGACAAGAAGAATTAATTAAGATATTGTTAAATGAATATGTTTCTGAAAGTGTTAAACTGAATGCAATTTCAATTTTTAGTTTAAGAAAAAAAATATTGTCAGAAAAGATATTAAAAGAAATTTTTGAAAACAAAAAAATCAGTAACAAAATCAAAAATTCACTTGCTCTCAATTTGACAAGTTGTTTTTCTGGTTCTCTTGTCTTAAAACTTTTAAATAATAATCTTTTATCTTCGATAAGCAAAACTTGTTTCAAAAACCATTTGTTAAATAAGAAATAATTTTTGCATAATCTATTTAAAGCGTCTCTTAAGTTTAACACTTAGGAGATTTTTTAAAAAACTTTTTGATGATTTTTTGATTAAAGTTAAATGTACATGACAAAAATTTAACTTTTGTCTAACATTTTTAAAATTTTTTTAATGGAAGAATTGAGTTAAAACATAAATATTATTATTAAAAAATCATTCAATTGCTAAGCAAAAAATTGTTAATATATGACACACATGGGGTGGTGTTGGCTTTAAGAAAAGGGGAAGAAAGGAGAAAAGACGAAAAAAGATGAAAAAAGAGAAAAAAGATTAAAAAAGCAGTTGACAACTCTAAGGGTGTATGTTAACATGTTCAAGCTTTCAGAAATGAGAGCGACGGAGCTGTTGCTTCGTAAACGCATAATGACAATTGAATAAGAGAATAAAAAAGCAAAAAAGGTAAATTAAAAGTGCGA
>Ga0172378_10000471_pt1 | contig 35417 bp, 33 predicted proteins | sample GrowelOW332metaG_FD_119755 | JGI IMG/M metagenome (GOLD analysis project Ga0172378, IMG submission 119755) | Groundwater microbial communities from an aquifer near a municipal landfill in Southern Ontario, Canada - Pumphouse #3_1 metaG | ecosystem: Environmental > Aquatic > Deep subsurface >...
ATGGTGACACATACGCCGGAGGTGGCCAAATATGCCGACCGCATCGTCTACGTTCGCGATGGCGTGGTGGTGGATAATGATTATAAATTAAAGTAAAGCGATGATTGTGGAAATTGTAAAAATGGCTTCCGAGGCGCTGCTTTCCAGCAAGGTGAGAACTTTTCTTTCCATGCTGGGGATTATTATCGGTGTTTGCACCGTAATCATCGTGTTCGCCATCGGGCAGGGGGCGCAGAAAGACGTCGCTGACCAATATAAAAATCTCAGTGCCAATTCTATTATGATTATGGGATCGATGGGCGGGGGGCGGCCGGGAGAGGCGGCTTCCAGTTCCAAACTTTCCGAAGACGATGTGAATGTGATTTTGGATAATGCCGACTATATCACCACCGCGGCGGCCGTAGTTCAGACCAGCACCACTGCCGCTTACGAGAGCGCCACTTCCGACAGCACTTTGATGGGAGTCAACAACGCCTTTTTCAATATCAGCAATCTGGAGGTTCAATACGGGCGCGTTTTTACCGAAGAGGAAAATACCGAGCAGGGAATGATGGTAGTGCTGGGCAGCACGGCAGCAACAGATCTTTTCGGTACGGCCAGTCAGAATGTGATCGGCGAGACGGTTACTATCAATAATAAGAAGCTGGAGGTGATCGGCATTCTCAAAGAGAACGGCAGTACTTCGACTATGATGGACTACGACGGGTCGGTGTTCGTGCCTTACAATTACGCCAAGAAAAAATTGATGTCGGGCGGGGGGCGATCCAATATCAGGATCGTGGCGCTGGTCGATGATGTGGAAAATGTCGACCTTGCCATTGATGAGGTAACTTCGCTTTTGCGGGTCGAGCACGGCTTGGACAGCAGCGAGGATGATGATTTTGCCGTGATGGATGCCGGCAGTATGGTTAGCGCCGCTCAATCTTCCGCCAGCACGCTGACGACGCTATTGACACTGGTGGCAACGGTAGTGCTTCTGGTTTCCGGTATAGGAATTATGAATGTAATGTTTGTGACGGTAGCGGAGAGAACCAAAGAAATCGGCATCGCCAAAGCAATCGGCGGGACTCGAACGGCAATCTGGGGACAATTTCTGATTGAATCGATCATGCTCTCAATGATTGGAGGCATTCTCGGCGTCGGCTTGGGGCAGCTTGCCATTACGGTTATTGATCGAATGAACCTTATCAGCGTGGTCGCGTCTTTTAAAGGCGTCGCCATCGGCTTTGGTTTCTCGGTTTTCGTGGGCATCTTCTTTGGATTCTATCCTGCACTCAAAGCAAGCAAACTGGATCCGGTGGACGCGCTGAGAAGTGAGTAGGATTTTTGAAATTATATTCTCTCGAATAAGAGCACCTTGGAAACGGGGTGCGCTTTTTTTATCCAATTTCGGGAGATAATATATTCGGAACATACAGAGAATGAACGAGGAAGTTCGTTCCGGATATTACAAAAAAATGATAGAATATAATCAAGAATAAGTCGTACGATATCTGTTTTCTTTGTCATTCCGAAATGAGGTACTCCGATTGAGGAATCGCTTGAATAGAATGCTACTACAAATTGTTTAATGTGGGGTTTATAAAACTTAAGAGATTCCTCAGATTTGTGGGATTTACTCTTAACAAAGGCAAGGGGCTGCGCTCCGACAAAAAATACATAATAAAATTATAAAAATAAAATGCCAAAACGCGAGTATGTCTTTTATGTCTATATTATGGCAAGTGCGAGCGGAACTTTGTATATTGGAGTGACAAATGATATTAGGCGAAGAGTGGCAGAACACAAAGCTGGCAAGTTGGAGGGATTTACAAAAAAGTATAATTGCAAGAAGTTGGTATATATAGAGACAACCCGGTATATTTACAGCGCATTGGAAAGAGAGAAACAAATCAAAAAGTGGCGACGGGAAAAGAAAGAAAAGTTGATAAAAGAAACGAATCCGCATTGGAAGGATTTGGCGGACGAATTGTTATAAGTTGCGGTAGTGTTGCGGAGTCAGGGTTGCTTCCTCTTCCTTTACCAAACTCTCGGATCGTGCGATAATAACATAAAGTCAAGATCGGCGAGTTTATCTTGCTGTTGCAAGAAGGCGCTTTGACGAAGTGATTCTGTTGCCATGATTCACTGTATTTTGCGTATCGTTTATTTTGCTTGGTAGGGATTGCCACGTCGCCGGAGTACCGGCTCCTCGCAATGACAAACAGTGTTGCGTGTGCAAGTCTTAAAAGCACTAAATCAAAAATATGCCGGAGCTGCCGGAAGTTGAAACTATCAAAAACGGATTGAGAAAGAGGGTTTTGGAAAAACCGATTTTGAGCGTAGATGTGAATAATGCGAGTGTGATAAAAAACGGCAAAAGTTATTTCGTAAAGACTCTTACAGGCGGGAAATTTGCGAGTATTGGCAGGCGGGGCAAGATGCTGATATTTGAGATAGAGAAAGAAACGGGCGGTGCGGAAAAGAATTTTCTTTTGGCGCGGTTGGGAATGACGGGGCGGCTTGTATATTTCGACAAGGCGCGCGCGCTTGGGGGAGATTTCGATTTCAGGAACAAGAAAAATTCTTCGTGCAGGCATTGTCATGTTGTTTTTGCTTTCGAGGGCGGAGGAATTTTGCTTTTTTATGATACGCGGCGGTTTGGTTATCTGGAAATTGTGGACGAAAAAGGTCTGGAAAGAAAACTAAAGACTTTTGGTCCGGAGCCGCTGGACTCAAAGTTTACTCTGAAAATATTTCAAAAAATTATAGAAGGGAAAAAGACCAATATCAAGGCGCTGCTTCTCAATCAGAAATATATCGCCGGTATCGGGAATATCTATGCTGATGAGATTCTTTTTGAGGCGAAGATTGATCCTCGTCGCAGTGCCGACAGTTTATCGGCGGAAGAAGCAAAGGTGATTTATGCCGCTATCAAGAAAATTCTTAAGAAAGCGGTGGAGAATCGCGGCACGACATTCAGCGACTATGTCGATGCGGAAGGGAACGCGGGGAATTTTAAAAAATATTTGAAAGTTTATGGGCGGAGCGGGACGGATTGTTTGGAGTGCGGAGGAAAAATAAAGAAAACGGTGGTTGCCGGAAGGGGGACGAGCTTTTGCGAGCAGTGCCAGAAATAATACGGAATCAATCCGTTTGAAAATAGGGGTTATACGCGATATATGGTTTTATAACAGACCTAAGAAACTTGTGTTAATTAGAAAACCGGTTCTGCTATTTGGATCACACCGGAAATGGTGTGAAATGCTGCACAAGAACGTTTTGTCCTGCGTGGTTCACATCATTTCTGGTGTGGTCCAAAATTCATAATTCAAAATACGGCGGGCTCAGATAATCGGAACCATATATTGCGTATGAGCCGAGAATATTAAAGCGGATATGTACGAAAGAAATTTCAAACATTTTTTAGGCGGCGTTGCAATATAGATTTAGCCAATTTGGACTAATCCTTAAATTTAAAAATATGACAGAAACCAGACAAATTTACAAATGTCCGATTTGCGGCAATATTGTCGAAGTCGTGCATGCGGGAGCGGGGCAATTGGTGTGCTGCGGTCAGCCGATGCAGCTGCAAGTCGCCAACACGGTGGATGCCAGTTTTGAAAAACATGTACCGGTAATTGCCAAGACGGAAGCCGGGTACAAAGTGGCGGTGGGTTCGGAAAAGCATCCGATGACGATTGAGCACCATATTGAATGGATTGAGCTCGTCGCGGACGGCGCGGTTTATCGGCAAAATCTCGAGCCGGGGGATGAGCCGGAAGCGGAATTCTATATTTCGGCTTCAAAAGAGGCGATTGAGGCGCGTGCTTATTGCAATTTGCACGGGCTGTGGAGTGCGAAGATGTAGCCGGATCTTGGTAATTCAAAAAACGAAAAGCGGATGCGGATGCCGCTTTTTGTTTTATTTAAACCGAACCGGTATTCGGATCACACCAGAAATGGTGTGAAATATTGCACAAGAACATTCTATCCTGCGTTGTTCACACCATTTCTGGTGTGGTCCATTTTATTTGTCACTTTGCTCTTAATTTGCTAGAATAAAATGGAATTAAAGTGATAATCCGGTCAAAAAGTGGGAAATATTTATGCCTTATATCGTCCAAGCCAGGAAAATCCAGAATAGCGAAGAAAATGTCTTTGAAGGGCCGATGGATTTGCTGTTGGAGCTGATTCTCAAAAATAAACTGGATATAACCGATATTTCGCTCTCGCAGGTGGCGGATCAATTTATCGACTATATGCAGGAAAACAGCGACTTGATCGGTCCGGAGCAACTGTCCGAGTTTCTTTTGATTGCCGGCAAGCTGGTGCTTATCAAGTCGCGGGCGATTTTACCTCTTCTGGAGTTGGAAAAGGAGGAAGAGGAAGACATCGAGGAACTCAAGCGCAGGCTGCGAGAGTATAAGCGTTTCAAGGATATTTTCCCGCATATCAGGACGCTATACGAACGCAGGGAAAAATTTTATGATAAGCCGGGGTATGTCGGAGTCGGGACGATTTTTTGTCCGCCGGGCAATCTCAAGCTGGAAGATTTAGAAGGGCTGTTCGCGCAGGCGATTACCAAAATGCCGGTCAAGGAAGATGTTGGAGAGAAGAAGCAGATCGTCAAGATCTCGATTTCCGATAAAATCAGCGAAATCAAACGAAAGATTTTCGACCGGGCGCTGGTGACTTTTCGCAGTCTCATTGCCGGCAACCAAAACAAGATGGAAGTGGTTGTGACATTTCTTGCGATGCTGGAACTGGTGCGCAAAAATCAGGCCGTGGTCGATCAGGAAGAGCTGTTCGGAGAGATCAGCATTAAAAAAATATAAATAATTTTTATGGAAACGAATGTCAAGTCTTGTTTGGAGAGCCTGCTTTTTGTTTCGGGTGAGCCGATGAGCTTCGGGAAATTGGGCAAGATTTTGGGCGAGAAAGAAAACGTCCTCAAGGAAGTCGCCGAGGAATTGGCGATGGACTGCAAGAGTCGCAAGGGCGGCGTGCGTGTTATCGTGGGCGATGGCAAGGCGCAGATGGTGACGGCGGGAGAGAATGCCGATGTTGTCGAAAAACTTTTGAAGATTGATATTGAGGGCGATCTTTCGCGTTCGGCGCTGGAGACGATTTCCATCGTCGCTTATCGCGGTCCGCTTTCCCGCGCCGAGATCGAGGAGATTCGCGGGGTAAACACGAGTTTTACTTTGCGGCAGCTCGCCATTCGCGGGTTGGTGGAAAAAATCGACAATCCCAACGACGCGCGGGCTTATCTTTACAAAATATCTTTTGATTTTCTGAGGCATCTCGGAATGGAAAGGATTGAAGACTTGCCCCGATATCAGGAACTGCGCGAGAGAGAACTCATCTCGGAGCAGATTGTCAAAAATAGCGGGGTGGAGGTTGTGATACCGACAGAAGAGGTTTAATTCTGTGTTTTGTTATCCCGAAGAATGTATTTATTCTAGGATTTACACATCTCAAATTTTCTCAATCTTCTATACTTTCTTTTTCGCGATAGAACCTACATTTTGTCATTCTTGTAAGAATCCCTTGATTACCGTTTAACTTGTATACAAGGGATCTTTACAAAGATGACAAAAGGAATGTATCAATGCGGGAATTATAGAAAAGTGATTTTATATGGTTTAAACGCGTAAGTCCTGTATTTGAGGAATCCAATAAATAGGTAAGACCAGACCGCGTTCTTTATTTATAAAAAAAGTTATAAGTATTTTTTATAGTTTTCAGATCCTTTAGTCGAGTACTCCTTCGGAACAAAATATGGGACGTGGTGAAATATACAGAATCAAAACGGAAGATTCAATCGAGACGATTGAACCAACAACAAATCAAACAATTGAAAATAATCAATACTGAAAATAACGAATAAAGATGTTGCAGGAAATTGCGATTATCGCTTTGGCGATCTTCAATCAATTTAATCTCATAAGCGCGGATCAAAACCGAAGTGTTTTTTTGTCGCAATTCGTAGATTTTGGCGGTGCCGCGCAGTCGGGGAAGGCGAAGGAGGAGGTCTTTTGGAGGGGGGGCTCGGACCGGGAAAGCGAATTGGAAATTTTGCCGGAAAAAATAAAAAGCGCGGATTTGGACGTGAGCGCGGTTTCCGTTTTTGCGATGGATGCCGGGACTGATTATTCTCTTTACGATAAGAATTCCAAAAAAGTTATGCCCATTGCAAGCCTCACCAAAATTATGACGGCACTGGTGGTTTTGGAGAACAAATCTTTGGATGAGACGGTCACGATTTCGCCAAGGGCGATGGAAGTCTTCGGAGACAAGAAAGATCTGGTGGTCGGGGAGAAAATAAGGCTGGAGGATTTGCTGCGCGTGATGATTATCGATTCCAACAATACCGCCGCCGTTGCGTTGGCGGAGCACACGGGCGGGAGCGTGGAAAATTTTGTTGATTTGATGAACGAGAAGGCGGAGACTCTGGGACTGAAGGATACCCGATTCGTGAACTCCACCGGGTTGGACGCAGCAGGAGAAGAAAATCATTCGACGGCTTACGATTTGGCGCATCTGACGGATTACGCGCTGGAGGAAAATAAAATTTGGGAAATTTCCCGAATGCAGACCGCGACGGTTTTTTCGCTGGACAAGAAGCAGACGCATTATGTTGAAAGCACCGATGAACTTTTGGGACAAATGGGCAATATTTATGGCGGCAAGACCGGCTACACTACTGATGCGGGAGAGTGCCTGGTGCTCATTTCCGAAACCGCCGATAAGAAGCATAAGGTGATTTCGGTGGTATTGAATGCGGAAAACCGTTTTGCGGAGACGAAGAAATTGGTTGATTGGGTTTTTGATGTTTGGAAGTGGTAGAGGGCGAGCGAGATTGAATTACCTTTGAAATTAAACTGATGGAGACATGGAGTAGCATGGCTTTAGCCTGCGCTGCTGTCCCATACGAGTGGAACGAACAATCATGTCTCTTTGGCTTGGGGTAACCGCGCAGGCTAAAGCCGTGCTACTCCGTTCGGCAATTTGTTTTTTAATTCGTGGCGAAACAAAAACCCCGGAATTTAATCCGGGGATTTTCGTATTGTGTAAACGGAATTACTGTTGAGTTCCTTTTGCCTTGTCCATAATTTTTGCGAACACTGCCGGGTTTTCCATTGCGATTTCGGAAAGCACTTTGCGGTCGATTTCGATATTGGAAACTTTGAGGGCGTGGATGAATTTGCTGTAGCTCATACCGAATTCGCGTACTGCGGCATTAATCCGAACTTGCCACAAGCCGCGCATCAATCTTTTCTTTCGCTTGCGGTCTCTGTAGGCGTTGGTTCCCGCTTTGATAACCGCCATCTTGGCGTAGCGGAACTTGCTTCTCCTGTCTCGTAAATATCCCTTGGCTTTCTTGAGGACGTTCTTTCTGCGTTTGTTGGCCATTACGCCTCGCTTGATTCTTGTCATATCTTTTAAAACTTAAATTAGATTTATTATTTGCACAGCTGCCTTCTGATTGCCTGTCTGATTCCGCTTACGAGACTTTTGTCGCTCCGTTTGGCTCGGGTCTTGGCGCCGGTATCGGTGGAATTGAAATGGCTCTGTCCGGCAGTGCGGGCGATTACTTTTCCGGTTTTGGAAAGCTTGAATCTTTTTGCCACTCCCTTTTTCGTTTTGATTGTCATTATAGTGAATTATTCGAATTATTTATGAATCAGCTTCTCTTGAATTCTATGACGGCGCTGAAGCCTTGCGGACTTTTGGTGATGTCCTGAATCTTTACGATTTCTTTCTCCGTCATCTTGGGATCGGCTTTGACGATTTCGGCAATCGTGTCCACGAATTTCCGGAATTTTACTTCGGCGAAATCCGTATTGGCCTTTTCGCGTCCTTTCAAAACCATCTCGGCTTTGACCCGATGTCCTTTGGCCATAAATTTGACCACGTTGCGCGCCTTGAAGTCCAAGTCATGTCCTTCGGTGCGGACACTCAAGCGCACGTTTTTTGTTTCCACTTTTTTCTGCTTGGCATTGTGCTGCCTGGTTTGCTTGGAAACTTTGTAACGGTGTTTGCCGTAGTCCATGATTTTGCAGACGGGCGGATTCAGGGTGGGGGAGACTTCAACCAAGTCCAATTCTTTCTCGTGCGCAATTTCAATCGCTTTGAATGTATCCAGAAGTCCCAAATTTTCGCCGAGGTCGTCAATGACCATTACCTTGGGCACTCTTATTTCCTGGTTGATTCTAAAGTTTTTTGTAGTTGCTATAGATTTGTTTTAAATTATTAACATTGACCCGAGGTCAAAATGTGGAGATGGCGGGAGTCGAACCCGCGTCTAGATAATCCGTTCAGAAACTTTCTACCAATATAGATTGCTCAATTTGTTTAAGGCGTGCAAGTTGAGAGCAAACAAGATCTTGCAAACCCGAGGCTGCTAAGTTTCGGAGCCGAGCAGCAGTCAATCCCCGGTTCCTACACTTGAGATATAACACCGGGGTCTATCTATCAAGCTTGGATAGTCCGATGGCTGTCAGCTATTTAAGCAACAGCGGGAGCGAAAGCAGAAACCCTAAATAGGGAAGCTACTTTGCTTGTAAATGTTTTTGCACTTACTGTTTTGCAACCAATTTTTACGAGTTAGATTACATGCTCGATTGGCAATCAATGAACAAAATTTCTATCGAAGCCAAAGTGCATCCCCGATGAAATAACTTTGCAACCGATAGCTGATAATTAATAACAAATACGATGCGATTGCAGCTTTCGTTTCCTTTCTCTAACGGAAAGGGGAAATAAAAGTTGAATTTTTCCTTATTGTTATAAGTCTCCGGCTATGAGTTGTGAGTTAGCCTTTGTCTCCTCTGAGCACTCTTCTGATGCTGATCTTTGCTTCGCGGGTCTTGATATCTTCACGCTTGTCTATCAGGCGTTTTCCCTTGCCAACAGCAAACTCCAGCTTTATAAGCCTGTGCTTTGAGTATACCTTAATAGGCACTAATGTCAAGCCTTTTTGCTTGATTTTGCCGATTAGGGAGTCGAGCTCGCGTCTTTTGACCAAAACCTTGCGGGCGCGATATTCGTCATATTTCTCCGGCGTATTGAGTTTTTGATAAGCGGGTATGTGGGCGTTGGTGAGATAAAGCTCGTTGTTGTGTACGGTCAAAAAAGCCCCTTTGAGGCTCAAATGACCGGTCTTGACGGCCTTCACTTCGTGCCCGACCAACACCAAGCCGCCTTCAAGCCTTTCCAGAAGCTCATAGTCGAATGTCGCTCGTTTGTTGATTGCATATATACTCATAAGCTGAGTTTAGCATAATTGAGAGGAAAATCAACTGTCGTGAATAGGGAAAGGCTTTTTTCTTAAAATAAAAAGATGATGAGCAGATTGCAAAGTTTTGTAAGCAATTGCCTCAATCATCATAAGCTGTTTGTCCGCATAGAAGACAGGCCTCTCCGCTTATATGGTAGGCGGGGCAAACCCTTTTAAAGTAAAACTGAATGATTTCTTCGTGCCCCTCCGGACATCTATATCTGCACGTTATTGTTTCTTTCCCTCCTCCTTTATCTATCCTCAGAGTGCTTTCTTTGATTATATAGGTTTTTCCGCATTTATTGCAGAAAGTTGGATCTCCTATTCTGCCTAACGCAGACATAAGGGAATTGATCATTTTAATACACCTCATTTGGAATAATATATAAAATATACCAGATGTCAACTATTTTATTTGACAGGTGACAGGGCGGATTTATAATAAAAGTAAGGTTGGAATCGAGGGGAAAGGATTATCCTTTTGATTCTGCAAGGACTGCCCTTTGGGTGACAAGATAGAGATTTTTATCAATTAACGTTTCGGACACTAAATTTTAATTTTCAAAAATATGAGAATCGGAATAGATGCCCAAACGATCTTGAATCCCGCGAAGGGAAGCGCGTCCGGTTTGGGCCATTATAATTATCAACTATTGAGATATCTCCTTAGGACAGATACGAAAAACGATTATGTCGCCTTTGTGAATTATCGGGTGCGGGAAAAAGATTTGGAAAAACTGAAGAAATATAAGAACGTCACGGTGCGCCGTTTTCCATTTTCTCAATACAAAAATTTTCTGCCGGTGGTGTATAGCGAGACGTTGGCGAACGCTTTCTTTATGCGGGAAAAACTGGACGTGCTGCACGTGCCGGGCGGGAGGTTGCCGCTCGGGTATCGGCGCAAGTTCACGGCGTACGCGCACGACTTGGCGCTCAATGTCAATCCCGAGCTGTTCCCCAAAAAAGATCTGGTGAAATATCGCATCAAGACTCCGGCATACAAGCGAGCGGATGCGGTGATCGCCGCCTCCAAGGCGGGCAAGAGGGATCTGATTAAATATTTTTACGTGGACGAGAAAAAAATTCATGTGATTCATAATGCTTTTGACGAGAAATTTTATGATGTTACCACGGTGGATCAGATCCAAGCGGTAAAAAACAAATATGGCATAGACGGCGAGTATATTCTTTTTATGAATACGATTAAGCCCATCAATAATCTGTCGCGCCTGATTGAGGCTTTTGCCAAGCTGCGGATGATTCTCAAAAGCGATATGCCGAAGTCGGATTACAAACTGGTACTGGCGGGGAAAAACGGCTGGATGGCGAACGAGATCAAGCAGACGGCAAAAGATTTCGGACTCAAGAACGAGGTGATTTTCACCGGCTATGTCGAGCCGAAAGATTTGAATCCGCTTTTCGACGGAGCGGAAGTGTTTGTTTCCGTGCCGATTTATGAAGACTTCGGTTCTTCGGTGCTGGAAGCTTTTTCTTCGGCGGTTCCGGTGGTGTGTTCCAATGTCACGTCTTATCCCGAGATTACCGGCGGAGGGGCCATGATGGTTGATCCTTACGACACCGACGGCATGCGCGACGCCATCTTGGAAATTCTGCGCGATGAAAATCTGCGAAATGAAATGAAAGTCAAAGGACTGATACAGGCGCGCAAATTTCGCTGGGAAAATACGGCGAGAGAAACGCTGAAGGTGTTTGAAAAGGTGGCGAAAAAGAGATAGGATTATTAACTCACCTTGCATACATAATTTTACCGAAATACTTGTCCAAGCCAAATCATACGCTTAAACAGTAGATAGCCCCCCGACCTACCCGATGTATTTTGAATTACGGATCACATCAGAAATGATGTGAACGATGCAAAACAGAACGTTCTCGCGTAATATTTCACACCATTTCTGGTGTGGTCCGAATACAAAGCCGGATTTTGTATATAATCCGACAGTCCTTTTGATTCTGTTAAGGACAGTCCTTATAATAATAACCGTTAACAAAAATTTTATGCAAAAATTTACCGAAGAAGATGCCGCGCGGGTGGGGGATGAACTGGGAATCGGGTGGGATAAATTCGATGTTGATCAATTTCGCCGCGGGATGAATGTCGAACTGGAGCACGGCGTGTGCGATTCGTTTACCGATGTGACCGGCGATGATGAGATTGTGACCGGCAAAATAGCGTTGGCGCATCTCAATGAATTTCCCGATTATTATGATCGTCTGGAAAAGATGGAGAAAGAGGCGGACGAGTTTTGGGGGAAGAAGGACTAAGCTTTGTCAGCGTGTTTGTCGCGGAAACCGTGCCTGTAGCGCCGGTTTCTTTTGTCTTTACTTTTGTGCTTTTTTGGCTTAAGATAAATATTGTTAAGTCGCGATAACTCCTGATCCATCTGTTAGGCTAACAACGGCTTAATATAAAGCAAATCGAAGAATTTTTTCAACTGATAAGCAGTCAGACACCATAGGTAATGCGCCATATATCCCAGAGGAGAACGAGGCAAGGTAGTCTCTATCCCAAGACGCAACTTTAAAACAGAGAAAACTGTTTCCACGTATTGTCTCATCTTCAAAAGTTGCCATTGAGCCTCGGTCATTAACTTTTTCATATTGGCTTTTACCGCAGTGAATAAATGTTTGTTTAATTTCCATGCTTTTTCTCTCAGTTCTTTTCCAACATATCCGGCATCTGCCACAATCATTCCAAGGATATTGTCCCACATCATTTCCAATCCTTTTCTTTCACCAAATGCTCCGGTAGTAATCTTGATCTTGAGAATCTGCATAAGCTCATTGCAGATAATATGCAAACGGAATCCATAGAACCATCCCATAGAAGATTTGCTTTTGGAAGCCAGTCCTTTGCACACTTTATGGCTGAATTCACGCTTAATATCGCATACTTTCAATTTAGTGCTATCAACGAATTTGAGTTTGTTTATGCCTGTCAGTTTTTGAAAGACATTCATAAATCCTTGTAACATTATTTGAGCGAAAAGAGACAGTGTGTTTATTGCATCGATAAAGTTTCCATACTTTGGTAACCTGGGAAAGTCTGCTTGATGGTAAGTCTTAAGATGTCGATAGAAATCTTTCCAGTTGTTATGTCCGGTAAAGAAACGAAAGATTGCCAAAGAGATTAATTCCGCTAAACTGAGATTATGCTTCTTGAGAGGAGGACGGTTCTTGCTCGGTCTTTCCAAGACAAATAGTAAATTGTTAACAATACCTTTCAAGAAATCAGATACGAAACAATAAATCATAATGAGAATAGTATTGAGGTCGCTAATATTTTGTAACAGAGCCATAAATTTGTTTTTAGTCTTTTATGGCTCTATATATAGCATACTTAGCCTAACGGGATTCGGGTTATTGCTTTCCAAAAGCTGTCATCCCGGAATTTGCGCAGCAAATATCCGGGATCCCGTTACTAAGCCGGTGGAAACGAAATGCTGGGAATGAAATACAATCCTTCCCTTGCATAGCTACGGGATTCCGGATATTTCGGAGTACCGAAATTCCGGAATGACAAATAAAGACGACAAATAAGGACTGATTTCATCTTTTGATTTGGCTAAAATAAGCGATTCAAAGTGCAAGCGGGGCAGGCAATAACTCTTCGTGCCATAAAATATTTTAAATAAAAACATATGTTTAATAAAGTTGATCCGAGGCGGAATTTTCCCGAGATGGAGAAGGAAGTTTTGGAGTTTTGGAAAGAGAATAAAGTTTTTGAGGAGTCGATGAAGGACGGCGAGAAACCGACTTTCAGTTTTTATGACGGGCCGCCGTTTGCGACCGGGCTGCCGCATTACGGTCACGTGGTTGCCAGTCTCATCAAGGATGTGGTGCCGCGTTATTGGACAATGAAGGGAAAACGCGTTGACCGCCGCTGGGGGTGGGATTGCCACGGGCTGCCGGTGGAGAATTTGATTGAGAAGGAATTGGGAATAGCGAACAAGCAGTCGATTGAGGATATGGGAATTGATAAATTCAATGAGGCTTGCTGCGGCTCCGTTTTGCGTTACGCGGACGAATGGAAAGAATTTATTCCGCGTGTCGGCAGATGGGTGGATATGGAAAACGATTACAAGACGATGGACTGGAAATACACCGAATCGATCTGGTGGGTTTTTTCGGAGTTGTACAAGAAGGGGCTGGTATATGAAGGCTACAAATCGATGCATATGTGTCCGAGGTGCGAGACGACGCTTGCCAATTTCGAGGTGACGCAGGGATATAAAGACATTACGGATTTGTCGGCGACGGTGAAGTTTAAATTGAAAGCTGGACAGAAGATCGGGGATTTTGAAATAGGTGAAAATACTTTCGTGCTGGCTTGGACAACTACGCCTTGGACGTTGCCGGGAAATGTGGCGTTGGCGGTGGGGAAGGATATTAATTATTTATTAATTGAAGATAAGTGGGCTTCCGGACCTCAATCTGTGGAGCCGATAATTCTAGGTGGAGAAACAAAAGTAGGTTCTGTGGTAATGACAAGATTTTATATTATTGCGCAAAGTGCATTCGAAAAATTTAAGAATAATTTTAAAAATCGAGAACCTAAAATAGTTAAAGTTGTCAAAGGTTCCGATCTGGTTGACTTGAAGTATGACCCCGTTTTTGATTATTTGAAAAAAATAATAGAAAATCATGTTACGCCACGGGTTCTAAAAAAACAAGGCTCTAATATTTCCGTAGATCCGTTCTTTTCACACAATGTGGATGTGTATAATAAGGAAGAATTGAGTAAATTAAATAAAGAAACATCAAAAAGTCTAGATGAAGTCTTTAAATTTCAATATAATGCATATAAGATTTACGATGCGGATTTTGTAACCACGGAAGAGGGGACTGGGGTGGTGCATATTGCGCCGGCTTTCGGGGAAGATGATATGAATTTAGCTAGAGAAAAGAATTTGCCAATTGTGCAGCATGTCACAGTAAATGGAAGGATAAGCCAAGATTTAGATTATGGTTCTTGGGATGAGGGTATGACACAAGAGGATATTGATAATCTTGAATATCTCAGGGAAATTATAAAAGACAAAAAGGGAAGTGAGTCTTTAGGTAAGTGGCAAGGCGTTGAGGTTAAACCTAAAAGAAATTCACGGGAAACTGATGAAAAAATCGTAAAATGGTTGGAGAAAACAGGACATCTCTTTGTAAAGGAAAACTACAAGCACAGCTATCCGCATTGCTGGCGATGCGATACGCCGCTTTTGAATTACGCTTCAAGCTCTTGGTTTGTCGAGGTGACGAAAATCAAAGACAGATTGGTTGCCAATAATCAGCAGGTCAATTGGATGCCGGGATATATCAAGGACGGGCGCTTCGGCAAGTGGCTGGAGGACGCGCGCGATTGGGCGGTTTCACGCAGCCGTTTCTGGGGCGCGGCACTGCCGATATGGAGATGCGAGGATTGCGGCGAGATTGAGGTTATCGGGTCGATTGATGAGCTTATAAAAAAAGCTGATTCTGAAACCATCGGTGGCGTTACCAAGGATGGCAAGACTTTTGATTTGCACAAACCATACATTGATCAAGTGAAATTCAAATGTCCGAAATGCGGCAAACCGATGGAGATCGTCGGCGATGTGTTCGACTGCTGGTTTGAGTCGGGGTCGATGCCGTATGCACAGCTGCACTATCCGTTTGAGAATGAAGATAAATTCGAGAAGAGTTTTCCGGCGGATTTCATCGCCGAAGGAATCGATCAGACGCGGGGATGGTTTTACACATTGATGGTTTTGTCGACGGCGCTTTTCGACAAGCCGGCTTTCAAGAATGTGATCGTGAACGGAATCGTGCTGGCGGAGGACGGGCAGAAGATGAGTAAGAGTCTCAAAAATTATCCCGACCCTCGTTTGATGTTGGAAAAATATGGCGCGGATGCTTTGCGGTATTATTTGCTGACCTCTCCCGTGATAAGGGCGGAGAATTTGCGCTTTTCGGAAAAAGGCGTGGATGAGGTTTTGAAGCGTTTTGTGCTGACGCTGTGGAACACCTATTCCTTTCTGGTGATGAATGTTGAATTGAATAAAATTTCGCAAGCGGAGATTTTGAATTTTGAGAAATCGGAGAATTTGCTGGACAAATGGATTTTGTCGGAACTAAATTTGCTGGTTTCGGAAGTCGATCAGGAAATGCAAAATTATGACCTCGTCAAAGCATCGCGACCGTTGCGGGATTTTGTGGACAAACTTTCCAACTGGTATTTGCGAAGGTCGCGCAAGCGTTTTGCCTCGGATGATATGCGGGATAAGTTGGCGGCTTACGGGACTTTGCATTATGTTCTTGTTACTTTTACCAAAGTGATGGCGCCCTTTATGCCGTTTTTGGCGGAAGAGATTTTCAAGAATTTGAGCGAGAGGAAGTCCGTGCATTTGGAAGCGTTCCCGGAAGTCAGCGTGGAAGGCATAAATGACGAATTGAGCCAGCAGATGGATCTGGTCCGCAATGTTGTAACCTTGGGACTGGCGGTGCGCGCGCAGAATCGTCTCAAAGTGAGAATGCCGCTTGCAACTTTGGAAATTCAGAAAGAGGGAATTGAGGCGTTGAACGATGAACTTGTCGAAATTTTAAAAGAGGAACTTAATGTTAAAGAAGTAAAAATCGTGAGCGCGGTTGAAGCGAGGGAAGGCTGGGGACTGTCTCCCGAGGGTACGATACGGGTGGCGCTGGATCTCAGGCTTACGGAAGATTTGGAGATCGAAGGAATATCGAGAGAGATTATCAGGCAGATCCAGTCGATGCGAAAAAACGCCGGATATTTGCGCGATGATTTGGTGAACGTAAAATATGAGCTGTCGGAAGACGCGGTAAAATTTCGGAAAATGTTTGAAAAGTTTACGGAAGAAATCAAAAGCGAGTGCTTGCTGAAAGAATTGGCTGCGGAAAAAGAAGTTATGAAAGAAGAATTCGACGGTGTGGACGAGCTGGAAGTCGACGGCGAGAAAATAATTCTAGTGGTCAAAAAATGAGCACCTATCGGACAGAGGGAATAATTTTGCGCCGGTCCGATTTCGGAGAGGCCAACTTGCTTTTGCATATCTTTACCAAAGATTTCGGCAAAGTCGAAGCGGTGGGCAAGAGCGCGCGCAAGGCGAAAGGGAAACTCAAGGGGCATCTTGAGCCCTTTTTGTTTTCCGATTTCGTTTTGGTGCGCGGCAAGAAGATGGATACGGTTGCCAACAGTTTCGTGCTGGATCCGCTGCTCTCGCTTCGCGGTTCTTTCGATTCGATTCTCGCCGCTTCGGTGATTGCGGAGATCGCGGATCGGATGACGATCGAAGGATATCGCGACGAAAGAGTGTTCGAGCTGCTGCGCGATTCGCTCGTTTTTTTGGATAATAATTCCGCCGCAGAAAAGAAAATATTCTGGCTGCTGATACTTTTTTTCGAAGTGAATTTTCTGTCGCTTTCCGGTTTCGCGCCGCAAGCGGACAAGTGCGTCTTCTGCTCGGAGAAAATGCCGCCGGGAAAAAATTATTTCAGCTTTTCATTGGGAGGGGTACTGGATGCCGTCTGCGCGGCAAAAATTCCGGACGCGCTTTTTGTCGATGATGACGCTATCAAACTGCTGCGTTTTTTGGCGATAGACTCCGGCACGGATGATTACAAAAAGGCGATAGCGGACAAACTGGACTGCCTTCCCAAATTGAAAGTGAACGACGAGGCGCTCTTTCGTTCGGCGCTATTGATGAAGAATTTTATAGAATTTAATATAGACCGAAAAATAAATTCCTTTGACACTTTCCTAAACTTTGCCAGAGAGAGAATTTGATTTATACTTGAAGCAGGAAGAATGAGCTATGTTAGGGGTACCCTTTGAAGATGTTTTATACATAGGACTTACACGATTGATACTGTTTGCCATTGCGAGGAGCCGGTACTTTGGGCGACGCGGCAATCCCGATACCGGAGCTTGACTAACTCCATCTTTTGTCATCTCGAAGGAGTACTCGACTGAGAGATCTGAGAAATGCACGAAGCTGTGCCGATGTTATTTTTACAGTAAGATTATATTTGCATAGTATTATTCCCGGATTTCTCAATCGGAGTACCTCATTTCGAAATGACAGATATTTGATACTGTCTGCGAGGAGGTACTCCGACGTGGCAATCCCTTTATGATAATAGGATTAAAAGCATAAACATAAAAAACAGTAAGAACAGTCCTTTTGATTCAGTAAGGAACGCCCTTATCCCGTTATGATATTTCGTTAGCGAATCTGTTTCTTTCCTACGGGGTAAAGAAATTTTAAATCAATAATCTTAATTTATGGCTGCCGCAGGATTCTATTTTCCCAATTCAAAACCGACGGACAAAAAGGAGCAGAAGATACAAAGGACCTTGGAGATGCTTCCCGGCATTGTCACTTGGACGTTTCTGCTGGTTTGTTTTGTCTTGTCTTTCAAACTTCCTATCGCCATCGCTATTTATATTTTGATCTTCGATATTTATTGGCTGGTAAAAGTTTTCTATATCACCGTATTTATGGTTCTCGGTTATCGGCGGATGCGCATATGGGACAAGGTCGATTGGCTTGATAAATGCCGGACGCTTGAGAATTCCAAGGAGGAAACAGTGCTGAAAAATTGGCGCGAGATATATCATGTCATTATCTTGCCGACCTATAAGGAGGGACTGGATATTTTGGAGCCGTCTTTGCGGGCTATTTGCGATACCGATTACCCCAAAGACCGGATGATTGTGGTGATGGCTTTTGAGGAGCGCGCGGGCGAGGAGGCAAAAGAGCGGGCGCGGATGTTGGAGGAAAAATACGGCGATAAATTTTTCGGCTATATCACGACTTTTCACCCGGACGGCATCGGCGGCGAGGCGAAAGTCAAGGGAGCCAATGCCAGCTGGGCGGGGGAGGAGACGCGCTTGTTTCTCGACGAAAAGGGGATCGAATATGAGAACGTTATCGTCTCCACTTTTGACAGCGATACTTGTGTACACAGCAAATATTTTTCGTGTCTCACTTATCGCTTTATGATAAATCCCAAGCGGCTGCAATTCAGCTATCAGCCGCTGCCGCTTTACAACAATAATATCTGGCAGACCAACAGCGTGGTGCGGGTGATTATGGTCACTTCCTCTTTCTGGCAGATCACGCAGAGCGTCCGGCGCGACAAGATGGTCACTTTTTCCAGCCACTCGATGAGCTTCAAGACGCTGGTGGACGTCGATTATTGGCCGCGCGATGTCATTTCCGACGATTCGATTATTTATTGGAAATGCTATATTCTCTATCACGGCGACTATGGCGTCGAGCCGATATATCTGCCGGTTTCTCTGGATGCGGTACTGGCGGAGAATTACCGTAAGACCATATGGAATCAATACAAGCAGCAAAGGCGCTGGGCATGGGGCATTGAGAATATTCCCATTGTCTATCGCGCGCTCTGGCGGGACAAGAAAATTTCGCTCAAGAAAAAAATCCACAAGTCATGGGAGGAATTCATCGGCCGCATCTCTTGGGGGGTGTCGCCGATCATAATCGCGCTATTCGGCGGGCTGCCGATTTGGTTCGGCGGCGACGAATTTAACCGCACGATTTTTGCGCTCAATCTTCCCAAAGTTTTGGGATATCTGATGACCTTCGCGACGATCGGACTCTTTACTTCGCTGCTCACGTCGCTCTATCTCTTGCCGCCGGCGCCGGAGGGGACTTCAAGATGGAAAAAGTCGATGATGATTTTTCAGTGGGTACTTTCTCCCATCGTATCCATTCCGCTCGGATCTTTGCCAATGCTCGACGCGCAGACCAGAATGCTTTTCGGCAAATATATGGAATTCTGGGTGACGGAGAAGGTGAGGAAGGAATAGCGGATAACTTGTAACGAATTAAATTTTGTAGTAAGTAAGATGTAAAGTTAAAGGTCATACGCAAAATATGGTTTTGTAGCAGACACCAATTTATATTCGGACCACACCAGAAATGGTGTGAATGCTACGCAAGAACGTTTTATCCTGCGTGGTTCACACCATTTCTGGTGTGGTCCATAATTCAAAATATATCGGGCATGTCAGAAGTTGTCTACTGTCTGACGTATAATCGGAATTATATATTGCGTACGCCTCTCCATATTTATACGTTTTTAATTTATGCAAAATCTTATTTTATATCTTAAACCTTTTTTGCTTTCGCTTTGCTTGAGTCTGATTTTTATGCGGGTGCTTATAGCGCTCGGCAAAAAATATAATTTGTTTGACGGGGTCGGAGGAAGGAAAAAGCACAATAGCAAGGTTTCCCGTCTGGGCGGACTGGGAATTATTGCGGCTTTTTGGGTGGCGATTTTTTCGTCGGGGAGCCTGGAGTTTGACAGTCTTAAAGTCGGGCTTATTGTCTGCTCGGTGCTGATATTTATTTTCGGTTTTTGGGATGATGTCAGAGAGCTTTCTTGGAAAAAGCAGCTGGCTTTTCAGATTTTTATCGCGCTGGTAATAATTTATGCGGGCTTGAGTGTGGATTATATCGCCAATCCTTTCGGGGGGAGGGAATTCCGATTGGATGATTTTTCTTTCGCGGGCTTTTCGATTTTGGGGTCGGCTTTTGCCATCTTGTGGATTGCGGGATTTATGAATGTGGTCAATTGGCTGGACGGACTGGACGGACTTGCGGGTGGAGTGGGGGCGATTGCCTCTTTTACGTTGTTTTTCTTGAGCATCAGCGATTTGGTGAATCAGCCGCCGCTGGCGATTATGGCGATTGCGCTGGCGGGGGCGTTGCTCGGTTTTTTGGCATTCAATTTTCATCCCGCCAAGATTTTTATGGGTTCAAGCGGGTCGCTTTTTCTCGGTTTTATGCTCGCGGTGTTGGCAATATTTTCCGGCGGCAAAATCGCCACGGTCTTTCTCGTGATGGGCTTTCCGATTTTGGATGCTTTGTGGGTGATATTCAAGCGTATTCGCGAAGGCAAATCGCCGTTTCTCGGAGATCGCAGTCATTTTCACTATGCCCTGTTGGACAGAGGGCGGTCGGAGAGAGAGGCGGTGCTGTTTATTTATTCCCTGTCCGCGCTTTTCGGACTGGCGGCGCTTGCCTTTTCGGGAGTTTACAAATTCATCGTATTATTAGCGCTTTTTGCGGCGGTGATTTTTTTGATTCAAAAAATGAAATCGTGAAAACGGTTTACGTTTTTGATATGGACAATTTTGGAGAATATAAATTTTCTGTATCCTCTTAGTATAAATTTTTGGCTTTTGCGAAATGATTGTTATTGCATATATGTAATTCACAGTTCGGGATATTTGGTTCCGGTATTTGAATTACGCCAGAGATGGCGTGGGGTGCAGGATGGAACGTTTTTGTTTGGTCCGTTTCTTTAAGGTCCTTTTTCTCCCTGACCCACCTGCACTTTGAATCGCTTATTTTAGCCAAATTGAAAGGTAAAAAATCAATTTTTATTTGTCATTCCGGAATTTCGGTACTCCGAAATATCCGAAATCCCGTAACTATGCAAGACAAGCATTGTGTTTCATTATTTATGGGTCATACACAGTATATAGTTCCTGACCTATATATTTAAACGGCAGACAGCTCTGACACATCCGGTGTATTTTGCATTGAATTTATGGACCACACCAGAAATGGTGTGAATGCTACGCAAAAACGTTTTTTCCTGCGTGGTTCACACCATTTCTGGTGTGATCCGGATACAAAAAAACAATTTGCCAAACGGAGTAGCATGGCTTTAGCCTGCGCCGCTGTCCCATGCGGGAAAAACGAACGTATACAATTTTATTCCATTCACTTAGGACAACCGCGCAGGCTAAAGCCATGCTACTCCGCGAGTTGCTCCGTGCGTACGCCGCTTATCAACCTTTTCATGGTGTTAACCGTACAGAAAGTCAACCAACCGTCTTTATTGACACAATCTCGCTTTTCTGATAACATAGCTTTGTTATCTGAAACCCGTGTGAATCGCCTAAAATAAATTTAAATTTAAGAAATATATGATCGCAGTCATCAAAACCGGTGGAAAGCAATATAAGATTTCCCCCAAAGACAAGCTGAGAGTTGAGAAATTGGAAGGAGAAGAAGGGACGAAAATCACTTTTGAAGAGGTTTTGCTCGTTGCTTCCGAAGACGGCAATGAAACCGTAATCGGCGAGCCGCTGATAAAAGGCGCCAAGGTCGAGGCTATTATCCTTCAACAGGGGAGAGCCAAGAAGATTGATATCGTGAAGCACATTCCGAAGAAGCGCCACAACGTGAAGAACGGACATAGGCAGATGTTTACCGAAGTGCAGATTGAAAGCATTGTGAAATAAATTTGCGAGGATAATAAAAAAAGAACTCATCGGGAGTTCTTTTTTGTATTTGTATTTTTGGAGTAGCATGGCTTTAGCCTGCGCTATCGTCCCAAGCCGCAAAAACGACGCATGTATTTGTCTTTCCCGCATTGGATAACCGCGCAGGCTAAAGCCATGCTACTCCGCTTTATCCGAACTCCTTTCTCTCTTCCAACGCGTGCGAAACGGTCATTTCGTCGGCATATTCGAGGTCGCTGCCGGTGGAGAGTCCGCGGGCAAGGTGGGTGATTTTGAGGTCGAATTCTTTCAGGCGTTTGAGAAGATACATCGCCGTGGTTTCGCCTTCGATGTTGGGGTTGGTGGCTATGATGATTTCTTTGACTTCGCTTTTTTTAATTCTTTCAATCAGTTGTTCGATATTCAATTTCTCCGGCCCCGAACCTTCGTGGGGTTTGATGGTGCCTCCGAGGACGTGATAGAGGCCGTTGAATTTTTTGGTGTTCTCGATGACCGGGATATTGATTGCCTCTTCGACGATGCATATGATGGAGCGGTCGCGCTTGGGGTTGGAGCAGAATTCGCAGAGATCCGCCTCGGACACGTTAAAACAATTCTTGCAAATTTTTGTCTCGCGCTTTAGTTCAAGGATGGCGTCGGACAGAAGCTCCGCTTCCGATTGTGATTTTCGGAGCAGAAAAAAGGCGTAGCGGGTGGCGGTACGAGGACCTACTCCGGGAAGTTTGGAAAATTCTTGGACAAGGTTTTTGAGAGATTTCGGTTGTGACATTTGGTTCTATTATTTGTCTTGTTATATGCAAATACGCGGAGTGGCACGGCTTTTAGCCCGCGCTGTTGTCCTAAGCCGCGAGATATCATTTATGCGTTCGTTCTGCGCCCATTGGATTACTCGCTCCGTTGCACGTCCATATCTTGGAAACTGGTGTATTCCTGTTTGAAATAGAGATCGATTTCGCCGATGGGACCGTTGCGGTGTTTGGCGATGATAATATTGGCGATGCCGGTTTTTTCGGAGTTTTTCTTGGCGCGGTCTTCGCGGTAAATGAACATTACCACGTCCGCGTCCTGCTCGATGGATCCACTCTCGCGGAGGTCGGAGAGCTTCGGTTTTTGATCGTCGCGCGATTCGACGCCACGCGAGAGCTGGGAGAGGGCGACAATGGGAATACGGAGTTCGCGCGCAAGTCCCTTGAGGGAGCGGGAGATCTCACTGACCACCTGCACGCGGTTTTCGATATTGGCACGACCTTCGATGAGTTGGAGATAGTCGATGATAATGAGCCCCAGCCCGTGCTCAGCCTGCAAACGGCGGGCCATTGTGCGCATCTCCATTACGTTGAGCCCTGCAGTGTCGTCAATGAAGAGCGGCGCTTCGGAAAGGGTGCCGATTGCGTGACCAATGCGCGAGAAGTCGTCGTTTTCTCCGCTCGAGGAAAGTTTGCCGGTACGCATTTTCCATAAGTCGACACGCGCCTGCGAACAGATAAGCCTGTCGATGACCTCGCCTTTGGACATTTCCAGAGAGAAGATGCCGACCGGGACTTTATGTTTGACGGCGGCTTGGCGGGCTATGTCCATCGCGAGTGATGATTTACCCATACTGGGGCGCGCACCCAAGATGATAAGATTGGATTCCTGCAATCCCGAGAGCAAATCGTCCAGCTCGCGAAATCCCGTCGGTACGCCGCGCAATTTACCTTTATTTTTATTCAGTTCGTCGAGGCGGTCGAAAGCTTCTTCCAGCATCGGTTTGACGGGAGTAAAATCTTGGCGGACATGTTTCTGGGAGACGGAAAATATTTTTTGTTCAGCCTGATCCAGCACCTCGTCCACTTCGTTTTTCTCGTCATAAGCGTTGCCGATGATTTGCGAAGCGTTGTCGATTAACTTGCGCAATATCGCTTTTTTCTCCACGATCTTGGCGTAATGGACGACGTTGGCGGCGGTAGGGACGGAATTGGCAAGCGACGCCAGATAGCCGTGTCCGCCGATTCTTTCCAAATGGTCGGCTTCTTTGAGGCGGTTGGAGAGACTGAGAATGTCAATCGGTTCGTGCTTTTCGTAGAGATAAAGCATTGCTTCAAAAATCTTGTTGTGCGCGTCCTTGTAAAAATCTTCCGGCGTGATGAAGTCGGCGACTTTGATGATGGCGTTTTCGTCGATCATAAGAGATCCCAGTACGGACATTTCCGCTTCCACATTCTGTGGCGGCATTCGGTCGGCGCTGTTGAATTCGGTGTTTTTTTGCGTTTCCATATATGATTTTTTGGTTAAAATGCGTATGGGAGAAGTATAACATCGAAAGGCATCTCTTAAAAGAGCGGAGGTTGGGGATGAAATGTTGATAAAGTTATCTTGATTATGAGCTGTTGGAAAATATGTATGTGACGGGTTTTGCGGCTCGGGATAGCCGCGCAGGCTGAAGCCTGCTACTCCGCATAATATTCGCGTAGCCTTCTGTTATTTTATGCCGGTAAAAAAACAGGCTCTTGCGAGCCTATTTTATTGTGGTAATTTCGATGCCTCCCGGGGTATCGCTGATGCCATAGCCTTTTTCTCTAAGTTCGTCGCGCAAGCGGTCGGAGGCGGCGAAGTCTTTGGCGATGCGAGCCGTTTCTCTTTCTCTGATGAGATTTAATATGTCTTTTGGCGTCTCATTGCCGGTGGCGTTTTGGATTTTTACGCTGTAATTTTCGGGAGAGGTAATTTCCATTGTCAGCGTTTCGGTTTTGGTCGCGGAAATATCCGTCAGTCCGAATCCCAAGACTTCATCAAACTTCAGCAGCGTCGCTTTTTTGTCGGCATCGGCAAGGTCTTTATTTTTTATCATTTCCCAAACGATGGCGATGGCGCGCGGCGTGTCAAGATTGTCCTCAAGGGCGGCTTGAAATTTCTTCGTGTACTCACCGAGCACCTTTCCCGTTTTCAGAGAATCAACGGAGCCAACGAAAGCGAATAATTTATCCAGAGCATTTTCACTATCCTTCAAACTCTGTTCGGTGAAATTCATCTGCGTTTGGAAATGGGCGGTGAGACAGAGGTAGCGATAGGCGAGGGGATTGCTTGCCATGCCTTCCAAATCTTTAAGCGTGTAAAAATTGCCCTTGGATTTGCTCATCTTCTCGCCGTTCACCAGCAGGAAGCGGGCATGCACCCAATAGTTTACAAATTTCTTTCCGGTCGCGCCTTCGCTTTGAGCGATCTCGTTTTCGTGATGGGGAAAGATATTGTCCTCGCCGCCGGTATGAAAATCGAGCGTCTCGCCCAAGTTGGAAATACTCATTGCCGAGCATTCTATGTGCCAGCCGGGATAGCCGACGCTCCAGGGAGAATCCCATTTCATCAGGTGTTCTTCGCCCGCCTTGAGCCAAAGCGCAAGGTCGTAAGGATTTTTCTTGTCGGGATTGACCTCAAGGCGCGCGCCGATTTTGAGATTTTCCAGCGCGTTGCCGGAAAGCTTTCCATAGTCTGCGAATTTGTCGATGTCGTAATAAACCGAGCCGTTCGACTCGTAAGCGTATCCGTTTTCAAACAACCTCTGAATAAGCTCTATCATTTGCGGAATGTATTCCGTCGCGCGGGTGAACTTGCTTGCGGGGAGGATATGGAGTTTGTCTTCGTCTTTGTGAAAAGCTTCCTCGTAAAATCCGGCTATGTCGTAAGGACTTTTGTTTTCTCTCTTGGAGGCTTTTATCATTTTGTCCTCGCCGGCATCGATATCATCTTGCGTCAGGTGTCCGACGTCGGTGATATTTTTGATATGCTTTACATTGTATCCCGCGAACATCAAAGTGCGGCGCAGGAAGTCCGCCATCATAAAAGTGCGCAAATTGCCGATATGGACATAATCATAAACAGTCGGCCCGCAACTGTACATTGTGACCTCTTTGTCGTCAATCGGCTTGAATTCCTCGATTTGTTTGGTAAGGGTGTTGTATATGCGCAGCGCCATAATTTTTCGCTAAGAATTAACTTTCTGAATTATCGCATAATTTTGATTTTTGGTAAATAAAAACAGACTATCTTGCGTCTTTTGTTTTTTATAAAAAATGTTTGCAAGCGGAAATGATCTATATTTGTTTGTAATCCAATTCAGAGAGACTCCGCTTGCAGAATCCAGTATCATTGAAAAAAAGATTTTTGTAAAGGATTTCTGATTTTTGAGCAAAAAAAGAGCCTTGATGGGGGCTGAATGTTCTTCAAATAATTGAGTGGGGGAGAAAGAGGTCGAGAGAGGAAGAGCCAACTCTCTACTATTTCTCCCCGTAAAGTTCCATTCTCGGATATATTTTGGGAAATCTCGAGAAGTGAACCTTCAGCAAAAAGCTATTATGTTTCTCTTTGCTCTTGTGTTCTTTTTGTGCACTTCAATATAGCACATAAACAAAAAATGTAAATAGTCACGTAACATAGTCACGTAACAAATGAAAAAAGAAGGACGTTGCGGAGTAGCATGGCTTTAGCCTGCGCGGTTGTCCAACGCGGGAAAAAACGAATGCATGCGAATGTTCGGCTTGGGACAACCGCGCAGGCTAAAACCATGCTACTCCGTTTCATATAGTGTCTCTTGCCAACAAAAAAACCGGAACTTAATCCGGTTTGCTACGTGCGCACATTGCAAAAACAATTTCACAGCCATTTCTTGTACTTGAAAAAAAGAAAAGAGAAAAGGCTGACACCCGACATTACAAGAAGAATCATTTCAAACCCATATTCTTCTTCCATAAAAGGCATCCCCACGGTAGTGTTCATTCCGAAGATGCTGGCGATCAGGGTGAGCGGGAGAACCATAACGGAAAAGGCGGTCAGGATTTTCATGGTGTCGTTGAGGCGGTGAGAGAAGATGGACTCGTTGGTCTGCTCCAGCGCCTCGATCATTTCTTTGTGGTTTTCCAGCGTGTTCCAGACCTTGATATTCGAGCCGATGACTTCGGTAATTTCGCGCCGGTAGTCATTGGGGGAAATTTTGGGGGTGAAGTGGGATAAGCTTTCCAATACGGTGCGCTGCGGTTTCAGAGATTTGCGGAAGCCGATGATGTCGTGTTTGACGAAGGCGATTTCTTGCAGGAGTTTCCTTTCGTCGCCGGTGAACATTTTCGCCTCGATTCCGTCGATGTGGTCGTCGATGTGGTCAAGCATCGGCATGCGGGTGTCGATGAGCTTGTCCAATATGAGATAGAGCATACAGACCGCGTCTTTCTGCATATAATAATTTCTTACCTCCAAGTCTTTTTCGCATTTGTCGAAAACTTTTTTCAGTTCCGGCAGGTAGCTGTAGTGGCTGGTAATCAGGGTGTTGCGAAAAAGAATAATGTCGAGCTCGGTGGAAGATGTGGTGCGAGCTTCGGGATTGAAGATGGGGAAGTGGATAACGACAAAAAGATAGTTGCCGTAATCTTCCACTTTGGGGCGTTTGACAGTGGGGATGAAATCTTTGAGGACGTTCGGCGCGATGTGGTAGCGCTCTTTCAGAAAATGCACCGCGCTTTTGCTGGGGTTGATGATACTGACCCAAGTAATCTCGCCGTTTTTTATTTCCTTGATCATATTTATTTTTATGATTTTTATTTTGCGGGAACTTTATTTGATTATAGCTTTTTAAGTTGGAAATGACAAATGGAAATGATTGCGGACTGTAGGAAGGCTTTTGTCTTACGTGTTTAATTTGTCATCCCGAAATGAGGTACTCCGATTGAGAAATCTAGGAATAATACTATGCAAATATAATCTTACTATAAAAACAATACCAACAAAGTTTTTGTGCATTTCTCAGATCTCTCAGTCGAGCACTCCTTTGAGATGACAAATTAAGGAAACTTTCTTTATTTGTCATTCTGGAATTTCGGTACTCCGAAATATCCGGAATCCCGCAGCTATGCAAGACAAGCATTGTATTATATTTCCACTGGCTTGGTAACGGGATCCCGGATATTTGCTACGCAAATTCCGGGATGACAGTTTTTTAGAAAGCAATAGATAAGCGTCAGGAGGCGCAGGTGGGTCAGGTTCAGTCAGTCTTGACTTCATTTTTAAAACTTATATAATTGAGTTAGCACTCTAAAGGGGCAAGTGCCAATGAAGAATAAACATCTTTTTATGACCGATAGGCAAGAAATAATTTTGGGCGCGATCGTGCGGGAATACATTGAGAGCGCGCTGCCGGTGAGTTCCGCGCTGTTGGCGGAAAGGTACGACTTCGATTTGAGTTCGGCGACGCTGCGTGCGGAGATGCTTTCGCTGGAAGAGGAAGGCTATCTGTACCAGCCGCACACTTCGGCGGGCAGAATTCCTACCGACAGCGGCTTTCGTTATTTTGTGGACAAGCTGATGGAAGAACGTCCGCTCAGTCTGCGCGAGCAGAAGGCGCTGCAAGTGGAGGTCCTGAAGCTCAAGGCGCAAAATAAAATGCTGGCGCGGCAGACGGCGAAAATGCTTTCCGCGATGTCGGACAGTCTCGCTCTCAGCGGACTTATTGATTCCGAAGATTTCTACAAATCGGGGACGCAAAAGCTGCTTTCCAAACCGGAATTCAACAATTTGGACAGCGTTTGTAAAATGGCGGAAGTGCTTGACTATCTGGACGAGAACGTGGAAGATCTCTGGAAGAGCCTCAAGGGCGGCACCGGCTCGGAAATATTTATCGGCAAAGAAGGGCCAATCGGTTCCGCCGACGAATGCAGCATGGTGGTCTCGCGTTACAACTTGGAGAGCGGGGAAGAAGGGATTTTGGCGATTATCGGTCCCAAGCGAATGGAATATTCTAGGAACGTTTCGATCATCGATTATTTCAAAAAGCTTTTGGGAGGAAATCTGGCGGTCGTTGCGATTGTTATCGCGGCACAAAATATATTTTATGAAGTAAGATCTTAATCTATGAAAAATCCTAAAGATAAAAAGATAGAAGAAGAAACCGAGGAGATTAAAGACAGGAAGATTTCGGAGCTGGAAGCGCAAATTCAGTCCGCGGAAAAAGCGGCGGAAGAAAATTTGGCGGGCTGGCAGCGGGCAAAGGCGGACTTCGTAAATTACAAAAAAGACCAAGAAAAGATGTTCAGTGATTTTCGCCGCTATGCCAACGAGGATATGATTATCGCGCTCTTGCCGACAGTGGACAGTTTCGCGCTGGCTACCAAACATCTGCCGGAGGAGCTCAAGGATTCCGACTGGGCGAAAGGTGTCATTTGCATCAAGGGAATGTTCGAGAATTTTCTGAAAGAAACGGGGGTGAGCGAGATAAAGACGCTGGGAGAAAAATTTGATCCGAATATTTTTGAAGCGGTAGGCGAGGAGGAATCGGAATCGGAATCGGGCACGGTGATTGAAGAAGTGCAAAGGGGATACAAAATGGGCGATAAGGTGATACGGGCGGCGAAAGTGAAAGTGGCGAAATAATTATGGCGGATTTATTTACATTTAAATAATCAATTACAAACTAACATAAAATTATGTCAAAATTATACCAATGTGCAAAAGGATGCGGAAGCATTGAAGAAACCGACGAGGCGAAAGTTCCGGTTTGCTGCGGCGTGGATATGGTGGAAATCTCGGAAGATGAAATTGTCGGCTGCGGCGGTTGTTGCCATTGTTGCGGCGGTTGCGGAGCGGAAGACGACGAAGAAACAGAAGAGGTTTCGGAGAAAAAGTAGCAGTCGGTTTATGGTTAAGGTTAACGATTTGAATGGCGTTGAATTAATTTAATTCCATCTGCAACCCAAATGCTTTTTGTATTTGGACCACACCGGAAATGGTGTGAATGTTGCGCAAAAACGTTTTATCCCATATTTCACACCATCTCTGGTGTGATCCGGATTCAATAAGAAGAAATTTTGTATGTCAGGGGGACTGTCTATATATTTGGGTGTATGGTCGGAACTATCTATCGCGTGTGGCGCAAAATTTAAAAATAATTACAAAGCAATAATTAAAAAATAAGAAAGGAGAACGGTAATATGGCAAAAATATTAGGCATCGATCTCGGAACTACGAATTCCGCCATGGCTATTGTCGAGGCGGGGGAGCCGAGAGTTTTGGAAAACAAAGAGGGCAACAGGACAACCCCCTCTATTGTGGCGGTCAGCAAGTCCGGCGAGAGATTGGTGGGGGTCATTGCCAAAAGGCAGGCGGTTACCAATCCGCAAAATACGATTTATTCCGTGAAGAGGCTCATCGGCCGCAGTTTTGAGGACGAAGAAGTGAAACGCGACAAAGCTATGCTTCCTTACGAAATTATCAAGTCCGGCGAAGGAGTGAAGGTCAAGATGGGCGACAAAGAATACACGCCGCAGGAAGTCTCGGCGATGATTTTGCAGAAACTCAAGGCGGATGCGGAAGAGAAGTTGGGTGAGAAAATTACCGAGGCGGTCATTACCGTGCCGGCGTATTTCAACGACGCGCAACGCCAGGCGACCAAGGATGCGGGCAAGATCGCGGGCTTGGATGTCAAACGGATTATCAACGAACCGACCGCAGCCGCGCTGGCTTACGGATTCAACAAAAAGAAAGAGGAAAAGATAGTTGTTTACGATTTGGGAGGAGGGACTTTTGATGTGTCCGTGTTGGAAGTCGGGGACGATACGATTGAAGTGAAAGCGACCAACGGAGACACTCACCTCGGAGGGGACGACTTTGACCAGAGAATTATCAATTGGATAGTTGACGAATTCAGAAAAGATCAGGGCGTGGATTTGAGCAAAGACCAGATGGCGCTCCAGCGTCTCAAGGAGGCGGCGGAAAAAGCCAAGCATGAGCTTTCGTCTTCTTTGGAGACTGAAATCAACCAGCCGTTTATCACAGTGGATGCAGCCGGACCGAAACATCTCACGATGAAGTTGACGCGCGCCAAATTGGAAGAATTGGTGGACGATCTTATCACGCGCACAATGGAGCCTTGCAAGAAAGCTTTGGCGGATGCCAAATTTTCAAACAGCGATATCAATGAAGTCGTGCTGGTGGGAGGAATGACGCGTATGCCGGCCGTGCAGGAAGCGGTAAAGAAATTTTTCGGCAAGGAGCCGAATCGTGATATCAATCCGGACGAAGTGGTCGCTGTGGGCGCCGCCATTCAGGGTGGAGTGATGCAAGGAGATGTGAAAGACGTGCTGCTGCTCGACGTCATTCCTTTGTCTCTCGGTATTGAAACTATGGGAGGCGTGTCAACCAAGTTGATTACGAAGAATACAACCATCCCGACGCAGAAGGCGCAGATTTTTTCGACGGCAATCGACAATCAGCCGTCGGTGGAAATAAATATTTTGCAGGGCGAGCGGGAAATGTCCGCGGATAACAAGTCGCTGGGAAGATTCGTCTTGGAAGGTTTGCCGCCGGCACCGCGGGGCGTTCCGCAAGTCGAAGTTACTTTCGATGTCGACGCCAACGGTATTCTCAATGTGAAGGCCAAGGACAAGGCGACCGGCAAAGAACAGTCTATTCGCATCGAGGCATCGTCGGGACTTACCGATGCGGAAATCGAGAAGATGACCAAGGACGCCGAGCTGCACGCCGACGAAGACAAGAAGAAGAAAGAACAAATTGAAGTGAAAAACAATGCCGCAACTCTCGTCTATACTACCGAGAAACTCATCCGTGAATCGGGGGATAAAATGAAGGAGGAGGATAAGAAAAATCTGGAAGAAAAAATCGCGGCTCTCGACAAGGTGAAAGACGGCGAGGACTTTGAGGCGATCAAGAAGGCGAGCGATGAGCTTTCGACTGCCGCGCAGAAGGTCGGCATGGACATGTACCAACAAGCGCAACAAGCCGACGCGGCGACGGGCGCAACGGGCGCGGAAGATAAGAAAGACGGTCCGGTGGAAGGGGAGTATGAGGAAGTGAAGGACGATAAAGACGAAGACGAAGACGGAAACGAAAAGAAATAGCCGATTTGCAAAGACGCATCTTGTGTGATGCGTCTTTGTTGCGTAATAGATGGTGGAGCAGTAAGGTGGAATAGCAAGGTGGAGTAGCAGGCTTTAGCCTGCGCCGCTGTCCCAAGCCGCAAAAATATTCGCATACGCTTGTTCTTCTCGCATTGGATAACAGCGCAGGCTAAAGCCATGCTACTCCGTGTCATCTGTTCCGCCTTCACATTCCGCAACAAAAAACAGGCGGTAAAAAATCCGCTTGTTTTTTTGAATCGGCTGCTTTAGGAATTTATAAATTTGAAAATCGCATCAAACCATTTATTGTCAATTCCGGCGCGGACAAATCCCAAGACGAGAAGCAAAACCGTTATGAGCATAAACCGTTGGGCGACTTTTTGCGGCTCGGGACGCCCCGTATACGCCGGCTTTCTTATATCTGCCATATTTTTATGATTTTATTGTGTGTAACTTTACTTTTAATATACAGCAAAAATAGGGGTTTGACAAGGAGGGGATTATATGATAAGGTGTGGGTGTAATTTAGCTCTTGGAAATTTCATTCTATACCCCCCCTATTTTTGATTGGAAGAGCAAAGATAGGAAGATGGATATCGAAGAGATAAATTTAAAAGTAAAAGGAGTGTTACTAAATGTATCCTAGTGCTATGGTCCCAACTTTGGGAGAATTAAAATTTGCAAAAAGCCGGGAGTTGTGCGGTTGTCCAATTCCTAGTAACGCAGAGAAGACTAAAGGGCAGAAACCACTACTCGTGCAAGCTTGGATTGAAATGGAGGGCAGAAAAGCTGACCAAATTATTGCAGCTATGAAAGATTATTAAAAATTTACAGGAAATAGTTTGTTCAAACGGGCAACGCCTGTCATGTAAAAAAACGCATTACAAATTATTTCCTGTTAACATTTTTTTGAGAATTAAGTTTGACTTAAACCTAAACGCATTTCAGGGATGTGTTTTTTTGTTTGTTTGCGTTCCGATATTCGGACCATTTCTATCGATTTGTCCTTGAAAATGCCGTAGAATTTATTCTTATCCCGGATCTTACTCGGCATTTGGCATTCTCGATATTCGGACCACACCGGAAATGGTGTGAAATGCTACGCAAAAATGTTCTGTCCTGCGTTGTTCACACCATTTCTGGTGTGGTCCATAATTCAAAAATTCAAAATACATCGAATATGTCAGGGCTGTGACCGGAACCATACATTGCATATGACCCGTTTTTTGCGAGGCATTTACACCATCTCTACCCATTGCTTTCTAAAAGTTGTCATCCCGGAATTTGCGCAACAGAAATCCAGCTTTGTATCCGGACCACACCAGAAATGGTGTGAAATGCCACGCAAGAACGTTTTGTCCCGCGTGGTTCACATCATTTCTGATGTGAACCGAAATTCATAGTCCATACTTGTCTTGCATAGCTGCGGGATTTCGGATATTTCGTAGTACCGAAATTCCGGAATGACAAATAAAGATTGTTTTTACCTTTCAATTTGTCTAAAATAAGCCATTTAATACGCAGACAGGCCGAAACTGGACGGATTAGACACGAATTAGACGGCGATTAGACGATGATTGACACTTGCCTATTTTTTTGCTACAATAAACCCGTAATCTTACATTTCCTACTTGTAAGACTTTAACTGGAATATTATGAAGATGACAAACTTGAATAAGTCGTTTTACGGTATGGCCACCTTGGGAGAGAAGGGGCAGGTTGTGGTGCCGGCGGAGGCGCGCAAGACGATGAAATTGGAGAAAGGGGAGAAATTTTTGGTTTTCAGTATGGACGAAAATATTTTAATTTTTTCCAAAACGGCGGGGCTGGAGAAATTCGCTTCCCATTTGACGGATAAATTAAAAGATATCAATGCGGTTATAAAAAATAATAAAAATAAATAGCCTACAAATATGAGAAAGAGAACAATGGCAATTATCATCGTCGTGATTCTTTTGATTGCGGCGTATGTCGGATACAATATGACCAAAAAGAAGCCACTCAGCTATACCGGTGTCAAAGTGGAACAGGGGGACGTGGTGCAGACGGTTTCGGCGACAGGCGCGGTGGAGGCGGCGAGCAAGATAGACCTCGAATTTATGAGCGCTGAGAGGATCAAAGAAGTGAATGTCAAAGTGGGGGATACTGTGAAAGAAGGTGACATTCTGGCGAAACTGGACACGGCGAAATTGGATTCGCAGTTTTTGCAGTCTCAAGCGGCGCTGACTGTGGCGCAGGCCGATTTGCAGACAGTGCTTCAGGGTTCTACCAATGAGCAGGTGAAAGTGGCGGCGACGGCGGTAGAGAATGCCGAAATTGCGCTTACGAGTGCCAAGCAAAATCTGGCGGATACCTTTACTTCAACGCAGAAAGAAGTCGCCGGCGCGGAGTCTTCCGTGGCAAGCGCCAATGTTTCAATCAATAATGCCAATGCCGGTTTGGCTGACGTTAAGACTTCAAACGCAAACAGTCTTGGCAATGCCTATGAGGCTGCTTGGGATGGGGTGACATCCGCCTTGGCAAGCTGCGATGATGCGCTCAACACCAACGAGACGGTTTTGGAAAACGAAGACGCAAAAAATACTTTGGGGGTTCTGAATTCTCAGACTGTCGGTACCTCCAAAACGAGCGAAACGAATGCGGTTGCTTCATACAATGCCGCTTTGAATTTCAAAAACAGCGTCGTGTCCAATCGGACGGAGTCCAACGTTGATGCGGCGATCACCAAGACCCAAGATGCTTTGGAAAAAACACGCATCGCTCTTTCCGACACTTATGCGGTTTTGCAGGCGACCGTTATTTCTTCCCAGCTTACGCAGCCTAAGTTGGACGCGCTTAAAGCGGATATTTCCGGCGGCAGAACCGGTATTAACAATACGATTGCGGCTTTGACAGCCAAGAAACAGGCGATTGCGAGCCAGAAAGTCGCCAACCAAAACAGCGAGACAAACGCGGAGTCGGCGGTAAATTCCGCAAAGAGCGCTCTTTTGGTTGCAGAAAGTAATTTGTCTTCGGCCAAATCCACTGCCAGTTCGAGGATCAACAGTGCCCAGAACGCAGTCTATTCCAGTGAGGGCGACTTAAAACAGGCGAAGGACAGTTTGAGCCAGGTGAGCGCCAAGGCGGAGTCTTCCAAGATTTTGGCTGCGCAAGCTCAGGTGGAACAGGCGCGAGCCAGCGCGGATCTCATACAGAATCAGCTGAACGATATGGTGCTGACTGCGCCGCACGATGGAGTTGTGACGGCGTTAAACGGTAAAGTCGGGGAAATCGCCTCCATGTCCGAGCCGTTTGCTTCAATCATTGTGCCGGAGGGTTTTGAGATCAAGGCCAATATTTCAGAAGTTGAAATTTCCAAACTCAAAATCGGCGACACTGTGGACATCACTTTCGATGCGCTGGGGTCCGATGAAAAGTTTACCGGCGAAATCAGCAAGATTGATCCGGCGGAAACGGTGGTCTCCGGTGTTATCTATTACAAAGTCACAACTTTATTTACCGGTGATGGCAACGTGGTCAAGCCGGGTATGACTGCCAATCTGGACATTTTGACGGCGAAAAAAGAAGGCGTATTGAATATCCCGTTTCAAGCTCTCAAAGAAAAAGACGGATATAAATATGTGCAGACGGTAGTCAACAACGAGGTCAAAGAAATTCAGGTGGAAACCGGACTGAAAGGGGATTCTGAGTATGAGATTACAAAGGGACTGAATGAAGGACAGGAAGTTGTGACATTTCTGAATGAAGAGAACAAATAGTCGGTTCCTACGGACCGAGTCGGGAAGCTCTCTTTAGCAACAAAAATGTACAAGTTGGTTTGTCGTCGCCGGAGTACCGACTTTCTCGCAATGCCCCCATTAAAAAAACAATCAATATTTGTCATTTCGAAATGAGGTACTCCGATTGAGAAATCTAGGAATAATACTATGCAAATATAATCTTACTGTAAAAATAACATCAGCACAGCTTCGTGCATTTCCCA
>Ga0172378_10000473_pt1 | contig 35348 bp, 30 predicted proteins | sample GrowelOW332metaG_FD_119755 | JGI IMG/M metagenome (GOLD analysis project Ga0172378, IMG submission 119755) | Groundwater microbial communities from an aquifer near a municipal landfill in Southern Ontario, Canada - Pumphouse #3_1 metaG | ecosystem: Environmental > Aquatic > Deep subsurface >...
CCCTGTCTTATTTTATAAAATTCCTTGTCGTTTTCTTCGTAGCGGAAGTCGTAGATTGACCTGTCAATATCTGCTACTTTTGTTTTTTCTTCCATCAGAACGCTCCCTGCCCCATTGCCTTGGCTGCGTCCATTGCTTCTTTTGCGGCAAGTGCTAGTTTTTCCTTACGTTCAGCGTCCTTTATTTCTTGCGGAATGAACTGCTCAAATCCATGCTCGTTTATTTCCTGCACCAAAGAGCCGTCTCCTGTATGCACCAAGTGGCCTTTTACCATGACGTGAGTGTAGTCTACATGAAGGCTTTCTAGAATCCTTGTAGAGTGAGTGATTATTAAAAGCGCGCCGTTCATTTTTTTCTGATACTCTTCTATGCCCTTGCTAACAGTTCTTACAGCGTCAACATCAAGCCCTGAATCTGTCTCGTCTAAAATTACAAACTTTGGCTTTAGCATAAGTAGCTGCAAAATTTCAGCCTTCTTTTTTTCTCCGCCAGAAAAGCCTACGTTCAAATCGCGTGTCGCGTAAGAATGGTCCATGTTAAGAATGTCCATTGCTTCTTCCATAGATTTTTGGAACGCGAACAACTTTACTTTTTCTGTTGAAACTTGCTGCATTGAAGAGCGTATGAATGATTCAAGGGAAATGCCTGGAACTTCAAGCGGATCCTGAAAGCTTAGGAACATACCAGCCTTTGCCCTTTTGTCTGTAGTTTCGTTTGTAATGTCCTTGCCTTCAAAAAGAATATTTCCGCTTGTCACAGTGTACTCTGGGTTGCCCATAAGAGCGTATCCTAAAGTTGATTTTCCAGCGCCGTTCGGTCCCATTAGAACATGTGTTTCTCCGGGCTTTACATTGAATTCCACATCATGCAGAATTGATTTTTCTTCTATGCTAACATTTAATTTTTTAATCTCAAGCATATTGTCCGCCATAATGAACTCCATAAATCTGTTATTTAACAGTTAATTATTTATATTATAGACAATTACAATCTTACTATTTGATTATCTCAACTTCAGAATAATTATCTATTAAAACGCTAGGTTTTTGTATCTTTAAGATACTGATTTTTACCATAAGCGGCAACAGTCTAGCATATTTTGATAATAAATTCAGTAGTTTTGAGTGTTTGTGTGAAAAAAATCCTTCCATGTATTTTTTGTTCTGAAATCATCCTCTATGAAGTTATTATTGATGAATTTTAAAAAAAGATAATGAATGAAATTATAGAACGCAACAGAAAATGCATTGGGTGCCACTCTCGCCCCGTCCAGCCCGCCATCACCGCAAGAGTCGCGGCAGGTCCCAATACATTTCCTGATGCGTTCGTCATATGTATTTTGTTATTTAATTATTGTTTGTTTTCTTTGTTCAATTCATCAATAAGGAACGGAAACGCAGCCTCGAAGTCAACGCCGTACCAGTTGTAGTCCTTGTGCTCAAGCGTCTTCTTGATTGAAAGAACTGTGAAGTCAGCCGCAAGTTTTACTGCCTGTTCCAAAGTCTTGCCTCTTTGCAAAGCGCCAACTGTTACAGACGCAAAAATGTCGCCTGTGCCGTGGAACTTTACAGGAAGAAGCTCATGGAAATATTCAGTGAAGGAATCTGATTCCTTGTCATAAGTAAGAACACCGCACTTGCCTTTTTTATAAGCCACGCCTTTAAGAATAACTTTTTTTGCGCCAAGTGATGAAAGTTTTTTCATCAAGTCGTGAATATATTTTTCATCATATTTGTCGCCCGGATACTGTTCGCCAAGCATATAGCAAGCCTCTGTAATGTTCGGTGCGATTATGTCAGCCTTGCCGCACAACTTTGCCATTGCAAAAGCAAATTCTTGAGTGAAGCCTGGGTACAAAGAGCCGTTGTCCGCCATGCAAGGGTCAACAAAAACAAGCTTGCCGCTGCCGCCAAAATCATCAAAGAACTTTGACATAAGCTCAAGCTGTTTGAAGCTGCCCAAATAGCCTGTGTATATTGCGTCAAAAGAAATCTTCTGCTCCTTCCAGTGGTCAGTTATCTTTTGAATATCATCAGTCAAATCCCTAAAAGTAAAGCCTTTGAACGCTGTATGAGTTGAAAGAACCGCTGTTGGAATAACCGCAGTTTCCACTCCCATTGCGCTGATAATTGGAAGTGCCACTGTTAAAGAACATTTTCCAACACAAGAAATGTCCTGAATTGTAACTATACGCTTCATTTTTTGCCTCTTTTATTTTTATAATGATTTTACAACAAACTATAGTTTTTTTTGCAAAACTGGTCTACCATGATTACATAAATATTTATATATATTTATATAAGGAAAAAATAAATGAAAAAAATACTGCTTATATCACTTTTAGCCGTTGCGACATCATTATGTTTTGCTGTAGAGCCTTTGGAAAACAAGCTGCCTGAAAAATATGTGCTTTTACGCGACGCGGTTTATGGAACAACAAACACAGAAAACGAAGTAGCATCTCTTTACGACAACGCGGTGACAGAGGCAAACACAAACTACAAAAACGAAGACCTTCACACTCTTTTAGCATTATGCAATTACATGAAAGGAATGGACTACTACTACAAGGGTGAAGAAAAAAAAGCAGGCGATTGCTTTGACAGCGGCATTTCAGAAGTGAACAAATCACTGGAAATAAAAAGAACCGCTATTGGAATAACAGCGTACACAAAGATTCTTCTGCAGAACAGCTCCGTAAAATCCATGACATACGGCCTAAAATGGGTGCCAAAAATCACAAGCCTATGCGACGAAGCAATCTCACTAAATTCAACATACACTCCTGCATACCAAATGAAATACGCAATTCTTTGTATAATTCCCTCACCATACGGCAACTACAAAAAAGGCTCAGAACTTATGCTTTCTTTAAATGATGATAAATGGAAAAAAGAAAAGGACGACTACTTTTCCATTGCAACAGCCGCCGCATACGCATTTTCCAAGACAAATCAAAAGTACAAGGCAATTCTTTGGTACAAGAAAGGCTTGGAATACTACCCCAACAACTCAGACTGCTTAAAACAGCTTGCTGAGGTAGAACAATAGGCTCCAAGTCTTTTATAAAATCTCTATGCAACTTATAAGAACATATTTTTTTATAAGTTATATTAACTAACAAAGTAAGTGATCATCTCACCTTTACCCTTCACTTCAACTGTCACTTCCTCGCCAAAATGAATTAAGTTTTTTGAAAGTTCCATTGTCTCTTTTGTAACATGTATTTTTTGTGGAACTCCGCTGCTTTCCATTCTGCTTGCAACATTTACAGTGTCGCCCCAAACGTCGTAAATAAATTTAGACTTTCCTATTACACCTGCAACAACTTCACCGCTGTTAATTCCAATTCTCATTGTGAATTTTACATTGCTTGTCTTGTTGAAGTCGTCCAAATCAGCAAGCATTCCTTTTGCAAACAAAATTAAGTGAAGTGAAGGATTTTCATTTTTTACAGTAAGACCGCTTGCCGCCATATAAGCGTCGCCAATTGTCTTTATTTTTTCAATGCCCTCTTTCTGCGCACGTTCATCAAACCTAGAGAACAAGTCATTCAGTCTGTTTACAATTGTTGAAGCGTCCAAACCGCTTGTTATTTTTGTAAAGCTAACAATGTCTGCAAAAAGAACAGAAACATTATTGTAGTGGTCAGCAATAACTTCATTTTTATTGTTGCTAAGACGCTTTGCAATTGCAGGAGGAAGTATATTTAAAAGAAGCTTTTCTGAATTGTCCTTTTCATGCTCCAAGTCCTCTGTCTTCTTTTCAACCATTGTCTCAAGCTGCGCTTGTATTTTCTTCATTCTACTAAATCTTATTTTTACACCTAATCCCACTGCAATGATAATAAATGCTACAAGGACTATCCAGAATACAATCATCTGGTAGAAATACGGCTTCTGTTCAATATAAAGTTCTTGAGAAAGTAAGCTTTCCACTTCATCGCTATTTTCAGCTTTTACAGTGAATGAATATTTTCCAGGCTTTAAGTTTGTGTAAGAAACTGTTCTAGCTGTTGACCAGTCAGAATAAGTAGAGTCAAATCCAAGAAGCTGAGAACTAAATTGAGTCATCTCTGTGGAAATAAAGCTCAAGCCAGTGTACTTTATGCTCAAGCGTTTGTTGCCAGGCGGAAGAACAATTTTTTGTCCATTAAAAGCTACAGTCTCTGTGTCGGTCGTAATAGTCTGCAGATGAACAACAGGAACAGTCATATTTGATTTAACTTTCACAGGATCGTAAACAGCAAAGCCGTCTATCAAAGTGAACCAAAGACGACCCAAAGAATCCTTCATAGAAAGAGAAGTTGATGTTACACCCCCTGAGCGAAGTCCGTCTGGTCTACTAAAGAATTTTGCAGTGATATGTGATGAATTGCCATCTGCAACATTTTCCAAAGACTTGTACTTTACAGAAGAAATGCCTCTGTTGCTTGTAAACCAGACAGTGCCCGTAAAGTCAACAAGCACTTGGAACACGCTGTCTGTTCCCATTCCGTTTGCGTAATTGAATGTATAAAAGCTGCCGTCCTTTAATCTTGACAAGCCTGTGCCTGTGCAAATCCAAAGCTCCCCTTCATACTCTTCAATTTTAAAAACAACATTTCCTGCAAGACCGTTTTTTGTTGAATAAAGATTTTCAATTTTTCCATTGTTTAAAACAAATATTCCGCCGCCGTCAGTGCCGCACCAAATTTTTCCGTCTTTATCTTCGTAAAGGCACATTATGTATTCATTAGGAAGCCCCTGCTCGCGCGTCAAGCAAGTAATTGCACCAGTTTCAGAATCAATAACATTCAAACCATTTGTTGTTCCAATGTACAAATCACCGTTATTAGCTTCAAGAGAAACCCTTACTCTGTCGCCCGTAAGACCGTCCTTCTGCATCCAAGACTTAATTGTCCCGTCTGGAGAAATTCTCAACATACCGAATTTTGCATAAGTGCTTACAAGCAAGTCTCCGTTTTTTGCAATTTCCACATGTCGAATTCTTACGTTAGAACAATATTTTGTAATATCATTTTCAACTCTCATCATGTTGTTGTAACAGTACAAGCCGTTGTCAGCGCCAAGCCAAATAAGACCCGTATTTGTATCTTCTGCAATAGCGTTTATTGTTGTAGGAAGCGATATTGTTTTAAACCGGCCAATGCTTATTTTTTCAAGCCCTCCCCTGTCTGTTGCAAACCAAATATTACCTTCTCTGTCTTCAAGTATTTTGTTTACATTGTTATCAGCAAGCCCCGACTCCTGTGTGTAGTAGTCAAGATGACCGCCATTTAAAATGCAGACCCCTGAGTCTGTGCCAAACCAAATAATGTGATTTCTATCCTGATAAATTGAATTAACAATAGTGCATGGCTGTTCACCATAAGCCAAATCAACAACAGTCTGTTTACCTTCATCAATTCTAACAGCATAATGAGGGCTTACACCAAACCAAAACGCTCCCGTATTGTCCTGCGCAATTTCTGTCACAACAGGATTTTCTATTGAAGTGATTCCATCATACCTAGAGAACTTTCCGTTTGTATAATAATAAATTCCGTTTTCCTTAGAGCTTGCAACCCAAATTCTTCCAGCACTGTCGCAGTAAAGGCAAAGAATAAGAGCTTGTGAATCTTCATATTTTTCAAGACCTAAAGGATTAACAATTTTCTCGTCTTCTGTAATATAAGAAACACCGCCAGCAGTTCCTATCCAAATATTATTGTCCTTATCTTCTGCAATTGATCTAACAGAGTTGCTTGAAAGCCCATTGCTTGTAGTGAACTGTCTTACGCTTCCATTTGGCATTATCTTTACAATGCCTTCGTCATTTGTTCCAACCCAAATATTTGCTTTTGAATCTTGAAAAAGAGTTCTTGCAGAAACAAAATTATAGTCAGCATTTGTTGTATGATTAAATATAGTGAATTCAACGCCATCAAATCTTACAAGTCCGTCATAAGTTCCAATATAGAGGTAACCAGTTTTGTCTTGAATTACATCCGTGATAGTGTTGCCAGGAAGCCCGTCTGCCGCTGTCCAAACACGGCTTACATAGTCGGCAAAAAAATCATCGGGGCTAGCTGTTCTTGTGTCTCCTGCCGCTGCAAATGTAAATTCAATGCACAAGCTAAAAATAAACAAACATATTATCAGCTTGTAAAGTTTTGTTTTCATAGATTATCTCCAAAAACGTTAGTATTCTTAAGAATACCATAAAATGGAGTTTTTTGACAGCTAATAATGATGCTTATTTTAAATAAAACTCTTTATGAACAGCTTTTTCTGTGATATACTTGTAAAAATTTTTTTCGTTATTTTTCTGGAGGAAAAAGTGAGCTCTAATCAAGAAATCATGGGGCCAAATTACAGGCCGCCGCTTAGTCGCTGGATTCCATTAAGTTTTCAGCATGTTTTTGCAATGTTCGGTGCAACAATTCTTGTTCCGCTTTTAACAGGATTAAGCACTTCAACCGCTCTTTTTACAGCGGGAACAGGTACTTTAATTTACATTCTTGTAACAGGCGCAAAAGTTCCTACGTTCTTAGGCTCTTCATTTGCATTTATTCCAGCGCTTATTGGAATTGGGCAAAAGTACGGAATGCCTTACGCAATGGGAGGCGCAATATGCGCAGGTATTTTTTACTGCATAGTAGCGCTTATAATAAAATTAGTTGGACGCAAGTGGATTGACGTTGCATTGCCACCAGTTGTTATTGGCTCAGTTATCATAGTAATTGGAATGTGCCTTGCCCCTACAGCTATTAAAGAAGCAATGTATGTTGGAGCAACAGGAAACCCACAAGATTATTCTTTAGTCTACTTTAGCATTGCGGCTGTTACATTAACAATCGCTGTTGTAGCAACAATATTCCTAAAGGGATTCTTCAACACACTTTCAATTCTTATTGGACTTGTTGGAGGCTACCTCTTTACACTGATCATGGGACTCTTCTTCCCTGCATACCACCTTATTGACTTTACAGTTGTGGAAAACGCAAAATGGTTTGGACTTCCATTCCTTCAGTTGAACGCAGAAACTGGCAAATACTTCTGGATGGCACCAAAATTCAACATTGTAGCAATTCTTACATTCATCATTATTTCTATTTCAACAATTTGCGAACACTTGGGCGACTTGCTTACAACATCTAAAGTTGTAGGAAAGAACTTCTATGAAGATCCAGGGCTTCACAGAACACTTTTAGGCGACGGCCTTGCAACAGCATGGGCTGCAATTTGGGGAGGCCCGCCAAACACAACTTACGGCGAAAACATTGGCGTTATGGCAATCACAAAAGTATACTCTGTCTGGGTAATTGGTGGAGCGGCTGTAATTGCAGTTATTCTTTCTTTCTGCCAGAAATTTGGCGCTATAATTCAGACAATACCAACACCAGTTCTTGGTGGAATCTGCACACTTCTCTACGGACTTATTGCATCAAGCGGTCTTAGAACCATTGTAGAAAGCGGCGTTGACTACCAGAACAAAAGGAACCTCACAATTTCTTCAGTAATTATGGTTATTGGAATTGGCGGCGGCGTTTTGCAGTTCACAGTTGGCAATGGATTTACATTCAGCTTAGGCGGAGTGGCGCTTGCAACAGTTGTAGGCATTCTTCTTAACTTGATTATTCCACGCGACAAAGTTCAGGAATCTAAGTAAATTTAGTAAACTTAGTTAACTTAGTAAACTTAGTTAACTTATCAAGGGCATCTCTAAAAGCTGCGGTTTTTAGAGGCTCCTTTAAAGCAAAAGCCTGTGCTTGTTTGTATGAAGTTTTCTTCATTCATTCAAAGCGCAGGCTTTTTTTATGAACAAATCTGCTTTAAAATAAAAAACCTTCCGAACTTGCGGAAGGAAAATGGCCCATGGCAGAATCGAACTGCCGACCGTCTGCTTAGAAGGCAGATGCTCTATCCAGCTGAGCTAAAGGGTCAACGCAAATAAAATACTATAAATCTTAACTTTGTGCAACAGGTAATGATTTGATTTTTCAAAAGAAATCAGTTTTTTTCACCTTCAACAATAGAAACTGAACCAAGCAAAATTGGCTTACTGTAATATTTTATCCAAGTTGAAGTGTCTATTCCAACAGAAAGAACATACATGCTTACATACCACGTTCCTTCTTCAGAGGCTGTTTCGGAATAGCATACATCGTCATCGCCTTCTTTTGGAACAACATCTGTATCTGTGTTATCACCACCAAAATTAAATGTGTAATATTTAGAGCTTATGTTTCTTCGTGGGTAAACAACAGTTCCATTATATGTTAAGGCATATGCTTCATCATAAACTGACATAGGATCTGTATTATTCAAACAAATACCCGCTTTTAAATCACCGTCATTGTAATCAGTTAAACGAATATATACATATCTGTCATTCCCATTGTCTTGCTTGATTAATGGAGTAATGCTGCCTGTGCTAAGTTTTATTGTTTTATATCCTTGAGTTTCTATAATTTTTTCAGCGGCGCTTGTGAAATCATCATCATTTATTAAAGTATTTATTGCGCCCTGATAAGTTGTCATTGTTGAATAATTATTAAATATTTTGTAATAAACTTCAGTACCTTTAAAGGTAACAGCGGTCAAACCGTTGTTCTTAGAATCTGCGGTATAAAAACTAAAGTAATTTGATAAATAGTCGGAAGAATTGTAATCAGACTGATGCACTATTGATGGCGCATACAAGTACGGATAAGTGTCAAGTCCGCAACTAAGAGTTGATAATAAAAAAAAGCAGGAAACAGAAAGAACAGCTGTACCTGCAGTTCTCTTCCACATTTTTCCTGCTTTGTTCATATTAAAAAAAACACTAATATTTATAAAAGGTTACTTGCTTTCTTTGTCAGTAGATTTTTCAGCATCTGTAGGTTCTACAACTGCATCTGTAATCTTGCCTTCAGTCTTAAGTGTAATAAGACGGCTCTGAGCAACATTTGTCCACTCGTCATCTGGATATTTGTCTACAAGTTTATTGTAAGCGACAGACGCGCCTGTAAAATCATTAAGAGCTTCCTTTACGCGTCCAAGGCTGAACAAGCAATGTGTTACAAGCAAGAAGTCCTTGGCATCAGAAGCTGACTCATAATACTCAGCGGCTTTAGTATTGTCTCCAAGCTCTTCACAGCAAACAGCGGCGTTGTATTTGCAAACAGGAGCTGTATAGGATTTTTTACCAGAAGCAAATGCGGCAAGCCAATAAGTCTTGCTGTTTTCATAATCTTTTTTCTGGAAAGCAATGCTCGCTGCAAGCATGTTCGCCCTTACGCCAACAACATTTTTTTTATTTAAATAAGGCTGAATTTCATCCATTACAGTCTTTTCACGGGAAGCAATCTCTTCGTCAGTAAGAGAAGAAGAGTCTTTTGTAAAAACATATTCAATTGTATCAAGTTTTGCAATGCCATTCTCTCTTGATTTATCTGTAACTCCAACTGTTACGCATACTGCAATTGCAGCTACAACAAGAATAATCACAACTAATAGAATTGGCCTACGATATTTTGTAACAAAATTTCCTAACTGCTCAGAAGGATCTTTTTTTTCTTTTTTCATTTTAATTACATTATCAGACATTTTTTGTAACTCCTTTAAAATGTTTTGTCATATTACTATTTTTTGGTTCTAATATCAAGCTCATTCATAAGCCTTGAAACATAAGTTCTTTGCACATCAAGCAATTTAGCGGCCTCTGTTTGGTTGCCGTTTGTCTGCTGTAAAATCTTTATAACATAAGCTTTTTTAAATTCATTCAATGCTGATTTTAATGTTTTATCATTTTCTGATGATAACTCTTTAACTACCCCGTCTACTTCTGAAGATTGTTCTTTTTGTTTTTCAACAGAATTTGGTATGCGTAAATCACCTACTTGAATAAAAGCAGGATGTCCTAACACACAAGCTCTTTCTACTGTGTTTTCAAGTTCACGAATATTTCCAGGCCAATAATAGTCATAAAGAGCTTCCATTGACGCTTTAGAAAATCCTTCAAAATTCTTTTTTGTTTCTGCGCTGAATTTATTTAAAAAGAAATTTGCCAAAGGCTCAATATCTTCTTTTCTTTGTCTTAGAGGAGGAACATTTAATGGAAGCACATTCAATCTGTAATACAAATCGCTTCTAAAAGTTCCATTTTTTACCATAGCTTCCAAATCTCTGTTCGTGGCCGCAATTATTCTTACGTCTACAGAAATTGTTTCGCTTGATCCAACTTTTTCAAACTGCTTTGTCTGAATTACACGTAAAAGTTTGCTTTGAAGATTAAGTGGAAGTTCGCCAATTTCGTCTAAGAAAAGAGTGCCTTTGTCCGCCATTTCAAAACGGCCTTTCTGATTTGACACAGCATCTGTGAACGCGCCTTTTACATGACCAAAAAGCTCGCTTTCAAGAAGCGCTGGTGAAAGTGCCGCGCAGTTCACCCTGACAAAAGGCTTGCCGTTTCTGTTGCTCTTAAGATGAAGCTGTTCTGCAAAAAGCTCTTTGCCAACACCGCTTTCTCCCATAATTAAAACAGAAGAATTTGTCTTTGCAACTTCATCTATTACATGAATCAAGTCAAGTATTATTGGGCTTTTGGCAACAAAGGTATGGTATTGCTCGCCATTTTTAACAGCATTTTGTAAGACAGTAATTTTATCCTGGGCATTTCTAAAGTTGTCTGCGTTCTGGTAAGCAATGCCCGCTTGATTTGCAAGCAGCTCTAGAATATCAAGATCTTCTTGATCAAACTGCTTTCCTTCAGCCTTGTTAATTAGTTCTATTACACCAATACACTCGTTTTTAACATGCATTGGTATTGCAATCATATTTCTGCTAACATACCCAGTCTTTTCCTGTACAAAAGAAAAAAACCTTGGATCATTTGGGACATCATTTACAATTAAATATTGATTATTTGAAACAACCCAGCCGGCAATACTCTTTTTATCAACAAGAATATTTTTTGCCTCTGCGCCTTTTGGTCCTAAAGCAACCATAAATCTAAGTGTATTGTCGTCTTTATTTATAAGTAGAAGGGAGGAAGATTCACATTCAACAAGATGCATTGCCGATTCAAGTATATAAACCAGCAATGCATTCACATCAGAGTAACTGGAATTTATTCGAGTGTTAATTTCAACGAGTGTTTTTAGTTTTCTAGGGTTAATAGAATCTATGTCACTCATTGAGGTTACGCTATTTTTCTTCCTTTTGTGATTTCAAGCTGTCGCCAATTGTGTAAGCACCTTCATCATCGTTTCCACTAGATGACATGTACTGTGAAATTTCGGCTCTAGCCTGTGCCTTTTTATACTCTTTTACAGAGAAAGCAACCTTTTCTTTTGCTGTGTCTACAGAAACAACGTATACGTTTACTTTGTCGCCAACATTGTATTTCTTTACAGCGTCTTCATAAGGAACTTCACGGTCGTCGCTCAAGTTAGCCTTGTTAACAAGACCTTCAATTCCTTCTGGAGCCTTTACAAAAATACCAAAGTCTGTGATTGAAGTAACTTCGCCTTCAAGAGTTGTGCCTGGCTTATGGTCGTCAGCAAACTTCTTCCAAGGGTCGTCTGTAAGCTGTTTAACGCCTACTTTAATACGATGATTTTCTGTATCACATTCTGTAATTACTACTTCAAGCTCCTGGTCCTGTTTAACTTCGCTGCCCGGATGCTTTACTTTCTTTGTCCAAGAAAGGTCTTCGCTTGCTAAGAAAGCGTCAATTCCTTCTTCAAGCTGAACAAAAGCGCCGCTGTTTGTAATTTTTACAATTTTGCCAGTAAGTTTTGTTCCAACAGGATATTTGTCGCCAATTGTGTCCCACGGATTAGCAGTTACCTGTTTAAGTCCTAAAGAAACACGTCCGGCCTGAATATCGTAGCCAAGAATCATGCACTCAACTTCATCGCCCTCTTTTACCATGTCTGAAGGTTTGTTGATTTTCTTAGTCCAGCTGAATTCTGAAATATGAGCAAGACCTTCAATTCCTTCTTCAAGTTCAATGAAAGCGCCAAATTCTGTAAGCTTTGTGACTTTGCCTTTAACAATGTCATGCACATGGTACTTGTCTTCAAAGTGCACCCATGGGTCTTCTGTAAAGTGCTTAAGTGAAAGATTGATTCTCTTTCCCTCTGGATCAAGGCGAATAACTTTAAGCTCAATTTCCTGACCTTTCTTTACAAAATCCTTTGGACGAGTAACATGGCCCCAGCTCATATCGTTGATATGAAGAAGTCCGTCGAATCCGCCCAAGTCTATGAAAGCGCCAAAACTTGTAAATGACTTTACAGTTCCCTTCACAGTGTCGCCGATCTTAATTTCACTGAAGAATTTATCACGGTTGGCGTTAATTTGCTCTTCAAGATATTTACGTCTGTTAACAACAACATTTTCCTTGCTGCCGCTGTACAAGCGCTCAATATAGAATTTTGATTTAAGTCCAAGAAGCTTTTCTTCTTTTTCTACTTTCTGGCTGTCTGACTGGCTTATTGGCAGGAACGCATTAATTCCGCCGCCTAAAGACACCATGTAGCCGCCCTTTGTAAGAGTAGAAATAGTTCCTTCAACAGGCTTTTTTTCTTCATAAGCAGTCTTGAATTCCTTCCAAAGACGCTTTTCATCAGCCTTTGTCTTAGATACCTCAGGACCGTATTTACCAAATTGATTGATAAGGAATACAGTAATTACGTCGCCTTTCTTTGGCAAAGTGCCATTGAATTCAGCAACAGGAATTTTTCCTTCTGATTTGCAGCCGACATCAACAAAAACTGTGTCTTCTGTAACTTCTACAACGGTACCGTCAATATTACGTCCGTTTTCCACTGGCTCCATTTTGTTAAGAGATGCTTCTAATTGTGTGTGAATGTTGTCGCTGGAGCTCTGGGCTTCATTCTTTTCCACTTCCTTCTGTTCCATAGTAAACCCTTTAATGTGAATTTTGGTCTTGATTATCTCACAAACCTGTTTAATGGTCAAGTCAGATGTATCAATATAATGCGCGTCTGGTGCTTTTTTTAATGAACCTTCCGGCTTATTTTTATCCATTTCATCGCGTTTTATAATTGACTGCTTTATTTCTTCCAAAGTTAAGTTGCTTACACCCTGGTCAAATCTTCTTTTTGCCTGAACATCTGCGTTTGCGTCAAGGTAGAATTTGTACTCTGCGTTAGGAAACACAACAGTTGTCATGTCGCGGCCTTCGCAAATTATGTCCATGCTTTTTACAATTTCACGCATACGCTCGTTTACAAAATGACGAAGCTCAGGAATTGAAGAGACCGCAGAAACATGCGAGTCAACTTCATCGCTGTGCAGCTTGTCTTCTACGTCCTCTCCGTTTAGAAAAAGATGGGCGTTTTTGTAGTCAAGTTTCTGTTTTTTTGCAAAATCAAGGACCTTGCCTGTGTCCGCTAAATCAATTTTTGAATTCAACAAAGCTAAAGTGAGCGCCCTGTAAAAACTGCCGCTGTTTAAATAAACAATATGCAAATCTTCTGCTATTGCATGTGCCACAGTGCTCTTTCCTGTTCCAGCCGGTCCGTCAATTGCTATTACCATTTAATGCCTCTTAAAAAAAACTTTCTTTTGAAAAACAACGCTCCGGTTTTATAAATTTTATTCGCGTGGCCTGCACAAAGACAAAAGACCCTGCACTTCATCTTTTGTAAGATTTCTAAATTGCGCAGGTTGTAAGTCGCCTACTCCAACACAGCCAATTCTTATGCGCATCAAGTGCTTTATGCCTATTTCTTTTGAGTCAAACACCCTTCGTATTTCACGGTTTTTGCCTTCTACAAGCACAATTCTCATGCGGTGGGAGTTAAGCTCTTCGGCAGTCTGGCATTTGTAAAAAACATTGTCTATTCTTATTCCGTCCATAAACTCTTGCGCTAAATTTCTTGGCACAGGAAGGCTTGTGTCTACAATATATTCCTTTTCAAGTTCAGCTGACGGGTGAGAAAGACGCGCCGCAAATTCACCGTCGTTTGTAAAAATAATAAGTCCGCTGGAAAACATGTCTAGGCGGCCAACATTGTAAAGGCGTTCAGTGTATGCTGTTTTTAAAATGTCAGCTGCAATTGGCCTTCCACGTTCATCTGAGGAAGAGCAGACATATCCTGAAGGCTTATTTAAAAGAACGTAGCGCTTTTCTTCTTCAACATGGACTTCTTTGCCGTCAACGCAGATTTTGTCTTCTGATGAAACTTTTGTGCCAAGCTCTGTTACTTTTTCGCCGTTTACAGTAACACGGCCGTCTGTAATTATCTGCTCGCTGGCACGGCGGCTGGCAACTCCTGCACGCGCCATGTAAAGCTGCAAGCGTATTTTGTCTGATTTTTCTTCTGAAGCGTCTGTTGTATTGATATTATTGTTTTCCATTTTTTCCTTTCTTGTTTAACGTGCAAGCTCGAATCTTTCACTTTCTTTTTCATCAAGCTGCGGCAAGTCGCTAATGCTCTGCAAGTGGAAGAATTCAAGAAATTCTTTTGTTGTTCCATAAAGTATTGGCTTTCCAGGTATGTCTTTTTTACCAACTTCCTTTATGAATTTTCTATCAAGCAAAATCCTCATCATGTTGTCAGCGTTAACATGCCTTATGCTTTCTATTTCCGCGCGTGTTATTGGCTGGCTGTACGCAATTATTGAAAGTGTTTCTATAGCAGCCTTGCTCAAGCGGCCTTCGTTCTTCTTGCCGTATTTTTCCTTTACCAAGTCAAAGCTTTCTTTTTTTGGAACAAGCATCCAGCCGCCAATTATTTCTGCAATTTCTATTCCGCTGTCTGCGTTTGAATATTTTTCCCTTAGGCGTGACAATGCTTCATTAACTACATCAACTGAAAGCTGTGATATTTTAGATAGGTTTTCTGTGTTCTGAGGCTCGCTTTCTAGGAACAAGATTGTCTCTATTAAAGCAGTCTCGCTGTCCAAGTTAAGGTTTGCGCGGCGCTGAGCAGTTTCATCGTCCTCTGACTCTTCGTCTGGATATTCGCTCTTTTCAGCTTCATCTGATTCTGTAGACTTTGGCTCTTCTGATTTTAACTCAGGCTTTTCTGTATTAGAAGTGTCTTCTTTTTTAGAAGAATTGTCTTCTGCAGGCTGCACTTCTTCTTTAGATTTATTTTGTTCTTTTAATTTTGGTTCTTGTTTTGAAGATTCTGAATTTTCTGCAGCAGAAACTGTAGCATTTTCTTTTGAAGATTCAGCTTTTATTTCTGCTTTATTTGCTTCTTGTTTAGATTCAACTTTTTCTTTTTCAGGTTGTGTATTTTCTTCTTTTTTAGCTTCAATATTTTCTGAACCAGATGATTTTTTTTCATCTTCTGATTCAGAATTGTTTTTTTCATTAGAAGAAGGCGCTTCCTTTTCAACTACATCGTTTACTGTTGGAATTTTAGCTTCTTTTTTCTTAGACGCTTTTTTGTTTTTAACTTCTACTTTTTTTTCTTCAACTGTTGCTGGCGTATTCACTACGCTGCCGCTTTCTTCTTGCATATTTTTATGTCTCCAAACATTCTATTTTGGTATATCTCAGCCATCTTGAATTTTACAGCTTCCAATATTGCCATGAATGCACATATTACATCAAGTTCGTTTCCTTTTCTAGTAATAAGCTGTGTAAAAAGACATTCTCCGTTTTTTTCCAACAATTCGTTCATCAGCGTAATTTTTTCATTTACGGTGATTTCTTCGTTCATATTAAGAATTCGCTCGTCTGGGTTGGTGTTTGTAAGGTTGCGGAAAATCTTCTGCATGTCCTGTAAAAGCGACCATGTGTCCATTTTTTCCCAAAGATTGTCCTCTTCAAAAGGCAGAACACGCTCAATCTGCTTTCTTTCAAAGCCCCACTCGCTCTGCTCTTCCTGTTCTTCCATAAGGTTTGAAAGTTTTTTGAACTTCTGATACTCAATAAGCTTGTCTACAAGCTCCTGTCTTGGATCTTCCATGCCCTCGTCGTCATCGTATGCAACTTCAACAGGCAAAAGCATTCGGCTCTTAATATAAATCAGCTTTGCGGCCCAGCTGTAGAATTCGCTCAAGTCCTGCAAGTCTGTCTTAACTGCATAGTCAAGGTAGTCCAAGAACTGCTCTGTAATTTCAGCGATTGGAATATCATAAATATTGATTTTATTTTCACGGATAAGGCTCCATAGCAAATCAAGAGGACCTTCAAACTGCCCCGCAGTGAACTTTCTGTGTATGGAAGCAGCCTCTTCCTCTTCACCTTCATTGTAAGCCTGCTGCACTTGCGCCTGCGGCTCTTTAACAGCCTGCTTTTGCACTGCCGCCTGATTGTTATCCTTTTGTTCCATAAAAATGCCTTCCTTGTGGAAACCGTACATTTCTTATTGCATCATCTTTATAAATTCACTTGAATCAATATATTTTTCTATTTTTTGATTCTGAATTTCACTAAGCATCTGCTCATATTTTTCTAAAAGACATTTTGCATTGTCTTTTGTAAGAAGCTTTTCTTCTTCTTTTGATGTACGGCTGCTTTTTATATCATCGGCATATTTTTTTAAAACCTCAACTAAAGGTGTTAAAACAAATGAACGTTCGTGCAGCTTTTGGTGCGGAATAATCAAGTCGCTGTCATTTACAACCCTTGTTCCAAAAAGCTCTATGTCTATGTCAAGCGGACGCGGCCCGTTGCGGAATTCAACGCTTCTATTGCGCCCAAGACTATTTTCTATAATATGTATGTCATTTAGCAAGTCATGCGGCTCCTTGCTGTAAAAACAAAGAACCGCCATGTTGTAGAAGTCGTCCTGGTTTGTCACATACATTGCGCCTGTTTTATACACAGACGAAACAACTACGTTGCATGACAAACAAGACATAATCTTACTGCATGCAAGGGCTAGAAGCTCCAAAGGACTTCTTCCTTCAAAGCTTTTGTTCGACCCAAGCCCAAGCACTGCATATTCCATTTATTAGAACAACTCCTCTGGCACAGGCTTGTCAGAAGCGGCGGCCTTTGCCAAAGATGTTGCCTTTGCAGAAGATTTTGCTGTTGACTTAGAAGGCTTTTCTTCTGTTTTCTTCGCATCATCAGATTTTGCTTTTGAAGCGTCATCAGTTTTTGCAGGGGCGCTTTCTTCCGGCATCTTGTCTGTTGCAAGACCGCCAACGCCTACACCCTTTGCCCGCATCTCTTTTTCGTAAGCCAATATTTGTGCCTCTGTTACAACTTCGCCTTCCTTTGTTCTAAGGACCTGACCTGGGAAAATCTTTTCGCGTAATGTATGCTCAAGCTCCATGCTGTAGTCAGGGTTGTTTTCTATAAATGCGACTGCGTTTTCCTTGCCCTGCCCGACTTTTTCTTCACCGCGTGTGTACCATGAGCCTTTTTTGTCTATAAAGCCGTGCTTTACAGCTGAATCAAGAAGACTCGCACTGGCAGAAACACCCTTGCCAAAGTACATGTCTAGCTCCACTTTTCTGAACGGAGGCGCAACTTTGTTCTTTACAACTTTAACACGCACCCTGTTGCCAATTGCGTCATCGTCTCCCTTGCCGTCAATTGTTTCTATGCGGCGTATTTCAAGACGCACTGATGAATAAAACTTAAGCGCGTTTCCACCAGTTGTTGTCTCTGGGTTTCCAAACATAACGCCAATCTTCATACGGATTTGGTTTATAAACACAACAATGCACTTGCTTTTGCCAACAATAGCGGTGAGCTTTCTAAGTGCCTGGCTCATAAGACGAGCCTGCAAGCCCATTACGCTGTCGCCCATTTCGCCTTCAATTTCCTTTTGTGGAGTAAGGGCCGCAACACTGTCTACAACTATAATATCAACTGCGCCTGAACGAACAAGGTTCTCGCAAATTTCAAGCGCCTGCTCGCCTGTGTCCGGCTGTGACACCCAAAGCTCATCTATGTTGACTCCAAGGTTCTTTGCATAAATTGGATCAAGCGCATGTTCTGCGTCTATAAAGGCCGCAATGCCGCCAAGCTTCTGCGCCTCTGCAACTGCATGAAGAGCAAGAGTTGTTTTTCCAGAAGACTCAGGACCGTACATTTCTATAATACGTCCGCGCGGATAACCGCCAATGCCAAGAGCCTCGTCTAGAAGAATAGATCCTGAAGGAATTACATCAATGCCCGCAGTGTCTGTTTTTGAGCCAAGCTTCATCAAAGAGCCTGTTCCAAACTGCTTTTCAATTTGAAGCCTAGCCGCCTCAAGAGCCTTTAGCTTTTCTGACATTTCTGTCGGATTTTCTTTTTCTGCCATTTTCGCCACCTTTGTCCTCCCGTTTTAGTGAAGGTTTAACAAACCTTTGAGTGTTTAAATCCTCACTATATATATTAGGCGTCGATTTTCACTTTTTACCAAAAAATTGATAAAATTTAGTAAAAATTCGTGTTTTTTTTATAATCTGTCAAAATATATACTATTTTGTATAGTTGTACCAGTGGTTAACACTGTCATTTCTGCGCTTTTATTTCTGGAAGAGGCTTTCCGTTCAAAGGCTGGTAAACTGACTTTCCAGACAAAACCAACCTGCCTGAATCGCCCCCTACCTTTGCTAAAATGCGCACTGGCCTTTCACCGTCAATAGCTGGAGCCGGCGCAACATCAAATGTAAGCTGCACAATGCCTTCTACATTCTTCATGTCCTCGTAGCCAACAAGCAGGTCGCACCGCCAAGCGCCGTTCTGTAAGTTGACAGAGTTTGAGATTCTGCCTGACCAAACAACCCAGCAGTCCGTATAAAGAGTCAAGTCTGATGAAACTTGCGCGTAAGTGTAGTTGTCAAGAAGAGTGTCAAATGTAGGCTCCGCAAGATATGTCATTAATGTGGTAGCCTTCTGCTTTACAGAGAAAGTCGCGTTGCTGTTAAGAATCCTGTTTATTTCAACTTGAGAAGCGTTGTCCCTTTTGTCTTGGAAGCACTGCATTGCGTCCTCGTAGCTTTTATTTATTGAAGCGTCGTCAAGAAGATAATGAACTACAGTGCTAGAAAGGTCCTTTTCCTGCGGGCTCTTCTTTTCCTGCGAAGTAAGCTCCAGTTTTTCAAGATTAGCGCGGGGGCCAATAGACGGATGCTTTGGCTTTGGCGCAAAAACTATGCCCAATGAAATAAAAGCTCCTGCCAAAAGCCCAACAAGAACGCAGTTTCTAATTATGTCTGGATTCAACCCTATTGGAGGGTAAAAGCGTTGAATTTTGCCGCTGTCAACCATTTTGCAAATATTTGTGTAGTCGCCGTCTTTTCTTATAAATTCCATTGCGTCCTTTGCAATAGTGTTTCCAGGCTCGTTGTTAAGAATTTCAAGGTAATATTGAACAGCCCTGTCTGTGTCTCCCCTTCTAAGAAAAATTGCAGCCTGCCCTAGAAGAAGATTTGTGTCAGTAAGCTTTATTTCACGTGCCTTGCTAAAATAAGCGAAGGCATTTCCTACGTCTCCAACGTAAAGGCATGATATGGCCAAAGTTATGTAATAGTCAAAATCATTTACGTAGCTTTCTGAAGACGACTCAAGCATTGTGATTGCCAAAGAGAATTTTCTACGTTTTATAAGCAAGTGCGCTGTGTCAAGAACAGAACGGCTCATATCACTCTTGGCTCCTGATTATTGATAAAATTGCGTCAAGCTCATCATTTAATCTTTTTACTTCAGCTTTATCAACGAGCGCTGGATCGCTTTCCAAATCAGATATTCTGTCCAAAAGGGTCTGGATGTACTCTGGATCAAGCTGGGCTTTTGTAATTGAAGAAAGAGGATAGCTTCCGTTATATGTCTGGTTCGCTTTGTTTACAAGAGAAGAGTCAACTTTAGGCATAACATTATTATTTGTTACAGCAGGATTAGAAGAAGTTGTAGTTGGCAAAGATGTTGATGGAACAACAGAAACAGCAGGGGCAATTGGAATAGCAGGAACAGTCACGGTTTCTTCTTTTTCAGTGTCAAGAACAGCTCCTTTATTGACATCTGCCGCAGTTGACGGAACTGTTGAATCACCTGAAATAGCAGGCATATTTTCATAATAAGTTGTTGGCTCTGAAGGAACAGGCACTGGCTCTGGAGCAACGGTTGTAAGCTGAACAGAATTTGGCAAGTTTGAGGGAAGCGCTGATTTTCCTGAATTAAGTGTTGCAATAAATTCCTTTCCCGCAGGCTCGTTTCCGTCTGACGCAACAGAAATGTAGAATGTAATTACATCAGTTTTCATTGGGTCAAGATAAGATGTCTTCCAGTTAACAGACATTGCCGAGTTGTTATAAGCAAGCACTGAGCTAAAGCTTCTTGTCTCTTGAACAACAGGAAGCCATACACTAGTAGAAAGGAAGTCCCTGTTTCCTAAAATAATGCTCCTTGGCTTTGTTACTCCATATCCATCAAATATAAATTGAATAGCGGCCTTTTCATTTGATGAGCGAATCCATTTTTCTACAGACATGTCGGAATACTGCGTTTCTTTGTTTATTCTACTGTGAGCCGCTGTAGAAAAATGCGCCATTGTGTTTTCACCAAGAGAAGTGTCGAACACGCCTTTTACAGAGAACGACTGGGTGCTCTTTCCTAAATTTATTGTATAGACAGTTACACGAAGCATATCAATTCTTGAAGAAGTTGCAATTGACGGCATGAAGCTAAAGTCCACTACAACCTGCGCTTTGTTTGGAATAGTATACGCCATCTGCGTGCCGTATTCAGTTTTACGCGCCTCTGATTTTACACCAGCCTCGCGGTTCAAACGGTACTCTTTTCTGCCAATTAACAAACTAAAGAAAGTTGAGCAGAAGTCATCATAAGTTGCTAAAAGAGGCACAGGGCTTCCAACTTCTGGAATAGCGTATAATTCAAACGAGCCAGTGCTGCCTCTCATGTCAAGCTTTATGTCGCCGTTTGTCATATTGAAATTTTTCTTTGGAATATAAACCCAGCCTGTATAGTTGTCTTTTCTTTTTTGTTTTTCTATTTTTGCCAAAGCCTTTGCTTTTTCTTTTGCTTCTTTCTCTTTTTGCTTAGCCTCTTGATTTGCTTTTTTTAGAGCTTCCTTCTGTGCTTTTTCTGCCGCCAGACGTACTTTTTTTTCTTCTGGAGTCTCTTTTTTCTTTGCTGCTGCTTTTTTCAATGAATCATTGCTTTCAGTGTTAGATTCATCCTCTGCAGAAGCAACATTTTTTTCTGAATTTACAGTATCCTTTGCAGAATCGTTTGTTGATTCTCCGCCTACTCTTGGAACATTTTCAGCTATAGTTCCGTCTGTTGAAAGAACAGCGTTTTGTTCAATTGCATCGTCATCTGCTGTTGACGGCAGAGAGCCAGCAGGTGCGCCTTCTTCCTCCGTTTCTTGCGTTGTTGTTTTTTCAGCTTTTTTTGTTGAAGCGCAGGAATCCAACAGTAATACAGTCAATATAAAAATGCAAATTATAATAATTTTTTTTTCAGCAATATTTTTTTTCATATAACCCTCACTTTGAAGAATTTTTTTGGTTGTCAAGAAGCTTTTGAAGTTCAGCGGCCTTTGATTTTAACGCTACAACAGCAGGATCTTCTGCGGGTGTCGAGTTTGTAGCTTTTTTAGCAGCTGCAATAGTTTCACTTGCGGCGGACTCAAGTTCCGCAATTCTTTCGTTAGCGGCTTTTAGCTGCCGTCGTAAGTCCAAAGAATCTTCTGTCTTATACTGCTTAAGCTGCTTTTCATAAGACTCCCTTGAACTCAAATACTCTTCACTTGTCATTTTTAGAAAATATAATAATTTCTGTTCCCTTTCCCTTTGTGAAATTGTATTAAGTTTGTATTCTGCATTCTTTGCCTTTGCATCATAAGGAAAACTTGTGACAATTTTTTCATAAAGAGTGCGAGAAGTGTCAAAGTTGTAGTCATCGTAAAAACATTCCGCAATCCAATAAAGCGCAGAAGGATACATTTCATTGTCTGGATTCTGATGGCAGAAGTCGCTCAAGACTAAAACAGCATCATCATTCTGGTTTAGATAATGAAGAGCCCTGCCCTTTTGATAAGTCACATAGCTTGCTAAATGAGATTCGCTGAACTCGTTCAAAAAAGAGTCGCAGTCAATAAGCGCGCTTGAATAGTCCTCGGAATACATCTGGCTCATAATAAGCATGTACCATGTTTCTGCTGTTGAATTCGCAGGAACTGTCACAGCCTTACGCAGCAAGAAAGTTGCTGAAGTCCAGTCGCCGCTCTTGTATTCTTCAAGCCCCTGGACTAATAAATTTGAATCATCTACAGGAACTGCCGGTTCATCAAGCGCAAAACTTTTAACCAGTAATGCTGAACACATTAAAAACGCCATAAATATTTTTTTAGAAATCTTTGAAAAATGAACACATCTTAATTTATATTCCATTTCAAATCTCCATTGAAAAAAGAAGAGCCAGAGACAATCACGTCCGCCCCTGCGTTTATTACAGATTCTATTGTAGATGAATTTACTCCACCGTCAACAGAAATAAGAAACTGCATTTTATTTTCATCACGTATTTTCTTTAGCTTAGCAACCTTTTCCACACAGTAAGGAATCAACTTCTGTCCACCCCAGCCCGGGTTCACTGTCATTACAAGCACAAGGTCAACTAAAGGCAGCAATTCTTCCAAAGCGCTCACCGGCGTTGAAGGAACTATTGCAATTCCTGCCTTCTTTCCAAGAGAATGAATTTTCTGAATACAAAAGTCAGAGTGTTTTGTAGCCTCAAGATGAAATGTTATAAAATCAGAACCAGCGCTTGCAAAAGACTCTATTTTATCTTCTGGCCTTTCAATCATTAAGTGAACGTCAAACGGCAGCTCTGTGCATTTTCTTATTGAAGAAATAACAGGCTGACCGTAAGAAATTGGCGGAACAAAATTTCCGTCCATTACGTCAATATGGACAAAAGAGCCATTTTTTCTTTCTATCGTTTCTATAGCAGACTTTAAATTAGAAAAATCCGCAGAAAGAATTGATGGTGATAAACTTGGTGTTTTCATTATCTTTCCATATTACAAGAAAATTTGGTATATTGCAACAATTGTATTACTAATTATTGTTTATACTAATATACTAAAAAAGTTATAATTACATTAGCCTTCCGCAGGGTCTTCGTCACGAAAAAGGCTTGCTGGAAACTTCGTTGCAGTGTTACCGCGCTTACCCTTCGGGCACACAATACGCACCTGCTATTGTGTGTGTGCAGATTTTTTCGTGCCAAAGCCCCTGCTCCGGATTTATTTAATTCAAATTGTCAATTAAAAATACAATTTTCATACATATCAAAAAAAAGAATTTTTTTTGATATAAAAGAAACGGGGTTGACAAAAATATTAAAAGCTTGTATAAACTATTCCCTTTTTTCATTTAATTCTCATTGACTAAAATTTGTATTTCAGTATAATTAAATTCATGGGTATTCAGTCAGATTCAGCACTTGCACAATCATATTCTTTAATTGAAACGAATCATCCAGATAAAGCTAAAATTTTACTTGAAGATGCGCTTACCTCTGATCTTGACAATAAAGATTTAGTTTTTGCAGTTCACTGCTGCTCTTTTTGGTTGGAAACTTATGAGAATTTAAAGCAGCTTGATTTCTTTGAACGTGGTGAAAGTCTTGTTAATCAGTGGAAAAGGTTTAAAATCCTTTTGGAACATGAAAATTCACCTTTAGAAAAAACAGTATACGCTTTTAAAAAAGGAGTATTTTCTTGCGCTCTTGAGTCCTATAGCAAGCTTACTGATGAAGCATTGCCACAAATGAAGGCTGAAATTTATAGAAAGACAGGTCTTTGCTACAAAAAGCTTGGCTCCTATGAAACCGCGCTGAACTGCCTTTCAGAAGCAAATTCAATTGTTTCTGGAAACGCGCCAATTCTTGCTGAAATGGCTGATTGCTACGCTCTTTGCGGAGAAACAAAATTAGCAAAAGTTCTTTTTAGAGAAGCTTTTTTTGTTGATGCGCAAAAGATTGACATTAGCTTTCTTGATTCGCCGCTTATAAATTTGCTTGTTGAGCAAGTCAAGAAAAAAGGATTTACCGGTGCTGCTTTACAAGAATGGATTCCAGTTTATGGCACAATTCTTGGAGTTTTTAATGTGAAGCGCGAATTAAAAACGCAGGAGTCTGGAAAAATAAGGCAGGAGATATTTGCAAAAGAAAACGAACTTAAAGATCCTGACAACGACAGTACTACAATTAAGCCACGTCTTCTTAATTTGTATTTCTGGATCATTGACAATTATGTTTTGGCAAAAGAAAGCGTTTCTAAAACAAATGAATATTTGCTTAGAATAAAAATTCTTGATCCGGCAATATACGCGCTTTATGTAAAGTAACTTTGTAAACTGTATTTCAATTTGAAATATGTGATTTATAGATGGAATAAAGAGTTTGTTATTACATTTATTTTGAGGAGTAATGTATGTCTGAAGAGTTAGTGAATGAAGTCCAAGGAATGTTAAAAGAAGAGACATGGACACGTGCGGCTATTGGAAACTACACAAAAAACAATCTTACACAATTAAGCGAAATTGTTGGAAAAGCCCGTACTGAGAATTGTGAAGATGATGTTAAAAAGATTTGTGATGATGTTCTTGTAAACTCAAAGGACAGTATTGTAGCGCTTTATATTTCAGGAATGATCTCTCTGGGAAAAGGCGCATTGGACAACAGCGCTCTTGTTTCTCTTATTGATATTTTTGAAAAGAACCATAAAGAGCTTCTTGTTGAGTATTTATGCCAGACAATTCTTACTGAAGACCCTCAGAATAAATTTGCCCTCAGAAAGCTTGCTGAATATTATAAAAACACAAACAACGACAAAGTTTGGGATTTGTATGAACAGATTGTAAAGCAGGATTTTGAAGAGGCCGACATTGCAAAAATTCTTGCTGAAAGATATGAATCACAGAGCAATAAAGAGCTTGCTGTTAGCTATTATAAAAAAGCATTGCTCCGCTACGTGAGCGCAAAAAACATTAATGCAGTAAAGGAAGTCTGGACAAAGCTTGTAAAGATGATTCCAGAAGAAATAGACTTCTTCCTTCTTGTACAGCGCAAAGTTGCGAAGACAATAAGTGAAGACAAAAGCGCCCTTCTTATGCAGGAAGTTTATCAATATTACAAGAGCACAGCAAAATGGGACATAGCAATTGACATTCTAAAGCTTATTCTTTCTATAGATAATAAGGACTCTTGGGCTAGAAAAGAAATTGTAGACTGCTTCCGTGGAAAATACGCTGACCACAGCCATCTTGACGATTATATTAAATCTTCTAACTTGAACCAGTCTTTCAGAAACGTTTTTGAAGCTATAAGTGATTTTGAAAAACACATTGCCTTTGACGCAAAGAATTTTGTGTTCCACCGTTCATGGGGAGTAGGACTTATACGAAAAGTTCAGGGCGACATGCTCTCAATAAATTTTGGAAAGAAGAACGGCATACATGAAATGTCATTGAAAATGGCAGTAAGCGCATTGCAGCCGTTGGCTTCTGATCATATTTGGGTTTTAAAAGCTACCACACCAAGAGCAGAGCTTGTTAAGCACATTAAAGATGACAAGACATGGGCTTTAAAGACAATTATAAAAAGCTTCACAGGATGCGACGACAAACGTATTAAGGCAGAACTTGTTCCTTCACTTCTTACACCAGGCGAATGGACAAGCTGGCACACTGCAGCTCAGAAAATTCTTTCTACAGACTCAACATTCGGGGTTTCTCCAGAAGACATAAATGTTTATATTGTACGCGACCATGCCATTAGCCCTGATGAAAAACTTGCCAATGAGTTCAAAGCAGAAAAACAGTTCTTTGCAAGAATAGACATAATAATGCGTTTCATACAGGATGATGAAACAGACAAGGACAGCGAGCTTTTCTCTGACATGTTCAGCTATTTTGCCGGATATCTAAAATCATTCAGCATTATCAACGAACAGGTTGTTGCTTCTTATTTAGTCATTCAGCATATTTCCAAATTAAACGCAAACTATGTTAACCCTGCTAAATTTACATTTTATCAGCTTTATGAAAAAATCGAAAATCCAAGGGAAATGTATTTGCTTCTTAAGGACACAAAGAACACTTCTCTAAAAGACGACTACATTGCAGACATTAGAATGCTTGCCGACTGGGACAATCAGTATATTAAGATGTTCCCTACAGTTTTGAAAGGAACACTTCTTACAGCTCTTATTACAGCAGGCAAAAAGGAAAAAGTGCAGAAGCTTGTTGCTAACAGTTTTGAGAACTACAAAGACTATAGAGAAGCAGCAATTTATTTCTTCAAAGAATGTCAGGATGACGATTGGTTTAAAGAAGCAAATATTACTTATGAAAAACAGCTCATTGCTTTAATAAACATTATTTCAATATGCTACCGTGAAATTGACAACCATGTTAATTCAACTGACAACAAAAAAATTATTAAAGCCGCTTCAACATTGCTATTTATCAAAGACAACACTCTTCTTAACTATATGCTTGAAAAAGGAACAGACACTTGCACTAGGTTGTATACAATGGTTAACGATGTAAAGGGTTTGGAACAGAAATACAAAGCTCAGTTAAGAAACGGTATTCTAACAAAGTTCCCTGACTTTAAATTCAAAGAAGCAGAGACTAAGGCAGAACAGCCAAAGGGACTTATTGTTACAGCTGCAAAACTTGAAGAGAAGAAAGCTCAGGCTGACGATATTGAGAAAGTTCAAATTCCAGAAAACTCAAAAGAAGTTAGCGACGCTCGTGCAAAAGGCGACCTTAAGGAAAATGCTGAATACAGTTCTGCAAAGGAACACCAGCATTATCTTAATGTTACTCTTACAAAGCTTCGTGAGGAAATTTCTAGAGCTGTTATATTTGACCCTACAACAATTACAACATCGCTTGTTTCTTTTGGTACAGAAATTGTTCTTCATAATGAAATTGAAAACAAAGATGAAACATATAAGATTTTTGGACCGTGGGAATCAAATCCTGACGAAGGAATCATCTCTTACATGTCTCCTTTTGGAAATGCGCTTCTTGACGCTAAAGTTGGAGAAAAACGCGTATTCACAATCAATGATAATAATTACAACTACACTATAAAATCAATTAGTGTTGCTAAATAATTTTATCTTGAACGAATAATTCAAATGCAGCAGAGAGATGTCTTGTAAAGGCGCTTTCTACTGCATTTTTTTTAATTTAATGGAGAAAAATATAATGGCTTTGACAATAGATTCTTTAATAAAACTTTCACCTCACGTTTTTATGATTAAGAACGCGACAAACATAGGCGTTGTTTCTTGCGGTTCATCTTTATTTATAATAGACACAGGAAGCGACGCTGACGCAGGCAAACACATTCTTAGAATATTAACAGAAGCTTTTCCTGAACAAAAACTTATTGCAGCGTTTAACACACACTCCCACGCTGACCATATAGGCGGCAATGATTATTTTGTAAAGCACACAAACTGTGAAATATGGGCTTCTTTTTGTGAAAGCAAATCAATTGAATTTCCCGCAATTCAAAGCTCTTTAGTTTGGGGTGGAAGGCCTTTCAAAGATATAGAAAACAAATTCTTCCAGGCTCAAAGAGGAACTCACGTTTCTAGAATTTTAAATTCTGATGAAGTAATTTATTTAGATTCAAATGGAAAAATAATTTCAACAGAAGAAAAGCTTAACGCAGAAGTTATCATTACAATAAAATCTCTGCCAGGCCACTATTTTGATCAGATTGGAATTTTAATAAACGATATTAAAGCAGAAAAAAAATCTTTCTTTTTAGGCGACGCGCTTTTTGGAACAGAAATTCTAAAGAAGTACTGGATTCCATTTTTATACGATGTGAATCAATTCAGGGACTCTCTTTTAAAAATAGAAAACACAGAAGCTGACTTTTATATTCCATCACATGGAGATGTTTATTCAAAAGACAACATACATGAAATTTCAGAGATGAACAAATTGACAACGCTAGAAACAGAGCAGCTTGTACTTAAGATTTTAAAAACGCCTCACACTGCAGAAGAAGTGTTAAAGGAAGTTGCTGACTACGCTTCCATACCTCTTGCAATGGGGCAGTATATTTTAATCGGATGCACGCTTCGCTCTTATATTTCCTGCTTGTGCAATAAGGAAAAAATCACTTACTGCATAAAAGACAACCGTATGCTTTGGCAAGCTGTTTGAAATGACATTTTGTTATTCAGTAAAGCCGTCTACTATTTGAACACCGCTTGAAGCTCCTATTCTTGTAGCTCCGGCTTCAATTAAATCAAGGGCTTCCTTTGTTGAATGAATGCCGCCGCTTGCTTTTACGCCCATTTTTTTACCTACAGCTGCCCTCATTATTTTTACAGCGTTTATTGTGGCTCCGTTTGGCAAGAGCATGCCGTCTTTTTCTTTAAGAATTGCAAACCCTGTTGAAGTCTTTACAAAATCAAAGCCTGCCCTTTTTGCGCACTTAGAAGCTTCTGAAATTTCTTCATCTGTAAGGTAGCATGTTTCTAGAATTACTTTTGTTAAAACTCTTTTAGAAGAAGATTTTCTTTTGTCGGAAGCTGTTTGAGCGCATGCAGTGAACTTTTTCATTTCATTTTCTAGATTTGACCAGTCGTGCATTTTTACTTTTGCAATATCAACAACAACATCAACTTCTTCAGCGCCGTCTTTTATTGCACAAGAAGCGCTTTTTGTTTTTATGTTTATTCCACCAGAGCCAAGTGGAAAATCTATTACAGTGCAGACTTTTGTTTTTGAGCCTTTTAAAATCTTTTCCGCCAACTTTACATATACAGGATTTATGCACACAGAAGCAAATTTATATTTTTTTGCATTTTCACAGAAAGCTTTTACATCTTCTTCACTAGCTGTAGCAGAAAGCAAAGTCTGATCAATCATTGAAGCAAGTTTTTCTTTTGTCATTTCACACCTCTATATGTTTTTTTTAATTATACCAATTGACTTTTTATTTTACAATAATTACAAAAGCCACTGAAAATGAGTTTTTAGAGATGCTCTGACATATTGAAAATTAAAAATCGGTATGATAGTATAATATTATCTTTACTAAAAATAAGCGAGGAAAATTATGGCTTACAAAATTTCTGATGACTGTGTTAACTGCGGTTCTTGCGAAAGCGAATGTCCAGCTGGAGCAATCAGCGAAGACAACGGAAAACGCAAGATCGACCCAGCAAAATGCTTGAGCTGCGGAACATGTGCTTCTGTATGCCCAGCAGGTGCAATTTCTGAAGAGTAATTCAGACAGTTTTTTTATTAAGGCAGGTTTCTGTAGTTGATGATAAAGTTAGTAAAAAAAATTATTAACTTGCTTGATTACGGAAACCTGTTTTTATATTATCTATCATATATAATTTTGGAAATATCATGTTAAAAAAAATAGCAAGTGGTTATGGTAAACTTTTTTCTTCAATAGGCAAAATTATTTTACTTGCGGTATTGTGCATAGGGCTTTCTTTTATAATAGTATACCCTTTGTGGAAATGGGCATTATCTTCACCTAATACTTACAGCTTTACAATTCTTGCACTTTTTTTTGTTTTAGCAATTTATTGGATGATAAAAAAAATAAAAGTACAAGGCGCACTTGCGTTTTTAAAAAAATTAGCTAAAGTTCTAGTTATTCTATCAGGAATAATTTGCTGTATAATTTCTGTTCTTAATTCAAAAAGAATTCTTGCGTTAGTTATTTTAGCTGCTGCTTTTATAATATATGGAATTCTTGCATACGGTTTTAAAGATGAAAACAAAACTTCAAATAAAAAATCAGAAGCAAAAAATGAAGAGCCAGTTTCTGCTAAAAAACTTGAATCATAACTTTTTTGGGAAAAAAATATTTTTTAAATTCTCTTTATCAGTATTTTTTTTATTCTTTCAATCATTTTATTTTTTCGCACAAAACTACCCTGTTATTCCTGAGTTAAAATCACAAGACGAAGTTTTCAGCCAATACGAAGACGAAATACTTAGCTCTAATAAAACAATTGCTTACGGAAATATAGCAAGTTTAAATCTGTACTCATACAAAGCTACTAGGGACGACACTGTTTTTACTGTAGCCGCACGTTGCTCAATACCTTATGACAGCCTGGTAACAGCCAACTCTCTTGAAAACAGCCAAGTAGTTCTTACCGGAAAACTGCTCGTTCTTCCAACAGTCTGCGGAATTTTTATTCCAGAAAAACCTGACACCGCAATTGAAATTCTTCTTGCAAAAGAACATTCTGTTGAACTAATTTCAAACAACTACCCTGTCTACACAATCAACGGAAGAAAATTTTATTTTATGCAAAACACAAGGTTCAGCCCAACAGAGCGTGCCTTTTTTTTAGACTCATCATTCAGACTGCCACTTGATAAAAATGTGCTCACTTCATCTTTTGGAATGAGGGTAAGCCCAATTTCAGGCAAGTGGAAATTTCATTCAGGCATAGATATGGCGGCTACTGTTGGAACAAATGTTTATTCATGCAAATCTGGAACTGTTAATTACACAGGTTTTAATGAAGTTTACGGCAACTACATTATTTTAATGCACCAGTCAGGCATTACAAGCGTTTACGCTCACTTAAGTAAAATACTTGTTCAGAAAAATCAAATTGTTTCTTCTGGCGAAGTGATTGGAAAAGTTGGAGTTACAGGAGAGACAACAGGACCTCACCTTCATTTTGAAATTAGAGTCAACGGCACTGCGCAAAATCCAGAGAAATATTTTGACTGATATAATTTTTTAGAAATTGCATTTTTAAATATTTCTGTTTATTTTAAGTTTTTCTTATTTATGAATTTAGCCATTTTATAACTAGAAATATGAATTTTTATTTGTTATAATAAAGGACATCTCTAAAAGCTTAAGTTTTTAGAGGCTCCCTAAAGTAAAGTCTAAACTAAGGACTTGGGCGTATGGAAATGTGTAGTAATTTGTTTTACAGAAAAAAAAGTATTATTATCGCAGTTTTATTTTCTTTTAGCTCTGTTGTTTTTTTACAGGCAGAAACTTTCCGCGTGCATAAAACAAATTTACTTGCTGTAAAAGTAAATGAGACAGCAGATGAAATTGAAGCTGGCATTAACGATGCAATTGCAATTGAGCTTCCAGAAGATATGACTTTTGTTCAAGGAATAGAGCTTGCTATTCAAGTGCCGCAAATTGTTGCATCTTGGCACGACTCTGTTGCATGGTCATTTTATAATGAAATTACCCCTTCCCCTTCTGAAAAAATAATTGATTACAAAGGAACAAGGCTTGGAGGTGTTGGAAGAACGTTCAATTCACTAAGCCTTAATATTCAAGTTCCACTTAAAGCTAATAATTCAATAAAGAAAACACCTTATTCCCAATATGTTGAAGATATACCTGAAGCTGTAAACAATAGATTGTTTTTTAGACTTCAGATTGCAATGAAAGGTATGCCAGAGGAAATTGACAGCGCAATGTTTAAAATCAAAGCGACTCCAATTTTAATAAACAAAGGCTGTCTTGTTTTAAAAACAGAGCCGCCCAATGATAAAGAAGCCGAACCATACACTGTCTTTATTGATGAAAATTTAGTTGATTCTTCAAATAAGAAACTTATGCTTGACGCTGGTGTGCATAACATAAGCATAGTAAGCGATTTTTATAGAAACGAACTTAGAACAGTAACAATTGAACAGGCAAAAACAACATCTCTAAACATAAAATTTAGAGATATAGCGCCAACTGTTATTATAACTGCACCTTCAAACTCTGTTATTTACTTTGATGACAAGGAAATAGAAAACACAAAGCAACAATTTGCAGTTCAGCAAGGGGAACATAAGGTTCGCTTTGTAATTGGCGACTATGAGATTGTCAAAAACATAACAGCTGTAAACGGCAGAAGCTATACTGTTGATATAAACATTGATGCTGCGGTTTCAGAATCTGATTAGATTTTACAAGACTGTAAAGCCAATTTATCCGAGCCTCTAAAAACTTCATCTTTTAAAGATGCCCTTAAATTTTTTTTATTTACCTTCTAATTTTTGTTTTTTTACTCAAGAAATAACAATTTTTGCCGATATATATAATGTCGGACGTGCAATTTTATCCCCTCCCACCCATTGGCGTCCGACTGCCTGATGGGCATGGCCGGTGTAACAGCCGGCCTCTTTTATTTTAAAGAAAGCCTTTATAAATATGCGCTGGAAATTCATCTTACATTGACAAATAAACAGTTATTTTCTATTATAAGAGCATGGAAAAAAAGCGAAGATGGCCTTTTGTGCTAGTTATAATTCTTCTGCTAAACGGTGTGCTCTTTGGCGCATTGCTTGGTAAGGGCCTTGCAATAAATTTAAATACAAAAAATACAGAAAATTTCACAGACTTTGAAACATCTCTTCCTACAAAACTTCTTGATATAAACGGCGAAGTAATTACTGAATTTGCAAGCGATGAAAAACGCGAAATAATTTCACTTGATAAATTGCCACAGCATATGATAGACGCACTTCTTACACGAGAAGACAGGATTTTCTATGAGCACCACGGATTTTCTACAAAAGCCATTCTTCGCGCAGTTGCAGGTGTTTTAACACATACATCTTTAGGCGGCGGCTCCACTTTAACGCAACAAATTGCGGGCACACTTTATTGCGACAGAACAGAAATGTCTGTTGTAAGAAAGCTCAAGGAACTTTGGTGGGCAATTCAAATGGAAAGACGCTGGTCAAAAGATGAAATTCTTGAGCTGTATTTAAACAAGATTTATTTTGGCGGCGGAACATACGGTGTTAACGCAGCTAGCAAATATTACTTTGGCCATTCAGCAACAGAAATTACTCCAGCGGAATCTGCAATTCTTGTAATACAGCTTTCAAACCCAGCTTACTACAATCCGTTTGAATATCCAAACAGGGCAATGGCTCGGCAGCAAGATGTTCTTAATTCAATGGTCAAAGAAGGCTACTTAACCAAAGAAGTTGCCGATGAAAGCTTTAACACATTCTGGGCAAACTTTGACTATACAAGGACAAATTCTTCTGCATACACAATGAGAGATGACAAAGCTCCATGGTTCAGCGAATATGTGCGCCGTGAACTTGGCAACATGCTTTACGGAACAGAGGACATCTACACTGGCGGCTTTACAGTAAACACGACTTTAAATTTAACTCATCAAGACGCTGCTGAAGAAATTATGAACGACTATATAAAAGCCGCAAATAGATTGTACCAGCGAACAAGCAGCACTAGGCAGAACGAAGCCTTTAAGACTTATGTTCCACTAACTGAACTTTTAAGTCTTGTCTTTAACCTTCCAAGCATAAAGGTTAGCGAGCAAAGAGCTGAATCAATTGCAATAAGCGAATATACAGAAAAAATAAATCCTATAATTGATGTTATGTCATTAATGTTTGGCATGGACACTTTAAAGACCGGCGTTGTTAACAAAGGAAACGCGCTTATAAAACAAAATGCAGAAAAGACAACTATTGAAGGCACAATGGTTTCTATTGAGAATAATACAGGCTACATAAACGCGCTTGTTGGTGGAAGCAAATACGACCAGGAAAATCAATTTATAAGAGCAGTGCAGGCAAAACTTCAACCAGGTTCTACGTTCAAGCCTCTATATTATTCTGCAGCAATTGACAGCAGAAAATTCACAATGACAACTACAATAAGCGACACCCCTGTAGTTTTCCACAAGGAAGATGGCACTCCATATATTCCGCAGAACTTCAAGGGTGAATGGAAAGGCGATGTTCAGCTTTGGTACGCACTAGCCCACTCTATGAATGTACCTTCATTAAAAGTTTTAGACGGCATTGGATTTGACGCAGCAATTAAACGCACTTCATCATTGCTTGGAATTCCAGACAGTGAGCTTGCTTCAAGGCATTTTGATCCTGTTTATCCTTTAGGGCTTGGTGTTTGCGCAGTTCGTCCAATTGAAATGGCAAAAGCATTTGCAACTTTTGGCAACACAGGAAAAGAAGTTACGCCAATGGCAATTCGTTCAGTTGAAGATAAAAACGGGAATGTTGTTCTCAATCCAGAAAAAGACATACGACTGGCTCAACAAGAAAAAGGTGATGCAATTCAAATCATCACTCCGCAGACTGCATTTATAATGGACAAGCTTCTTTCTAAAACTGTAGAGTCTGGAACTTTGCAATACGGCGTGAACTGGGACTCTTCATATTATGTTACTGGAAAAAGAAAAGGCACAGGAAACAAATTCAAATATAAAAACAGCAACGGTCAGTCGTTTATTATGCCTGCTGCCGGTAAAACAGGAACTACACAGAACTGGGCGGACGCTTGGACTGTTGGGTTCACACCTTATTACACTTCTGCATTCTGGTTTGGATTTGACAAGCCTGGACAGTCTCTTGGACTTTCAATAACAGGCTCAACTTTAGCTGGTGTTGCATGGGGAGACTTTATGCACGTGGCAAATGACGGGCTTCCATATAAAGAATTTTCAGAGCCTGCAACAGGAATTGTAAAGGCAACTGTATGCTCTGTTAGCGGTCAGATTCTTACTCCTGAATGTGGTGACAATAAAGTTGAAGCATATTATCTAACAGGAACACAGCCAACATCTGTCTGCGAAATTCATAGAAATACTTCTGGAAATACATTAGGGCTTTACCGCATTGAAAGCAACAGAATTAAGTCTGGATATAATTATGATGCTGTTGTTAATGAGTCCCCTCTTACACTTGACTTGAGCTTCTTGAAGAGTAAAAAGCGCTGTACAGATGATGAAAATAATAATGGCAATGACTCTGTAAATAACAACAATTCAGTTGAGGACAACAATTCTGATTCAACAGAGATCCACGGCAACTGGCTTCTTGACTAGAAAATATAGCCAAAACTTTATAATTAAGTTATATTTATCGGAGAAAATATGTTAGTAAATGTTGAAGATATCAAGGTAAAAAAAAGAGTTCGCAAAGATTTGGGCGATTTGTCTCCTTTAAAAGACAGTCTTCGCACTTACGGGCTTATGAATCCTATTACAATCAACTCAAAAAATCAGCTTATTGCAGGCGAGCGCCGCCTTGAAGCCGCAAAGGAAATTGGCTGGACTAAGATAAACGCAAACGTTATTGACAATCTTGATGAAATAAGCCAGCTTGAGCTTGAAATTGAAGAAAATAATCAGCGTAAGGAATTTACGCAGGACGAGCTTATTGAAGGCTACAAACGTCTTGACAGGCTAAGAAATCCGACTATCTTTATGAGAATATGGAAGGCGATTGTGCGCTTTTTTACCGCTATTAAGGATTGGTTCTTGGGATTGTTTGGAAGATAAAATTATGCTTATAAAAAAAGCCTGTTGTTTTTTAGAGCAGCAGGCTTTTTTATTTGGCTATCGTAATCTGTCGTTCCGATTCTACAAGCAAATC
>Ga0172378_10000474_pt1 | contig 35342 bp, 25 predicted proteins | sample GrowelOW332metaG_FD_119755 | JGI IMG/M metagenome (GOLD analysis project Ga0172378, IMG submission 119755) | Groundwater microbial communities from an aquifer near a municipal landfill in Southern Ontario, Canada - Pumphouse #3_1 metaG | ecosystem: Environmental > Aquatic > Deep subsurface >...
GCAAAGGCATGGGTGGTTGAAGAATTTTTTCGACACCAAGGCTGCTTCGTGCGTCCTCCCGCTGAGCGGGAGTAAGGGTGTGATTAAAGAGAACGAGGAGACGGGTCATCTCTTTTTCATCTCCAGATTCAAGTCTTTCATTCTCAGCTCCCAATATTCAAGCATTTCCTTTTCACTTTTCTCATCTGCTTCAAGGGATTTGACAGCCTCACCAAAGTCTGCCAATGGTGGATATACCTGCTTATACTCCAGCAAAAAATCACAGATCTCATCTGCAGATTTTCCGGTAAGATAATCGACTGCTGCAGGTGCATACTTCCAGAGCCACATTTCACGATCTTTTCTCTGCTGTTCCCCGACAAGAGGTTCACAAAGAGCAAAAATTTGTTGCACAAGAGGATCTCTGGTATCGACCTCTATCCGTAGTCCTTTTTTTAACTGGTTGTAGATTGTTGAGACCTCTTTCCAGCTGGAGACGGATGCCTCCTCTAATCTTCCGAGAAAAGCCTTGACCGGGCAATACCGGGAAAACAGATCATCCAGTCTTTTCTCATAAGGCAATTCCTGCGCCTTTTCTGTAAAAGCATCCTCCTGCTCACTCGGAAAGCCCTCCTTTTCTTCAATAAAAGCTTTCAATTCATCTGCCTTCATTGCCTTAATGCGTACTGCAACTTCATGAGAAGTATACTTATACTTAAAACGACCATAACCAACTCTGGTTTTCGCTCCAAAACCACACTCCGCGCCAAGTTTCACCAGCATTTTTTTTGCCAGTTCCCGCCATCCTTTTTCCCCTCGAATGGAGAAGAAAAAACACTCTCCCGGAGCAACAACAATAAATCCGTTTGGTACTGGCGATGCAGTTCCATCAGGCCAGGCACCTTTCTCGCCTCGATAATATGGGCCATTATGAACCGTGATAATATCCCTTTTGAAAGGACTGGTCGTTTTCGGGACCCACCAGGCATCCAGAAAATCCAGAAAACCACCGTTGGCCCGCCCCTCTTCATCACCTCCACCAAACATGACGCGAGAGTTCTCCCCTGCAACCCCATCTGCAGCAAGGGCGCTTTTTTGCCACTCAGTCTCGCTATTGTGATGGGCAAAGGAAGAGAGAGCCCCCTTCACTGCACTTCCCGGAATTAGAGGAGTTCCCCATGGATATTGCAGGGTGATACCAAACTCGTGAATATTCTGATCGCCCATTCCCACGACCAGGGGACTGGTCAGTTGCAGTTCAAAACAGGTGACGGCAGAATTGTTCTCCAGCTCCTTTTTCCGCAGTGAAAAGCTCTTGTTATATAATGAAAAGGTGCCCAGGCTGATTCCTTTTTCCAACGAGGTAAGTGCGGCCTCCTTACAATCAGTTTCCCCCGTTTCATCAATTCCAGAACAGAGCTTATTGAAAAGCAGAGAGAGATTTTCCGTCGATTGACTTGATGTGTTCGCACCTGAAAAACATTGTACGGCCTTACGTACTGAAGGGATCACGGCTGGCCCCCCTTCTCTTTTGCTATAAGGGTGTCGGCAAACCTTTTATGCCAGTTCAGCAAATGAAGGGTCTCCCGGGTAAGCACCATGTATTGCGGAAGAGAAGCTTCTTGGGCCTGCTTATACAGGAGATCATCATCCTGCCCTTTGAGAATGGAGAGCTTTTGTAATTCATCCTGCAGATGCCCCAGCAGTATGGCGTGCTGTTGTTCTTTTGTTTTGGATTTAAAAAAGGCAAGAGTCTGTATCAGACCGGAGTTCCGGACCAGGCTCCCGGCCTTTTTGGATAGGGTTTTATATTTATCCGCCCATTCCCCCTCTGCCGCCTTCTGCACATTGGGCAGCACAACTTCCGCATAGCGCTGGCTTTTACTTTTCATTTAGCCCTCCTCTGAGAGAAGATCAAGGAAACCAGACCTCTGCCTGTGGTCGCATTCCCTCCTACCTGCAGAGAAAGTGGCATGGAGCATACCAAGTCGAGCAAGGCCTCGGCAGAGAGATCGTGATACTTTTCGCCCCTGCCATTTTCGCCATAAACAGCTCCGAGAAAAAGAGTCTCGGCGGGAACATACTCCTCATACCAGAGGGCACCATCCTCCACGACTCCATTTTCACCAATTTTATTATGTGCAGAAACCGGCAGACTCGTTTCGCACAAAAAATCAAGGACATCATTATCGACAACCACAAACCCTTCATGGAAAAAGCTCTGTCCTTCTGTATCATCCGGGTAGAGTTCTTTTGCGAGTAGAGTTGCCCACTCATCCGCGTTTTTCTGAGAATCTGGATCAACTAACAGGTCAAGTTCCTCCAGCAGGAGCTGTTTCCCTCCCGCCCGCAGAAGCCTTGAATTCTGTGGCACCGCAGAATGGTACTCTGTTGTATCCTGAGGATGAGCAAAGTGGGGAATTTCAGGGAGGTTTTCATACCCGGCCCGTAGCATCTCCTCCTTAAGAAGTCGTAAAGTCTGCGGGGAAGCGACATGGGCATATGTGCCGAAGTAAGACCGTACCGGGAGACAGATCAGCTGGCAGTCAGTAAAAGAGAGAGCCGAAGCAGAGTCACTTTTTCCCTTCTGCATTCCGCCAAAGGCTGCAGCAAATTTTTCCTGCTCTTCTGTCTCCTCAAAGTAATCTCGCAACACACCCTTTATTGATGTTCCAGGAACAAGCGGATGGCCGGTAAGGCTGTGCTTCGCCACTGGCAGATCAATATCAGAAAGCCCCTGCCCAATTCCGCAATGGAGACCTGACCGGGTTTGCATAAAATAGAGCTGCATCTTCATGAGTTATTCTCCTTCTATAGATTGTTTGCCAATACAGACACAGCCGTACCCATCCGCTGTTTCCGTCATTGCAAGATTTTTTCCCCACAACTTTGCGGCCAGTTCAGGCGCCTGCTGCGGATTTTTTAACTCGATGAGATAGACACTTCCTGCCGGAACCAGCCTGGCGGTGGCCTTCGGTCCGCGAGTCTCCATGTCCCAACCACTGACCGCCTGCCAGCGGGGAAGAGAAGCAGAAACCAGGCGTAAATCGATATCACTGCCAGGGAGTCTCTTCCATGCCGTTTCCCGTCCGCCATCATCGGGATGAAGCCAGGAAGGTGCCCAGGAAGCAAAATTTCCAGCAGTAACAAGAATCAATCGAAGATAACGAGAAGGCGTAAAGGGCGGGCATGGTGGAAAAAGTTCCGCCGCACTCTCAATATGAGCAATTTTACGGTCACCACCGAGGAAATAAGAGCCTTCCGGGTGGTCATCTTCGCGCATTCCAGTGAGCTCCACACCTATGCCATAACGCCCAGGCAGCTGGTCTTCCCCGGATTTCCGCCCCAGACGGATACCCCGTGAGGAAAAGAGTTGTCCTTCAAGCACCGTCCCGGTATCATTATTTACTGCGGTATGGAGACGAAGCTCCTCCACAGGCCAATCAGTCCCCAGCTCTTTGTCTGTAAGTGGCTGAGGAAAAGAACCATCCTCCAGCCATTGCTCAAAGGGCTTCTGATACCAGAGGTCCGGGGCATTTTTCGCCGGTTTTTCTCTGACCTTAGAAATTGGCAAAAGCCAATTACTCCAAGGAAGATTCACTCCTTCTCCATTACGAGGGGATTCATAATGCAGGGGATGAAGAGAAAAAGATTTATGTCCGCTCTGTTTCTTCGCCTCTGTGATAATAACATCAGCCGGTGCCGGGAAAAGAGGCTGCCAATCCTCCCCTCTCTCTAACTGCCACATTGGAATCATTCGCAGCATTCCTATCTTTTTTATCTGCTCAATATTCTGTTTGCTCTTTTCTCCGACAAAAAAGTCCATATCACGGGAGAGCCCGATGCGACTGCGAAACATGCCCAAAACTGTGCAGGGATGCGGCCAGCGCAGCAATCCGCCATGCACCTGGGCATCGTTGCCAAATGGACGGCCGTCACGAAAAACCAGTGCCTCTTCAGAGTGTACGATATAGATATTATTCTTCATCAGGATTCTCCTTTCTCAATTCCACACAACTCTGCCCCTGCCAGTTGATGCGCGACGACCAGTTCACTGGCGAGATGATAGAGGCTTGTATGACCAGACAGCAACTCTGCGGCACCCTGCGCTGTCAAGGAACTGGCCTCAAAATCTTTATGGCAAATAAGGCGAATTGCCTCCAGGGCCGCTGGTGAATCAGGATAACAATTGTCCGTTCCACACCCCTTCCATAGCAGTTCATCACCACACTCTGCCACCAGGGCCCTGAGCTGATAGGCAAGTCGCGAACTGAAAGCCCCGTTCCGATAACGCTGTACCCACTCATTCATCCGCGTCACAAATGGTTTAAGAGCGTTGTCCTCCTCCCAGAGACCACACAGTTTGATATCAGAGCCACTCCGTTTTGATTGGGTAATTGCCAGCCTGTTTCTTCCCTGCTGCTTTGCCAGTGTCTCTGCCTGGCGGGCAAGAACAATGGATTGATCCATGGGATGTTTGACATGGACTATTGCCACACCCAATGAAAAGGTGGGAGGACTGTCAATTTCGGTTCCTGCACAAGCATCTTTCATCACCTTGCTGAAGGATCGATTAATTGCTTCCGCACAGGAAAGCATTGTATGAAGAGGGGTGTACCCCATCACATCATCTCCCCCGCTGTAGACCACCTTGCCGGAATACTGTGCAAAAACGTTTCTAACCCCCACGGCAAAACGATCAAGTTCCACAGAAAATTGACGATGATGGTCCATCTCTTTCATTTTACTCAGAGTCTGCCCCATATTGTCGCCATCCCCAACCAGCAGGCAGACATAGGGCCCAGGTTCTCCAGCTTTTCGGTGCAACTGTTGTATATCCTTCTTCAGCTTCTCCCATACCTCCCCCTCCACGCTATCTCTGTGCTGCCCATACTCCTCAGCGAAGGAGAGAGGGAGCAGTAATTCTACCGGAAAGTCCTCAGGAAGGGACAGTTTTCGTCCATTTTTCGGCGGCTTTACGGGTGCTCCTCCGGAAGGATACAGCCTCTCTGCCGAAGGGAGAGAGGCTATGGTCGCAGCGAATGAAGGATCTGTAACAGCGAGTTCTGCCAGTCTGTCCAGCAGTGGTTCCACCGCAAGTTGGGCAAAATTATCGAAATGGGGGGACTTTTCTCTTACGGGGCCGAACCGCTTGATCAGTCCCATGGCATCAAGATGTTCCCCCTTTTTAAGCTGACAGGAGTGGAATTTATTTCCTCTAAGCACTGATTCTCTAATCCCGTCCAGACTGGATTTAGGAATTCCCGCACCATTCCAGGGTGCTGCTGAGAATTCACGTAAGGCCTTCCTTCCGGCAAGCAATCGCTCACAACGTACCAGTGAATCTGAATAATTTTCAGTCAGGGGTGTCCAGGCTGCAAAGAATTCCCCGAAGTCATCAAGCTCTTCCTTGAAAAGCTTTCTATTGATATTCCGCTGATCCTTTGTGGAAATAGTCTTTAGCGCACTCTGTGCCATGCCCTGCCAACGGTCATAAAAGGCTTTTCGTGCCTCTTCAACCAGAGCCTCTGGTTCTCCCTCAGCCATTTCACCTGTTCTGACAAGAATCTTATTGGCGGTATTAAGTTCAGATTTTGGTTCCAGCTTACCCTTGTCCTCAATTCCCGGGAAAATCAGATCACAACCGGCATCGGAAAGGTATTTCGCCACGGCCTTGGAGAGTTCTGAAAGAAGCCAGGAGCCATACCAGAGGTCGCGAAGTTTACGGGCGGAGGCAATAAACTCCTGCACAGGCCCAACGGAAATGGAGAGCAGATATTGTTGTTTTTCTCTCATGATTTGGCCTCCTTTACTTCGAGTGCCTTAAAGAGGGCATCATAGGGGTTTTCACCTATTTGCCCCTCTTTTTTTGCACCCTTCTGCAACCTGTGATTGCGCCAGTTTCTCGGGTGTGCCTCCAGTGGAATTGCCGAGCGTAAATTTGAATCCTGAAACAGTTCCAAATCTGGAATTGTACTGTTGAGCAACAGGCAGACGTTCATATAATTATCTCCACTCAATCTAATAATTTTGAGTATCACGGGAGATGGCCAGCGCGTTTTTCCGCCGGCGGGGCGAACCTCAAGAGTTCCCCCAGGATCGCCCTCGTTGTCTTTGAATTTATATTGAACAGGCAAGCCATAGGCAGCTCGAGGGAAATATGGCTTCTCAAAGAGAGGTAGGTGTTTGCTATATTCCTTTGTTAGAAGTCGAATCCCATCGGCATCTGCCCAGTTCGTTCTGCCAAATTTTTTCTCTTTTGCATCATCCTGACGAAAATTCTTATACTTTTCCAAATACTCTTTCCATATCTTCACAGGGTCATCACCATTAGCAGGAGAGAAGCCAAAGCGCCCCTGTGCCAATAATGGCATGGGAGATTGACCAAAGGCAGGAGATTTGACAGAAGAGAATTCCTTCACAAATTCCTCTATTGCTTCTCCGTCCGGAAATTCTTTCATGACCTCTTTACAGTAGAGAGAACCGCAACCCCGTGTTGTCCGCGCACCAATACCACCAAAGAGAAGCCACAGTTTCACGCTCATCTCAACCTCCTTCTTCATCTCCTGTGGGCAACGGATTTCCAATGAGAAAGAGCAGGATGTAATCAAAGTGAAGGAGCTTTTATCTTGCTGTCCCTGCAGGGGGAAAAGGACATAACCTGGGAATTCTGGATAATCCATCAGCCCTTTTCCATTCATTTCCAACCTCTTCTTCCCGACACCACCAACTTTGGTAATATTCAGTATGACAGAAGAGGCCTTCCCCTCATTAGAATCTGAAGTAACTGCTCCTCCCCAGATGTCGGCTTCACGCTGCATCAACTTTTCCGGGCTGTTAACCTGCTGCATCGTCCGCCACCAGAAGCGCAATTGTCCTTTGACGGAAGGAGTTCGAATCAGATTTGTTTCATCTGGACAATAACTTTTTGTGCCGCCCCCCATGACAGGTGTGAGAAGCTCAATTTGATACTTCAGGACAGAATTTTTCTCTCCTGTAAAGGACTCCGGGGCAGGTATGGGAGGGTATTTTCGTGACATTTTCATCTCCTTGTATGTAATAATGGAAAAGATGCCTTGTTAGGATATACTTGTTGCAGGGAAAATTCTATTTCTGCAACGTTGCTTACATAATGGCTATCCTCTTCTTATTGATCTCAATGCCGTAAAGCGTATCTGGGCGTTTTCCCCGTGAAGAAATAAGAATTTCTGCAGCACTTTCCCCAAAGGCCCGTAACAGGTCACGCTTTATCTTTGATTTGTAGGAGTTGAAATTTTCTACATTCAGATTCAGAATTCCGGTGTCACTGGTTGCAGAAACTTTCCCCACACAGATCTGTTGATAGAGTTCTGCAATTTCCTGCTGATGCTCGAGGAGTTCCAGAGCGGTAAACCACCTTTGTTTCTGTACAGCGAGACAGAAAAAAGTGTAGAGAGCAAGACGGGCGGGATGCATATCCAGCTCCACTCCGCCATAACAGAGGGTGGCGTTCTTCAGAGAAATTTCAAGTCGGAGATCTTCCTTCTTTACCAGGGAAGTGAGCAGTGTTCCGGGAGGATGCGGCGCGATCAGCAGGTCACTGGCAAATCGTTCGCGCAAGGAGATAAAAGGGATGGGAATAAGATACAACTCTGCGTCACTGCTGGATTTCCTGCAGAAGTGACCATCACAGGTCTTGACTTTCATCATCTTTTCTTGCACCGGGGGATACCAGAACCCGGGGTTTGACTCAAACTCCGGGGAAACAAGAATATGGAAAAGGCGATCCTGTCGCCGTCCATAAAGCTGGACGGCCAGAGTAAGACAGGAACTCATGGTTTTTCGCCCTCCCGCTATCAGAAAGTAGACAATATTACTCCTCTCTGCTGTGAGGGTTCGGGTAAGTTCTGTGGTGAGGGAAAGGAGATGTTCGTTATCCTCACCGGTAAAAATATCAGTCAGAGGTTTTCCATTCTCTCCGCAGGGAATATGAATATTACGTTCAGTAAAGGTAATTTTTCCAACATCAATTTTATACTCCTTACAAAACCGAAAGTATTGCCCACCCCCCTCTCCCAGCAGTTGAGACAACAGAAGTTCTTTGCCTGACAGAGTGGTTATGATGTGAATTTCATCAACCATCCGTCCCTGCTGATGAAGACAGTAGAGAGTCTCAGTAATTACCTGAGGAGCAAGCCCGGAGAGTGCCAGGAGAATCCGCCTTCCCATTATTCGTCCTTTGCCTGCACTTCTATCTGTCCAAAGCCAAAGGCAGTCTGTTTCCCGAGACCCACTCGCTCCGCGTAGCGAAAAAAAGGAAGGTATTCATCAAGTTCCCCTGCAAAGGAAAGCTCCCCCATCACTCCGCCAAAGAGCATGTTGTTCTTCTGCCTGTTTGAGTAGCGTTGATACTCTATCCAGCGGGTAGAATCTGCGGCCGTTGAAATTTGTTCCGCCATTGCGCATAATCTCTTGAAATCATAAGAGAGATTCGGATCTCCATAACTGCTTTCAAGGATATGAATACGACGGAGAGCTGCGCGTACAAGATGGAGAAAAGTAATGCGGCGGAGAAAGAAGTTTTCAAACTTGAGCCGCAGAGGACTCTGCAGGGAAAAGATAATATGGGAGGCGGAATCACCGCCTGGTGCCAGAGCAAGCTGCTCGGGCTTTACAGCAGACAGCCTTTTTTCATCTCCGCTGTAAATTATTTTCCCCGCCACAGAAACCGAGGAGAGTACATAGCGCCCCTCCTGTCGTTTCGTCCCCTTGCCAAGCCCGCTGTTACCCATTTCCTGGAGACAGTAGATAATGTGAGGTAAAAATCCGGTGGCAGGGCCAAGAAGGGTAAGGCCGAAACGAAGAGTATCCCCCGGCTGATACTCCCGTTTCTCTTCGGTGGGAGGCAAAAGGATATAGGGATGAGGCCGGGCTGAGACCCGGCTCTCCTGCAATTTTTCTGTTGCAAACATGAGTGCGTAGGCGCAGGAGGAGTTGAGAAGGCAGCTCTCGCATTGCTGGTTGCGCAAGGTACAGGCAACCTTTTTCAACGCATGCCCAAATGCGCCACGCAGGGTAGAACCCTTAAAAACAGGCAGAATTGCCGTGGTAACAAAACAACATTCGATGTCAAGAGGAAGGAAAGCAAGGGACATAAACGACTCCCAGAACTTTAGATGAGAAGGGGGAAATTCACTTTATTGTAAGCCCACAATATTATCACATTCCTTTTGTTACAAGCACATTTAGTGCAAATAAAAAGGGTTAGACAGAAAGATCAATTCTTCAGCCACTTTAATGAGTCCTTCCAGTGAACCTGCCTGCGAGTTACATTGAACAGGAAAAAATTACGAAGGAACTGCAACCATCATTTCAATAAAATTACATAGAGGGAACGAACAGATGAAAATTGAAGAAAACCTGAAAAGTATCGGAGAAAAAATGTGCCAGGAAGGACACCTGGCGGATATACGGATAGGCCTTGGTTATACCTGCGTTGAGCTGCAGGACGGCGCTGCCGGCATCGCCTGGACACCGACACGGAGCGCGGGTTCTTCCTGCACTCACATGCCCAAAGCGGGCACCATGCAGAATTTCACCGAGCTGGAGTCAATCAATCTGCTCAGCAGCAACAGCCATCTTGAACGGGCCATCGGGCTGGCGACATTTAACGCGGTAAACTCCAGAAAAAAACAGAATTACAGCGACACAGAAGCCATTTCCATGCTCAACATTCAACCCACCGACAACGTGGTGATGGTCGGTCATTTTGCCCCCCTGCTCCCGAGAATAAAAAAGACCGGCTGTACATTTCACGTCATTGATCTTGATTCAGCCAAACCGGGTATTACTGACCTGAGCGAAGGCCCACGCCTCCTCGCCGAATGTGATGTCGCCATTCTGACTGCCACCAGTATCATCAATGGAACAATTGATGACCTGTTGAGCCAGTTGAAGAGGAATCGGGCTGCGGTTCTCCTCGGCCCCTCCACACCGGCCTGCCCCGAGGCCTTCCGGGATTCCAGAATCACCCAGCTCAGCGGATCAATGGTTACAGATCCGGAACCGCTCAAGAGAGTTATCTCTCAGGGCGGCGGCACGATGCTGCTGAAAAAGTTTGTGAAGTTTGTGAATATGTCTGTGTAATTGAAAGGCGAAGGAATTGTTGTCGGCATTGGGGAATCAGACTCCTCGTGCCGATTTTTCCGATAACAAGTGCTGTGCTCTGTGCATAGTAACATCTGGTTAATTTGTCGTGATATAAAACATAAAGCAAAATAAATTATTGATTTTATGTTGCCAGCAATTTATTCTTTACGCGCTATAAGAAAACCAGATAATAATTTTTATACAATTAAATAAATGAGAAAATGAAGCCGGTTTTCATAACAATAGGGTTGTTGATTTGCAGCAATATATTCATGACCTTTGCATGGTATGCCCATTTAAAAGAGCTGGGGAACAAGCCGTGGATAATAGCAGCCCTCATAAGCTGGGGCATTGCACTCTTTGAATACATGCTTCAAGTCCCCGCAAATAGAATTGGTTTTACAGTATTATCAATTGGTCAACTCAAAATAATTCAAGAGGTGATTACCTTAAGTGTCTTTGTTCCCTTTTCATTATTTTACATGAAAGAACCATTGAAATTAGATTATCTCTGGGCTGGCTTGTGTCTTGTTGGCGCTGTCTATTTTATGTTTAGAAGCAAATTTGCATAACAACTAAGGATAGATAGCGTGAGGAACGAGAGCTGGATTCAAGGTACCCATAAGTGTGACACGTTGTCCCGTGAACAATTCCCGGAACACGTCGAGGTTTGGGGAAAACTCGCCCGGGGGACAAAAAACCATTTCAAAAGCAGACAAACCCTTAAGTAGTGACGGATGTAACCCCTTGATTTGGAGAAAAAATGAAAACCAGCTCGTTACTTCAACTGTATCGCGGAGAGGAGAGAAACAGCAGCTTAACCAACAATCTCCTGTTGGCTTATCTTGAATTATTGGGGTTGACTGAGGACGATGCGCTGCAAAAGAGCTTGCTGCAGGAATTGATTCGCTCGTATGTGCAGCTTGAGAAACAAGTAGATGGGCTTCTCAAGAATACCCTGCCAGCCAGGGTGGCAGAGGAGATAAAGTATCGGGGCCATTATGTGCCGCGCAGCTTTGTGTGTACCATTCTTTTTACCGATTTCGTTGGCTTCACCCGCCTTGCCGAAAAAGTTCCCCAGGAAAAGCTGATCAATATCCTGGACGAAATTTTCACAGGATTTGACCGTCTGGTGGAAACCTTTCAGGGGACCAAGATCAAGACCATCGGGGACGCTTACATGGTGGTATTTGGCGCCCCTGAAGAGGTAGAGGATAACGCCTGCCAGGCGATCCGGGCAAGTCTCAAGATGATTAAATTTATCAACGAGTTCAACCGCAACAGCCCCCTGGCTTTCGAGATGCGTTCAGGTATTCATACAGGCAGGGTGATGGCCGGGGTGGTAGGTCATGAACGGATGCAGTTCGATGTCTTCGGAGACAGCGTCAATATCGCATCCCGCTTTGAGTCCTCCGGAGTCCCCGGCCGTGTAAACATCTCCGAGGAAACCTGCCGCCTGGCTCAGTCACATTTCGCTTTCGAGAAACGCGGTCTGATAAGTCTTAAAAACAAAAAAGCCATGGAAGCCTATTTGGTGGTTGGCAAGCGTGAGTAATTTTTTTCTCAAACAAGGGAAGTACGACGAATGAACAATTCTGAAAAGATAGATTTTCCGGTACAAGTGGCTGAGGGGATATATTGGGTGGGAAGCCATGAACAGGGAACCCATCTCTACTGCAACCCATATCTGATCGTCGTGGATGACAAGGCCATATTGATAGATGGCGGCAGTCGCTCTGATTTTGCCAGGGTAATGATGAAGATCCTCCAGGTCGGCATAGATCCAAAGGACATCGTAGCCCTGATCTATCAGCACTATGACCCAGATCTCTGTGGCTCAGTGTCCAACCTCATTGATATTTGTGAAAACCCGGATATCAAAGTGCTGTCAACTCGCGACGACAAAACCTTCATTTCCTTTTATCTCCAAAAGAACAGGTTCCGTTTGATAGAAAACATTGAGGACTACGGGAACACCTTTACTCTCAATAAGCGGACGCTTAGATTCATCCCCACTCCATATGCCCACACCAATGGCAGTTTCGTCACCTTTGACGCACAGACCAAAACTCTGTTCAGCAGCGACCTGTTCGGCAGTTTTTCTTATTACAAAGAGAACATTTTTTTTGATCTCGCCCCCCAGTGTTACACCTGTACAACCCTTGAAAAATGTCCTGACGGCAAAGAGTATTGTCCGATTCTTGCGATGGATCAATTCCACCGCAAGATAATGCCCTGCGAAAAGGCGCTCCATTACGCCATGAGCCAGATAAAAAAAATCGAGATCGACACCATAGCTCCCCAGCACGGCAATATCCTCTATAGGCGAAAAGATATCGATTTTTTCATCGATCGACTGGGCTCTCTCGACAAGGTTGGCATAGACGGAATGCTATGAGCCCTGCTGAAGGAAACCCTGAATTCAAGTAATAAGTGCAACACGTTTGCCAGTGAAAACGTCCAGCGGGGTCAGCCCTTTTAAGACCTTTCTCGGTGTCAAATTCAACAACAGAACTCCGTTGTCTCTCCTTTTAGAAAGAGTGCACTGGTAGCGAGGCTGGTACCAGATCGAATTCTACAGATCGAATTTTCCCCCCTTCTCTCAATTACCCTCCATCAGCATGCGCCACACCGGGGCAGCGGTCTTGCCGCCGCTCTCATGACCCATGGGCTGATTATTGTCATATCCGACCCACACTCCAGCGATCATGTTATTGGTAAAACCAACAAACCAGGCATCCCGGCTGCTATCCGAGGTACCTGTTTTCCCGCCGAGGATACCGGGGACCCAGGCGTTACGCCCCGTACCATTAACCACAACGTTGTACAGCATGCCCTGCATCTCTGTGGCAATCTGCTGCGACAGCACCCGCTGCGCGACACCCTCCGGTCGAATAACCCGCCCATCGTGGAGAACAATTTTGGAGATAAGAGAGGGCGGATGATAGATACCGTCGTCGGCGAAAATGGCGTAGGCACTGGTGAGCTGCAGCGGTGAGAGATCCACCGCACCAAGGGCAAGGGAAAGATCGTGGGGCATTTTGGCGGTTATTCCGGCCTGTGTTGCAATGGCCACAGTTTTCTTCCAGCCAACCCTGCCCATAAGCCGCACAGCAGCGGTGTTCAGTGAATTGGTGAGGGCCTGCAGCAGCGTCACCTCACCCATATATTTATTGTTGTAGTTTTTTGGCGTCCACATCCGGCCGCCCCCACCGCGAATGGAGAGGGGCGCATCAAGAATACTTGAATCCGCCTGCCAGCCATCCTCCAGCGCCGCCGCGTAAAGAAAGGGCTTAAAAGTGGAGCCAGCCTGCCGCCGTGCCTGGATGGCCCGGTTGAAAGGCGATGCGCTAAAGGATGTGCCGCCAACCAGTGCCCGCACCTTACCGGTCTTCGTTTCCAGCGCCACCAGCGCTGCCTGCGGAGTTTTACCCGTTTGACTTCCTCCACCGGCCCGCACCGTCACATCGGCAATGCCCTGCGCAACCGCCTGCAACGCCCGCTTCTGCAACGCCGAATCAAGCCAGGTGTAAACTCGCGCCCCGGAAGTCTGCAGCGGACCACCGATCAGTTCCCGCGCCTGCTTTTTCACCTCATCAAGGTAGTAGCCGTTTTCCTCCCCCGCCAGCTGAGGACGAAGGTTGAGCTGTACCGGCGTTGCCCACACCTCCCGCGCCTGTTCTGAGGTGATGTAACCATTCTCCGTCATCCGGTTGAGGACATAGCGCTGCCGCTCTGCCGCACGGGCCTCATGGTCAAAGAGCGAGTAACGGCTCGGTGCCTGGGGCAGCCCCGCAAGCAGGGTGCACTCGCCAAGAGTAAGCCGCGCTGCCGATTTCCCAAAGTAGATCTGCGCTGCCGCCTCCACTCCAAAGGCCCCTTCGCCGAGATAAATCTGATTGAGATAAATCTGCAGAATATCCTCCTTGCTGAACTCCCGGTCGATAAGGGTGGCAAGAATTGCTTCGCGGATTTTGCGGTTCCAGGTCTTCTCCGGAGTGAGGAGGATCAATTTAGTCACCTGCTGGGTGATAGTTGAACCACCCTGTCCGCGCCGTCCGGACTGCAGATTGTTGATCAGCGCCCGCAGCATGGAGATAAAATCCAGCCCGTCATGCTCAAAAAAATCTCCGTCTTCTGCGGCAATAAAGGCAGGGACCAGATATTTCGACATTCGCGACAGGGGCACCACCGTGCGGTTTTCGGTAAACATGCGATCGACAATGCGCCCGTCGCTGTCATAGATGATGGTGGCCTGTGGAGGCTGATAGCAGGCGATGGCAGCGAGATCGGGAAGGTGGAGAGACTGCCTCGCCCTGAGGGCACCGCCGAGGAGAAGAGCCTGCAGAATGACGATGATAAGCAAAAGGACGTAGATGTCCTTTTCAGTGTAGACCCGCCGGACAGACCTTTTCGACGGGGATTTTCTGGTGGAAGGACGTGCCGTGCTCTTTGCCGGTGACGTTTTCACTGCGGGAGTTTTCTTTGCGGGAAGCACGTTATATAGTATTATTCCTTATCTGGAGAGGCCAAAAAATCAGGTTTCCACCAAAGTACCATTACCCCGTAAACCCGCAACAGGAAAGTCCAGACCATGTCGAAAATCCGTATCCTCCCCGATCATCTCGCCAACCAGATTGCCGCTGGCGAAGTGGTTGAGCGCCCCGCTTCTGTTATTAAAGAGATGGTGGAAAACAGTATCGATGCCGATGCCACCCGCATTGAGGTGGAGATTGAGGGAGGAGGTGTGCGCCTGATGCGTATCATCGACAACGGCAGCGGCATGGATGAGGATGACCTGCTGATGAGCCTTGAGCGCCATGGTACCAGCAAGATTCATGACGAGGAGGACCTCGGTGCCATCAATACCCTCGGTTTCCGCGGCGAGGCCCTGCCTTCCATAGGTTCGGTGGCGAAGTTGACCATGAGCAGCCGAATTGCAGGGGCGGAGCTGGGAACGAAAGTGGTCTATGAATATGGCAGGCTCCTCAAGGTCCACGAGGCAGGCTGCGCCCCCGGCACCACCATTGAGGTCCGCAGTCTTTTTGGCAGGACCCCGGCGCGGCGAAAGTTTTTGCGCACTGCCCGCACCGAACGGGGCCACATTGAAGAGGTGATACGCAACTATGCCCTCGGCTGTCCCGCCATCGGCTTCATCCTGCGGGTGGACGGTCGGGAGCTTTTGCGCCTTAATGAAGGGATGAACTCCCGTGACCGGCTGGCAAAAGTGCTCCACTACGACGGCGACTTTATTGAGGTGCAGAAGATCGCGGGGCGGGGCGAAGAGCTGGAACGGCGCGCTGACGGCTGGCTGACACCGCCGGATTTAAACGCCGGGCCTGCGAAACTGCGTCTCTTCGTCAACGGGCGTGCGGTACGCGACCGGATGCTGATCCACGCAGTCAACGAGGGGTTACGCGGCTTTCTGATGAAAGGGAAAAACCCCTCCGGCCTGGTCATGCTCACCGTCAATCCCTCCGAAGTTGATGTCAACGTCCATCCAGCCAAGCATGAGGTGCGCTTCCGCAACTCCAACGATGTGCACGCCTTTCTTGAGACGAGTGTCAGGGAGGCAATGGCGGGCCATCAGCGCCACCTGCAGGCGCGAATCTTCAACCGACCGGAGATGGCAACACCGGAAGAAACATTTCCCTCCCCCCAGCCCGTTCCAGAAGCCGATTTTACACCACCGCAGAATATTTCACCTCCCACGGCTGACAGTCCCTTTCAACAGGCGACTGCTGAACACTGGACGGAGGTCCGTCCGGCAAGCGCCAGGCCAACGGGAAAAATAAGTTCCACCCTCGAGCCGGAGCGACAGACAGCAACACCACCACACTCCTTCACAAAACCCGTGCCGGAGCTGCTCCCGGAGGAGCCCATGCCTCACACCGAGTCTATGGAGGAGACCCCTGCGACCGTTACACGTCCCGCTGAATTCGCTCCCCCCGGACCTGCAGCCAGCTCCTCCGCGCACAACCTGCGGATAATCGGTGTGTTCGGGGATCTCTACATCCTCTGCGAAGGAAGTGCAGGGATGGTGGTCATCGACCAGCACGCCGCCCACGAACGCCTGCTCTATGAAAAGCTGCACAAGCAGTATCTTGGCGGCCAGGTGGCCAGTCAAGCCCTGCTCTTTCCCGAGACGGTGGAGCTCTCCCTCTTTCAGAGCAGGCTGGTGGAAAAAAACATGGTGGAGCTGGAGCGGATGGGCTTTGCTCTGCGCGACTTCGGCGGCTCTACCTTCGTGGTCTCTGCCGTGCCCGCACTGGCGGGAAACACCTCCGCCCGCGAACTGCTGCTTGACACTCTGGAACAGTTTGGCAGCGAAGAGGGCAACCGCAGTGCGAAGGGGGGTGACCTGCTCGACCATATTCTTGCCACCATGGCCTGCAAGGCCGCAGTGAAGGCACATACGGCCCTGAGCAATCTTGAGATTGAAGGACTGCTCAATCAGATGGCCGCCGCCGATCTCTTTTCCCACTGCCCCCATGGACGGCCTGTGGTGCATATTTTCTCTCGAAACGATATGAAAAACTGGTTTCACCGCACATGAAAAAGCTGCTTCTCCCCCTGATTCTCCTTGTGCCCTTTCTCCTGCTCTCAGGTGGCTGTGCACAAAAACATATCAACAGTATTGAGGCCACTGCCTATTGCGGCTGCGGGCAGTGCTGTGACTGGGAACGCGGCAGCTGGACATATCTGAAGCTCGATTTCTGGAACCGCTACGTATCAAAAGGCGCACGCAAGGGACGGTACTACGACGGCCGCACCGCCAGCGGAACCTTCCCCCGCGAGGTGGAAAAGGGCTTTTTCTCCTTCGACTCCCTGCAGAGACCGTGGATGATTCCTGTCCGTATCATTCTCTTCCCGTGGAAATTTCTGCCCCACGACGGTACCATTGCCGCTGATACCAGCTACTTCCCCTTTGGTACCCGCATGTTTGTGCCAGGCTACGGCTGGGGGACGGTGGAAGACCGCGGCGGCGCCATCAAGGGGCCGAGGCGCATCGATCTTTATTTTTCCTCCCACAACGACGCCCTCAACTGGGGGCGGCGCAGGATAGAGGTAGAAGTGCACCGTCCCTGAGACGACATGAGGGGTACCCATGAAGTGAGCCAGGAGGAGGGGAAAAGCAAAAGGCGGAAAGGCATTTTTTACCACGAAGAACGCGAAGAAAGGCTAAAAAGATTTGAGGACAAAGATTTAGTTTAATTAACGCGGGAAGGAAGCCAAAAGGTCTTTGCAGGGACGCCCAATCTGGGCGTCTTCAGCACGACAAACGTCCCCAGCACAACAGTCCTTTCGGCAGCCGGGCCTGCTCCCTGTTGAATACAGCAGCGGGGACACACGTAAGAGGGAGTGCCCCGAAAATTTGAACGAATACAACCTGTTTTAAGATACCCTTAGATTACTGTGTTATCGTCAATTATTGCACTTTTGGGAACAATAACCAAGCCATCGCGTACCACCCAGTTTTCATTCTCATAATCCGGTCGATCTGGCAGGTGACGAATGTGCACATTGCGACCAACCCTGGCTTTTTTATCTATAATTGCGCCTTCAATGGTTGAACCATTACCTATACCGATGTCAGGACGCCCCAGCTGGACGTTTTCCGCACGATGCTCATCAGTTTCATAAGAATCTGACCCCATCATAATAGAGTCACGCATCACAACCCCAGTCCCGATGATAGAACGGATACCAACCACGGAATTGCTGATTTCCGCATCAGCTATTCGGCATCCACCGGCCAGCAGTGTCTTTGTTAATCGTGCTCCCTGCAGGTCACCAGGGGGGAGAAAGCGAGGATTTGTGTAGACAGGCTGATTGGGAAGATTGAGCTCAAATGCCGGGCTGGCGGCCAGCTCCATATTCACCTCGTAATAGCGCTTAATTGTACCGATATCTGCCCAATAGCCATCAAATATATATCCCATCACGCGGCGATTCACCAAAGCCTCAGGAATGATGTCCTTACCAAAATCGTCCCCCGGTGCAGTCAGAAGTTCGAACAGCAGCTTCGTGGAGAAAACATAGATTCCCATCGATGCCAAAAAGGGCTTTTCCGTCCCGGGGAGACTTTCCAGCCCGTCAAGTTGAGCCGGTTCCGGTTTTTCAGTAAAGCTTACTATTCCACCGTCAGCATTCCGTTTAAGAATACCCAGCTCAGGGGCCTCCACGGCCCCCACCGGCTGGACGGCCAGGGTGATATCAGCATGGGTATCAATATGGTATTGGACAAATTTCCGATAATCCATCCTGTAGAGGTGATCTCCTGCCAGGATAAGAACATACGTTGTCCCCGCATTCTCGATCTCTACCATCTGCTGCCGAACCGCATCGGCGGTACCCTGATACCATCCCTTGTTCTCGGGTGTCTGCTCGGCCGCCAGTATCTGTACCCATCCGTTGGTAAACATATCTCTTCTATATGTTCGAAAAATATGCCGATGCAACGAAACAGAGTTGAACTGGGTGAGAATAGATATTTTATCAATACCTGAGTGGATGCAGTTACTGATGGGAATATCAATCAGGCGGTATTTACCGGCAAAAGAAACGGCCGGTTTAGACCGTTTCTTCGTCAGGGGATACAGGCGGGAACCTCTGCCACCGCCCAGTATTAAGCCTAAAACGTCTCTCATTATCATTTTTACAAGACCCCTTTTAGAGACTTACCTTTCCACAGCCAGAAAATAACCTGCCACAATACATAAATCTGCTGAATAATTAAGACGTTACCGACTCGGTGGGCATTGAACAAGCGCCCATCTTCTTCGTTAGAAGTAAAAATTTATCCCAGGCATCTCATCTCAAAGTTATGCCTGCGGTAAATCCCCATCTGTGCCTCGAATATGAACGGAATGCAAGGTTTTTCAGGGTACCCTTAATTTGATAATTTTGCGCTTATTTCCTTAAACGTCCCAGATGGCAGACTCGGCCCCTGTATGTAAAGAATCTGCCGGGAATACATTTCCTGTAAAAAATAAATCCTCGTTACTTCACGAAAACACTTCGCTGAGTTGAACTTTTTCTAACAATTCCTTTACCTGCTCAAGGGTTCCCACCGCTGTACCATTCTGGCTCGCAGTTGCGGCACCACAGGCGATCCCTTTACACAGGGCATCCGGCATGCTGTCCCCCTGACTCAGGCCCCACACCATCCCGGCGACCATAGAGTCACCGGCACCAGTGGGATTGCCCTCAACTATTTCCGGGCTGGACGCAAGCCATGCCCTGCCTTCACTCACCAGCAGGGCACCCTTTTTCCCAAGGGATATGACAACATTTTCGGGACCAGTTTTCTGAATCGCAACACCTGCTGCGACAATCTCAGCAGGTGTATTGACGGGAAGCCCAGTCAGCTCGCGGGCTTCCTCGTCGTTGGGTTTCACCAGTTCTGGCCCTGCACCACAGCTCTGCTTTAAAGCAGCCTCGCTGGTATCAAGAAAGACCCTGGCCCCGGCTGACTGAATAATCTTTATCATCTCACTGTAGAAGTTCTCTGGCACTCCCGGCGGGAGACTGCCCGCCAGCACCCACCAGTCGCCGGTCCGGGCACGTTCACGGATCTTATATTCCAGTTGAACAAGATCGGTTTCGGCAATGGTGGGGCCCGGCTCGTTAACCTTCACGTACCGGTCATTTTCATTGCTGACAATGGAAACATTCGTACGGGTTTCGCCCCCCACCCAGATAAACTCGGTATCAATTCCCAGCCCCTCCAGCATCTCCTGGAGCATCTCGCCACTCTTTCCCGCAGCAAAACCGAGTGCAATGCTCGGAGTACCAAGTGACTTCAGCATACGAGCCACATTGAAGCCTTTTCCACCGCAATCCACCCGCCATTCTGAAGCCCGGAGAACAGTATTAAATAAAATATCAGCAACTGTTAACTCCCGGTCAACTGCAGGGTTCAACGTCACAGTAAATATCATTTTTCAGTCCTTCCAGTATTTTTCAAACAGCACTTTTTCTGCCTCTACGGTCCACATATTGCCAGGTCCAAGTTTTGCTGCGATCTCAGGCTCCGTTTTGTGTAAATCATCAAGTCCAAGAAGTGGCAGATCAGGAAACTCAGGGAAAATAATGACTTTCCCGGCAAAGCTGCCCTCAATTACCGCCCTGATCCCCTCTTTAGCAACCTTCATCCCGCCGATAGCACCAACGCTGCGCCCTGGAGACAGCGCGCCTTTAGAGGCCTGGTCCATCACCTTGAACTGATCATTGAGACTCAAGCCGGAAGTGCCTGTATACTGGGCATTGGACATATAGACGGTGCTCATATCAAGATCGGCCATTGTGCCATTGGGCACACCCGCAAAAAAGACCAGCATACCGTCTTTATTCATCAGAGTAGCAGCCTCCGTCATCACCGCAGCAATGGGGACACTTACCACAACATCGTCAGCTCCCTGACCACCGGTAACATTCATGACAAACTCATGGATCGATTTATCACTCGTCTGGGGATTATAGGTAAACAGTTCGCAGTTATTACTTTTGGCCAGAGGTCCAAAGCGTTCCTGTATGGCAGCAAGCCGCATATCGCTGACTTCTGTGGCAATAACCTTGCCTGGTCCACCCGGAAGTTCAATGGCCCGCTGAACATGCATCTGCCCCATGGGACCACCGGCACCGACAAAGACTGTTGTGCCCCCCGTCTTCAGTTCACAACGGTTTCTCTTTTCTCCGTAAGAAGCACTGATATCTGGACCCTGGCAACCAATAAAGGCGATATAGTCATAATGAAGACGTCCGGCATCGGTATTGACCAGGCCATCAAGGGGAGTCTCACCCACCATATTCAGGGTGCCTCTGCGCTTAATGTGTCTGGCCACAGCACCCACGGTTTCAGCGGAGCGGGGATCGAGCATAACGATGTCGTCAAAACCGGCACCATCTGTAAATTCTTTAGAAAGGGCCTCGTACTGATCAGGGGTGATGTTGTCGCGCACAACAATCTTCGCCGATGTCTTTTTAGCAAGATCAGCAACAGATGCCGGGACATCGGAGAGAATTATGGTTGCAGGCGCCTGAAGGCCAGTTGAAAACGTATACTCACGCTCGTCACCTGGCCTGCCGAGAATCCACATGACACCGCCATCCATGGGCTCCAGACGTCGCCTCTGGGTGTAGGCCGCGAGAACACAGCCCCAGGGCTCAAGGAGGGACGCTTCGGCATACCCCATCTCTGTACCTATGGGGAGCAGACATGCCCCCTCGTCGGTTTCAAGCATCTCTGAACCCATCAGGTGATACTGGGTAAGGCCGCCGGGGATAGTGTAACCATAGGCGGTACTCTTGCCGTTTTGATAAATATCAGGCTGTACCGCCAGCCGCTGACCCGGGGTATATTTTTCTTTGAGATCATCCCCCACAGCGAGGACAGTAAGGCAGACTTCATGGCCAAGCCTGGTGGGCTCTTTCTGCAAATCACGATTATACAATTTGGGGTGTTTCCTCCCCATTTTGATCAACTTCACATCGGAAAAACAGAGCCCGACGCTATCGATACGCACCAGCATCTGGTCTGCCGCCGGTTGAGACACGGGGAACTGTTCTGGTTTTCCATCTTTTCCTATATTTTCTTCACCCGCACCGTACATATTCCAGGTCAGGGTTTTCTCGGGGAGGGTCTGATCGGCAGAGGCGTATTGGCTATATTTTGATGTCATGGTTCTCTCCTTGTTAAAAGTTAGTACACTGGCAATTCATCCAAAGGTTAAGGGGACCTTGAATAACCAGTCTTTCAGGAATGAATTGAGTACTGGTACCTGCGCTCCCTCAACTGAGGGCTGAACTGAGTCCGGCATATCTTCCCGCGTACCGGTGCTCCAGGTACTACAACAGATCTTCGTTTGTTTTATACAATTCCATAATTGCTTCTGAAGTGTCCAGTTGCAGCGCCTTATTTGCTTTCTCCTGCAATTTACTATAGCTGACTGCGCGGATAATATTTTTCACTGCCCCCACATTGGCGGGGCTGACGGACAGTTCAGTCACCCCCAGCCCGACCAGCAGTGAAGCAAGACTGGGGATTGCAGCCGCATTGCCGCACACGCCAACCCATTTGCCATGAGCCTGCGCGGCTTCTACCGTCATCTCAATCATTTTCACCAGGGCAGGATGGTAACTGTCAGCGTCAGAAGAGAGCTCAGGATGCAGGCGGTCTATGGCCAGGGTGTATTGTGTCAAGTCATTTGAACCAATGGAAAAGAAATCCACTTCTTTCGCCAAATGCTCCGTAATCATGGCCGCAGAGGGGACCTCAATCATAATCCCCAGCGGCAACCGGGGAGCGTTCAGCTGCAGGCGAACACTCTCGGCAATATCTCGCGCTTTTCTCCACTCCGACATTTTACCGATCATCGGAAACATAATGTGCAGTCCGGTCGAACCGGCTGTCTCTTTCTGCCAGATCGCTGCCTGGTAAATGGCTTCCAGCTGGCGTCTGAAGATGTCTTCATGTTTAAACGACAGGCGAATCCCCCTCATACCGAGGAAGGGGTTATCTTCTTGAGGAATATGCAGCCAGGACACAGCCTTGTCTCCGCCAATATCCAGCGTACGCACGATCAGCTGACGACTGCCAAGTTCTTTGATAATGGCCTTTAAGGCATCACATTGCTTTTCAACAGGTGGTTCTGTCTCTGAAGATTCAAAAAGGAACTCAGTCCGGAGCAGCCCCACACCTTCACCACCATTCTCTAAAACAAGTTTCGCGTCTTCCAGTGTGGCGATATTGCATACGATATCGATATGACGACCATCCAGCGTTTCAGCGGCCTTATGCTTCTGCTCATTTTCTCCTTTGCGGATTTGGTCCCACTGCGCAATCCATTCCATCCCATTTTTTTGTGTTGCTTCATCCGGATGAACATAAATGGAAGAGGCCTGTGGATCGACAATGACCAGTTCACCGTCCTCAATGTTCTTCAGCGCCCCATCACCAAGACCAACGACTGCAGGAAGCCCGAGGGCTCTGGCAAGAATCGCCATATGGCTGTTGGGACCGCCAAGCTCCGTGCAGATGCCACGAACCTTCAGACCCTGCAATCCCGCTGTTTGCGAAGGTGTGAGATCTTTTGCCATCAGAATGAAATCAGTCTGCGGATATTCGACTGCTGAAACAGCTTCCACAATCAAAGCCAGGACCCGATCACGAACGTCAATAAGATCGGCAATCCTTGCCCTCAGGCGCTCGTTATCAACTTTTTTCAACGACTCAACCTGTTTTTCAATTGCCTGATGAAAAGACCAGGCAGCAGTCTTGCCATTTATGATGAACTTTTCGCTGTCGGTTAACACCAGTTCATCCTGCAACAACTGCTTCTGAGCATGCAAAATGGCAGCTTCATTTGGAGCCCTGCTTTGCAGCTTCGCTTTCAGTTTATCGAGTTGACCTGCGGCCTCGGTCAAGGCATCGCTAAAACGCTTCGCTTCCGCCCCGGGGTCTTGTGCGTTCTCCTCGAATTTCATTTTTCTTGCATACAGTCGAAATACCGGTGCCATCGTAATACCAGGTGATGCCGCAGAGCCACGCAGCGTCAGACGACACTGAACATCGGGCAGAGCGGATAAAACACTCAGAGGATTATAGGAGGCATTAGCCTGCTCCTCATCATTGTCCAGCCCCAGGTTAATCATTTCAGCCAGCGCCTGTACTGCCTGCTCCGCCTCAGGTCCCTGGGCCGAAACTGTAAGGACATCACCATGCATTGCGCCCATGGTCAAAAGGGTCGCCATGGATTTGGGATTTGCCGTCTTTTTATCGTTTCGAATGCGGATATCTGTTCCTGAAAATGTTGCGGCGCGCTCTGCAATCAAACTGGCCGGGCGGGCATGCATCCCCTCTGCATCAACAACCGTTGCTTCTGCTGTAACGGCATAATCTTCCAGCTGTTCAGGTGCACCATGCTTTTCTGCGTTCAGTGCATCCAGAATATCGTTTTTATTGGTTGTGGTGGCCAGCTGGCCAGCTGTGGTCTCATCCATAACCACCGTGGTCAAACGTTCAAGCAGCTTCAAATGATCTTTGCCCCTTGCCGCAATACCGACAATCAAACGAGCCACATCGCCCCTGTCGTTCCACACAACCCCTTCAGGCACCTGCACAATAAAGACACCGGTCCTGATTACCTGATCTTTTGCTTCATTTACACCGTGCGGGATTGCAACGCCGTTAATGAGATAGGTACTGACTTTTTCATTACTGGACATAAACAGACCTCCTGGCCACCTGGTTATTCGAGAAACCCTTATCTCTGTTTAAATTCGGGTAATAAAAAAACCTGAGTTCGGAGCAATCATTACGGGAATAAAGCAGCCGAACTGTTACCTTTTTTCCTTTTTTCAGACCCCCTTTGATATGAGTTAGTGTAAGGACCAGGCCTTTTTCCTTTCTATCGGTAAATCCGGGCGGCCTTGCCCTATGGAAAATTATCTGTGGTTATCTCTCCACCCAAATATTGTAATCGTTTACAACTTGCATTGTCAATTATTTTTTCAAAATCTTGTCCTCGTGTGCAGAGTACTGTATTCATGTGAAAAATTTTAACAATCTTCAGGATATCAGATATTTTTCAAAATATTGTTCAACACCCTCTTTACTCTCCACACGAAAATTTATTTTTCTATTAATTTTAGCTATTTAACTATAAAAAATATCCTCTAAAAAAAACAATACCATTTAAAAAAAATGAGAAAATCACATACAAATGCGCCACCGCCTTGTAATGAAAAAGCACCAGAAAAAAGTCGCCAATTAATAAAAGTTTTCATTTTTTCAGGTATAATATGACTACAGAAATACACTCCTCAACGGGATATAGTGGAGTTAATTTTTTGAAATTATTATGTTTTTTCCCGAAAAACTGGCGTACAGACAGCCCTCCTCGATTCAGATGGACCCTTCAGAAAATTTGCCAGCTTACTGAGCGCAAAGCCATGGTTGACCGCCAGCGCCCCCCCTCTCCAGCAGTCGGCAGGCCAAATCCACGGGCATAAAATCAGGCATCGTGCGCCTCAAAAGTCCCGGACGCCAGCGCATTATCAGCCATGCGATGCCTGTTGACGCCCTGCATCAAAAGTATCATTTCCTCATTGCCAGGCGAATTGGTCGATGCTCCCTTTACTTCAGCAACCGGTCAGGTTGATCTGAGTGACGCGGTTACAGCGGACACGAAATCTACGTAGCTGATTATCCGCAATTTATCCTCCGACAAAGCGAGGAACGAGACGTCGAGGGAAGCGCTGAACTCCGATATCAGAATTATACCTGCTGTAAATTTCCTCCTGCATCTCACATGGGTACAAAACACAAGCTGCTTCAGGATCTTCAGATGATATGAAGCACGAATATTTTTGACTAAGAACCAGTAAACGATTACAATGCAGCATCATGCTTTAATATTCACCTAATGAAAAAGAGTGTATTAAATGGTTAAAATAAAAGATATTGCCGACGCCGCAGGGGTCTCAACAGCAACAGTTTCGCGGGTCCTGGCAAACAAACCCCACGTTCGCACTGAAGTAAAAGAACGTGTAATGCAGGTAGTGCAAAAGATGAATTATCGGAGAAATAGAGTTGCTCAAAATCTTCGTTCAAACACATCAAAGATTATTGCCTTAATTGTTTCCGATATAGAAAATCCTTTTTTTCAGCGTGTCAGTAGAGCTGTCGATGATACAGCATTTGAGCATGGCTACAGCGTCATGCTGTGTAACACGGGGGAGGATTCCACCAAAGAAGAGGCGTCCTTAAATCTTCTTCGGGATGAGAATGTCGCCGGTGTCATTTTGTCTCCGACACAACAGGCTCTCGACAATTTTAGAAACGATATCGATTTTCACATGCCGGTGGTAATAATTGACCGACATGTGGATAATCTGGACATTGATAATGTCATCATTGATAACGTACAGGCCGCACGAATCCTTACAAGCCATTTAATTGAACATGGTTATCAGCGAATAGGCGGCATATTCGGCAGGGGCAGCACGACCGGTCGTGAAAGGCACGAAGGTTTTATGCAGGCATTAAAAGATCATAATATTAAGCCTGCAACAGATCTTATAAAGTTCACTGATCCAAAAGAAGAAGACGGATACAGCATGACGATGAAGCTGCTGCAAAACCCGAATCGACCCGAGGGAATTTTAACAAGCAACAGCCTGTTAGCCGCAGGGGCTCTGCTGGCAATTCGTGAAAGTAAACTGGTAATCCCAGATGATATCGCCATGGTAAGCTTCGATAATCCAACCTGGGCAAAACTGGTTGACCCGGCGCTTACTGTCCTTGAACAACCGACCTATGAGATAGGCCGGACTGCCGCAGAACTTCTCATCAAAAGAATTCAGGATCCGACGCGTTCAAACCGTCAGGTTGTTCTCAAAACAAAGTTAATTATTCGGCAATCCTGTTGATTCCATGACAAACAGATTCATTCAGTCAAGAGTAATCCAGAAATTATTTATGGACACCTTATATCAATGCCGGCAGCCAGATCGATGGCCTTGATTTTATTGCCGGTATTTTTTCTGTAAAGAAACTGGTTTCATTCGCCCTGCTCGGGATCTTTCCACTCCCTGCCCGTAAACTGCTGACCATTTAACAAAAGACCAGACAAAGAAAGGACTCTATGCAGCAATCCGAAGCCTTACAAAACGGAGGGAAGAGGGGAAGTGATCTGGAAAAGACTGCGTCAAAAATTTCCACAGGTTGCAACGAATGTGGAGTCTGTGTCCGTTCATGTGCTTTTTTGCAAGTCTATGGAACACCAAAACATATTGCAGATCAGCTTTTAACCGGCGACGGAATAGGCCGGCTGACAGCTTTTGAGTGCAGTCTGTGTAATTTATGCGGGGCGATTTGTCCTGAACATCTCTCACCAGTAGAGATGTTTTTAGATATGCGGAGGGATGCGCAACAAGCCGGGGAAGTTGACAAGAAAAAACATGCCACCCTCCTGAACTATGAAAAGAGAGGGAATTCACCACTTTTTTCCTGGTATGGACTGCCGGAGCGATGTGACACTGTCTTCTTTCCAGGGTGCGCCTTCACTGGAACCCGCCCCAAAACAGCCTGGGCTCTCATTGTCTATCTCCGGAAACAGATCCCCGATATTGGTGTCGTGCTCGATTGCTGTCATAAACCGTCACATGATCAAGGCCAACAAGAATATTTTCTAAAAAAATTCGGCGAAGTGAATCGGCACCTCCAGGATCATGGCGTCCACAGGGTGGTGGTTGCCTGTCCCAACTGTTTCAAGGTCTTCAAAAAATATGGCGAGGGACTCGAAATTATTTCGGTCTACGAGTTGATCGTAGAATACGGATTGCCATCTACCCCAGAGGTCGAAGAACAATGCATGATCCATGACCCCTGTCCTCTGCGTAACGAAGCTCAGATCCAGAGCGCAATTCGCAACTTGACCACTGCAAAGGGGGTCACATTTGATGAAATGCAGAAAAAGCCCTCCAGGACACTGTGTTGTGGTGAAGGCGGAGGGGTTGGTTTCGTACGGCCCGAATTCGCAAAAAGATGGGGGAAACTTCGGGCCGACCAGTCAGCAGAAAAAAATATCGTGACGTATTGTGCAGGCTGCGCCAATTTTTTTTCACGCTACACAACTGTCTGGCATGTGCTTGATTTGGTTTTTTTCCCCGTTGAAGTAACCAGGGGCCAGCTCAAGGGAGTAAGGGCACCGTTTACGTATTTGCACCGGCTTATTTATAAAAAGAAACTCCGCCATCTTCTGAATGTTGAAGATGCTCGGCGCACGCCTTGAAGAAAATACACTGAACCCAGTAATGGTTGCTTAATAAAAACCGACAATTTCACTGAGGGGAACATTGAATAACCAGTATTTCATCTCTCTTCTTTTGTCCCTCCGAATATGAATGCTGGTATTAGCTGACGGTAAACGATATGTAATTCAGTGAGAATTACACATTGTTAATCACTTGAATTCGTTATGCCGTTCTCTCAATATCCATGTTCAAAATCGGTAATGTTATTTCAGGTCTGGCTGTCTTCTGCTACTTCGTTGAGATCAGCCAGAAGGTCTGAAAGTTCGAGACCATATTTTTCCGCTGCAACCTCAAGGGGCTCAAAGAGAGCATTACAGCAAATACATTCACCAGCTTTATCATCCCATTTTTTGAAGACCGCTTCAGTAGCGCTAAACGTGGCTACAATATCAAGAACTGTCATATTGGGCTGGATACGATTTTGTTTCTTTAGATTCATGGGTAATACCTCACCTGAGAATGTCGCTGGATTCAAGGAACCTTGAATAATTGCTCATTTTTTCGTTGCAGCCCCGGCGCATCCGAAGGTGCATCGCCAAAGGTGTTAAACGCCTGATTATAAATTGTTTTTAAGCTGTGTCTTTCTTTTGTTTTCAACTCTCACGGGAACTCAGGTCTAAGGAGTCAATAATCAAGAAACTTACGATTAATTAAAACACCCAAAATGACGCCAAGCAGGCTGCCGACAAAACTGATCCAGTATGCTGTCATGATCCCCCAGGAAGCTCCCGCTTCCCACCCCAGCCAACTGCAAAGACTTATACTTATAAAGAGACAAATTTTTTTCATATCTGATCAGAGCAATAATTTTGAAGAGTGCTGGATTTCGATAAAATATCCATTTATTTTTTACCACTTCACTTTGAGCAAACTGCTTTACCTATAAAGCCTGACTTTACAACATCCTGCAAAGATGTTGATGCAAGAAATTAATTATTAAAGAAACCCACAGACTTTTCTCTGCCCTCCTCTCTCTTCTCCGGAGAAGGGATGTAAACAGAAAAGACTGAACATCGGCAATTCTGAATCACGGAATTAGCCAGGGAACCGGAAAAAAAACGTCTGACACCTGTTTTTCTTGCCGCTTTAATTATGATCAGGTCATAATGAGTCGATTTTTTGAGGATCTTTTCCAGGCGCGAATCAGCGGCAATCACAATCTGTTCACCCGTAAGATCAAAAAGAATCTTTTGTCTCCATTGCTGTAATTTCTTTTCGGCATCCAGCAACTCCTGCCGGGTACTATCCGCGTACATAAGATGCATGAAAGTGAAGTTTGATTTGTCTGTCGTTGCCATGGTTTGTAATACCGGCAGCATCTCATCGAGATCATCCAGGTCAAGAAAGGGAACCAGAATACGATCAAAAGAGAGTGTGCCTGCAAACCGAATCGCCACCACCGGACAGGACACTTTATCGGTAATTGTTGTGAAGACCTTCTTCATGGCAAGAGGCTTCGAACTGTCATGATACCCAAGGACCAGAAGTCTGGTCTGATTTTTATTCACCGCTTCGAGCAGTCCCTGTTCCGGCCTGCTGAAAATGAGTTCTTTCTGCAAGGGATATCCCAGATTTTCAATTTCGCCCTGCTCTGGGGAAAACAACTCTGCAATTTCTTTTTCGCTCAGGCGGTTTTTCAGCTTCGGAGCAAGAACCCGGACCGATTTTGGCACGGCCTGGTAATGGTCAGCAAAAAGAGTCGACACCCTCGCAAGGCCTCGGACTGCAGTGAAATTTGCGGCACCAAAAAGAATCACCCCCTGGGGAGTCTCCACCGGATGGAGTGGCGCACCTTTCCAGGGGGCAGGAATGCAGCAGTCTTGCGAACGTATGAAGAAATTTTTCAGCAGGGATTTTCCGTGCGACTGGTGGTGTGTTTGGGTGAATCCCGTTTCTCCGGCCTGCTCAAGAGAAAAGCGTACCAGGGACGGGCCAATAAGCTCTGAAACCATTACCCCTGCAAAAACCACTGGCGTAATGATTTCGCCCCAGCCACTGAGCTGGGGATCACTGGTAACAATAAAGACCAGGCCGATGGCAGCCCCAGCCTGGGGAAGAAGAGCAAGCCCCATATAATTTCGCACTGCACCTGATGCCCCGGACAACGTCCCCCCCAGAAAAGAGCCACAATATTTCCCAGCAATACGGGCAAGAAAATAGGCGAGGCCAACCCATCCGGCCAGCCAGAGAGCCTCCAGATTGAGGTGCACACCGGCCAGGGTAAAAAAAAGAACATAAACAGGCGGCTCGAAATTGTTCATTACTCTGAACAGGCGAACGTCCCTTTTGGCCCGATTGATAATGACAAAACCTGCCATCATCCCGGCAAGAAGCGGCGAGAGATGCAGTTCCCTGGTTATTTCTCCACAAAGCAGCAAAAGGCCAAGGCCAGCTGTTAACATTTCCCCCTTTCGCTGAAGTTTATCCATTACCAGATCAAGCAAAAATCCGGTGGCAACGCCTATTATAAGAGAAAAGAATATTTCGGAAACTGCCCCCATAATGCCAACAACAGGGGTAACAGCGCTGTTACCGATCAGTTGGTGACCAATGGAAACAGTAATACCAAAAAACATGATACAGATACCGTCATCGATAGCAATGACCGCCATCAACGTTGAGGTAAACGGTCCCCTGGCTTTCAACTCACGCACAACAAGCAGAAGGGCCGCCGGTGCAGTTGCGACAGCGATCGTACCGAGCAGCATTGCCAGAATAAAATTATCACGCGGGCTGGTTGCGGGAGATACCTGTTGAGCAACAACCCAGGTTGCAACCAGGACAAACAGGCAGGTGGCGAAAGCCTGAACAAAGCTGATATACACCACATCTTTGGCAATTTTTTGCAGTCGGCGCAGCTCTATATGTTCGCCAATACCGAAAGCAAGCATCATCAGGGCAATCTGGGTAAAATGATCCAATTGGTGCCCGACACTTTCAGGAGTAAGAATCCCCAGCCCGGACGGACCAAGGACAAGACCTGCCAGGATATAACCCGTCACCGAAGGGAGACGAAAGAGCTGCACGCTTTTCGCAAAAAACAGGCCGGTTGAAAGCAAAACAGCTATGCCAAAGGTTATATTGAGCATGGGTCATCTTGCCTGAAAGTACAAATCCGCTATGGGATTTAGAATATTGTTTACAGGGAGTCTCCAGGTACCACTTTTTTCTCTGTAAAAAACAGCATACTCTTCTCTTTGCGTATGGTGCGAAAAATATCCACTTCAGCTCAAATGTATTTTTAAAAAGGTTACAAAAATTTTCATGAAAAAACCACAAGCCCAAAGATTTTTTCTGAAGCTTGCAAAAGCCCCTGTGTAACGAATCAAGACCGCCTCCAGGGCTTCCGTATAAGGTACCTTGCATAACCTGTCTTTCGCCCATTTTCTTCGTTACAGTAAAAAATTTATCCTCCGACAAAGCGAGGAACGAGACGTCGAGGTAAACGCCAGACTCCGATATCAGTCATGGCTCTGATAAATTTTCTCCTGCGCCTCGAATATGAACGAAATACAAGCTGTTTCAAGGTACCCATACGTGAATTTCTCCATCCCTGCTGTTCATCGACAAATACAACCCAAAGAGAATCTTTATGCACATTAAGACCGACAAATATGGTATCCTTTTTCGTAATTTGTCTTCATGATTATGGCTCTGTGCCGCATCCTCTTTTACGGGTACCTTCTTTCCAAATAAACTAAAGGGTACCTTGCATAACCTGTCTTTCGCCCATCTTCTTCGTTACAGTAAAAAATTTATCCTCCGACAAAGCGAGGAACGAGACGTCGAGATAAGCGCCAGACTCCGATATCAAGTATATGCCTCCAGTAAATTTTCTCCTGTGCCTCAATATGAACGCAATACAAGCTGTTGCAAGATCCCCTAAACCTTCCACAAGGACTTCAAGTAAATTAATATGACCCAAATCACCATTATCGGCGGCGGCCTCGCCGGTTGCGAAGCTGCCTTCCAGATTCTCAAACGCGGCGGCAGTGTCCGCCTGATTGACATGAAACCGGGGCGAAAGAGCCCGGCCCACGAGAGTGACGGACTGGCCGAACTGGTCTGCTCCAACTCTCTGCGCTCCGACGATCCGACCTCCGCCGTCGGCCTGCTGAAACGAGAAATGGCCGCACTGGACTCGCTCTTCATTGAGGCCGCACGGGCAACCGCCGTGCCTGCTGGTCGCGCTCTGGCAGTGAACCGCGATGACTTCTCGCAGTACATCACCGAGCGCATAAAAAATCATCCGCAGGTTGAGGTAATTGAGCAGGAGGTTCTGGAGATACCACCCGCAACCGACACCCCCGTCATCCTCGCCACCGGCCCGCTCACCTCAGAACCGCTGGCCGAATCCCTCGCCGCCTTCACCGGCCGCGACCGCCTCGCTTTCTATGACGCCATTGCCCCCATTGTCTATAAAGATTCACTTAACTTTGATATCATCTACAGCAAATCCCGCTGGGAAGACGGCCCTGGCGACTACCTCAACTGCCCGATGAACAAAGAGGAATATCTGCGTTTCATCACCGAGCTGGCCAACGCTGACTATGTCCCGCTGAAGGATTTTGAGAAGGCAAAGTATTTTGAAGGCTGCCTGCCGGTGGAGGTGATTCGCAGTCGGGGCGATGACACCCTCCGCTTCGGACCAATGAAGCCGGTGGGGCTGGATAAACCTGATGGCAGCAGTGCCTATGCCGTAGTGCAGCTGCGCAAGGAGACCAAAGAGGAGGCCACGTACAATATGGTCGGCTTTCAGACCAAGCTCACCTATCCGGAGCAGAAACGCGTCTTCCGTCTGATTCCCGGGATGGAAAACGTCGAATTTGCCCGCCTTGGCTCGATCCACCGCAACACCTTCATTGTCGCCCCGGAACTCCTCCGCCCCACCCTGCAGTTTCAACAGCGTGCCGACCTGCTTCTTGCCGGGCAGCTCTCTGGCGTTGAGGGCTATGTGGAGTCGGCGGCAATGGGCCTGCTGGCTGGGATCAATGCCGCACGGCTGGCAGCAGGCATTACGCCGACGGTGCCACCGCAGCACACCGCCTTCGGTGCCCTCATTCACCATCTCACCGAGAGTGAAGCAAAGCACTTTCAGCCCTCCAATGTAAACTTCGGACTCTTTCCCGACTGGGAGAAAAAAATCTATAAAAAATCCCGTGGTGAAGAGCGGGCAAGACTCTCGGCTGCAGCAATGGAAGAGTGGCTGGCAGCGATGTAACTATTTGAAATCATTTATTAAAAATAAAAACGCTCCGAATCGACAAGATTCGGGGCGTTTTTATTTTTAGGAAACATAGAGAAAAAACTGTTCTGCATTTCTTCCGTTGCGTTTATGATAGGAAGCTCCTTTCTGTCCCTTCAGGAGGAGAATAGACAGAATGCAGCACCATTCCTCTCAACTTTATCTACAAAAACACCATGAAAAAGTACCTCAGTATTCCCCTTTTCCTTGCCCTTACCGGCTGCTCCACTCACATGGAAATGGTCGACCACGGAAGCAGCATTAACCAGCCGAAGGTCATCTATGTCAACGCACTGCAAACGAAGAAAGCGGACGGTACGAGCTGGCGGAGCGCATATCCTGCCCTCAACGAAGCCCTTGCCGTGGCGAAGAATGGCGATGAAATCCATATTGCCAAAGGGGTCTATCTCCCCTCCGCAATTGGCGACCGCAATGCCTCCTTCCACCTCAAGAAAGGAATAAAACTCTACGGCGGGTTTGCCGGAACCGAGGCAAATCTCGCCGAGCGTGATATAAAAAACAACCCCACCATCCTCAGCAGTAATATCGGCAATCCAGATTCCTCTGCTGATGACTCTTTCTTCGTTATCACCGGCGCGGGAGAAAACCAGCTCGACGGCATTGAAGTACGCGATCTCAAAGACTGGCGCAATGGTGCCTGGGACCGGCAGAGCCACGGAGCCGCGCTGCACAACCTCTACAGCACAAATGAGAACCGGCGCGAAGCGATGTTGAAAGAGTACAGCAGGAGAACCGCCTCTCCGGCAAAAAAAAGTGCGCGGAGAGCGGTGGTCTATGTTAACGCCGCCGCTACTCCAGGAGGAGATGGCTCCAGCTGGAAGAGGGCCTTTGTACAACTGCAGGAAGGCATTGATACCGCCTCCCGCAACGGCGCCGAGGTGTGGGTGGCGAAAGGGCTCTATCTGCCCTCAAGTGACGACCGCACCGCCACCTTTCTTATTCCCGACGGGGTAAAAATCTACGGCAGCATGCAAGCCGGAGTAAGGAGCCGCCAGGAGGCCAACGCTGTCACCACGCCCTCTATCCTCAGCGGCAACATCGGCAGCCCCTTTCTGCGGGAGGACAACTGCTACCATGTGGTCACCGCCGGTAACAGAGTCACGCTTGACGGGGTGAGAATTACCCTCGGCCAGGCCGACGGAGACTTCTTCAACAACCGGGGCGGCGGACTTGTCACCTTCCACAACCGCACCAGCGGAACATTTTCCATCACTCTCAACAAAGTGATTTTCGACAACAACTATGCCGATCTCGGCGGGGCATGGTATGCCGAAGATATCTCCGTTGCAACGGTGAACACCACCTATTTCAAAAACAACAGAGCCCTCTACGGTGGTGCCATTGCCAGCCGGGACGGGGTTGCTTTTGAAATGCAGAACGTCCACTTTTTCAACAACCGGGCGCAGTATGAAGGTGGTGCCCTCTTCGCCGACGGCGGAACAAAGGCAGATCTGCACAAGACCCTTTTTACCAATAATACAGCGGGAAAAAACGGCGGGGCCATAGAGCTCGCCAGCGAATCTGGTAAAAACAAAGAGACAAAAATGGAGGTAATTGACACCCTTTTCTGCGGCAATCGTGCCGAACTTTTCGGCGGTGCAGTAGAAGGAAACGGTGCCTCAAAACTGACTGTGAGTCTGTCTCATTTTCACGATAACTTCGCGAAAAATGGGGGTGACATCGCCACTCTCGGACAGTCAAAATTGACTCTGGAAAACTGCGTATTTATTGATAAGGAAGGCCGGGAGCTGTTCAAGGCCCCGCAGAAGAAGTAAAGAGAAAATCTCTTCCTTGTTTCGTAAAAGATGGGATGACAAAAGATTTTCTTTTGTCATCCCATCTTTGTTTTTTTTGTCGGTTATCTTGTGAAAGACGGAACAGCGAAAAGACTTTTTGCCAACGAAAAAAGGCATTTTATATAAAAACGTAACTTCTCAAAAAGCTATGGAAAAAGACAAAGAATTTCACCGCGAAGGACACGAAGAACGCGAAGAGTAAAGAGAAAACAACAGCAATTTCCTGTTTAATTTTAAAATCTTTTTCTTGAAGGTTTTTTGCCGATTACGAATGGATAAACAGGATGTAAAATTGATCTCATTGTAAAAACATCCTTTGTGCTGGAGACCCCAAAACTGGTCGTCTCTACGGA
>Ga0172378_10000475_pt1 | contig 35206 bp, 27 predicted proteins | sample GrowelOW332metaG_FD_119755 | JGI IMG/M metagenome (GOLD analysis project Ga0172378, IMG submission 119755) | Groundwater microbial communities from an aquifer near a municipal landfill in Southern Ontario, Canada - Pumphouse #3_1 metaG | ecosystem: Environmental > Aquatic > Deep subsurface >...
ATGAAAGGGGTTGGATAAATTATTTGTAAAATACTATGGTTTATTAAAAAAAAATACCTACTTTTGCAAACCTTTTTAAGGGAAGTTTGTCCGATAGTGTAATGGTAACACGTCTGATTTTGGTTCAGAAGAGTCCAGGTTCGAGCCCTGGTCGGACAACAGAGAGGATCAAATCACCTGTTGTAGGAAAGTTTCAATAGCGTTAGGGTGAAAAGAGGTTGAGGGGGCTTATTTGTCCCCTCTTTTATTAACAAAGAAGATGATAAAATCAGAAGAACTTCAAAAAATCATTGAACAATACCTCCTTGGAACTGATAAATTTATAGTTGAATTAAAAGTAAAGGCAGGTAATAACATAGTGGTTCTGCTTGATGGTGATACAGGAGTTAATATTGATGACTGTGTAGCACTTACCAGGCATATTGAATCACAGTATGACCGTGAAGTTGAAGATTATACACTGATGGTCTCTTCAGCCGGGCTTGGCAAACCATTCAAGCTGTTAAGGCAGTATTTAAAGAACCTGGAGAAGGAGGTTGAAGTGGAACTAACTGATAAAACCTTGATAAAAGGTACGCTTTTAACTGCAGATAAAGATAAGATCACGGTTAAGGTAATATCAAAGGTTAAGAAAGAAATAACGGAGCAAGACCGCGAAATACCATTCGACCTTATTAAAGAAGTCAGAGAGGTAATCTCTTTCAAATAAACGATTATTCAAACGCAAGATTATTTATCAACAAATGGAACATATCAATTTAGTCGAAACCTTTTCAGAATTCAAGGAATTCAAGAACATTGACCGTGAAACAATGATGCGTATCATTGAAGATGTATTCAGGCATATGTTGACTAAAAAGCACGGCTCAGATGATAATTTTAACGTGATCGTTAACATTGACAAAGGAGACCTTGAAATTTGGAGAAACCGTGAAATTGTTGAAGACGGTGAAGTGGAAGACGAAAACAGGCAGATTGCTTACTCTGAAGCTATCAAGATTGAACCTGACTTTGAAGTAGGGGAGGAAGTGACGGAAGAAATTAAATTGAAAGACTTTGGCCGCCGTGAAATATTAACCATCCGTCAAAACCTGATGTCTAAAATACAGGAATTCGAAAAGGATAATATCTTCAAGAAATACAAAGAAAAGATTGGTGAAATAATTACCGGTGAGGTATACCAGGTTTGGAAAAAAGAGATATTGGTTCTTGATGATGAATATATTGAACTTACGCTGCCCCGCGCTGAACAGATCCCTTCAGACTTTTACCGTAAAGGTGATTCAGTAAGAGCTGTGGTGTCAAGGGTTGATATGCGTAATAATACTCCTGTTATTGTATTGTCACGTACTTCACCTGCTTTTTTGGAACGTATGTTTGAACAGGAAGTGCCTGAAGTATATGATGGTTTGATTACCATTCGCAATATTGTCAGGGTGCCGGGTGAAAGAGCTAAAATAGCCGTTGAAAGCTATGATGACCGTATTGATCCGGTAGGTGCATGCGTAGGTATGAAAGGTTCAAGAATTCATGGTATTGTGAGAGAGTTAAGAAACGAGAACATTGACGTTATTAACTATACCGGCAATCCTTCACTGTATATTACCCGCGCTTTAAGTCCCGCTAAAATTACATCCATTACTATTAACGAAGCTAACAAGAGGGCCGATGTATTTATGAAGCCTGATCAGGTGTCGCTTGCAATTGGTAAAGGCGGGTATAATATTAAACTTGCCAGTAAGCTTACCGGGTATGAAATTGACGTATATAGAGATACTGAGTTTGACAATGAAGATGTTGACCTTCAGGAATTCTCTGATGAAATTGATCAGTGGATTATTGACGAATTGAAAGCTATAGGTTGTGATACTGCCCGTAGCGTACTTGATTTGAGCATTGAAGAGCTGGTGAACCGTACTGATTTAGAAGAAGAAACAATTAAGGAAGTTATTAGGATTCTTCGAGCTGAATTTGACTAATCGAATTAGTGTTATTACATTGAAGCAATTGATAAATCAGACTAAAACGGAACTCGCTCGGCTTGAATAATTTTATTAGCTTATTTTTACAGAAAATCCGTGATAAACGACGGACACAAATATTAGATTACAATATGGCAGAAACAAAAAGCACCAGGCTGGGGAAAGCGGCGCAAGAGTTTAATGTCGGGGTTCCTACAATTGTTGAATTCCTCAATAAAAAAGGAATCAAGATCGACAATAACCCTAACACTAAGCTTGCTCCTGAGGTGTACTCTTTATTGGTTAAAGAATATGCAACTGAAAAGTCTGTAAAAGAGACCTCAAAAAAAATTGAGCTCGAGTACACACAGCACAGAAGCATTTCCATTACTGACAAGAAACAAGCAGCAGAGGAAGAGGATGCTGAAAACCTTCGCGATGAGTTATTCATTCGTAATATGCCTGTTGATAATCAATTTACAAAACAGCAATTTCCTAAAGAAATCAAGGCGCCTATTGAGAAGAAAGAAACTGCTGAACCTGTTAAAGAGTTAGAAACACCTGCTGTTGAACCGGTTAAAGAAATTGTTCCTGCAAAGGAAGAAGTTAAGCAACCTGAAAAAGAGGAAAAACCAGTTGAACAAGAGGTTGAAACTCATGAACCGGTTATAATTATTGAACCAAAGGTACAAGAACCTGTTAAGGAAGAAGTGCCTGAGGTTAAGCCTGTGATTGAAGATATTAAACAGGAACCGGTACCGGCTCCTGAAATTCCTGTTAAGGAAGAAATTGTTGAAGAAACAAAGAGCATTGGACAAATAAAAGTTCTTGGCAAGATGGATCTTGATTCATTAAAAAGACCTAAAAAAGCTAAAGAACCCAAGAAAAAAAGCAAACCGGTTGAAACTGCTGAAGTTGCTAAAACACCTGAACCCACAGCTCCGGCACCTGAAGAGGTAAAAACTGTGGAACCTGTTATAGAAGCTCCTGAAACGAAAGAAGCTCCTGCTATCATAGAGAAACAACTAGAGAAACAACCGGAGCCTGAAGTTAAAGAAAAGGCAATAGTTAAAGAGCCTGAAGTAGCTCAGGAAACAACTGAGGTTGTTTTACCAAAAGAACCTGAGCCAAAACCTGAAGAGGTGGTTGAAGAGAAACCGGAACCGGTTGTTGAGAAAGAATCCAACTTCCTGAAAACAGAAGTCAGAAAGCTTGAAGGGGTTACAATTCTTGGTACTATGAAGCTGCCTGAACCCAGAAGGCAGGAACCTAAAAAACCTGTCGCTTCTTCATCAGATGATTCATTGAAATCAAAGAAAAAGAAACGTAAACGTATCAAGAAACAAGTTGAAGGACAACCACAGGCAGGTGCCAAGGAAACGGATCAGCAAGGTAAACTACAACAAGGTGGACAGCCGGGTCAGAAAGGCCATTTTGCTCGTCCGCAAGGTACTGCCGCTACACCTCATAAAGGTGGCGCTGCCCGTAAAGGCCCCGGCCGTCGTGATATACCTAAGGTTGAACTTTCACCTGAAGATATCCAGAAACAGATTAAAGAAACTCTGCAAAGGCTTAGTAGTGGTGGTAAATCAAAAGCTTCAAAACACCGTCGTGAAAAGAGGACTATTGCAAGTCAGCATATGGCTGAAGAAGCACAGAAGCGTGCTGATGAACAGAAAACCATTATGGTTGCTGAGTTTGTTACCGCTAATGAGCTGGCTAACATGATGGATGTGCCTGTAAACCAGATTATATCAACTTGTTTGTCACTTGGACTGTTTGTTTCAATCAACCAAAGGCTGGATGCTGAAACCATTGTAGTAGTGGCTGATGAATTTGGGTTTACTGTTAAATTTGTGGGTGTTGAAGAAACCGAAGGTAAAGAAGAAATAGAAGAACCGGATAAACCGGAAGACCTGATCCCCAGAGCTCCTATTGTTACAGTGATGGGTCATGTTGACCATGGAAAGACTTCATTGCTTGACTATATCCGCCATACCAACGTGATTGGAGGTGAAGCCGGAGGAATTACCCAGCATATTGGAGCCTATGAGGTAAAACTGGAAAGTGGTAAAAGGATTACATTCCTGGATACTCCTGGTCATGAGGCCTTTACAGCTATGCGTGCTCGTGGTGCTGAGGTTACTGATGTTGTAATCATTGTAATTGCTGCTGATGATACGGTGATGCCTCAGACTGTTGAAGCAATTAACCACGCACAGGCAGCCGGCGTTCCCATTGTATTTGCAATCAACAAGATTGATAAACCCAATGCGAACCCTGAAAAAATTAGAGAAGAACTTTCAAAAAGGAATATACTGGTAGAAGACTGGGGAGGTAAATACCAAAGTCAGGAAATATCAGCCAAGAAAGGAATCAATGTTGATTTATTGCTTGAAAAGGTACTGTTAGAAGCTGAAATGCTTGACCTGAAGGCTAATCCTGTTAAGCTTGCCACCGGCACAGTGCTGGAATCATCACTTGATAAAGGACGAGGATACGTAGCCAAAATTCTTGTTCAGACTGGTACTTTAAGGCCGGGTGACTTGGTGATTGCAGGTACTACTTATGGTAAAGTAAAGGCTTTATATAATGAACGTAACATGCCGGTTAAGGAAGCAGGCCCAAGTACCCCTTCATTGTTGCTTGGTTTGAATGGTGCTCCTCAGGCAGGTGATACGTTCAAGGTGATGCATGATGAACGGGAGACTAAGAACATTGCTTCAAAACGTTTGCAACTGCAGCGTGAGCAGGGAATCAGGACTCAAAAACATATCACCCTGGATGAAATTGGGCGCCGTATTGCAATTGGCGACTTTAAGGAACTTAACATTATTGTTAAAGGTGATGTGGATGGTTCAGTTGAAGCTCTTGCTGACTCCCTGTTGAAACTATCAAACCAGGAAGTACAGGTTAACATTATTCACAAATCAGTGGGCGCTGTTACGGAAAGCGATGTACTGCTTGCTTCTGCATCAAATGCTGTTATCATCGGCTTCCAGGTACGTCCTTCATTGAGTGCCCGCAAACTTGCTGAACAGGAACAGATAGATATCAGGCTATACTCCATCATCTATACTGCCATTAATGAAATTAAAGCAGCTATTGAAGGAATGCTTGCTCCTGAAATTGAAGAGAAGATTATTTGCAATATTGAAGTGCGTGAAGTGTTCAAGATTACCAAGGTGGGCACTGTGGCTGGATGTATGGTGCTTGACGGTAAAGTACACCGAAACACTAAAATACGCATCATCCGTGATGGTATTGTGGTTTACACCGGTTCTCTCGGATCACTCAAAAGGTTTAAAGATGACGTTAAAGAGGTGTCAGCAGGTTATGAATGCGGCCTGAATATTGATAACTTTAATGACATTCAGGTCAAGGATATCATTGAAGGGTACGAAGAAGTTGAAGTAAAACGCAAGCTTTAATATACTAGAGAACAAGCTGTAAAAAGCTATGGAAGTGGCTTTAATATTCGCTAAAACAGGATTATTATATTATAGAACCGGCTTTACGAAACAGTAGAACAGGTTATATAGTATGCTGAAACAAGCTTTACGAAACTATTGAAAGGGCTATATTATATGATAGAACCGGCTTTAGGATATTAGAGAACAGACTTTAATTAATTATAGGAATAGAAAAAGGTGATTGCTCAGATCACCTTTTTCTATTGTTAGTTATTTGCCTTTATATAAGTACTTAGTACATCATAAACATGGTATTTGGCTTGGACATCAGGCCAGAGCTTTTGAATAATTGTCACTCACTTTTTCCCAATTAACCAAATTCCAGAATGCATTAATATAATCAGGACGACGGTTTTGATATTTCAAATAGTATGCATGTTCCCACACATCCAGTGTCATGACAGGAGTGCCCGGGCAGTCAGCAATATCCATTAATGGATTGTCCTGGTTTGCAGTGGAGCATATACAAAGGCTCTTGTCAGCTTTAACAGATAACCATGCCCAACCGCTTCCAAAACGATTAGCTGCTGCTTCATTAAACTTAGTTTTGAATGCTTCAAATGATCCAAAGTCCTTATTAATAGCATCAGCCAGTTTACCAGTAGGATTTCCTCCACCCTTAGGCGACAGAATCTGCCAGTAAAGGTTGTGATTAAAGTAGCCACCTCCGTTATTACGCAGAGCAGCAGGTGCTTTGCTGATATTTTTAAAAATATCTTCGATTGATTTACCTTCAAACTCGGAACCGGCAAGTGCAGCAGTAAATTTCTCAAAATAAGCTTTATGATGTTTTGAATAGTGGATTTCTACAGTCAGTTTGTCAATGTATGGTTCCAGAGCATCATACGCGTAAGGTAATTCTGCAAATTCGAATTTCATTATTTTTCCTCCTTATGTTAAGATTGGGTTATTAAATTTGTTAGTAGTTCTAATAACCAACAAAAATAGTATTTGTTTAATCATGACTGATTCTTTGTCTGAATAGTGCAGGAAAGTAGTCGTTAAGGTTGATTTAGAGATAAATCAGTTAATTGGCAGCATAATAACAATAAGCATTGACTATAAAAACAAATTAATTAACTTCGCTTCCGTGATTTAAATTACTAATTATAATGTAAATGTTTGGCAATCAATGTTATTTGATTGTAGAGAAGCAAATGATGATCAAATAAACCTCATAAATGGAAAAGTTCAAACGTTTAAACAACATTGGTGGCGTCGTTTCTTTTGTAATTGCTGCTATTGTTTACACCCTGACCCTTGAACCGACAGCAAGCTGGTGGGATTGTGGTGAATATATTTCAACAGCATTTAAATTGCAGGTAGGGCATCCGCCGGGAGCACCATTGTTCCAGTTGTTAGGCCGTTTCTTCTCCCTCTTTGCTTTTGGTAATACACTGAATGTTGCCTTCATGATCAACCTCATGTCGGGAATTGTGAGCGCACTCACCATAATGTTCCTGTTTTGGACCATTACCCACATTGTAAGGAAACTTGTTGCAAGTGATAATGAAATCACCCTAAAAGATACAATTATTGTTCTTGCCAGTGGTTTTATTGGTGCGATTGCATTCGCTTTCAGTGATTCCTTCTGGTTCTCGGCTGTTGAAGGTGAGGTTTACGCAATGTCGTCATTCTTCACAGCAGTTGTATTTTGGGCAATACTGAAATGGGAAGAACAGTATAATCAAAAGCATTCAATCAGATGGATTATATTAATAGCATACCTGGTAGGACTGTCAATCGGGGTGCATTTGCTCAATTTATTGGCTATACCTGCTATTTCCTTTATTTTATACTTTAAGAAGTATCCTAATGTTACGCGTAAAGGAATAATTTCAACTGCTATTATTTCAGTGCTGGTGCTGTCACTGGTTAATTTTGTGATTGTACCCGGAGTAGTTGACCTGGCTGCAAAGTTTGAATTGTTCTTTGTTAATACTATCGGTTTGCCGTTTAATACCGGTACCCTGATTTATTTTGCCGTTATAATTGGTGGGCTTGCTTATGGAATTGTTTGGTCACAGCGTAAGAGAAAGTTTATTTTAAATACTGTTATTTTATCATTGACTTTTATTCTGATTGGCTATTCTTCATTCCTTATGCTGGTAATCAGAGCTAATGCAAACACTCCTATTAACGAAAACGACCCGGATGATGCTATCAGCTTACTGTCGTACCTTAACAGGGAACAATATGGTTCGTGGCCTATTTTAACCGGTCCTTATTACAATGCACCTGTTGACCCGCAGAATCCTGCCGATGATGGTTCACCTATTTATATTCGTGATAACCAAAAGGGAAAATACGTAATAACGGATGAGCGTAAAAATTCTATTACCCGGTATGATAGCAGGTTCACAACTTTTCTTCCACGTATGCACAGTCCACAGGACAGCCATATAAGGGCTTATAAGAGCTGGGGTAAAGTGAAAGGAGTTCCTATCACCGTTACTAATGAACAGGGAGAAACAGAAGTGCTCTATAAACCGACCTTCGGTGAAAATCTGCGGTTCTTGTTCAGTTATCAGATGGGGCACATGTATTTCCGCTACTTTATGTGGAACTTCGCCGGAAGGCAGAATGATACGCAAGGGAATGGCGGAATAAAGAATGGTAACTGGATTAGTGGGATCACTGCTCTTGATGAAATGCGGTTAGGGAAGCAGACTGATTTACCGCAAAGTATGAAGAGCGATGCACGCAATACTTATTTTCTACTGCCATTAATACTTGGCATTATTGGGATGCTGACGCATTTCAACAAGAACTATAAGGATGGCGTGGTGATTGCCTTGTTGTTCTTTATGACGGGTATTGCCATTGTGCTATATCTTAATCAAACACCTTTCCAGCCACGTGAAAGGGATTATGCTTACACAGGATCATTCTATGCATTTGCCATATGGCTGGGAGTGGGAGTATTTGCAATTTATGATAGCTTCAAAAAATGGATGTCTTCTAATATTGCTTTGCCTTTAACGGTATTACTTACCTTATCAGTTCCTGCTATTATGCTCGCTGAGAATTATGATGATCATGACAGGTCAGGTAAGTATGCAGCTCGTGATTTTGCGGCTAATTACCTGAACTCATGTGATAAGAATGCAATCCTGATTACCAATGGTGATAATGACACATTCCCTCTTTGGTATGCACAGGAAGTGGAAGGCGTAAGAACTGATGTCAGGGTTGTTAATTATTTGCTTTCATCAGGTGATTGGTATGTTCATCAACTGGCACGCAAAATCTATAATTCAGAACCCTTAAAGTTTCAGCTTACTCCTGATCAATACAATAAAGGGGTGAATGAGTATTTGCCTATTTATGAACAAACTAAGGAAAGAGTTGAACTAAAGGATGTTATGGATTTCATCGCAAGTGATAATCTCAGGAGTAAGGTTTCGATGAATAGCGGTGAAAAGGTTAATTATGTTCCGACCCGCAAAATCAGGCTGAGTGTCAACAAGGTGAATGCTATTAAAAACGGAATAGTACCATCCTATATGGTTGATAGTATCGTACCATACATTGATTGGGATATAAGGGCAAACTACCTCTTTAAGAATGATTTGATGCTGATGGACTTTTTGGCAAACAACAATTGGGAAAGACCTATTTACTTTGCCAGTCCGTCGAGTGTAAGCAAAGTGTTTGATATAGATAAATATTGTCACCAAACAGGGATAGTATATAAGTTTATACCGGTACTAGCTTATGATTATTACAGGGGCCTTGGTGGAGTTGATGAAATTGCATCTTATAATATACTCGTTAATAAAGCCAAATGGGGTGACCTGAATAATCCAAAGGTAACAGCTGATCCTGAAAGTAAAAGGAATGCATCGATGTTAAAACAGAATTATATAAGGTTGGCAAAGGTATTGGTTCAAAAAGGTAAATATACAAAGGCCATTGCTGTTGTTGATAAATTGATTAGTGAATTCCCTAATGAGAAGTTTACTTTTGACATATATATGCTATCGATTGCTGATATTTATTACAAGTCAGGTGATACTGTTAAAGGTAATGACTTTATCAGGACAGTTGCCCGTGTTTATGGTTCGAATATTGCATTCTACAACCAGGTTAACCCTAAGTTTGCGGAGTATTATAAAGAAGATTCAGAAGAAGCTCTCATGATTATGGCAAAACTGTTTAGTATAGCTAAACAGAATAATCAGGATAAACTTTACAAAGAATTGGACAGAACTTATATACTTCCTAAGGAGTTGAAAACAATGTTCAACTAGTAAGTTGCAACTATTGCAGTGCTTTAATAGTACTTTAATAGTTCCATAATAGTACTAAATCATTACACAACAAAAAGAACGCCGTAAATACTACGGCGTTCTTTTTGTTGTGTACACTGTGGTTAGTAATGATTAAACCGGGGCTTAATTAAAGCAATGCTATGGTCATAATTCAGGTGACATACTTTAGTTTCTTCATCAAAACAGGCTTCATTAAAGTAATGCTATGGTCATAATTCAGATGTATAGGAGTCTGTTTATTAATAGGTACTAAAGTTATTAATAGATTAATCTTTGAAACGTTTAATAGAATACTCCCAATCTTTACTATTACTTACACTATTACTATAGAGTAGTCTACCCTAACCAAAGGACAACCCTTACACAACGCTGTATAGTAGTTGTAAAGCTGCCAGGTTCATGTTCTGTATGCAAGGATAAGCAGTGGTAAAACCCATTTAAAGGTACTGTGCTTCTTTCTTTTAGGCGAGAGTAAGTACGTGGTAAAACCCATATAAAACTGCTGTGTTTCTATATTATTAGCGATAGTAAGCTTATTATAAGCGATAGTAAGCTGTGGTAAAGCCGCTCTTATGCTGTTTTTAAGATAATCCGGCTCATAATAGAAGCTGGTAAAATACTGAAATTACTATATCTCTGTTTTATGGCGACTTGCCAAAATGTAGTTCCTGATTAAAAGGAACACACCAAACAAGATGAAGGGAAGGCTAAGCAATTGTCCCATATTTAAAGCCATAGACTGTTCAAATGCTACCTGAGGCTCTTTGACGAATTCTATTAAGAACCTTACTCCAAAGAGTACAATAAGGAATATACCGAATATATTACCTGGAAGCATGGTCTTGTATTTTTTAATGTAGTATATCAATAAGCCAACAAACAAAGCAAGGTACGACAGCCCTTCATAAATTTGTGTCGGATGCCGTGGTAAACTCTGACCATCTCTGACAAATATGAAACCCCATGGCAGGGAAGTTGCGTGTCCGTATATTTCACTATTCATCAGGTTACCCATTCGAATAAAGAAACCACCTAACGCTACAACAATTACCACCCTGTCAATCACCCACCAATATGATTTGCCTGTTTTTCTGACATAAAAGTATATAGCCAGTAGAATACCTATTGCAGCGCCATGGCTGGCTAATCCCCCTTCCCATATAGCAAGAATCTTTACTGGATTGGCTAGGTAGTAAGCAGGCTCATAAAAGAACACATGACCCAGGCGTGCACCTATAACTGTGCCAATAACAACATAGGTTGCTAATTTATCAAGTAGCTCAACCTTTAGCCCTTCACGTTTAAACACTTGGTATTCAAGTACCAGGTAACCTAAAAGAAATGCAGTTGCGAAAAGCAGCCCATACCATCTGACTTGTACGGAGCCTAATTGGAAGAGGATGGGGCTAACATCCCATGTTATAAAGTTTAACGTCATTTTTACACCTGTTTAGCTTACAAAGGTAAAGAATTACCAACTAACAAAAAGCAATGATAAATTCCAATTTTCAGGATTAGTTTTCTTAATCAGCATTGAGTATTCTTTTAATCAGCAGTCAGTGCTATTTTAATTAACAGCGAGTACTGTTTTTATAAGGAGTTTGTATCGTTATTATCAGAAGTAAGTTTTATTTTATTCAGTATATCAGTGATTACTTGTTTGTAGTCGGGTGTATTACTAGTGTATTCAGGTACATTGGTTTTATTTATCAAGTTTATGCATTGGTTGATTGAGAAATCTTTTTGCTTTGCATAAACCAGCCTGTTCTTTTCAGCACCGCATAGTGCCATATATTCCTGTTCTGTTTGTCCGGGTGTGGGTATGCATATCAACCTGTTACCGGTAAATGCCAGGTCCATTAAGGTTGAGTAACCCGCCCTGCATATAACCACAGGACCAGTCATTAAAACAGCGCTCAGTTCATCAGCAGTTAAGTGGTCAACAATAGTCAGGTATTTGATAGTTCTTTTATTCTGGCCGATACCTGTGATCCCTCTTAATAACAAGCTTTTTACCGGGTATTCCTGAAGCTCATGGATCAACTTATTCTCGAATATGCTGCGGTGTGGTTCAGGCCCTGAAATAATGGCTACTATATCATATCGCTTTGCAGGTACTACTGCTATTGCCGCCTGTGTCCTTTGTGTTTCCTCTGTTTTTGTATCTGATGCCGTTACTGATTCATTGGTTAAAAAAGCTGATTCCTTTGCTCTTTCCTCTTTCATTGAAGCCGATGTCGTTGAGGTCTCTATTATCTTAGTGTCAGATTCCGTTACTGCTTCATCTGATACAAAAGCTGATTCCTTTTCTTTTACCTCTTTTATTGAAGCCGATGTCGTTGAGGTCCCTTTTATCTTAGTGTCAGATTCTGTTACTGCTTCATCTGATAATGGATCAAATGCCTTTCCTGTTCCCTCTTCTTGCAAAGCTGATGTTTTATCTGTTCTATCTTTTTGAGGAGCGGAATCCATTACTGTCCTTTTTAATAAAGCATCAGCTTCCTTATCAAATCGACTGAGCAGCCCTATAAAGCGGACATTGGAGGGTAGGGGATACCCATGCGACAGTTTGCCTGACAGGTTATCTACACTTTCCGAATCCGGTATCCAGCATTCGTTATATTTGCTGATAAAAAACCTTGTAACCTGCCTCAAAAGCGGAGCACTGAACTCTAATAGCGATGGGGGTATGATATTTGGCTGATGGGTAATAAATATACTGTATGCTTTTTTACTCCAAAGTCCATACCTATTGTCGGAAATCACCATGTCAATATCATGATCTTTAATGAGCTGTGCAAGCAGGATATGCTCTTTGATAATTCGTAAAAGAATCCTTGGGACATCAATCGCCAACCTGACCCCAACAGGCAAATACTTTGAGAATTTAATTCTATAGCCATGCAGGCAGAGGTGTCTTAAACCGGGGAATTCCTTTTGCAGCAATTCAGAGGAGCTGCCGTCTGCAGCAATCATAACGTTTGCGTTGTGGTTAATCAGTTCTCTGATTATCGGGATGCAACGGGTAGCGTGACCAAGGCCCCAGTCAAGCGGACAGATCAATACGTTAATTGACGGTTTGTTCATAGATTTTGCTGTTAATGCAAATATATAAAAGCCTAAACAAACATTGATCTGATTATTTTTATAAATAAAAAGTTTATAATTTAGCTTCATGCCAGAAAACCCTTCAAACGAACTGTTATATAAGGTTGCTTTAACGATGTTAACCGGTGTAGGTACCATCAATGCTCGTAAGCTTCTAACTCATGTTGGGGGTGTGGAAGCTTTGTTTAAAGAGAAAAAGTCCAATTTGCTGAAAATTCCCGGCATTGGTGATTATATTGCAGCCTCACTGGCTAAAATCGATACCCACTTTGAAAGGGCAGAGCAGGAGATTGCCTTTATTGAAAAATATAAAGTCAGGACTTATTTCTTTACTGATGATAATTATCCTTTTCGTTTGCAACAATGTACAGATTGCCCTATAATGCTTTATTCATTAGGGAATGCTGATCCAGACACGAAGTATATATTGAGCATTGTTGGTACAAGGAAAGCGACAGACTATGGTAAAGAGATGTGTAGTACCCTGATTAAAGGATTATCAGAGTTGGGAGTATTAATAGTAAGTGGCTTGGCATATGGGATTGACACCGCAGCACACAAGAATGCTTTGGATGTAAATTTGCCGACATTAGGAGTACTGGCACACGGTCTTGACAGGGTTTACCCAACATTGAATACTCAGTTAGCACAAAGAATGCTGGATAACGGTGGCCTGATTACCGAATTTATGAGTGGCACTGATCCTGACCGTGAAAACTTCCCCATGCGTAACCGGATAATAGCAGGGTTGTCAGATGCTACTGTTGTAATAGAGGCAGGTTCAAAAGGTGGAGCACTGATTACGGCTAACATTGCCAATTCATACGACAGGGATGTATTTGCGGTTCCGGGAAGAGTTAGCGACAATTACTCTGAAGGATGTAATAACCTGATAAAAACCAATAGGGCAGCTCTGGTACAAAAGCCTGAAGATATTATGTACATTATGGGCTGGGATGTTGAAAAAGGTGGGAAAGCACCGGTGCAACAGAAGTTGTTCCTTCAACTTGAACCTGACCAGGAAACTATTGTTAATATCCTTCAACAATATGGATCATGCAGTATGGATAAGCTTTGTTTTGAATCAAAGTTCCAGACCAGCAAGGTTGCTGTTGTGCTGCTTAATCTTGAGTTCGAAGGAATGATAAAGAGTTTGCCGGGGAAAATGTATCAACTTAGCTGATGAAAATAGAGAAACCTTTTTGTATAATTGCAACTCGTGACTTTCAGTCCTTAACTTATATATTAAATGATATGGAACAGTGTTTTTATGCAGTTACAGTTCAGAACTTTCAAATTAAAGCCTGTGTTGAGAAAGATTTGGAGCAGTTTTTTTGTTTAGTTTCAACAGGTGAAGATCAAAGAAACAGGTATTTGTTCGTTAGCAATTAACGCTAATAATTGTTTGAAATATTAATTGTTGTTTTCAATTGTTAAAATGGAAATAAAGAAGGGGATTGTTATCAGGTCAACAGGAAGTGCATGCAACATACTTGATTCATCAGGTGATGTATTTGAATGTCGGTTGAAAGGGAATTTCAGAATCAAGGGTATCAGCTCAACAAATCCTGTGGCAGTAGGCGACAGGGTGCAATTTATCCTTCAGCAGGGTGAATCGGTTGGATTGATTAATGCGATTGAACCAAGGGATAATTATATCATCAGGAAGGCAACAAAGCTAAGTAAACAATCACACATTATTGCATCTAACCTCAGCCAGGCAATTATTATGGTTACTTTGGCCAGCCCGCGTACGTCGACTGGTTTCATTGACCGGTTTCTTGTTACTGCTGAAGCTTATCATATACCTGCTATGCTGATATTCAACAAGATTGACCTGATAATGGGAGATGACTTGAGCAGGTTACAGAAGCTTTCCGATTTGTATACAGGTTTAGGGTATGAATGCTATAAGACATCAGCACTTGAAAACAGGGGCATTGAAGAAGTAAAATCGCTGTTAAAGGATAAAATCAGCCTGATAAGCGGGCATTCAGGAGTTGGTAAAACAGCTCTTATTAATTCTATTGAACCAGGCTTGTTGCGAAAAGTAGGCGAGATTTCTGAAGCACATCATAAAGGAAAGCATACGACCACCTTTGCTGAAATGCTTCCTCTGAGTTTTGGCGGATTTATTATTGATACTCCGGGTATAAAAGAGTTTGGATTGGTTAATTTTAATAAACAGGAAATAGCTGAGCGGTTTCCCGAAATGCGCCAGTTGATGCATAAATGCCTTTTTAATAATTGTACCCATGTGCATGAACCCGGATGTGCGGTAAAGGCAGCTTTAGCAAAAGGTGAAATTGACCAACAACGATATGTCAACTACATCAGTATATTAAATGATGAGTACTTTGAAGAAACAGAATGGGATTAATTTTATTAGGTCAAATAATGTATGAGGGTAGTAATTCAACGGGTAAGCAGAGCATCAGTAACCAATGATACATCTGAAAAACGTTCCATTCAATATGGACTACTCATATTTTTGGGTATTGAAACCAATGATGGTCCTGATGATATTGCCTTCCTGACGGGTAAGTTAGCCAGATTACGGATTTTTGATGACCAACAGGGGATAATGAACCTTTCAGTGATTGATGTAAAAGGCGAACTATTAATAATAAGTCAGTTTACACTCCTTGCAGAAACCCGCAAAGGCAATCGGCCATCCTACATAAAAGCCGCAAGGCCTGAAATAGCCATTCCTCTATATGAGAGCTTTATCAGAAGCTTAAAATCAACCACAGGCCTTGAAGTACAGCAGGGGTGGTTTGGTGCACATATGCAGGTAGAGCTTGCCAATGATGGTCCTGTAACCATCATCATTGATTCAAAAAACTGATCATCATGTTCCGGGATAATCGGTAATTGTTAACGTTAGAAGCTCATGGTAAGGCCAAAACTAGGCATTACTGGTAACTGATATATCTTTTCACTGGTTATTCTGTTTACATAGAAGATGTTATCTCTGTCGTAAACATTAGTAACACTCAGGTTGGCTTCAAGTAAACTATGTTCACCAATATGAAACCGTTTCATCATGCTGAGGTCCAAACGATGGTAGGTGGGCAGTCTTGATTCGTTAAGGCCTGCATATTGAATACCCAACTGTCCATTTTCAGTTGTATAGTCAGTATAAACACCATTTTGGAAATAGAGCTTCTCATATAAGCCCTGATTTTGAGTGAATGGGAAGCCTGAACCAAAGTTCCAACGAACATTAAATTCCCATGAAAGCTCACTGCCAAATCTATAGGATGTAACTAAATTAACATTATGGCGCCTGTCGTAATGCGGTGCATAATCAATCATTTCATCTGACCGGTTCACATATGCAAGGGAGTAAACAGCCCAGAAGTAGATCTTGCGCCGGTCATATTTGAATGATACATCCACACCATTTGCATTGCCATTCTCAATAATGAAGTCTTTACGATAATAATCAATCTTATAATCAGGACTTGAAGGATTAGAATATGGAGGAATGTCATTATAGATCTTATTCCTGTTCATATTTGTCAACTGAGAAAAGTTTTTATAATAACCTTCAACATTGATGCTAGAATAAGGGAATGGATCAAACTCAACACCGGCAATAATATGCTGTGATTTCTGGAGTTTGTGCTTTACTTCCTTCTCTTTGTATGTTTGCTGCAGATTGTCCTGACCGGAGAGGAACCCATAGAATAGATTAACAACATCCCTGTCAGAATTGGCGCTGATAAGGTTTTGTGAATAAAGTCCGGCAGCCATCTTTAACCTGATATGATCAGTAACATTGTATTTCATTGCTAAACGGGGCTCAGGAGAGAAGTTAGAGAGTGATGCATAGTATTGAATACGAAACCCTGGTTCAAACAGCAGTTTTCCTCTGGTCATTTTATACTTGACATAGCCGGCTAATTCGGTAGTGTTTTCAGTTTGTTCATACCTCAGACCCACTGAATTTGTATAGTTAAATTCAGTTTTAAAGCCTAGCATTTCTATTCCGTATTTGATTTCGTCCTTACCAAGGAAATACGTGAAGGCAAGTCCCATATTGAAGCCATTGATCAGGCTGGAACGTGAAGGTTGTGATTGTTCCAACATGTCAATTTTATAACCTGAATAAGCGAAATTACCTTCAAGAAGTACTGCGTTGTTACCGGGTATTACCACGAAGTTGGCACCAACACCACTTGATTTCCATTCGTAGGATGCAAGGTTAGTATAATCCACCTGGTCATTGAAATTAAAACCATATAAGTTAACTTTTGAGCCGTTGCTTGAATTGATGGATATTTTGCCGTATAAGTCGGTATAGTTGAATGGTAATCCCGTGGAATCAATGTAGTCATAGAATATCTTGGATGATTCTTTCAGGTATGAATTCTTGGCAGTAAGGATGTATGATATACTTCCTTTACCATCATCTTTTTGTTTAACCAGTGGGCCTTCAAGCATTAGTTTTCCTCCGAATGTGCTTAAGCCTGCTTTCCCTGATGATCTCTTCTTATTTCCATCTCTGGTAGTGAGGTCCATGATAGATGAAATTCGTCCACCGTATTCTGAGTTGAATCCACCGGTAAAGATATCAGCGTTGCGTAAAATATCTGTATCAAATACAGAGAAAAGGCCTATGGAATGGAAGGGATTATAGATTACCATTCCGTCAAGGATTACTTTATTCTGAATAGGTGAACCGCCACGAATATAGAGCTGACCCCCCTGGTCACCGGTAAATACTACGCCGGGCAGCACCTGAAGGTATTGGGCCAGGTCAGGTTGACCACCAATGGTTGGTATTCGGCTGATTTGTTTGGGGGTGATCTTGATTACAGATGTACGGGTGTCATTACGTGCTTCTTGCTGCTCGGCTGTGATTTGAACTTCCTGAAGGTTAAAGGCAGCTTTTCTCAAGAAGAGTTTCTTTGAAAGAACCGTTCCCTTTTTTATGGTTACAGATTCACGAACAGTATCATAACCAAGGTTTGTAACCATAAGGGTATAAGTCCCTTCAGGTATCCGTGAAATAGCAAAGTATCCGTTTACATCTGTTGCCGCTCCATGTGATGTTCTATGCAAATATACATTGGTAAAGATAACAGGTTCTCCTGTTTCCTGTTCGTATACAAAGCCACGAATAATCCCATCCTGTGCTGAGATTGTTGTGATTGTTGCCATCAATATCATAATGGCTAAGGTTACCCGGTTAAAGAAGTGCATAATTAATATGGGGGATAATGATAATGTCTTATAAAATGAAGTTCGTTAATTTGTGTTTTATTTTAGTAAACTAAGTTCACAAAAATATGTATAAAAGGACTAAAGACAAAACAATTGAGGCTAATATTCTTTGCTTTTCTAAAGGAAAGAGTATGCTGAAATTAACCCAGGCTATTTACGTACCACTTGATCGCTTTCTTTAAACCATTGCGCATACTATATTCCGGTTGATAACCCAACAGTGTTTTCGCTTTATCAATCGAAGCCAGTGAATGTAATACATCACCTTTTCGAGGAGGCCCGTAAACAGGTTTAATACCCGAAATGTCAGGTCGGTAATCTGTTAGTAATTCAATAAGATAGGCATATAAATCGTTAAGTGAGGTGTTTTCACCAAAAGCAACATTATAGACAGTATTTAGACTTTCCGGATTGTCAGTAAGCAAGGCCAGTTGGTTTATCTGAACCACATTCTCAATGTAAGTGAAGTCACGTGATTGGGTGCCATCACCATTAATAACCGGAGTTTGTTTCTTCAGGAGGGCTTTAATAAAACGAGGGATTACAGCAGCGTATGCACCATCAGGATCCTGCTGTTTGCCGAACACATTAAAGTACCTTAGCCCTATGGTTTGAATGCCATACAAGTCAGCAAATACTTTAGCATATAGCTCATTCACATACTTAGTAATGGCATACGGTGAGAGGGGATTCCCGATCACATCTTCGTGCTTTGGTAAAGCAGGGTGATCACCGTATGTAGAAGAACTTGCTGCGTATACAAACCTTTTAACTCCTTCATCTCTGGCAGCAACAAGCATTTTCACAAACCCGTCAATGTTAACTTCTGTTGAAGTAACGGGATCGTTTATTGAACGGGGTACTGACCCAAGTGCTGCTTCGTGTAGCACATATTCTACTCCTTTGCAAGCTTTATGGCAGGTTTCCTGATCTCTGATATCTCCTTCAATTAAAGTGAAACAAGAATTACCCTTGAAGGCAGCGATATTTGAATGTTTGCCGGTTGCAAAGTTATCCAGGCACACTACCCGGTTATTCTGAGAGAGTAATGTTTCAATCAGGTTAGAACCAATGAAGCCCGCGCCTCCTGTTACAAGAATGGTTGAGGAATATAGCTTTCTCATTTTATTTATTTAAATCGACTTTTTTGTGAAAGATGATAATGGCAAAAGTATCTTATCAAACACAAAAAATTGTACGATAACAAAGTCTTTGTTATCTACCAGGGCAAACATCCTGTCGCGGTCGTATGTAACCAATGAACCATCAAATGGATCTGTTTCAGGTTCAGGAAGCAGACGTACGAAGGTCCTTATTGATTGTTTAGTTCCATCCTTGCATTCAAGAGTGATTATGTGCTTGGGTGCTGAGTTCATGATGGAATCTTTGCGTTGTGGTTCCATGTCATTCATGAGAGCTTCATACCGTATATTACGGAATGCATTTACGAAATTGACAAGTTTGACGGTATCGTATATCGGGATTTCCATATTGTCAGCCAACCGTATGAGTGATAATCTTTCATTGTTTTGATTAACAACAATATAAGATTCTTGAGGTTGATCAATAAACTCGACTTTAATCTGTTTTATTTCAGGGAGTTTCTTATTAAAAACAGTATGTACTCTCCAGTCTGTTTCTAAGGTTGAAAAACGGGTAGCTACAAAACCTCTAAGACCGGGCATATAAATTACTACGGGAGAATCAGCTCCTTCCATAAGAGCAAAGGTGCCTTCATTATCCATGGTAGCATCACCAATATAGAATGTTTTAGTGCATTTTTCATGAGGGAAAAGCTTTAAATCGCCAAGACTGATGCGATACTTATGTTGATAAATTTCAACTTTGACTGATTTAACAGCCATCACTTTAAGAATGTTGTCGTGTGCTGCTTTTGCAACAGGTTCCCTCACTTCAAGATTAGCCAGAGTTTGAAGAATAGTTTCAATATTTTCCTGCAGCGCACCATACTTTTTATTCAGTGTCCATGATCCGTTTGGCTTCCTTTCTAGAAGCACCGATTGGTCGGACTTATCTGACATGAAGATTTTTGTAATCGAAGCAGTATCCTGAACAGCAAATTCACTCACTTTAGGATTAAGCGTTTTATTTGATTGTGTATACACTAAAAAAATGGCAAGTACAGCCAATATGAGTGTAATTACAAGTATAATTCTGTTTTTATGCATATAGTTATTTGTTACTTGCTGAAACGGTGTTTTCGAACAGCAAATTGAATAATTCCAAACAAGATAATTAAGCCTATAGGTAAAAGAATATTCAATAATTGCCAGGTCAGAAGGCTTTCACGTGCCTTGTTTATATCAAGGGCTCTTAGTTTAAGCTCACGTGAACGGACCGACATGAGCCCGGTATCATCGCACAGGTAGTTGACAGAGTTAAGAATAAGTTCCTTATTACCGAATGTTTGACCGGTATGTCGGTCATAACCAAGTGGAAGAGGTGTATAGGTCCCATTGGCAAATTGTACCTGGTTTCGGATAATATCTCCATCAGCAATAATAATCATGCGGTTTTCAGGGCTTTTCCCGGTAAAGCCTATTTCAGGAGCCTCCGATATTTCCTTAGGAATCCTGTTAATAAATACTGATTCAAATTGGCCTTCTAAAAGTACTGCAACCGGTTGTCCGGCATCAATATAATCATGAGTGTCAGGATCTTTACCGAGTAGTTCAAGACTAATCATCACAGGTGTTTGTGCAATCCGTGTATATTTTGAAGAAGAAAGTAATATAGTTTTCTTAATGGCAGGATTTCCGACAGTGTCAATGCTGCTGATGAATTCTGTGCGGATTGCATTAATATTTCTCACAATTGGGTGCTGTGAAACAGCAGTGAGTACCGGGAAATAGGGCCATTGAAAAAACTCAAACTGTGGCTGATTACCCATATACCCTGTTACCATGGGTATGGGTAATGAATTAAGATCCATCAACAGGTTGCTGTTGAGCCTTACCCCATACTTGAATAACTGGTCGTTAAGGTTGATATCCTGTGTAATCCCAATGGTACGGTTGGTGGTTTGTAGACTATCCATTGTAGCCAATACCGGGTCAATAAGCCATAATACTTTACCACCTTGCATGATATACTGGTCAATGATAAACTTATCTTTTTCACTAAAAACTGAGTCAGGTTTTGCAATAATAATTGCTTTGTACTTATTCACAATATTGTACGATTCATTTTCAGCTTTTTTGCGTTCAGTGAGTGAATTAACCTGTCCGTTTATATCAACATAATCAACAATGTAATAATCAGATAACGCATGAGCTACATCAGCGGTTTCAAGTTCAGTAAGTTCACCATGGCCCTGTGTAAAGGCTATTCTAGGTTTACTGGTAGTGCTGAGTTTTCTGATAGCGCTTGAAATATTGTATTCCAATGACTGAATGGAATTATTGATTATTGTTTCAGGTTCAGCACCCAACTGGTTGGCCAAAAGTGACACAGGAACTGTACGACCTTTATAAGTTACCAGAGCACCAGGGAAAATGCTCTGCTGCTGCTGGCCATCCTTTGTTCTGACGCTGATATCAGTAGGTGCTAATCCTTGTTGAACCAGACGGTCATAAACATCTTTTCTGGTTTTGGCATCTTCTGAAACAGTAGGATTAATAAATTCATACTGAATATTGTCGCTGTATGCTCTGAATTCATCAAGCATTTCCTTGGTTGACTGGCTCAATCTTTTAAAGCCGGCTGGAAAATCGCCTTGCAAGTAAACCTTGAAGTAGACGATGTCGTCCGTTTCTCGAAGTAATTGTTTAGTAGAAGAAGACAGTGAGTATCTTTTTTCAGAAGTTAAGTCAAAACGTGTGAAAATATAGGAGCCAATAACATTGATCAGGACAACAATGAATATTCCGGCAGCAAGCTGGGTAATATTATTTAATTTTAAATCCTTGTTTTTATTTTTCACTTTTTTCATACTAATTATGCTTGGGAAGAATTTATAAGCCGTTGCAGGTATTGATGACTATTTTTCCCATTTCCTGCTTTCGAGAGATATTTTAGTAAGTAAGTAGAATGCTACTATCAGGCTTAAAAAGTAGATTACATCCCGAGTATCAATAACCCCTCTGCTCATGGAGGTATAGTGAGCCTGAATACCTAATGATTGAATAAACAGGTTTGCTTTACCAAGAAGGGCTAAATCGGCAATGAGGTCAAAGCCTATATAGATGAATCCGCAAATAACCATTCCGGAAATAAAAGCTACTATTTGATTATCTGTAAGTGATGAAACAAACAACCCGATGGAAACAAATGCAGAACCAAGGAAAAGCAGACCTATATATGAGCCCCACAATCCCCCAAAATCAAGGTTACCTTTAGGCAATCCCAGTTGATACACTGAAAAAACGTAGATAAGCGTAGGCAGAAGAGCGAAAACTACAAGAGTAAAGCTGGCCAGGTATTTGGTCAAAATGATCTGGAAATCAGTAATCGGTTTAGTAAGCAGGGTTTCAATTGTTCCGGAACGTTTCTCATCAGCAAACGAACGCATAGTGATAGCGGGAATAAGAAACAGAAAAACAAACGGTGCCAACACAAAAAGGTTGTCCAGAGATGCATACCCGAAGTCTATAACGTTGAAGCCTGCTGGAAATACCCATAAGAAAAGTCCATTGATAGCCAAAAAAACAACAATGGCTATATAGCCTATCAGGGAATTAAGAAAACTAAAGATTTCTTTTTTGAAAAGTGTGAACATATTGGTTTTTTCAGATGCTGATTTTGAGCGGCTAAATTACTTAAAAAATAGATAATGAGTACTGATTTCTTTAGCCTTTAACCTTAACCTTTTTACCTTATGCAACCCATCAAGCATTAAACTCTATTACTACCACATCATCAGGCTTTAAGCCCAGTAAACTAGAGGCATTCCCTTTATTGACTGCAATTTCAATAAAACCTGTGGTGCTGAACAGGAACACAATCTCACCTTCAGGGACTTCACCATACGCAGTATTAACTGTACCGATATTTTCAGGCTTACCCTTGATGAATAAAGAGAAGCTCCTCCCTTTTCCCATATCCCGAAACTCTTTTGAGGTAACATTAAGGAACAAATTCTCATAATTGTCAACATATATTACCCGTGCACGTAAAGTATTACCGTTAAACTGGGGCTTCATGTTAATAAATGTATTGAGTTCTGAACGTGGTATACCTAAATCCTCAACGTCATTTCCTAAAGCTAGATGAATAGCTGTTTTAACAAATCTGTCACGACTAGAAAAAGTAAAGAAGCCGGTATCCTGTGGAATCGATAATTCAATTATCTGTTCAGGCAATTCATCAAAAATCATGGTAAATATTCCATTGTCAGCACCAATAAAATACTGTCCATTATATTTAACCACAATATGCGGGACTGATTCTGATTCCTCAGTGTTAATACCTATAATGTGTATAGTTTTTTCAGGAAAGTGGTGATAGGTATTGCGTATAATAAAAGCCGCTTTCTTGAGGTCAAATGGTGGTATCAGATGGGTTATGTCGACAATCCTGGCATCAGGTAAACGCTTGATAATAGTACCTTTTACAGCGCCAACATAGTGATCAAGAAGCCCCCAATCAGAAGTAAGTGTTATAATGGCCGACATAGTATTAGGTGATAATGTTAAACTTAGTGCAAATTTAAGATTAAACTTCTGGAATAAATACAAACTTTGATTTAATTATCAGGTATTGAAGTCGCTTTTTCGCAATGCAGGGGAATAAAGCATACGGGAATGTCTGTTTTAATGTAATTTATTTGCTAATTTAGCTTTTCTGAAAAAAATGTACTTATCAGGAAAGAATAAAGTCATACATTTACTTCCTAAATATTGAGACTTTATGAAAAAAATAGCCTTATTTCTCTTTTTACTCTTGCTGCTGAATTCATGCCTTGACACAGGAGGCAACTATATGAAGTATGACGGTTGGATCTATACTGATCAGATAAGCATTCCTGATACTGCCATAGTGGGTGATAGTATATCATTATATGTTAAAGGGGGTGCACCAAACAGTTGCTGGTATAACCTGGTACTCAATCTGACCAAGCAATCTGATACACTTTATTACATTGCAGGTACCGGTACATATGAATCAACAGACGGGTTATGTGCTGAAATCTACCAGGTTGTGGATACTAACTTTATCTTTAAGCCCCTGAATGCCGGTAAATATATGTTTATTGCTAAGTCACCCGGCCAACCCGATATTAAAGATTCCCTGATTGCTATTTCAGCAAAAGGAGTTAACGGAAGATAGGATGCTGTATGAATAAAGCTATTGTATGATGAAACAACCATTAGAATGGAATACACAGCTTTTTTCTGTTGCTAATCACTAAGTTCTTAATCTTTAACTACCGTATCTCTATCCCCTGCATCTTTAACCACTATATCTTTAACTGCTGCTATTTTTGATACAGCAACAAAATCTCTTTCAGTCTTCAGCAAATTAATAATGAAGAGCAGAATATTCTTCAGTTCGGCCAGAATATTTAAATATAGAATACTATTCCGGGTTCCGGTTTCATTATTCTTTATTCTTCGTATTTGTTTCTTACGTGAATCTTCTAATAACCTGATTATAATCTGTTGACGGGCAATCACAAGATCAAAATTCTCATAACTATTCTTTTGAATGATGCTGATAATGTCATTAGTAAAGAGAGTTAACTCGCCTTTAATCCTTGAGATTTCTTCTATCTGTGGAGTAATCAGTGATTTGTGATTATTCTCAATATGCTCGAATGCGGGATTTACAATATAAGATATGCAGTGATTAATTTCACGCATATAATCGACTGATTGTACATAAAACTGACCAGTATCTGTAGTTTCATCCTTCAAATTAAACAGGATACTACTCATGTGTGTTTTCAACCTTTTAGTTGAAATATTAAGATGGCCGGCATTGCACTTCGCGTTCTTTAATAATTTACGATCTTCGTTAATTAATCCGACAATAGTATCATCCAAGATCGACAAACTTTCACTTAATACATTCTGGATATTGACAGAGCTTTTTGAAATCACATGAGCATCATCCATTTCTTCCATGACCATATCTTGTTCCATATCTGCTTTACGATCTTCAGAACGGCGTTCATGTATAATATTGGTTTTGAAAGCAATATAAACAGCAAGCCCTAGCAAAGCAAGAATAGCGACGAAACCGCCAAAACAGATAATAACTGCTGCCAACAGGGCAATTGTAAAAGCTGCAAGAGCAGTAAAGAACCAGCCTCCAATCACAGAAAGCACACCGGTAATACGGTAAACTGCACTTTCACGTCCCCAAGCCCTGTCGCTTAGTGAGGTACCCATAGCAACCATGAAAGTAACGTAAGTGGTTGATAATGGAAGTTTCAATGAGGTTCCTAAAGCTATAAGCACACTTGCAATCACCAGGTTAACACTTGCTCTTAGCATGTCGAATGCGGCTCCGTCGGGCATTTGATCTCTGGTTATCTGGTCTGGTTCTTCAAACCTTTTTTCAATCCATTGGTGCATTCCTACTGGAACAAACTTACTAAAAGTGCTTGAAAAATTTATAGCTCCCCTTACCAGGTTCCTTGATAGAATGGAAGAATTAAAACGTTCGTTTCCTTCCTGTTGCCGGCTTAGATCAACAGAAGTTGCAATAACGGTTTTAGCCTTTTTAGATGTCCAGATGGTAAAGACCATTAATATACCGGCAATCAATAAGACCCAGGTTTCAGTAACAGCATCTTTTTCAAGCCCTGTCATCATGAAAGTATCAGGATCAACACCCGGATTGGCAATAAATAGCTTGAATGCATCTAAACCTGCAAGAGGAACGCCGATAAAGTTGACCATGTCATTACCCGCAAAAGCAAGAGCAAGAGCGAAGGTGCCAAATAACACTATCAGCTTTAAAATATCAAGTTTAAAAAGAAGCATACATAACTGGAATAATACTGTAAGTGAAGCAAACGATAAAAGTATTATACGTAAAGTATGATCTTCAATGTAGGCAACAGATTCCTGAGAAATGAAGGAAGTGCCCTTAGCCCCTTTTATTACAATAAAATACAAGATTCCAGTAATTGCAGCAGCACCCCATATGGCACCAAAGTACTTCAGGTTGTACCGAATATTAAAGGTAAAGATCATTCTTGTAATATATTGAACAACTGTCCCAAAAGCAAACGCGAGGGCAACGGAAATTAATATACCTGAAATAATTGCTAATGCTTTTCCTGAATTAATATATAGACCGATGTCTTGAATCGTTTGGCCAGAACCGGATAATTTAATAAATGCAACCCCTACTCCAGCACCCAAAAGACCAAATACAATGGAAACAGAAGTTGAAGTCGGGAGCCCGAAAGTGTTGAATATGTCAATCAGGACCACATTGGAAATCATCACAGCAATAAAAATGATCATCACCTCATGAAAACTGAACATAGACGGGTGGAAAAGACCTTTTCTGGCAATTTCCATCAGACCGCTTGAGAAGGTAGCACCGACAATTAAGCCAACAGAAACCACAAACATTATTACCTTTAAAGGAGCGACATGTGCACCAATAGCTGAATTCATGAAATTAACAGCATCATTAGCTACTCCTGTAAATATGCCACTAATGGCCAGAATAAAGAGTATAATAATAAAGAAAAGGTATATTGTATTCATTAGTGGTTTAGTTGATTATTTTAAGTTTGACGCAATAGCCTGATTAACATTGATAATGTGATCACCGATTTTTTCACATTGATTAGCTATATCATTAAAGAATGTAGCGTGCAGAAATGAATATTGCCCTGCTTCAACGTTTTTCTTGTTGATAGTTATCAGATTATCCCTGGCATCATTTATCATCAGTTCCAACTCTGTTGCCTTTACCAAGATGCCGGGCTTATAATCTCTTGCAAGGTTAAAATTCATATTGTCAATAGTCTCCTTAACTAAATCAAAGAACTTTAAGATCTCATCACGCATTTCAGGGGTAAGCCAAGCGTTAGCTTCATTCTTCATGCGAATAGTTTTTTCAAGTTGCATGCACTGGTCCCCAATACTTTCCATATCGTCTACCATTTTTAGCATGGAACTGACTTTACGTGATCCAGACTCGGTAAGATCATTCACAGCCATTTTAGTGAGATAATTGGTAAGAACTATTTCCTGTTGGTCAGTAGTTTCTTCATATTTGAAGAGTTTCTTCTGAATTTTTAGAAACTTTTCATCACGTTTCTCTAGTAAATAGGCGGGGATAAGTGAAAACATATTGGCTATATGCTGCCCGTAGTGAAGAATCTCATCCTGTACTTGTAAAAAGTCCATTTCACTCATTGACAGATAACCGGTATCAATGTACCTTAAACCTGTTTTCTTTCCTTCGTTAGCTCTGATAGGAATAACAATAACAAGAAGTTTATTGAACCATTTATAAATTAGGAAAACCAAACCTGCATTCAGCAGATTGAAACCTGAGTGAAATAGTGTCAGACCAAATGGAGCGGCAAACCTGTTTGATAAAGGTGAACTGCCTGATAATTGAAAAGTAAAATCAGCAGTAACCTGAATAAAGAAATTAAAGAATATAAAACACCAAATAGCCCCAATGACATTAAATAGGGTATGAGCCAGTGCAAGCCGCCTGGCAGGGTTAGTAGCAATTTTTGCCGCAAAGTTAGCAGTAAATGTAGTACCTATATTTTCACCTACTATCATTGCAGCAGCATTCTCAAACCCCATCCAACCATTAAAGCACATTACCATGGTAAGGGCAGTGGTTGCACTTGAGGAGCGTAGTAAGATGGTCAGTAAAATGCCGGCACCGGCAAATAGCAGGTCTGTTGCCATGCTGTCATCGCTTAGTCCTGCTATGCTTGATAGAAATCTTGATTGTTCACTTATTGTAGGTAAGGATTCTTTTAAGAAATAGAATCCGGTAAAGATCAGTACAAACCCTGTGATCAGCCCTGCAAAATAACGGTACTTCCTATTCTTACGAAAGAGTAAGGGAAGCGTGCAGGCCATAATAGGAAGCAATATAACTGAAAATCCTGTTTGGAAACCAATAAAAGTAATTAACCATGCAGTTATAGTTGTACCAACATTTGCACCAATCATGAGTGATAATGTCTGATCCAGTGTAAATAGTCCGGCATTGACAAAACTAACCAGCATTACGGTTACAGCCGTAGAGGACTGAATGGTGCCGGTAACCAGAAAACCTGATAAGAAACCTTTAGTACGGTTTGATGCTATTTTTGAGAAAGTTCTTCGTAAGTACTCACCTCCCAGCTTTTGCAAGGCCTCACTCATAGTCTTCATTCCATATAAGAACAAGGCAAGTGAGCCTAAAACAGACAGAATGTTCACAATAATTTCCAGAGTATCAACCGGGTAACTCATAAACTATTTCCTTGGGTTATATGGTACAAAAATATTAATGAATTTGCCAACTTGACAATAAATCTTAGCCAGATTTACTTAATAATCTGATAAATCCGTTAATTATTTGCAATAAGCTATAAATCAAATTACTAAAGTAAGCTGTTTAATAATAAATTAACAAAAACTTAACATTGGCATAATTTTAAGAGGTAGTGATAAACTAAATTTGCAAAATATTTCACAGGACTAATTTAGACAAAACCAAACAAAGATAAATTATGAAATTGGACAAAGTATTTCAGATACTAGTACCTAAAGACAAAAAATTTTATCCATTATTCTGTCACGCATCTTCCAATTTGGTTGAATGTACAGAGGTGTTTAAAGAGTTATTGAATGCCAAAGATGAGGAAAAGCGTAATGAACTTGTCAAGGAAGTTAAGAAGCTTGAAAAGGTTGGTGATCAAATAACCAGCTCAATTTTTGATCAACTTAACTCAACTTTCATTACTCCATTTGATCGTGATGATATCCACAAACTTACTAACAGGATTGACACAGTAGTTGATTTAATCAACACCTGTGCTAAACGCATTCAACTTTATAAATTATATGAAATACCACCGGTATTTCACAAGATGGCTGATTTGATTGAACAAGCAGCACACTTGATAAATGAAGTGACCCTTGGTCTGAATGACATTCATACAATATCACATTTTAAAAATCACTGTATTCACATACAGGAATTGGAAAATGAATCTGACGTCCTTAACTATTCTTTCCTCTCTGAAATATTTGATTCTGAAACCAACGCCATCAGTCTTATAAAGAAAAGGGATATATTAAATTCACTAGAGAAAGCAATGGACCGTTGTGAGGATGTTTCCGACGTATTTGTAACCATCATAGTAAAGAACGCCTGATTACTTCACAAGCTGATCAAATGGATATAATAGTTATTATTTGTATAGCAATTGCTCTTGGATTTGACTTCCTGAACGGGATGAACGATTCAGCCAACTCAATTGCTACCATTGTTACCACCAAAGTTCTGTCTCCCAAAATTGCCGTGTTATGGGCGGCGTTCTGGAACTTCGCAGCAGCGGCTATACTGGGTTTAAGTGTAGCCACTACTATAGGAAAAGGAATCATTAATCCTGTTATTGTCAACGAATATTTTATTCTTGCATCGCTGATAGGAGGGATTAGCTGGGTTTATTTCTGTACTCATTTCGGATTTCCAATCAGTGTTTCTCACGCACTTATAGGAGGTTTGATAGGCCCGGCAATGGTTATTGGAGGTACTAAATATATTGTAGGCTCGGGTATTCTTAAAGTAGGCATTTTTATATTTTTATCACCGCTTATAGGTTTTATTCTGGGCTTTTTAATGATGTCTCTTACGATGTTAATTTTTAAAAACAAATCACCCTATAAAGTCGATACATTTTTTAGAGGAATGCAGTTAGTTTCATCAGCCATATTCAGCTTAGGACATGGCGGAAATGATGCTCAAAAGACTATGGGGATTATTGCAGTACTGTTATTCAGTACCGGACATCTCGGAGCTGAATTTTATGTACCGGGTTGGGTAGTAATAGCTGCGTATTCCTCTATTGCCTTAGGTACATACTTTGGTGGATGGAAAGTAATAAAAACGCTGGGAACAGGATTAACAGATCTTCGTCCGGTGCATGGTTTTAATGCCGAAACAGCAGGCGCTTTAACGGTTATTGCCAGTACTGTAGCCGGTATTCCGGTAAGTACTACACACACTATTACCGGTTCTATCATGGGTGTCGGGGCTACAAGGCGTTTATCGGCAGTCAGATGGAATGTAGCTGCAAATATAGTAACAGCCTGGTTCCTTACCATTCCGGCAGCCATGGTTATTTCAGGTTTGATTTATTGGTTGATGACTTTGTTTGTCCACGGATTGTAAAATAGTCTAACTTTGTGAAGTATATGGTTCTAGAGTTTGATGTTTATTCATAACCTCAAGCTCTATTTTTGTTAATCAGAATTGGACTTAAAAAATTTAGCAGTGATAACTTCCCTATTGCAAAGGTTAAATATAAAGGAGTTAAAGCCCATGCAGGAAGCAGCTATCAAAGCTATTCGCAAGGGCAAACAGGTAATATTACTATCGCCGACAGGCTCAGGTAAAACGCTTGCATTCTTATTGCCTCTGGTTAAGATGTTGAACCATGATGACCTTGGGGTGCAGGCTTTAGTACTTACTCCTTCGCGTGAGCTAGCCTTGCAGATAGAGCAGGTGTTCAAAGCAATGCAAACAGGTTTTAAGGTAAATACCTGTTATGGCGGACATCCTATGGCTACAGAATTACGCAATCTTTCAGCCCCTCCCGCATTGCTGATTGGTACTCCTGGCCGGATCGCTGATCATCTTCACAGGCAAAGCATTCAAACTGATTCTATACAGACCCTCATTCTTGATGAATTTGATAAGTCTCTTGAACTGGGTTTCAAGGATGAAATGGAATATATCATTAACTCTATCAACTCTATCAATACTCGTATTTTAACTTCAGCTACCACCCTGAATGAGATACCTGCTTTTGTTGGCATGAACGACCCCGTAAAGGTTGACTTCACTACTACTGAAAACAATACTCATCTAGCTGTCAGGTCAGTGAGAGCTGAAGGGAGCGATAAACTTGAATTGCTATTTAAGTTGATATGCCAGTTAGGTGATACTTCCAGCCTGATTTTTTGTAATCATCGTGAGGCTGTAAACAGAATAAGTGAGTTGTTGTCAGGTAAAGGGATTTCACATGGTATCTTTCACGGTGGAATGGAACAGGAACAGCGTGAAGTGTCACTTATTAAATTCCGTAATGGTACTCATCATGTATTATTAACTACCGATCTCGCATCACGAGGATTGGATATTCCTGAGATCAGAAACGTTATCCATTACCAGTTACCAACTACTTTAACTGCATGGACTCACCGCAATGGGCGTACTGCCCGTATGGATGAACAGGGTACAGCCTGGTTGCTACTTGCTGAAACTGATTATGTGCCTGAATTTGTTATTGATACAGTAGAGGAGGTCACAGTTGCTGAAGAGGCCGTGCTTCCTGATCCTACGCCGTATGAAACGATCTATATCAGTGCCGGTCGAAAGGATAAAATCAGCAAAGGTGATGTCGCAGGATTCCTCATGCAAAAAGGACAGCTTGTAAAGGATGATATCGGTAAGATTGAAATATTAGATTATGCTTCTTTTGCAGCAGTTAACCGATCAAAGGTCGATCGGCTAATACTCCAGATAAAAGGAGAACAGATTAAGAAGAAAACAGTAAAGATTGAAATTGCTTATTAAGACTGCAACAATGCTGCCATCAGGGCATTCTGTACACCAAAGCGTTTACATTCATCCCTGCACCAACTGAAGCGAATACAAAATAATTACCTGACTTGAGCAGATGGTTATCAACGTGGTTGTTTATAATCTCATCATAAAGGATAGGTAAGGTAGCCACTGAATTATTTCCCAAACGTGCAATAGTCATAGGCATTGAGAACTCAGGTCTTTGCTTAATACCATACAACTCATATAGACGGTTTACAATAGCATCATCCATTTTCTCATTTGCCTGGTGAATCAGTATTCGTTCTATTTGTTTAATATCAAGACCGGCTTTATCAATACATACTTTTATAGACTGAGGGACTGTTTTTAAAGCGTATTCATAAAGCTTACGCCCGTTCATTTTGAGGTAGATATTATCCTTTAACTCAGGATTGTAGGACTTATCCATTGTTAGAAGATAAGCATGATTCAGGGTGTCAGAACGAGTGATGTGAGAGAGAACGCCAACAGGTTCATCACTATCAACAGCGCTTAAGACTACAGCTCCGGCACCGTCAGAATAAATCATACTATCACGGTCGTGAGGATCAGATATTCGTGAAAGAGATTCACTACCAATAACCAAGATGTTTTTTGCATCACCTGATTTGATGTAATAGTTAGCCTGTATGACTGCCTGTAACCAACCGGGACATCCAAACGGCACGTCATAAGCAATAGAATAAGGATTCTCGATTCCTAATTTGTACTTAACCCTTGCAGCAAGAGTAGGTACTATATCAACATAAGTGCCCCCTGCTTTAACGTCACCAAAGTTATGAGCAACAATAACATAATCCAGGGTTTCCTTATCAATGCCAGCATTGGCAATTGCTTTCTCAGCAGCCATGAAAGCCATATCAGATGAAACCAAATGAGATTCAAGATAACGGCGTTCATCTATTCCGGTTATTTGCTGAAACTTGGAAATTATCTCTTCAATTGGTTTGTCTATCTTAGTACCGTTCGATTCATAGAACACGCTGTTTTTAAAGTCCGAATTCTGTACTTTGATATTTGGGAGATAGCTCCCTGACCCTTTAATAACTGAATATATCATATCTTACTATAAAATTCTTTATTAATAAAAACAGTTAATTTTCCATGATTCCTATTAAAGAACCAGTAAAAGTATTAAATATACTGATACAAAATAACGGATAATGAATACTGCTATTTCAAATCCGTAATACAATCAGTAAATTTGCTTTCAATATCGTTTGCAATCTCAATAACCTCGTAAAAGGAAGCTATTGATTTGTTATAGGTATTGTAAAATAATTTCTCGCCAAAAGTAATGCAATTATTGGTTGCTTCGTATCTTAAAAATTCAGGGTTTAAATCATGAGTCCCCAAACGTATCCTGTCAAGTGCATCTGCATCTTTCAGGATAGCAAGTGTTTCCCAAACAGGGTGGTTTATGGGCTCATCACAGGATAAAGAATGACAGGTAACAATTTGCCTAATGGTGTCAATATCGTCATTAGTAGCGCCTTGTAATTTGAACTTGTCTTCGTACAAAGGTAATTTCATACGTGAGGCATCGGCTCCATGTTTAGTGCAATAACCATCATTGGTTCGTGCCATATCATGAATATAAGCGCCTAAAAAGGCAATTTTTGCTTTTCCTGTCTTTCCGGTGAGAACTCCTAACTTCAAACAATGTAACATTACACGATAAGTATGCATAACCCCGTGCAGGAAACTTTGGTGATCAAATTGCTCTTTTGAAAGGTTGAATTTGTTGAAGTCTATGTTATAAATTTTGTAATCAGTCATGAATCCCCTTGTTATAAACAACCAGATATAATCAGACTGCTCTGAATACATCAATTAAACCGCTCTGAGTATATCAATAAGTATAGGTTTTAATCCTGCAAAGAAGAATTCTACCGCTATAACCATCATAATCAAACCCATAAGTTTCATCATGACTTTGTTACCTGTTGGTCCTAATACCTTAGCCAGTTTGCCTGAGCTTAACATTACCACCCAAGTGATAAAAAGTGTAACACATATAGAAAGCACCAGAACCATTTTTAACTGGAATGTAGTGCTGTCTTCCATTAGTACTATTGCGTTAGTTATTGCCCCTGGTCCTGCAAGTATGGGTATTCCAAGAGGGGTGATGGAAATATCATCAACGTACTTCTTCACCATCTCATCATCCATTTTTATTTTACTAACACGAGCCTGAAGTAAATCATAGCCCATAATAAAAAATATGACACCTCCTACTATCCTGAATCCATTAGCTGAAATACCGAAGAACTTGAACATGAGTTGTCCGGCAAAAGCAAAGAGCATCAAGATAATAAAAGCAGTAGTCACTGCCTTTAGTGCTGTACGTCGACGCTGCTTCTCTGAAATGTCAGCAGTCATAGTCATAAACACAGGTATTACCCCCAAAGGGTTGATAATGGCAAAAAAGGAAGTGAAATAGAGTATTGCAATGGTTAATAGCTCGTGTGATGCAAACATAGATAGATCTTTTTTATGACTGAATTTTACTGAAAATAATAGCCATTATCTCATTTTCCGCTTGTTTCGCATTCTGCTCAATTATGGCTCCTTCAGTAATAATTTTCTCAACAAAGGCCTTGTCTTTGAGCCCCGCAGCGTTGATCCTGACATTTAAGAAAGCGCCCATTACAGATGAGCGTACTGCTAATGCACCCACTCCGGCATCTGTAACTGAATTAGGATTGCCCGTTTCGGCCATTGCCCTGATGATTTCGAAAGCTTCAAATGATTTCTTCATCACCCTGAATGGGATCTCAATAGCATATTTGGTGGCCTGTTGAATAGCAATGGTGCGATCTGCCTTCTCCTGGTCAGTACTCTTGGGCAGTCCGAATGCGTCCATGATCTTATTAAAAGCATTGGTATCTTCATCAACCAGGTGGATCAGTTCATCTTTTATGGCTTGTCCTTTTTCAGCCCATACTGAAAACTCTTCCCAGCGTTCATCCCAACCGGGTTTATGTGATGACAGATTGGCAACCATGGTGGCAAGTGAAACACCCAATGCGCCCATGTAAGCTGATATGGAACCTCCTCCAGGTGCAGGTGACTCAGATGCTGTTTCATTAGCAAATGTAGTGCAGGTCATTTGCATAAGTTTTGGTGAAGAGCTGTCGTTGCGAAGCACATATTCAATAATCTTTTCTGACGGGTTAAAAGGTTTAAGATCATCAAGTCCGAGTGATTTAACAGCAATCTTAATGAGTTCGTTTTCAGATACCCCTGCTGAGCGTTGTTGTTTGCGAAGGAAATACTTCCCTGCATCCGTGAATACCTTAAGCGGTGCCAAACCTATCAGTTCTGACCCGGTGACACGCATCCCTCTTTCCTGTGCCTTTTTACAGGCTTCTTCAAAAGC
>Ga0172378_10000476_pt1 | contig 35186 bp, 32 predicted proteins | sample GrowelOW332metaG_FD_119755 | JGI IMG/M metagenome (GOLD analysis project Ga0172378, IMG submission 119755) | Groundwater microbial communities from an aquifer near a municipal landfill in Southern Ontario, Canada - Pumphouse #3_1 metaG | ecosystem: Environmental > Aquatic > Deep subsurface >...
AGAAAAAGCATTTAAGCAGAGTGAAGCGCATCGTATTCACAATAAAGCAATAAAATCAAAATGCAGAACTTATGCTAAACAGTTCGTTCAGGCTGTTCAGGGCAAGGATCAAAAGGCTGCTGAGGAAAAATATGTTCTTCTTCAGAAAGAGCTTGATTCGGCACGCAGCAAGGGTGTTTTAAAACGGAATGCAGTTTCCCGCAAAAAGTCGCGTATGATGAAACTTTATAACGTGACATTTGCCGCAGCTGCAGCGAAATAACTTTTAAAGTTACTTTTTGCTTAAAAAATCCAGTTGATGTGAGCGTCACTTCGGCTGGATTTTGTTTCATTGTTGTTGAGTAGGAATTTTATGTCTTTAAAGAAAATTACGAAATATGACCTTGTCGAATCTATCTATCAAAACACAAAATGTGAAAAACGTGTTGTTCAGCAGGTTATTGAGGGTTTCCTTGAAGAAGTAAAGAAATCGCTTGAAAGCGGTTCAACAATTGAACTTCGCGGATTCGGCACTTTTGAGCCTCGTCTGCGGAAAGGGCGTATTTCTGCACGCAATCCTAAAACAGGGGAAAAGCTCTCTGTTGATCCTCATTATGTTGCAGCTTTTCGATCCGGACAGGAATTAAAAAAAGCTTTATGGGATTTACAAAATCAATCTGTTGAAAAATAATGCCGGTAAACGAAAAATGGTATCCTGCAGTTAATAAGATTCTGGTACAAATACTGCTTGTTATAAGTGGGGCAGTGTTTTTTGCGTTTGCTATTCCCGGTTTTGTTTTTTCAGAAGGCATTCCATTATTTGCATGGTTTATGTATGTGCCTGTTTTTATGATTGTATATAGAGCACAATTTAAAACTGTATGGATATGGGGTGGCTTATACGGGATCGTTTCTTACGGTTTATACACTTCGTGGCTTGCAACATTCAGTACGGCCGGAATGATTGCCGTAGGTTTTGAGTATTTTGTATTCTGTGCAGTTCTTTTTCTTGTTTTAAAATCAGCGGAAATTTTTTGCGGTAAATATGCATGGATAGTGCAGTGGCTTATTTTTTGTGCGTATGAATACATAAAGACGCTCGGTTTTACCGGGTTCAGCTACGGTGTATCTGCATACACTCAGTGGAGAAATATTCCGCTCATTCAGTTTTCTGCTGTTACCGGTGTCTGGGGAATCACCGCCCTTATCGATTTTTCTTCTGCACTGTTGTACCGTGTAATACTTGATTTTTATGACAGTTTTTCATTTACAAATTTATTAAAGAGTTTCAAAAGACATGGTAAGGCACTATGCATATGGGCTGTATGTCTGTGCACTGTGCTGATTTATGGTATTGTAGTTATTGGCAATACTTCAGGACAAACAGGAAAATATGTTAAAGTATGCGCTGTGCAGAACAATACTGATCCGTGGAAAGGCGGGGTCGATGCATATGAACGGGATTCTAAGACTCTTATAAATCTTACGAAGAAAGCGCTTGAGGAAGATAAAGATATTCAGATTGTCGTATGGCCGGAAACTGCCGTTGTACCTTCTATAATTATGCAGTATAACCGGCGGAAAGACAGAAAACGGTTTGAAATTGTTAATTCAATACTTGAGTATATTAATAAACAGAATGCTGTTTTTGTAATTGGTAATTTTCATTCAGTCGATACGGGAAAGGAATATTACGACGATTATAACAGTGCTTTTGTTTTTAAGCCGGGAGTAAATGTTATTCCTCCTGATCCGGAAATATATGCAAAGGTGCATCTTGTGCCTTTTACGGAAACATTTCCGTATGCTGCACTGTTTCCGCACATTTACAAATTACTGCTGCATGGAGATACGCATATGTGGACTGCCGGCACAAAAAGAACTGTGTTTACACATGCAGGAATTTCGTTTTCGGTGCCTATTTGTTTTGAGGATACATTCGGGAATGACTGCAGAAAATTTGTCCGTAACGGAGCACGTGCGTTTATAAATATGTCGAATGATGCATGGTCAAAGAGTCTTGCATGCCAGAATCAGCATTTGTCGATGGCTGTTTTCCGTTCGGCGGAAAGCCGTATTCCGACCGTCAGAAGTACTGCATCGGGGCAGACCTGCATCATAGATATTCATGGTAAAATTTCAGCAGAGGCGGAACCTTTTTCACGGACATATATAACAGGATATATACCGGTAATTGATCAGTCCTCACCTTTGACTTTATATGACAGAACAGGAGATGTACTTGGACTTTTTTTTATAGTAGCGTCGTTCATAAGCCTTGCGGCTGGTATCATCTGGAACAAAAAAAAGAAATAAGGTAGGATAGAAACATGTCAGAAGATAAAGAGATTGATAAGGTAAATGTGACGGTTTTCGGAACAGAGACTGAATTTGACGGGGAAATTGAATTTACAGATAAACTTATTATTACCGGCAAATTCACCGGGAAAATACAGGCTACGGGCGATCTTGAAATTGCAAAAAATGCAGTCTGTAAGGTTGATACTATAGCTGCCCGTTCTGTAGTTATTTCCGGATCAGTAGAAGGAAATATTGAAGCGTCTGAACGTGTTGAAATATGCAGCGGAAGCACCGTAATAGGTGATATAACAACGGCCCGGATACGTATTGCAAATAATGTAAATTTCGAAGGACAGGTGACTATGATAGACAAAGAGCCTGATATCGATTTATTTTCTGCAGCATCTTCCGAATATAAAAAAGCGATGACGCTTCATTCGGATACTATTCAGTAAAGTAAACCATATTTATTTTCTAGTTGACATACAGCAGTAAAAGCGGTAATACTTATACTAAGTAAAGGTTAATAGCCCGGCTTGTTTATCCTATTTCAGGATGTGTAAAATCTTTGCAATATAATACATCAGTTTTTATAAATCAATAACATGGAGAATTTTTAATGGCACCATTACGCAGGCATCGTACAAACGATGTATCGGGTGATCGTGAAAGAAATGGTGAAGAGGTGCAGTCCGGACTCGATTTTGAAGTTCAACCGGAATCATATGAAGCCTCATCATCAATTTCCGAGGACAATTTGGAAAATAGTCCCGGCGGGGATCCGCCGGAAACGGTACAACAGCAGGAAAATGTGGAAAATGCAGAAACGAACACTGTTGAACAGACAGATGAAGTTCCTGTAAAAAAGACAGGACGGCCAAAACGCCGGGCTGTTATTAAGGTGGACAGGACGGCATCTCCATCATCTGCTGATGGGGGAGCCGCAGAGGCGAATACAGAACAATCCTCTGATACAACGGAAAATAAACAGCAGTCAGAACCCGAACATCACGAATCTAATAGCGAATACCGCCCGCAGCAGCGGACAAGATGGAACAACAGCCAGCAGAACTACCGCAGGGGCGGAAAATACAATAATAAAAGTTTTAGCAATAATTATTCAAACGCCGATCGTCCTTCGGGAACGGAAGGCGGTCAAATGAATTCAGCGCAGAATGCTCCTGAAAGCGCGGAAGACTATGAATCTAAACCTCGTCTACTTATTAACGAACTTACAGCAATGGGAATGCCGCAGCTTCGCGAACTTGCCATGAAATACGGCTTTTCGAACGATGAGCTTGCTCCTATGAAGAAGCAGGAACTTATATTTGTTATTCTGAAAGCACATACGGAACACGGCGGGATTATTTTTGCATCCGGAGCGCTGGAAATACTTCCTGACGGTTATGGTTTCCTTCGTTCACCCCAGAACAGTTATTTACCGGGACCTGATGATATTTACATTTCACCGAGTCAGATCCGGTTGTTCAACCTTAAAACCGGCGATACGATTTACGGACAGACTCGTTCTCCTAAGGAAGGTGAGCGTTTTTTTGCTCTGCTTCGTATAGAGTCAGTAAATTTTGATGAACCCCGTGTTGCGCAGACTCGTATTCCTTTTGAAAATCTTACGCCGTTATATCCTAATAATAAACTTCATTTAGAGACAGTTTCGACCGAACTTTCAACACGTATTGTCGATTTATTCTGCCCGATCGGTAAAGGTCAGCGTCTTCTGATTGTCGCGCCGCCGAAAGCCGGTAAGACGATTCTTATGCAGAAAATTGCGAATGCAATTACTCAGAATCATCCGGAAGTATATCTTATTGTTTTACTTATAGATGAACGACCTGAGGAAGTAACCGAGATGGAACGTTCCATCAAGGCTGAAGTTATTTCATCAACTTTCGATGAACAGGCTACACGGCATGTACAGGTTGCAGAAATGGTGCTGGAAAAGGCAAAACGTCTTGTCGAACACAAACGGGACGTCGTTATTTTTCTGGATTCGATTACCCGTCTTGCACGCGCATACAATCAGACTGTCCCGACGTCCGGCAAAGTTCTTTCCGGCGGTGTTGACAGCAATGCGCTTCATAAACCAAAACGCTTTTTCGGTGCTGCCCGCAATGTAGAGGAAGGGGGGAGCCTTACAATTATTTCCACTGCACTTATAGAAACAGGAAGCCGGATGGACGAAGTTATATTTGAAGAATTTAAAGGCACCGGTAACAGTGAAATAGATCTGGATCGTAAACTTGCGGAGCGTCGTTTGTTCCCTGCTATAAACATTAAAAAATCCGGAACACGAAAGGAAGAACTGCTGCTTACGGAAAATGAGCTCCAGAAACTGTGGGTACTCCGGAAAGTTTTAAATCCGATGGAAGACGCAGATATTCTGGAACTGCTTATTGACCGCATGAGAAAAACAAAAACCAACGAAGCCTTCATCGCCTCCATGAATACCGGCTCTGCTGCATTATAAGAGGCAAGTATTGCATAAAAACAGATTAGTCTGTATAGTATAAGAAAATCACGTTTTGTGGCTGCGCTTAGAGCGTAAACCCGTTCCGTACAGCCGGGCAAGACTGATATAAGGAGTTTTAGAATGAAAAAGGGAATCCACCCGGAATACAAGATGACAAAAATTACCTGCGTATGCGGTAATGTTATTGAAACACGTTCAACAGCAGAAAATATTCATGTTGAAATTTGTTCAGCCTGCCATCCTTTCTACACTGGTAAACAGAAGCTTGTAGATACGGCAGGTCGTATCGACCGCTTTAACAGACGGTACGGCATTAAAAGTGAAGAAAAATAACATAGCCTTGTAATGTTGTTTTTTGTACATACGGACGCTTGCCGAAGCGTCCGTTTTTCGTTTATATGTTCTGCACGTTAAAACCTTTCTTTGATTTTTTCTGCTTCTATTTTCCAGCACCGGTGACTTTTAGTCCCTGTATAATCTTCCGGAATTGTTGCGGCAGTGATGTCTTCCGTATGTACTGCACATCCGTCGTCCGTCGTTTTTGCAATAAGTTCTGTATTGAAAGACAATCTGTGGCTGTTTGTAGAAAAATAGAGTATTCCTTTTGGAGCGAGGAGTGCGATACAATTGTTTACAAGATCTGCCCAGTCCCTGTTTATGTCGAGCATGGAATCAGCCATTTTTGAATTACTGAATGTCGGTGGATCAAGAATAATAATGTCATATCTGTCTTTGCTGTCTTTTTTCTGTGTAATAAATTCTTTTACGTCTGCACGTATAAAGTTATATTTTTCTTTATCGGTGAAATCGTTCAGCGACATATTTTCCTGTGCCCAGTTAAGGTATGTGTTTGACAAATCTACCGAATCTATTTTTTTTGCATGTCCTTCGGCTGCATAAACGGAAAAACCTGCTGTGTAACAATACAGATTAAGCACTGCTTTTCCTGAACTCGTTTCTCTGATTTTGCTGCGGAGAATGCGGTGATCAAAAAAAAGGCCTGTGTCAAGATAGTCTGTGAGATTTATCCGGAAAATCTGCCCCTGTTCCTGAATAATCCCTGTAAGTGAAGACGGTACGGATACCTCCATGTTTTTTGCATACTGACTTCCCCCTTTATCGTGTTTTCTTGTTTTTATAAGAACATGATCCCGCGGTATGCGGATAGTAAGTGCAGCTGCGTCTGCCATTTTAGAAAGCCATATGTTTTCTTCTGCATCGGGCTTCTCGTACGGACGTTCATAAAGATACAGTGTCAGATACTGGCGGGATGTCGTCTCTGCGTCAATTTCCGGATTGTTTGAAGCTAGTTCTGCATATTCGCCTGCCATAAACCGTGCCGTTTCGTTTTTACCGGAGATATTTTCGGGTAAGAATTCGTAAAGGTCTGCTGCGAGGGGAACTTCCGGAATATCGCGGTCGTAAAGCCGGTAACAGGTGATGCGTGAACGGCGGGCCCATTTTCGAAGTTTTTTATATTTTTTTGAAAGGCGGTTTGAAAACAGTGACGCCTGGTAGTCGTCTTTATTAATAGAATCGGTCATATCTGTATAATAATGAAATACAATAACTTAGTCGAGTTTTGTCATATTCCGTGGCCTGTACAGGATTTACAAAAAAGTATATATTGTAAAAATATGGATTTTAAAGAATTTAATTTAGATGAAAATCTGCTCAAGGGAATTTCAGCAGCAGGTTATGTAACATGCACACCCGTTCAGGAACAGGTACTCAGGACAGCGCTTGACGGCTCAGATTTATATGTGCAGTCTCAGACAGGAACAGGAAAAACCGCAGCATATCTTGTATCAATACTTCAGGAACTTCTCTGTGAAGAAAAAAATAAAGGAAAAAAAGTACTTATACTGCTTCCTACCCGTGAGCTTGCTGTTCAGGTAGAGGATGAGGCAAAGGTGCTTGTGAGCGGTACGTCTCTTAAAACTTTCAGTTTTTTCGGAGGTGTCGGATACGATAAGCAGATAGACGCTGTAAAAAAGGGTGTTGATATTATCGTTGGAACGCCGGGACGAATGATAGATCTTGAAGAAGGGCATCAAATCGATTTGTCTAACGTCGGTTTCCTTGTTGTGGACGAGGCCGACCGTATGTTCGATATGGGGTTTTATCCTGATCTGCGGACACTGCTCAAAGTGCTTCCGAAAACAGAAGATCGTCAGACTATGCTTTTTTCTGCGACGCTTAATTCGTATGTAAAAAATCTTGCGTGGGAATATACCCGCGATGCAAAAGAAATAACAATTGAAGCGGACAATATTACCGTAGACCAGATTGATCAGGAACTTTTTCACGTTTCAAGTGACGAAAAAATGAAACTGCTTATCGGTATACTGAAAAATGAAAAACCGGAAAGCGTCCTTATTTTCTGTAACACAAAACGTTCGTGTGAAGTGGTTTCGAAACGACTTTCCATGAATGAACTTAAAAGTGAATTTATCATCGGTGATCTGCCCCAGTCAAGACGACAGCAGGTGCTGAATCAGTTTAAGGAAGGAAAGATTTCCATTCTGGTTGCAACGGATGTTGCAGCGCGGGGGATAGATGTTGATTCTCTCTCTATGGTCGTGAACTATGATCTTCCGAATGAAGCGGAAAATTATGTACATAGAATCGGTCGTACCGCGCGTGCCGGTAAAACCGGAAAAGCATATACATTCTGCAGTGAACAGGACGTTTACAACCTTCCTGCAATCGAGCGGTATATTGAAATGCCCATACCTGCAAAAGTTGCGGATGCATCGCAGATGATGGAAGACAAAAGTTCCGGGACATACATCCGTACGGAAAACTGGAACGAGGATTATGACAGTGAACACGGTGGTTCACGGAAATCTTACCACAGTCATAATGATAACCGCAGAGACAGTGTTGACCGCAGAAAGAACAGTCGTCCCCGCAGAGAACACGACGGATACGGAAAAAGAAACGAGAGACACGTTAATAAAGATTATACGGTGTCCGACAGGAGTTCGTCGCGTAGTTCATCAGGCAGGTCCTATGTAAAGGAAGCTGATGCTGAAAAACTCCAGAGCATGTCCTTTGACGACCGGATGAAGTTGTATAAGGAAAAATATGCAAAGTCTGCAGGACAGAACAGCGGAAAGAAGTTCGACAGAAACGGAACGCCTGCTAAAAAGCGTCCCCAGTCCGGTACGCAGCCTGCGAAAAAGGCTGTACAAAAAGAGTATCCGAAGACAAACAGCAGTGTAAAACATTACGATTCCGCCAAAAAAGGTTTGAAGTCTCGTAGTTTATTAAGCAGAATAAAATCTTTGTTCGGCAGTAAAAACAAGTAAGTAAGAGGGAATAAATTGATTACTGTAAGCGATGTAAGCCTGAAGTTCAGCGAAAAACCGCTTTTTAAAGATGTGAATTTAAAGTTTACGCCGGGTAACTGTTACGGTATTATCGGTGCAAACGGAGCCGGAAAATCAACGTTTATAAAAGTTCTTTCCGGCGAGATAGAGCATGACGCAGGCACGATAAGCATAACGCCGGGACAGCGTATGGCGGTACTTAAGCAGGATCACTTTGCTTTTGACAAATATTCTGTAAAAGAAACCGTTATGATGGGATATCCGAAACTCTATGACTGCGGAAGATCCCGTGATGAGATTTACGCAAAAGCTGATTTTTCAGAAGAAGACGGAATAAAGGCGTCGGAACTTGAAGCCGAATTCGGCGAACTCGGCGGATACGAAGCGGAAAATCAGATTGAGCAGATGCTTTCCGGACTTGGACTGGAAGAAGAGTATCACGACCGGATGATGGGAGATCTGGATGAAAGTCAGAAAGTGCGGGTACTCCTTGCACAGGCGATATTCGGAAATCCCGACGTACTGCTTCTTGATGAACCTACGAACGGTCTTGACATTGAATCGATTACCTGGCTTGAAAACTGGCTTCTTGAGTTTCCGAATATTGTTATTGTTGTCAGCCACGACAGACATTTTCTTAATACGGTGTGTACGTATATCTGTGATATTGATTATGGACGTATCACGCAGTTTACCGGTAACTATGATTTCTGGTATCAGATGAGCCAGATTCTGCAGAAACAGGCGAAAGATCAGGCGAAGCGCCGTGAAGATAAAATTACGGATTTAAAAGAATTCATCCAGCGTTTTGCGTCGAATGCGTCGAAGAGCAGACAGGCTACAAGTCGTAAAAAAGTACTGGACAAACTGGAACTTGAAGAACTTCCTGTTACAAGCCGGAAATTTCCGTACGTTCACTTTATTGAGGACCGCGAAATCGGAAATAATACACTTGAGGTGAAGAAACTTACCTATACTCAGGACGGTATAAAACTGCTGAATGATTTTTCACTTATTGTTAATCGTACCGAAAAAATAGCCTTCGTCGGCATAGAACATAATTCCGTTTCAGCATTTTTTGATATTATTGCAGGTGAAAAACAGCCTGATTCGGGTGAGATTTTCTGGGGACAGACAACAAGCCACACGTATCTTCCGCGCGATAATAATAAATATTTTGACTGTGACATGAACATTACCGACTGGCTTAAGCAGTATTCAAAAGAACAGGACGACGCATATGTACGCGGATTTCTGGGACGCATGCTCTTTTCCGGAGATGAGTCGCTTAAACCTGTAAAAGTTCTGTCCGGCGGTGAGAAAGTCCGCTGTATGCTTTCAAAACTCATGCTTCAGAATGCAAACGTACTTATATTGGACGATCCGACAAATCATCTTGATCTTGAAGCTATAGAAAGCCTTAATGATGCACTTGTGGATTTCCCCGGTGTAGTCCTTTTTAACAGTCACGACCATGAGTTTATTTCGTCGATAGCAAACCGCATTATAGAAATTACACCGAACGGCATAATAGACCGCATGATGGGATTTGACGATTATATTCACGATGATTCTGTTGCAGAATTACGGGGAAAATTGTACGAAGGAACCGGAAAAAAGATAAAGTACCGGGTATGATTAGCATATTTGAAACCGGACTGGTTTTACAATGAAATGAGGCTGGTTTCAAGATGAAACCAGCCTCATTTCATTATGAATCTTGTCTTTGTGCATAATTTTTATCGACATATCCGAAGCATAATTATGACTTGCGGAATGATTAACTGTGTACATCCGGAACTATTGTTACAGCTTTCCGCATAAAATAAAGACTTACTGCTGAAATTTTTTAAGCATGTCTGACAATATGTCGTGGGCCTGATCGTCAGTTACGGCGGTCTGGGGCTGGTGGTATTCTACGAGATTAGCCGGTATTTCGTCAAGAAACCGTGATGGTTCGCATTCAACGACTGCCTGCTGTTTCCGCCGTTTCCTGCATGATGTAATAAGCAGTTTGTCGCGGGCACGCGTGATGGCTACATAGAAAAGCCGCCGCTCTTCTTCGACGTCTCCTCCGTTTTCTTCAACGGAGCGTGCATGGGGAATAAGCCCTTCCTCTGCACCTGCAATAAATACAACCGGAAATTCAAGACCTTTCGAGGCGTGGATTGTCATAAGATTTACTTTGCCTTTATCATTGTCATCGTCCATATCGTCGCGGCTTAAAAGCGTAATTCTGTTCAGGTAATTAAAAAGGTTAGGATCGTAGTTATCGGGGTTGTTTTCCCACGTTTCTATTGACATGATGAGTGTTTCTATGTTTTTGAGTTTAAAACGTACCGCCTTTTCGTTTTTCTGGAATTCACCGATGAGATAGTCTTTGTAATTTATGTCATCGACGAACTGCCGCACCTTACCGGACAGTCCCCGTCCACCAAGCAGTTTCGAGCGGTTCCCTTCGATTATATTTGTAAATTCTTCGAGTGCTTCCTTCGACGCAGTACCGATAATTCCGGACGGATCTTTTATAAGGTACTGAACCGCATCCCAGAGCGTGCAGACATTCTGCTTTGCTATTTCGTTCATTACTTCGATCGTGCTGCGGCCGATGCCGCGCCGAGGGGTGTTTATAATCCGCAGCAGATTTACGTCGTCGTCATGATTTGAGATGACGCGCAGATAGCTGATGATGTCTTTTATTTCCATTCGTTCGTAGAAACTTGTACCGCCGCTCATTGTATAGGAAATGTTTGCTTCAAGGAGCGCTTCTTCTATTGCACGGCTCTGTGTATTTGCTCTGATAAGAACACCGAAATCGTCGTATTTGAGTTTTTCTTCCATGGAAATTCCCTGTATGCTTTCGGCAATGAAACTTGCTTCATCGGTTTCGTTCTCCGGCATGAAAATTTCTATAGGTTTCCCGTTTCCGTTTCCGCTCCACAATTTCTTGTCTTTGCGGTTAGTATTGTGCGCTATAACGCCGTTTGCGGCTTCGAGAATGGTTTCTGTTGACCGGTAGTTCTGTTCCAGCCGTATTTCCTGTACTCCGGGAAAATCTTTTTCAAACTGCACGATATTCTGATAATCTGCACCGCGCCAGCTGTAGATTGACTGGTCGTCGTCGCCGACGACAGCAACATTGTCCTGTGCCAGCAGGTGCATCATTTCGTACTGTTGATGACTGGTATCCTGAAATTCGTCAACCATAATGTATTTATACCGGTCTTTATATTTTGCCAGTACGTCCGGATGTTCGTGAAAAAGTTTTATTGGAAGTACAATCAGATCGTCGAAATCGACAGAATTATAGAGTTTAAGTCCTTCCTGGTATGATTCATACAGACTGCGGTACATGTCGTTTGCATTTTCCCAGTTTTTTCGTCCTGTCTTAATATTTGAAAACAGATTTCCGATTTTGTATACATCCAGCGTATCAGCGGTGAATTTAAGTTCACGCCCGCTTTCTTTGATCAGGGCTGTGCGGTCCGTTTCGTCGTATATTGAGAAATTTTCCCGGTATCCGAGTTCATCAATATCTGCGCGCAGAATTCGTACTCCGAACGCATGAAATGTAGAAACGGTGAGATTCTGAAGTTTTTTTCCGGTGAGTTCCTTGACGCGGCTTTCCATTTCTTTTGCAGCTTTGTTTGTAAACGTAAGCGCGAGTATCTGGCTCTGCGGAATGCCCATGTCGAGCATGTGTGCAATGCGGTACGTGATGACGCGCGTTTTTCCGCTGCCGGCTCCTGCAATAATAAGAATAGGTCCGTCTACTGTTGTAACTGCACGAAATTGCTCAGGGTTTAATTCAGTTTTAAGCGTGTTCAAATCTAAAGAAGACATCGGAGTGTAACTGTATCATTCTATTGCAATTTGTACAATATTTGCTAAAATAGTAGCATCCGTTTTCCAGTATTTTATATAAAAGAGGTATTATATGAATCAGTCTGTCAGCGCATTTCTTTCAAAGCATAATTTTGTGAGGCATGTAGACATAGATACTGTGGTCGATTCAATTCTTGACGATATGAACCGCGGTCTGAGAGGTGAAAAAGCCGATGAAGATATGATCAGGACATGGTCTAATCCGCCGGAAACTGCGGCTGCAGGGAAAAGCGTTATTGTAATTGATGCCGGAGGAACGAATTTCCGTTCATGTCTTGTGACGTTCGATGCGCAGGGAAAGGCTGAAATCAGCTTTATGGAAAAAACAAAAATGCCGGGAGTTGATAAAGAGCTTCCCCGCAAGGAATTTTTCGATCAGATTGCAAAAAATCTTGAGCATTTGAAGGATAAAGCTGATTCAATAGGTTTCTGCTTTTCGTATCCTATGGAAATTACCGATGACGGCGACGGTATTCTTATTGGGTTTTCAAAGGAAGTAAAGGCGCCCGAAGTAGTCGGAAGCCGCATAGGCAAATGTCTTAAGGATGCGCTTGTTGAACACGGCTGGAAAAAACCCCGCCGTATTACACTTATGAACGACACGGTTGCGGCACTTCTTGCAGGAGCTGCATGCCCTGATCCCGGAATGAAATATTCATCGTACATTGGTCTTATTCTGGGAACAGGACTTAATGCTGCGTATATTCAGCCGGCCATTGAAAGCCGTAAGGATTTTCCCCGTCAGATTATAGTGTGCGAGTCAGGTAAATTCCGCAGTGTGAATCGTTCTGATTTTGATGTTACGGTAGACAGCAGAACGGTAAAGCCCGGTACGTTCCTGATGGAGAAATTGTGTTCAGGTGCATATCTGGGCCCTCAGTCGCTTGAAGCTCTCAAAACAGCGGCTGCCGACGGACTTTTCAGTGAAAAATGCTGCAGCCGTCTTTCGAAACTTGAATCAATGACACTTATAGAAGCGGATGCATTCCTTCACGGGCCGTACAACACGAATTCAGTTCTTGGAGCTGTTATGGCGGAGACGGGAACAGAGGAAGATTATGACCGCATGTACCAGCTGCTTGATGCTGTAATGGAACGTTCGGCACGGTATGCCGCATCGATCCTCGCTGCTGCGGTCATTCAGTGTGGTGAAGGACATAATGCTTCAAAACCTGTGTGCATACTCTGTAACGGGAGTACGTATTATAAAACGCATGGAATTAATGAACGTGTTCACTGCTATCTGGAAAATGTCCTTACGAGAGAACGCGGTCTGTACTGGGAAATTATCTCGCGTGATAATGATATTACGCTCGGAGCTGCAATCGGCGGACTTATTGAGCGGAAATAGGAAAATGCTTATAAAATTTTACTGCTTTATGAGCATTTCTCTGCAATAATACTGACAGAATTGTAAACACCGGCAGATTTTCTGCCGATGTTGTTAAATGAACGATTCTGTTATTGGTGGGGTAAAGATATGTCCAGGGGAAATAGTGTAGGAAAATCAATCGTCCTCCTGCTTCTGATTATGATTCTTGCGCTGGGCGGATTATTATGGTTTGATTATCTGGGAATTGTACATGTGAAAACTTTTTTTACTCCTCTGTACAGAATTCTGGGCAAACAGCCGCAAACGTCGTCTACTGTGTCATCAGCCGCATTTATTAACAATAATATAGATCAGGACCGTATAGACAAACAGCGTGAAGCTCTTGAACTTTACAAAGAAGAACTTGATAAACGCGATGCAGATCTTTCAACTGCAGAGAAACAGAACGAGCAGATCGCGGGGGAACTGGCCGAACGTGAAAAATCGCAGCAGGAACGCGAAAAAACATTCAACAATGAAGTAAAAAAGTACGATGATAAAGAGGTAAACATCGAACAGATCGCGGCAAATCTGAACGGCATGCAGCCGAAGGCGGCTGTAAATATTCTGCTTGCAATGGATGACCAGATGGTCATAGACGTTCTTCGCAAGGTAGAGGAACTTGCAGCGCAAAACGGTACTTCTTCCATGGGATCGTACTGGCTTTCACTGATGCCCGCAGACAGGGCTGCAGAAATACAGCGTAAGATGGTAAGTAAACCGGAATCGCTTGATTAAATCTGCTGCCTGCCGGTCTTCCTGTTTACACAGAGTGGAGGATTGTTTATGCAGGCAGTAACTGTTTTAGTACAGCAGAAAATCGAACCTGTTGAAAAAATCAACATACATGCATCTCATAATGCTGCCGGTACATCAGCAGAAAAACCGAAAGAAGTTTCATTTTCTGACCGTGTCGATCAGGCAAGAAAAGAGCAGCCTGACACAAAGCAGGAAAAAAAATCCGGCAGAACAAAGACCGACAGAGCTGAAAAAAATCCCGGTGACAGTGGTTCCGGGAAGGTTATTGCAGATAAAAATACAGAGATAAACGGAATATCCGGTACTGTTACAGGTAAAAATGCAGTAGAGTTCAAGACAACTGTTGAGAAAAAGCTATCTGAAGGAAAAACAAAATCAGAAGAAAATATAAAAAACACTGCACAGAAAAAAAACACTGATAAGAAAACAAAGAAGCCGGAAAAAGATTATGTGAAAGAACTTTCATATCTTCAGGGTGCAGAAACGAAAGAAACAGCCCGGACACCGGATGCGATAATCGAACAGGCACAGGAATATGTTGACACTGATGAAGAAAAGGCAAAAATCAGTCTGGAGAAAGCGCAGCGCATGTCAGTTGAGACCCCTCAGCAGTTCCTTTCAGAACAGTCTTCAGTAAAGCAGCTTGCTGCAGGGCAGACAAATGCTTCCGGTACGAAAGAGACCGCTTCATCGCTGAAAGAAAAGAATTTAAAACTTACGAAAAAAGAATTTGCTCTTGATAAAGACGGTAAGATAATTGTAAAAGATTTACGCAGTGATGCGGATAAAGAAAATGTAAAGGGTCTCAAAGATGCGCAGGGAAAACTTGTTACAACGGTCAAAAAGGACAGTAACGGAAACGCGCAGATGACTATGACGCTGCCGGATCAGGTCCAGCAGAATATTCTTTCGACAAGCGATCAGAGTGCGTCCGCATCGGGGTCGAACTTTCAGGCAATGCTGACAAACCAGATTCAGCAGAGCGCGGAAGATTTTGTAAAAGCGGGTTCCATCGTTCTTAAAGACAATAATGTCGGAACTATAAAACTTGTTCTTCATCCGGAATCACTTGGTGATGTTAAGATAAATCTGCAGCTTTCCGATAAAGTTGTAAGCGGGCAGATTACGGTTACATCGCAGGAAGCGTTTAATGCTTTCAGGGAAAGCGCCGACAGCTTAAAACAGGCGTTTATTCAGAATGGTTTTGATACGACTGGTTTTTCAGTTGCATATTCCGGAGCAAATGCTGGGGGAAGCAGCTTTTCCAATAACCGGAATAACGATGACAGCAGATATTCTGTTGCAGCTGTTTCCGGCAGTTACGACAATGCGCAGATGGCAGAGGCTATTCCTGCTATGGGCGCCGGATCGTATGTAACTGCTGCACATTCGCTAAACATCGTAGCATAAAGAGCCGAAAAATATAGAGAGGTAAATGATGGACGGAATTAATACCACCATGAATGCAGCCGATAAGTTCACAGTTGATAATGAAGTTAACGGCTATAATAAAACACTTGCAGTAAACGGACGTAAAGCAAGTCAGGCGCTGGGCAAGGATGACTTTTTAAAACTTTTACTGACGCAGTTGTCGAATCAGGATCCGACAAGTCCGATGGAAAATACAGAGTTTATTGCACAGATGGCGCAGTTTTCCTCTCTTGAGCAGATGACCAATATGAACAGTGAATTCACAAAAATGGCGTCAATGTTCAAAACGTCGGAAGCCTCTTCTGTGATAGGCCGAACCGTCGAACTCAATATCGGTGATACAACAACAAAAGGCGTTGTCGAAGCAGCTACTCGTGAAGATAATCCGCGCGTTATGGTCGGCGGCAGATTCTACACGATGGATCAGATCAGTTCAATTTATGGTAATTAAGAGGGTAACTATATGATGAGATCACTTTATTCCGGTGTTTCGGGACTTCAGAACCACCAGACACGCATGGATGTAATCGGCAATAACATTTCTAATGTCAATACGGTCGGTTTTAAACGCGGACGCGTAAATTTTCAGGATATGATTTCACAGCAGCTTTCAGGAGCTGCGCGTCCGACGGAAGAAGTCGGCGGTGTGAATCCGAAAGAAGTAGGGCTTGGTATGTCAGTAGCATCCATCGATAATATTTTTACCCAGGGTAATCTTCAGACGACCGGTGTTTCTACGGATGTTGCAATAGAAGGTAACGGTTTCTTTATTTTGAAGGACGGAGACCAGACATACTATACACGCAATGGAGATTTCAGTATCGATAAAAACGGAACTTTTGTGAATCCTGCAAACGGTATGCGTGTACAGGGGTGGATGGTTCAGGAGGTGAACGGTGAACAGCTTGTTACGACTGCCGCAACGCCAACAGATATTACCATTCCAGTAGGATCGAAGGATCCTGCAAAAGCTACAACCAATGTAAAATTCCGCTGCAATCTTAATAAAAACACACCTGAAATTACTCAGAATGCAAATGCCGATGATATTGTTAAGGGCACATGGGGTACTGAGCAGGAAATATATGACAGTTTCGGCAACAAACATATGCTTGGTGTTTCTTTCCGGAAAGTTGCGGGAACCCCTAATCAGTGGCAGGCTACTGTTCAGATAGACCCGGATAATGCCGATTATACTCAGACCCGTGTCGGGCTTAACACGACCGACGGTACGCAGAATACGTTCAACGTTACATTTGACAATATGGGACGTCTTCAGTCTGTAACTGATACTTCAGGCGCCGTAAAAAACGACAGAGGGCATATTGTACTTCAAACATCATATACCGTTCCGGAAGCTAATGCAGATGTAAACGGAAATCCTTACCGGCAGGCACTGAGTATTGACCTGGGGGAAATAGGCAGCATGACTGATACAATTACACAGGATGCTTCAAAGAGTACGACAAAAGCCTTTTCGCAGGATGGATATCCGCTTGGATATCTTGATAATTTCAAGATTGATTCCAGTGGAACGATTACCGGTGTATACAGCAACGGTTCCGTCCGTACAATAGGTCAGATTGCGATGGCGTCGTTTACAAACGACCGCGGACTTGAGAAAGCCGGTGACAATACGTATGTTGAATCGAACAACAGCGGTCAGGCAAACATCGGGGAAAGCGGCATTGCAGGAAAAGGCAAAATTCTTGCCGGCGCACTTGAAATGTCGAACGTTGATCTTTCCGAACAGCTTACCGACATGATCGTTACACAGAGAGGTTTTCAGTCAAATGCAAAAACCATCCAGACAGCCGATACACTGCTGGAAACAGTTCTGAGCTTGAAGCGGTAAATCTGAGATCATGATATAAAATAAAAAGAGCTGATCCGTAAAGATCAGCTCTTTTTTATATGACAGTGACTAAGTTACATTCTGAAAACAGAAGACAGAGATGCCGACCAGAGGTTGGTGCGGGGATTCCAGCATGCATTTGCCGTGAACTGTGTAAACAGTGCATTGAATCCGATTCCTGCAAATAGCTGAGTCTGAAGATCTGCAAAGTCAAATCCGTTCGACGAAACATCTCCCGATACACCATAGGAATCAGCAGTTCCGTTTGCATTAACGGTACTCGAATATTCATAACTGTTGTTATTAGAAACAAGAACCTCTCTGACACCGGCGTACGGAACAAAAAACAGCAGTTTCTTTGATATTTGCGCCTGCAGATACAGTATATTCATGTTGAGTGTTAATCCGACTGACGAAGAGCTGTCTATAGAACCGGTATAGCCTTCATATGTACCGCTGTAGCTTTTTGAAACAGAAAAATCGAACGACTGATGCGTATAAATATATCCGAGACCGAGCGAAATTTTCGGGAGAATGATATTTCCCTCAAGTACAGCATACCGGACGTCGGCACCAAAAGTAAATTCATTTACGGATGCTGAATAATCAGTAAAATTCAGGTTCTGAACATTTGCGAATGAACCGAATACTCCGATATCAAACGGAAGAAAAAAACCGCCGATGCGGGCATTCAGCGAATAGGCGGGAAGTACAAGCGTCCCCGGAAGTGAAAAATCAATGGAATTTGTTCCGCCCATTTGACTTATAATGGATTTTACCGCATCGGAAAGATCTCCTGTGTCAATGAATGTACCTGATGCAGAAAGTCCGATCAAAAAATGAGGGGGGACGGAAGGAAAGAAATTACCTATGTATGCGTCGGGGCATACGTTGAGCTGTGTTGTATTCTCAACGGTATCGTTTGATATACTTTTTGTTGTTTCTTCAAGACTTGAAGAAATTGCAGATGTCAGATCGTCACTGAACAGCGGCACACTGCACAAAGAAAAAATAAGAATAAATGTTGAAATAAAGATTATGTTATTTTTTTTCATTAAAGCCTCCATTACTTATTCTACCGATAAAGAATTGAAAAAACAAGAAAAACAGCGAAAAATTATTTTGGTTATTGACATAAAAAGGTGAATAATATATATTGGACATCACACGCCGCTATAGCTCAGATGGTAGAGCAATGGACTGAAAATCCATGTGTCGTTGGTCCGATTCCAACTGGTGGCAGTTCACCGGTCGAAATATTTTCGACCGTTTTTTTATGCCCGTATGTTTTTCCCCTTGTTTGTAATGTCTTTTTATTTTATAATAACTGCAAATGAATTGGCTGGTAATTGCAAATAATGCTGTAAAAGCAGAAGAACTGGAAAAAAAACTTTTATTAAACGATTCCCGGACTGTTATCAATATTATTGATTCAGGAAGTAATGCTGCTGATTCTACGCTGCTGCTTATCAGCAGAGCAGATCATTGTATTATACTTCTGAACAACAAAAATGAATATACATACGACATTTCCACTGTAATCGGGTATTTTCTTGGGAAAAAAGTGCCTGTATATACGACGCTTGAAATTTTTCCGGAAAGCAGCAGAATCAGTGCATTTGTTATGTATTTTCCGACAATAGAACTTCTTTTCAGTCATATCATCAGCAATTACAAAAAAATAGCCGGGGCGCAGTCAAAAAAGGAATCATTTGAATATTTATTTAAAAACGGAATTCCTTTTACTCCGGCATGTTTCGGACTGTTTATTGCAAAAGGAAGACTGGATGTATGCCGGAAATATTTTCAGGCAGGTATGAATGTAAATGTCCGTGACGGAGAAGGCACACCTATGCTTAATGTTGCAACCCGCCATGAACAGAAAGAATGTATTGCATGGCTGCTTGATAACGGAGCTGATATAGACGCAGTTTCGGCAGACCGCGGATATACGGCTCTTATGGACGCGGTATGGCGTGGTAATGAGGAAATTACCGAGCTTCTTATAAAAAGAGGCTCAAAAATGAATACGGTGAACAAAGAAGGCCAGACCATGCTTGTCCTTGCCGTCGGCGCAGGGCATGAAAATATATGCCGTATGCTTGTCGAGCACGGTGAGAATCCCGATGTAAAAGATTCAATGGGAATGTCGGCATATGAGTATGCGAATCTCTTTAAAAAAGGAAATATTGCTGGGCTTCTTAAGAAATATCATAAGCAGCAGGGCTGATATACGTATGAAACATGCGAATAAGACGATTACAGCCGCATTTGCCGGCGGCGGTACCGGCGGTCATATTTATCCCGGACTTGCAGTAGCCGGTGAACTCCGGCAGCTGGCGGAGCAGAATGGAAAGAAAATCCGCATCTGCTGGATAGGCTGTTCATCAGGAATGGACCGGTCGCTTGTTGAGAAAAATATTGACAGCCGCGGGATGAAAAGTGCAGATGAATTTTACGGTATTCCGGCGGGAAAATTACGCCGTTATTTTTCTTTTAGAAATTTTCTTGATCTTTTTAAAATACTTGCAGGTTTTTTTACGTCGCTTGTCGTTCTTATAAAAATAAAACCTGTTGTTCTTTTTTCTAAAGGGGGATTTGTAAGTGTTCCTCCGTGTGCTGCGGCTAAATTGCTTCATATTCCGGTATATACGCATGAATGCGATTTTACTCCCGGGCTTGCAACTCGTATTAACGGTAAAAGTGCAGAACATATTCTTTTGTCGTACAAAGAGACGGAGCTGTATCTGAAAACCGGCTGCCGCAGAAAAGTAATCGTTACGGGGAATCCGGTGAGGTCTGTGTTTTATGAAGCGTCTGCAGACCGCGGAATGAAATTTCTGGGCATTGAACAAAAGGAAAAACCTGTACTGCTTGTACTTGGCGGGAGTTCAGGAGCCCGTCAGATTAATGAGCTTATAGCAGAAAATCTTGACTGGCTCTGTGAACGGTATATTGTTGTTCATCAGACCGGCATGCAGAATGCAGACAGAAGTGATGTTCTGCACGCAGATTACCGGCCTTTTGGTTTTATTTATGCGGAAATGCCTGATGTGATTGCAGCTGCGGACGTCGTACTCTCGCGTGCAGGGGCAAACTCCATATGGGAGTGTGCTGTGCTTGCAAAACCGCTTGTACTTGTTCCTCTGTGCGGTTCTGGTACCAGAGGCGACCAGGAAGACAACGCACGGTATTTCGAAAATCACGGAGCTGCCGTTGTGCTTTCACGCAGTAATGCAACTTCAGAAAAAATGAAGCAGGCGCTTGAAAATCTTTTGTCTGCTGAAATACGGTCGCATCTAAGTGATGCCTGCGGAAAACTTGCCGGAGGGACACGGCCTGCTGAAAAAATTGCCCGATTGTTGTATACTGAGATTAAAGGGTAGAATTATGACATTTGCGGTGATAGATCTGATATTTTCCGGTATTATTCTTATATTTATGATAACAGGTGCAGTGAGGGGACTTATACGTGAGTTTTTCAGTAAGGCATCTTTTATATGCGGAATTATTGGAGCAGTACTGCTTACACCGAAACTTCAGCCGTATGTGAGTGGAATAGTGAAAAATACGCTGGCAGCAAAAGCTGTTTCTTTTATTCTTTTGTTCATTATTTTCTTCCTTGTTGTGAAAATCATACAGGAATTTTTCAGTGCTGTTTTTTCCGGAGAAATTCTCAGAGGACTTGATCATTCTCTCGGCCTGGGATTTGGTATTCTTGAGGGTATTGTGATAGTAATTTTTATTCTGACACTTATTGAAATACAGCCGTGGTTCAATGCTGCGGATATACTGAAAGGCAGCTTTTTTGCAAAAATTCTTAACGGAGTGATTCAGGCTCCGGTACGGGAAATACAGGGGATGACAGCGTAATGTATGAAAATCTGCTTCATCAGGAAATATGTTCAGTTCTCGAAAAGGATATAAGTGCTGACTGTCTTCCGGGAGCGGTTCTTTTTTCCGGATCTTCCGGAACGGGAAAGCTTTCGTGTGCGCTTGAGACTGCGCGTATATTATCCTGTACGGGACCCGAAAAAGGTTTCTGGATGTGTACCTGCCAGTCGTGTCTGCAGCATAAAGCACTTGTAAATCAGAATGTCGTTCTTGCAGGACCCCGGGACTGTACGCTGGAAACAGCCGCCGCCGCCAGTGTGCTCGGTAAAGCCTGTGAAACAAATGCTTCCTATTTAAAATCGGCACGCTATCTTTTTCTGCGCAGTGTACGAAAACTTACGATGCGTTTTAATCCTGTACTGTGGGACGGTGACGATAAAGTATCAAAGATTGCGGCCGTAATGTCTGAAATAGACGAACTTATGGAAACAATCGATTTTCCTCATGAATTATCCGGTACCGGGACACTTTCCAGAACCTGCGCACAGATTCAGAAACTCTGTGAAAAACTGGAATCAACATTTCTCTATGATTCTATTCCGGTAAAGCAGATACGAAATGTTTCTTCGTGGGCGCGTATTAAGTCCGGGGAAGGGAAAAAAACTGTTATTATTGAAAATGCAGACCGCATGCTTGAAAGTGTCCGCAACGCGCTGCTTAAGATTCTTGAGGAACCGCCGCAGGACACGGTATTCATACTTACAACAAGCCGCCGCAATGCGGTTATGCCGACGATTCTTTCACGGGTGCGTACATATCAGTTCAGAGACCGCACTCTGCAGGAACAGCTCGACGTTGTACAGCGCATTTTTCACGATACGGAATACACAGGTACTCTCCAGGAATATATAGAGACTTTTCTTTCTGTTCCTCCGGCTCAGATACGTCTGTGTGCGGAAAAATTTTTCAGGGAAATTGCCCTGAATCATCTGCCTGATGTGAATCAGGCAGTAAAAGAATGCGGCGGTTTTGATCCGCGTCTTATTTTCCGGCTGTTTCTTGCGGGTATGGTTGAAGCACAGAAAAAACTTATGTTTACCGCAGCAGGCGCGGAATGTTCCGCTTTGTGCGTGGATGCGTTCAGAATGTGCTGGAATAATGTTACCGTATTCAATCAGTCGCCTGCGGCGGCACTTGAGGAACTTGTACGCACTCTTTCTAAAATAAACAGACTGCACGGAATGGTTTTTAAGGCGGCTGTATGAGTGAATATTTCAGACGGGTAAGTGAAAAAATATCAAAGCTTTCTGACGAGCAGGTAAAGGAATTTCTTGATGCAGTGGCGGGAAAAAACGATATGCTCGATTCTATCTTTGAATCACTTTCGACCGGCCTGATCATTGTCGATGAAAAATGGAAATTAATTTTTACGAATAAAGCTGCGGAGCGGTACCTCCCGTTTTCGATCAGACCGGAAGAATCGAAATCGGAAAATGTCCCGTTATGGCAGCTTATAGACGATTCGTCCATAGAAAATTTTCTGGAAGACTGCTTTAAAAATAACCGGTCGAACGTTTCCGATGAATTCACGACAGCTACAGCAAACGGATCTGTCCGTTTTATAACTATTTCCGTGCTTCCTCTTATAAAGCAGCAGCAGATGACCGGATCGATCGTCACCGTGAACGATATTACAGAAAAGCGCAGTCAGGAAATATTACTCCACCGGATGGAGAATCTTGCAGGACTTACCAATCTGGCTGCAGGAATGGCACACGAAATAAAAAATCCACTTGGAGCCATAAGCATACATGTTCAACTTATTCAGAAAGCACTTAAAAAATCAAGAGAGAACGACGGTATGCTTCCTGATGAGAAATTTCTTGAAAAACATCTTGATGTGGTAAATGAAGAAATTGACAATCTTAACAGAAAGGTCATGGATTTTCTTATGGCCGTGCGTCCGGTAAACGCAAAACTGGAACTTCTTGATATCGACCGGATAATACATGATGCGGCTGTATTTATAACACCGGAATTTCATAATTATCATATAATGGTTCATGTGCGGACATGTAAAAATTCAGTCCGGCTTCTTATTGATGAAAAACTTTGTAAAGAGGTTCTTATAAATATTGCACAGAACGCGATTGCTGCGATTCAGGAGCGTTATCCCGACTGCGGAAAAGATTCGGCGAATTCCAAATGTCAGGGAATGTTTGAAATAATAACTTTTCTGAAAGACGATAAATATATCATTACCATATCCGACAACGGAATAGGTATGAGTGAAGATACCGCTTCCCATATATTCGAACCGTATTTTACGACAAAGGCAAACGGCACCGGACTTGGCATGACGATGGTGTACAAGATTATTAAGGAATTCAAAGGGGATATACAGGTAAAATCAATACAGGGGGAGGGTACGCTTTTTACTATTACACTTCCTGTTCCGCAGACAGACAGAAAACTTCTGACTGAAAATACGAAGGAACGACCGGAATACGATACCGGTAAAATAGCTCAAAAGATGGCAAAGAAATGAAATTTACAATATTGATAATCGATGATGAAAAGAATATCCGCGAGGGATTGGGAACCTCGTTTGAACTTGAAGGGTACGAAGTCCGGCTTGCAGCAAACGGTCAGGAAGGGCTTGATTATATAGCAAAAGGTGATATTGATCTTGTTGTTACCGATCTGCGTATGGACGGTATTTCCGGAGAGGAAGTACTGCGGCGTGTTACGACTGAAACACCCGGAATACCGGTAATAGTGCTTACCGGTCATGGAAGCATTGATGCCGCTGTGGATGCAATGCGTCAGGGGGCGTATGATTTTCTTACGAAACCGCTGAATCTTGATCAGCTTACCATGATTGTAAAACGGGCATTGCAGGGACGTGAACTTTCACTGCAGCATCAGCAGCTTCAGAAGGAAGTAGAGGGGGCGCACAAGTTTGACAACATGATCGGCAAAAGCGCCGAGATGCAGAAAGTATTCGAGCTTGTAAAACGGGTCGCTCCGACAAAAGCGTCAGTTCTCATAACAGGAGAAAGCGGAGTCGGAAAAGAACTTGTAGCCGATGCCGTTCACAATCTTTCGCCCCGCAGCGGACACGAAATGATAAAAGTGCATTGTGCCGCACTGAGCGAATCACTTCTTGAAAGCGAACTGTTCGGACATGAGAAAGGAGCATATACCGGCGCCGACAAAATGCAGAAGGGGCGTTTTGAACTTGCCCATGAAAGTACCATTTTTCTTGATGAAATAGGCGAGATAAATCCCAGTGTACAGGTAAAACTCCTCCGTGTCCTGCAGGACCGGAAATTTGAACGTGTCGGCGGCGAACAGACTATCGATGTGGATGTGCGCATAATAGCAGCTACCAATAAAGATATGGAAAAAGAAGTTGCCGCAGGCCGGTTCCGTGAAGACTTGTATTACCGTCTTAACGTTGTGCATATAGAAGTTCCTCCGCTTCGTGAACGGCGTGATGATATTCCGCTTCTTCTAAATTCCTTTTTGAGTGAATTTGCGAACGAAAACGGGAAACAGATTACCGGTATAGATACACGGGCACGCGCTGCACTCTACAAGTATGACTGGCCCGGTAATATCCGTCAGCTGCGGAACTGTATGGAAAGCGCAGTTGTAATGTGCATGAAAAATGAAATCACACTTGACGATCTGCCTCCGTCGATCAGCGGTATAAAAGATTCAGCCGCTATTACTATTCCTGTCGGTATAAAACTTGATGAAGCTGAAAAAACGATTATCCGTGAAAATCTTGCGGCTAATAAAGGAAATAAAAGCAGAACGGCTGATATTCTCGGCATCGGACGGAAAACACTTCACCGGAAACTTCAGGAATACGGCATGGAAGATGAACCGGACGGAGATGAAGAAAAAAGTCAGCAGAGCTAAGACTGCTTACTGATTATTTGTCCTGACCGTTTTTTTGGCGGGATTTCCATTCCGTCAGTATTTCGTATGCTTCAATGATTTCTGCAGTTTTTCGTTTCGCAATTTTCTGTATTGTCTCATTGCTGCTGTTTATGTCAGGATGGAATATTTTAAGCTTGGCGCGGTATGCGTTTCTGATTTCGTCTTCCGTCGAATCTGTTCCTGTTTCTAAAACTGCATACGACCGTGCAACATAGTCGGGAAGACTGACAGCAGTATGATAGGTGCGGATTATTTCACCTTTTCTTATTTTCTTTTTTCCGAAAATAATACGTGCGGCTCTTTTTCTGCTGCTGCTCAGAACGGAAGATTTTTTTGTATCCCCCTCTTCAGGAGATACAAATTGTGGATTGTTATTTTTTGGGGGGAGTGTACCGGATTCCAGCGCACCGCTGAGAAGGTCTCCGAGCTTGTCGTACATGGAACCCATCTTTTCTCCCCGGTATCAGAATTCAGATGACCGTTCCCGGCGGTACGACAGCACCTTTACGGATTACAATGATTCCGTCTGCGCTGTAGAAAATACCATGGTCTCCGTCTTCGTATTTTTTACCGTTTACATTTATGGAACAATTGTCGCCTATATGGGCATGTTTGTCTATAATTGTGCGGGCAATTCTGCAGTTTTTGCCTATTCCGATATTCGGACGTTTCTTATCTTTATTGTTTTTTTTATCGTTTTCGTTTTCATAAAAATCGGCTCCCATAAGGATTACACCATCAAGATCGCATCCTGAATCAATAATGGACCGTACGCCGATTACACAATGATTCAGTCTGCTGTCGGTGATTACGCATCCTTCAGCAGTGAGCGTTGCGTTTATATCAGCTTTGTTGATTTTTGACGGCGGAAGGTTGCGCATATGAGTGTATATCGGTTCGTCTTCGTCATAAAAATTGAATGCTGGTTTCATCTGAGTCAGATCAATATTAGCTTCATAGAAACTCCGGATTGTACCGATGTCTTCCCAGTAGCCGTCAAAAATATATGAATTTATTTTTTTCGTTTTTATGGCCATCGGTATGATTTCTTTACCAAAATCAGTCATGTCGTTGTTGAGAACTTCATCCATAACAGGAGCATTGAAAATATAGATACCCATTGAAGCCAGATACTCTTTTTCCGGAGGAAGTGCTCCACGTGCGTTCTGAGGAATCCGCCAGTCGTCTATGTTCAGATCTTTAGCAGGTTTCTCCATAAATTCCGTAATTCTGCTGTCGTCGGTTATTTTCATAATGCCGAATCCCGACGCATCTCTGCGGTTTACAGCAGTTGTTGCAATTGTAACGTCTGCTCCTGATTTTATATGTTCCTCCATAAATGCATGCAGATCCATACGGTATAACTGGTCACCGGAAAGAATTATATAGTGAGTAGGATTCTGTGATTTGAAATGAATAAAATTCTTTCGCACAGCGTCGGCAGTACCTTCATACCAGCCGGAATGTTCAAGCGTCTGTTCTGCAGCAAGAATTTCAACGAATCCGTGTGAAAAACGGTCAAAATTATATGAATTAGTAATATGCAGATGGAGAGAGGCAGAATTAAACTGCGTCAGAAGATATATTTTCCGGTACCCGGAGTTGATACAGTTTGAAATCGGAATGTCAACGATGCGGTATTTTCCGCCGAAAGAAACAGCTGGTTTTGAACGCTCTTTTGTAAGAGGATACAGGCGGGTTCCTTTGCCGCCTCCAAGAATAATAGCCAGAACACGCTGATCTTTTTCGTCACTATACATAAATTTTAACTCCTTTTATATTAATTTATTATAAGTCCGGAATCTGTATTTTGCAATATTTTTCGGTTATTTTATACGATTTTTCCATTTTTTATCAGTCTGTTCAGCGGTTAATTATTTTCTTAACTTAGCAGACCTGATGCCGATAATTAGTATAACGCTACTGCAGTATATGCGGAGGATGGAACAGTATGATACGAGGCTGGTATATAGGTGCGAGCGGAATGAACGCCCAGCAGAACAGACTTGATGCTATCTCAAACAATCTTGCGAATGTTGATACGACGGGATATAAACGTGATATTACCGTGAGCAAGAATTTTTCAGAACTTCTTCTGCGGCGTACCAATGCTGACGGCGTATACGAGACTCCGTTCGGTTCTGCAGATGCTGCACCCGTTATCGGCAAACTCGGGCTGGGCGTAGAGACTAATGAAAATTATACAGATTTTGAACAGGGATCATTCAAAGCGACCGATACCAAGACTGATTTTGCATTAGGCGGACAGGGTTTTTTTACGGTACAGACTCCCGACGGTGAACGATATACGCGCAACGGAAATTTTTTTCTGGGTAAGGAAGGAATCCTTGAAACAAAGGACGGTTACCCGGTACTTGGTGAAAACGGTACAATCAGACTTCAGAATGATAAATTCATGGTACGTGAAGACGGAAAAATATACGATGAGAACGGAAAAGAAGTGGACCGCCTGAAAGTCGTACGGTTCGACAACGAACGGTATCTGAAGAAAACAGGTGAAAGTATGTACAACACAAACGATATTGCAGGCCCTTCCCATATTGCAGAAGGAAATGAACGCCCGCGTATTCTGCAGGGGTATACGGAAACTTCGAACGTGAATGTCGTGAACGAAATGGTGCAGATGATTGAAGTAAACCGTGCATATGAAGCTAACCAGAAAACAATAACAAGCGAAGATTCAATGATGGGTACGTTGTGGACCCGTGTCGCAATGTACAAATAAGGTGAGGTAAAAAATGGTCAAAAGTTTATGGACAGCAGCAACCGGCATGAACGGCCAGCAGTCGAATATTGACGCAATATCAAATAATCTTTCGAACGTTAATACGACTGGGTTTAAGCAGCAGCGGGTTGAATTTGAGGACCTTATTTATCAGACTGAAAAACTTGCAGGAACACCTGCGACAGAAGATACGGTGACGCCTGTAGGAATCCAGCAGGGACACGGTGTAAAAGTAGGGGCGACGCAGCGCATCATGAGTCAGGGATCGCTGCAGAATACGGGTGTATGTACGGACGTTGCAATTGTCGGCGACGGATTTTTCCGCGTTCAGAAATACGACGGCAGTTATGCATATACCCGGGACGGTTCGTTCAAAGTTGATTCGAGTGGACAGCTTGTTACGTCGAACGGTCTCCGCGTCATGCCGGAAATAATCCTCCCGGATGGATACGACGTTCAGACGCTTACCGTCAGTCAGGACGGCCGTGTCGGCGTAAAAGTGAACGGAGGAACAGAACCTGTTCAGGTCGGACAGATTGAACTGTACCGCTTCCCGAACGAAGTCGGTCTGAAAGCTGACGGTGAAAATCTGTATCAGGTGACGAATGCAAGCGGAGATCCGATCGCTAACCGTCCGGGATTCGACGGCATGGGCAAACTTGAACACAAATTTCTTGAAATGAGCAATGTATCTGTCGTAAACGAGATGGTACAGATGATTGTGGCACAGCGTGCGTATGAGTTCAACAGCAAAGCAATACAGACAACGGACAGCATGCTGAGTACGGCTGTAAACCTGAAACGGTAAGGACTAGGAAATGACAATCGGCGGCGTAAACGGTTCGTTACTGACCGGCAGTGAAGCAGTTCAGTCGGCTCAGTACAAAGGAGAAGTTTCCCATTTTGAAGACCTTGTGAACAGTATGAAAAAATCACAGAAGGCTTCAGGTGACGGTGTCGTATCGTCAAGTCAGATAAACAACGATGAACTTAACGGTGATTTTACTTCAGGATTTTCAAACGCATACGTATCGGAATCCGACAGACATGCACGTCCTCAGGGTGCGGCCGTAAACCAGTCCGGAGCGCACGGTGAGAACCGCACGATAGATAAAACAAGCAGGCTGTACGAGAAATCTCTTGAACTCGAGACATTTATGGTAAAAATCATGCTTTCATCCATGAGAAAGACGGTGAATAAATCAAACCTTCCCGGCGGTGACAATTTTGCCTCCAACATGTATGAAGATATGATGTACGATGAATATGCCTCACAGCTTACAAAAAACGCAGGATTCGGTCTTGCCGACCAGATGTATCTGCAGCTTGACAGACAGGCATAAAAAAACAGCAAAAGAACTATAAAGTGAACAATATGCCGTAATGTACTATTATTGGTATATGGCAAAAATCTCACTTCCGGGGAACCTGAAAGGGGTCCATGTTCATTTTGTAGGAATAAAGGGCACCGGCATGGCAGCTCTTGTTGAAATACTTTATTCACGCGGCGCTGGTATAACAGGCAGTGATGTGTCGGAACGGTTTTATACCGACGACATTCTTGACAGGCTCGGGCTCAAAGCACTTGCGTTCAGTGAAAGCAACATAACGAAAGACATACAGTATGTAATTTATTCGTCTGCATATAATCCTGAAAAGAATCCTGATCTTATTGCAGCTTCAAAACAGGGCATACCGTGCATGCTCTATACCGAAGCTCTCGGTGCGGTCTCAGAACAGGCGTACAGCTGCGGCATATGCGGCGTTCACGGCAAAACAAGTACGACAGGACTTACCGGGACAATACTTGAACAACTTGATTTACCTGCACAGGTGCTCGCCGGTTCCGTCATAACGTCCTTCGGTGGAAGCTGCACTTTAACGACACGTACTTTTGCAGAGAGCAGCAGAAATTACTTTGTTGCAGAAACGTGCGAATATCAGCGTCATTTTATGGCTTTCTGTCCGCAGAAAATCATTCTGACAAGCGTTGAAAGCGATCATCAGGATTATTATCCCACATACAACGACATACGGGACGCATTCGTTGATTATATCTGCAAACTGCCGGAACACGGCCAGCTTGTATACTGTGCCGACGATAAAGGTGCAGTTGAAACGGCAGGACTTGCAGAAAGACGCCGGCCGGACATTGAACTTATTCCGTACGGAGAACAGGCACAGGGCAGCTATCATCTTACGTTCGGAAAAGTTGCCGACGAAACACAGCATTTTACGATTGATGCTCTTGGTGAACTGGAACTGCATGTGCCCGGAAGACACGATGTACGGGATGCGTGCGCGGCATCAGCCCTTGTATGTGAACTTCTTAAGACAGACGGACGAAATCCCGTTCAATATACTGATAAGATACGGAAAGGACTTTCGGATTACAGGGGCGGAAAACGCCGCAGCGAAGTTATCGGTAAAGCTTCTGCCGGTGGAAATTCAGTTATATTTATTGACGACTACGGTCACCATCCGACGGCTATAAAGACGACGCTTGCCGGTTACCGTGAGTTTTATTCCGGCCGGAAGATACTGCTGGATTTTATGTCCCATACGTACACCCGTACTGCGGCTCTGCTTGAAGATTTTGCCCGTTCGTTCGGTTCCGCGGATGAAGTGATCCTGCATAAAATTTATGCGTCAGCGCGCGAAGACCCGTCCGCAGCCCCTGTGTCAGGTGAAATACTTGCAGAACATGCGGAAAAGTATCACGGCAACGTGCATTATTACAAAGAGATTCTTGACGCAAAGGATTTTGCACTTGCAGAACTGATGAAGAATCCGGGAAAAGAATATCCGAAAGGATATCTGTTTGTAACTATGGGTGCGGGCGACAACTGGAAAATCGGCAGAGCACTGCTTGAAGAGCTTAAAAAATGATTAACAGAGGAAACACATTATGACAAGTATGACCGGTTATGCATATAAAGAAGTTCCGCTCAAAGACGGATCAGTTTCGGTAGAGATAAAATCCGTCAATTCACGTTTTCTTGACCTTTCAATCAATCTTCCTCCGTATCTGAATCAGCTTGAATCGCGTTTTAGGGGAATTATGACGGAGAAGATTCTCCGCGGAAAAGTGGATGTTTACATACGCGTAAAAGAAATGAACGTCGAGGAAACAGTCTCGGCAGACGTAAAGGCTGCACAATCATATGCAGCAGCCATTGGACAGATAGCGCAGGCTCTTGGAAAGAGGGCGGACGATGTGCCGCTTTCGCTTATAATCGCACAGCCTGGAGTTCTTAACAGCGACCGTGAGTACGACATTGAGAAATACTGGAATATGATAAGTCCTGTTTTTAATGAAACACTCGGGACATTCTGTGATGACAGGGCACGGGAAGGTGCAAATCTGTACAAGGATCTGCTTGTGAAGCTCGACAGGCTTGACGAATGTGCCTCTTTCTTTAAGGAATGGCAGCCGAAGATGGAGAAACTTTTTAAGGATCAGATTACACAGAAATTCAACGAACTGCTGGGAGACCATGCAGACGAACAGCGGATTATGACCGAGACTGCGGCCATGCTCGTAAAATATACGATAAATGAAGAGATTGTGAGACTGCACAGTCATCTTTCAGCGCTCCGGACGGAAATGAAAGACAGTCCTGCTCCCGGAAAGAAGATGGATTTTCTCTGTCAGGAAATAAACCGGGAGATAAACACGATAGGCAGCAAGAACCAGTTTTCCGAAGTAGGAGCGATGGTTATAACGGCAAAAGATTCGCTTGAAAACATACGCGAGCAGGCGAGAAATGTGGAATAAGTCGGACGGAGTACATCCTTGTACTCCGTCCTCTGCGGGAAAATCCTGGGGCAGAGTATCTGGGTAATGATTTTCCCACTTCAGGGGACGCGCATCACAGCTGCGCTGTGTAATGCAAGGAAATTATTATCTAGTGCACGTTCCGTGCACTGACAATCCGTGCGCTTACCTGGACGGACGGAGTACATCCTTGTACTCCGTCCTCTGCAAGAAAATCCTTAAGCAAAGTACTTGTGCAATGATTTTCTTGCTTTAATGGGACGCGCCTCCGTGCGCTTCCTGGTTGTTAGCGGCGGATAAATCGGATTTTATTATTTGATGCAGGAGGATGATATGGCTGAGTACAAAGTAAAACCGGGACGGGAACTCCGTATTGCCGTTTCAGGAAAATCCGGGTGCGGGAATACGACGGTAAGCACACTGCTTGCACAGACGCTCGGAATCAAACTTATTAACTATACGTTCCGGCAGCTTGCGGCAGAGAAAGGGCTTACGCTTGCGCAGGTTATTGAAAATGCAAAGACGGACGACAGTTACGACAAATACGTCGATACGCATCAGGTTGAACTTGCCCGTCAGGAATCGTGTGTGCTTGGTTCACGGCTTGCAATCTGGATGCTGAAGGAAGCTGATGTAAAGATATATTTACTTGCAAGCGACGAACTCCGTGCAAAGCGTATTCTGGGGCGTGAAGGCGGTGATCTGCAGCAGATAAAGGATTTTACTGCTATGCGCGACAGTGAAGATACTAAACGGTATAAAAAATTGTACGGTATAGACAACAACGATTATGAAACAGTTGCCGACATAAAAGTCGATACGAGCTGCAACGTTCCGGATGAAATCGTACACAATATTCTTGAAGAACTTGCGGAACGCGGATTTATAGAAAAAACCGGTGTATAATGCTTTCTGATGAAGAAATTTCTGCATTCCGCAGTACGATTCTTGAAAATTACCGGCTTTACGGACGGTCTTTTCCCTGGCGCAAGACTCATGATCCCTATGCAGTCCTCGTTTCCGAGATGATGCTGCAGCAGACGCAGACTCTGCGAGTTCTTCCGAAATATGAGGCCTGGCTTGCTCTTTTTCCCGATGCACCATCTCTTGCGGCGGCTCCGCTTGCCGACGTACTTGCTGCATGGAACGGTCTTGGGTACAACAGCCGCGCGAAATATCTGCAGAATGCATGCCGTGAAGTGTGCGGAAAGTACGGCGGAGTTTTTCCTGATACAAAGGACGGGCTCGATTCCCTCCCTGGCGTGGGGCCGTATACGGCAGGAGCTGTTTCCGCATTTGCATACAATAACCCTGAAATATTCATAGAAACAAATATTCGGTCGGTATTTATTTTTTTCTTTTTTAACGGTACTGAAAAAAAGGTTCCCGATGCGGAACTTCTCCCGTTAGTCGGACAGACACTCGACCGAAATAATCCCCGGGAATGGTATTATGCACTCATGGATTACGGTGCGGAACTTAAACGACGCGTCAAAAATCCTTCCAGAAAAAGTGCGCAGTATGCAAAACAGTCAAAATTTGAAGGTTCCCTGCGTCAGGCCCGTGGAGCGATACTGCGCCGGCTTACAGAGAAGGGAGAAGAAACACTTGCCCTGATTGCGGATGCGGAACATATAGACCTGTACCGGCTTGAAAAAGCTGCAGAAAAGCTTACTGCGGAAAAGCTTGTATGCGAAAAGGACGGTGTATACCACATTGCTGAATAAACGAACCTCCGGCAGGTTCTATCAGGCACTCGTCGATGAAGTGGATACTTCAGGCAGCAGATGATGATATTGAACTTGCCGATACGATCATCACTTTTTTCCGAGCTGCCAGAACGCGATTGCTGCGGCTGACCCGACATTCAGTGAGTCCACATGATGTGACATGGGAATACGCACCGTGTAGTCGCACCCTGCGATAGTCTCCGGCTGCAGGCCGTCACCTTCGGTACCGAGAATTATTGCAAGTTTTTTTTCTGCGGTAAGTCTTGCATCGTCTATACGTATTGAATCGTCGCGTAAGGCCATGGCGACTGTTTTGAAACCAAGTGATTTTATCAGGTTCATTCCCTGACCGGGCCATTCGTCAGGGCTGCTCCCGGTTCTTGTCCACGGTACGTTAAAAACGTTTCCCATGCTTACCCGTACCGAACGGCGGCACAGCGGATCACAGCAGGCGGGTGTAACAAGGACTGCATCAATGCCGAGTGCGGCGGCCGAACGGAAAATCGTACCGACATTCGTCGACTCGGTAATATCTTCAAGTACGGCAATGCGCCGGGCTGCGGCACATACATCCTGAACCGAAGGAAGCGCAAAGCGGCGCATGGCGCACAATACGCCTCTGGTAAGATTGAATCCGGTAAGCTGTTCAAGCAGTCTGCTGTCCGCCGTGTAAACAGGGACGTCCGGACAGCGTGCTATAAGTGTACAGGCATCCCCGTCTATGTGCTTCCTTCCCATGAGGAATGAAACAGGCTTACATCCGTAATCAAGTGCACGCCCAATTACTTTGGGACTTTCTGCAATGAATATACCTGTATCCGGTTCCGAACGATTCCGCAGCCGGGAATCCGTCAATCCTGAATATACATCGGGACCTTTCTGTGTAAAGTCCATTATTTCAATAATTTGTGACATTATTTTTTCCTTTTCATTGACCTTGACAACAACGGTAAGAAAACATTGTTGCAGGACAATTTTTATCAGGGGAGATGGTATCATATCGGCAGGATTATCGCAAACAGCGTATTATGGCTCCTTGCCTATTGACAAAATTAGTTCGTGTACGTACTATTATGCAGGATAGTTTGTATACGAACTATCCTGCATACCCAGGAGGTTTATATGAAAATCGAAGACATAGCCGGCATTATTGAAAAATCGGACGGAGCTGTATTTTCAACAGTTAATGAAAAGGGATATCCCGAAAGCCGGGCACTGCTTAATCTGGCAAATAAAAAACAATATCCTGAACTTATCGGAAAAGCGCTTATAACGGATGGTAACAGAGTATCTGTTTATTTTACGACAAATACTTCTTCCCGTAAAGTTTCGCAGCTCCGGACAAATCCTAAGTCGTCTCTTTATTTCTGCATACCTGATAAATTTCTCGGAGCAGGATTATGCGGAATTATGACGGAAATCACCGATCAGAAAATAAAGGATGATTTCTGGCAGCCGGGCTGGCGCATCTATTATCACAGAGGATCTTCTGATCCTGATTACGCACTGCTCAAATTCGTGTCGGAAGACATCAGAAGCTGGTACCATTCCGCAGAACATACGTTCAGTGTCTCTTCTGCTGAGAATACGAAAGCATGAAGAAGGAATACAGGGGCGGCGGCGAGCTGGTAAATCAGATAAGCAGATTGAGCGGCCGTTTGTTCAAAAAAATCCTTGATGAAGAAAAAATCGGGTATCTTACGGAAGGGCAGGGGCGCGTTATTTATGCGCTTCATGAAGCC
>Ga0172378_10000477_pt1 | contig 35136 bp, 35 predicted proteins | sample GrowelOW332metaG_FD_119755 | JGI IMG/M metagenome (GOLD analysis project Ga0172378, IMG submission 119755) | Groundwater microbial communities from an aquifer near a municipal landfill in Southern Ontario, Canada - Pumphouse #3_1 metaG | ecosystem: Environmental > Aquatic > Deep subsurface >...
AACTATAATAACAATTCGCAGGCGCAGTAGTTGCGTTTGAAGATGTCAACGATTTGGAGATATTAAACGTATAGTCCGTTTCGTCGCCGCTTTCGCCCACTATCTTATGCCAACTTGACCAAGCTGCATCATCGCTCTCGCGAGTGCGCATATACAAGTCGCCCTCCTGCCAAACGGTGTGAATTTGGCCAGACGTGGGATTGGCGTTAGGCGCGTATTGCGCCTGAATGCTTACACCATCTTCAATAGTGCTAACGGTGAAACTTTTCGCTATTGTTTTCTTTGTTGACATATTGATTTCGTTTTTTTGTTGTTTACTTTTCCGCTAACACGATACCCGTAAGGTACTTCTTGAACGTCGAACTGTCGCGTACGATGTCGTATGTAAGCGTAATGTGTGCAGCTGAACCATCCCAAGTTAAAGGACGCCAGCCATAGTGTGCATCGGACGAATCGGTAATCTCGGACGGTATGCCAGTGATGTTGTTATGCACAATTGCACCATCGGCATTAAGCAACTTGACGTAGAACTGCGTCCAAGATGTATCTACCGTTGGGTCATCTTGTGCGCCCATCCAAATATTCCACGTGATAGAACCGCCACGTTTCAAAGTCGCAGACGTGTCATTACCACCGTTATATTGGATATACATTTGTTCAAGGTCGGTTTGGTCATCAACGTTCTCAAATGTCGTGTACGTCAAAGTCGTGCTTGTGCCGTCGATTGACGTAATGTAAGAGAAATTACATTCGACAATGCTATTGTCGGTAATTTGCGATTTGCTTACCTGTTTAGCATTATGATACGTTTGACCGTTTACCGTCACGTCACCACCAGCGCCGATGCTTGCATTGTTCATCTTCCATGCCGTAGAGAACGGGTTACCGCTTGCCGTTGCCGTAATCTCGTTGCCGTCAGCACCGAAAAGTCGCGCATACATAGTAACTACTTGATTCTTTTCGGTCACGATGTTACTGCCGACAAATTCAATGAAACCAAAGATACCTGCCGACGAAACGCCAGTAATCCTAATGAACGTGGAAACGCTAAAGCCAATTGGCGAACCGCCCAATGTATAGGAACCTGTATAGGTCAACGAGTCGGTGTTTACGTTGGAATTTGAAGCAAGGTTGCCAATAATCTTGATAGCCGCAGTAGGATTGGCCGACGTTGGATAGTTGTTTACCTTTTGGAAACGGCCATCGGTACTAACGGCGGTTGCGCTTGCGTCAGCCCATTCAATTTCAACGTTATTGTAGTACCAATTACCGCCTGCATCTGGTGTCACTTTTGACGTGCCACTCATCAAGTCCACATAAACGGTAGGTTGATTGTCAGCAACCGTCCAATTCGGAACAGCCGCGCTACCAGTCCACGCTTGCGTTAATGCCTTGGTGGAAAGGATTTGACCATGAAGGGTAGAACCGTCATCAATGGCCTCTACATAGAATCTATTTGATACACTACTCATTGTTTATTCCTCCTCTTGGTTTTGTTGTTCGGTTTCAGTATTTTCTTCTTGTTGTGTGCCGCCGCCAAGAATATCCTCTACATCACCCACTTCGCTTTCGCCGATAGTTTCCGTTTCGGTATTTTCTTGTTGCTCAGAGTTTTCGTTTTCTTTGATTGGCGTTTCGTCGCCTCGGTTGGCGTTTTCAGCGTCATCAACAATTGCCGTTTCTTGTTGTTCCTCTACGACAGGCTCTACGATTTCCAAACCAATAGCGAAATTGTTTTGGCGAATCAAGGTCTTTGCGCGTTCAGGAGTGACTTTTTCCACGCCTTCCAAACCGTTGATGTATTCATCAGGCTCGAAACGCACACGCGAAAGGTCACGATTGTTAAGAACAAAGCGGCCATCGGCAATACGGTAACGGCTATCTACAAGGCCGCTACGGATTGCGATTTCTTTCGTTACAAGATAAGTTGCAGTTTCTAACATAATTGTATCTCCTTGTATTTTTATTTGTTTATAATCTATCAAACACTACGTCGCCGTCATCGGTAACTACCGCGTAAGTTCCAGTACCGTCAAAGGTGTCATCATCTTGGCTTGCGGAATATGCTCCAAGCATATAAACTTCGGCATGGACAGGTGTAGAATAAGATGTCGTTTGGCGTAACGTACTGCTATCTACCGTGATTTCGTCACCCCATCCCATATCCGTGTATGACGAACTTGTGGAAATACGGCGTTTGTAGTTGAAAAGGAAATTGGCAATACGTTGCTCGTCGCTTATCACACCACCGCGATAGTTGATGATATTCGTAAATGTCATTTCGCGGTTATTAGCATTTACTACACGTCCATTCTTGCAAACGGTGTTCGGGTCAATTTGAGGAAATTCCCACACCAAAGAGCAATGCGCTACCGACGGTAACAATGCAGACGATGATGTTTTACGCAAACGGCAAACGATGTCGAGGTGTTCAACGAACATTGCATCAATCGTAATGGTGTCCTTTCCTTGACCTTTATCAGTTACTTGTGTTGCTTGTGAATAGCAATACAAAGTGTTGATAAGGTGCTCGGTTCTTTCGTTGTCAACCTTGCCGTACCATTCGATGTAATAGTCATTTGTTACGTCATTGTTGTTATCGTCGAGAACTTGTGCAACAAAGTTGTAAACAGAACTTCCGTCAGACAACACATTAAAAATGGTCTTTGTAGGCGCAAGTAAATTGATTTTCAAAGAGCCACTTGTGGCATCCTTGTTTGTAGCAAGCAATACGGTTTCTTTAACCTCAATCGTAACGCCGCTATCTCTTGGGTCAATATACGTTGCAACACAACAAAGGTTTTGTCCTGCATTGGAATCTCCTACGGTCGGTGGTGTAACGTTCTTTTGGACGTACAACTTAAAGTCAGGATTTCCAGTTGTGGGGCAATAATAGTCATTAAGAACACCGCCCGTTTCTGCCTCAACTGCCGTAATTCGTACCCAATGAAGGCCAGGCCAAAAATCATCGGTAGCCGAATAGTCGGTATTATTGGACGGGTCAAAGTAGTACCACACCACACTTGCAAACGAAGGATGGTAAAGCGTTTCGGTGCTTGTATCTACCGCTACGATTGTAGGCTTCAATTGCAAGGGAGTAGATTGACGGTCTGGGCTATACGCTCCCGTGTTCACGTAATACCATTGCTCTAAGGTGTCACTTGGCTGAATCGCAAACGAATCAGACAATGGCGTGAGCATTGTTTGGATTACGGTAGGTCTTGAGGTATTTAATCTTCTTCCCATAATTTGTTTAACTTATAATTTGATTATCTACTATTCTTGTAGTCTTGCCATCGTTTACGGAAACGGTGCAAGTGAATATTGCCTTGTTAGCGGATGACCACGTTTGAGGCATGTCATTGTTCGTCAGATGCAAATTTTTTATGCCTGTGACCAATCCCGCATGTTGCGCATCCCAAGATTCATCAGCAACGGTTTTCCCGCTTTCGCTTTCACGTGTCCAGTTCCAATATTCTGCGGCCACCTCGTTTGTTATATCGACGTTGCCATAGAATAAGTGTGGTGTTACCACCGTGTCAACGTTTCCACGTCTAAACGAATATCCTTTGCTTGAAACAAATTCAATCGTAAGGTTATCGTTACCGTCAACCAAACGCCAATAAGGACTGTTCCATTTTGGCTCGTAATATGTAGCCGCACCACCCGAAACGACAGGTTGGTGTTGCAGGCATTGCCAGCGGCCACCATTATGACGTACCTCGTGAATTTCGTATTGTTGAGTATCCTCGTTGTATTCGTTATAGAAATAGATACCTTGGCCTGGAGACGGATTGGCTACTTGGCTACCATCTACCCATTCACCGCAAAATACGGTTACTGGCACTGGCAATCCATCGCGGTCAACCTTGATATAATTCCCTACGACGACACCTTGCGCATAAAGCCAATCGGTATGTTCGCCTACTTGGTCTAAGATAGCCCTTACATCGGGATAGTTCTTTACAAATTCGGGCAATTCACCAATGGTAACGCCATAGTTTCCATTCTTTAGGATAGGACTATCAACGCCTGTGTATTTGACTACGCGGCCATCGGTAGTGCTTATCATAAACATACGCTGACGGCGAATAATCGAAGCCTTAATAGTTTCGTAATCTGGGTCTTCGGGGTCGGAATAGTCAACGCATCCCCAACGGGCAATAGTCATCAATTCGCATGGTGCAAAGTTTCGTCCTGCTGGAACATAATTATCACCATAAAGCACAACTTGGATTTGGTTTACTCCAAGGTTTACGTTGGTGTTGTGTGTGCCTATTACACGCATCCATGACGTGTAGTATTTGTTTTCACCATCAACCTCAACACTTGTGCTTTCGTAGTCGCTTACACCTGCTTGTTTGGCCGCTAACGTGTTGATGATACCTTTTACGACGTTGCCGTACATTTGTCCTGTCACATATCCTTGATACTTTTCTTTCAAAGTAAGGATATACGAAATACTGTGGTCGGTTTCGTCCTCGATAACATCAACCTTTTCTATTTGGTCATTATCGGTAAACAACGTATCACCCTCTTGTGCTTGCAAGCGGTTTACTATCAATTCGACAATTTCCAAGAAAGAACGTACACGTGCCGATTCAAATTCAGCGTTACCAAGGTTGTCAATACGCCACCCACGACCAGTATAAAGTCCTTCCTTGAATTGTGGACTTTGTATCTTATCATGGAAAATAACGCTACCTAATGCGTCTAATCCTTGTTGGAAAGTAATACGCCCTTGGCAAACATCATCTACAACCTTGCTTAACTTGCTGTTTATTTCCTGTATCAAGTTTTCGGAATAGTATTTTTGTAATTCCGACACTTGCACACGCATACGGCTTACGTCATCGGTTACTTGGCCTATTTGGTTAAGCACAATTTCTACGTCATCGGTAAGCGTGATGTCATATTGCGGCAAAGGCTTGTCACCATATTTAATAGTGATTTGCTTGATATACAACGCCATTTGTACGCCTGCATATTGGAAACGTACAATATTGTTGTTTTGTATTTGTTCGAGTATTCCTGTGTTTGTGGCAAAGAAATGCTCGTCGAATTTCAGCGGATAGTCATAGTAATGTACGTTATTCTCCAACATATATTCTTTCATCGTCTCATCAAGGCTTTGTTCTGCCGTTGTGATGTACGATGTAGGCAAAGAAATACCAAGGATAACGAATTTGTCACCATTAACGGGATAACGGTATTGATTCGGCATAAGAGTACCGAATGTGTCATTATCCTTTTGAACGATGATATCTATTGACCCAAGATTTGATTTCGGGAACTTTTCAAGGTCACGTTGTTCTCCGTCTGGCGCAAAATTGCCATCGGAATCATAGAAGTTGGCCTTGTATAATTCCCAATCCACTTGAACGGGGAAAGTACAACCCATGCACGAACCGCTGCGCATATTGATTTTCATTTCTTGCGTAACTGCAGCACATGCGTAAAGGTCAAAGTTTAATACGGGTAACTTTAACTTAAAGTATTCTTGCACATACTTGTCGTTGTCAATGTCATACGTATCATCCCATTCAGGTGTTGGGTCGGCATGTATTTGTAATATCTTGTGCGTTTCGTTGTACCACGATGACACAAGTGTAACATACACGAAATTACCCTTTATAACGCTATCCAACGTCGCCGTTGCTTGACCTGTGCGCCATTCCCAATGTCCTGCAGGTATAGATGCCGACGGCAAAGATTCTGCGGTTTCTGGTGTATAGTGGCACGTGTTATCGCGCATACTAACGATAAGTTGCATTTGCCAACCGTCAATGCCTTGGCCGCGCATCGTTGCAATACGAGTTTGCAAATAGTTATACCATTGCGTATAGGTGTAATATTCACCGTCCTCGTCGTATGGTGTTGCGCTAATGATAGCAGCCTCGCCCAATTGTGGATATTCTTTCTCGAATTGGTGTACCTCTACCGACGGTGCAAGTACGTTGATATTGTTAGGGTAAGCGTGTGTAGCATCGTCTATCGCATCGTAATAGTCCTTTATCTCAATGTCTGGGTCATAGCCCGTCGCATTTGGATTGACTTTCTTGTTTACCGTTTCCGAATAGATAGACGGCATAAGTGTTGTTCGCGTAAACGGATGCTTGATAAGTCGCACACGTTGGCCACCTACTATACCGTCATAGATAGGGTAGGAATTGACCGCATTTGGATTATTGTCAATAGTGTAATCCCATGATTGATTTCCCGTCCAAGGGATTTGTGGATAGCCATAAGGAATATTTCTATCGCTACCATAACCAACGATACGTGTAACGATTTTGTTGTTTCGTGGTGTGCGCGAATTATTCTTCAATCCAACACCCTTACCGAATTGGAAAATGAACGGCGTAGATGTCTTATGGCCTTGTTCGTCAATGGTGTATATTTCTTGGGTAGGGAGGCCGAATGTGATAAGGAAACGCTTTCCTTGCTCGTAACCAGTCTCGCCTTCCTTTATTGATGTAATAACGAATGGAACCTTCCACGTATCATAACCCGTTTTCAAGGCATTGCTTATGAATTGCTTATCAAAAGACAAAACCTCCTCGGGTATTTCGTTTTGCTTTTCTTGCGTGACCGTCGGTGACATGATAACAAGCCATTCGGTGCTTGTAAGGTTGGCGTTTAGTTTGGCAATATATTCCGAAAACGTACCAATCCAAGAAAACGTCTTGTTTTGCGAAAGATACTTTGCTTGTGATTGCTTAACGGCAATATCGGTAAACGGTATATTGCCAAGCATATACATGGGATGATAGAACGTAAACGAGTATTTGGTCATGCCCTTTAATTGGGTATTATCCGCAACCATACCCTCGCGTACAATTGTCGGTGGCGACACAAGTGTATATTTTACACCGTTCAAAACGATGTATTCTTGCATCGTCACCGCCAAAGTGTTGTCGATGTAATAAACGTCACCCGTCACCTTGTCACCAAGAGACATAACAACGCTATCCGACGTGGATTTCTTTAATTCCAAGCCGTGAAAAGCCGTACCGTCGGCGTTATATATGGGAAACGTTAAGTTACGTTCTAATGTATTTTGAGCCATCTTATCAATTTTACAAATGCAAAGATGCAACAAAGAATCGAGAAAACCAAAGAAGTCTTAAAAATTTTAGGAATTTTTGTTTTTTCAACGACCTTAACCTCTTGGTGGTTTATCATTTCGGTCAAAGAATCGCACTTTGCTATGTATTGTCTCAGTGAGTCACGTGCAAGGTGAAAATGTGCGATTGAATCAAGCAATTGTTTTTCATATTCACGGTTACGTGACACGGTTTCCTTTTCTTTGTGCCACGTTTCTTGCTTGATTACATTACCTTGAGCATCAACCGTCATAACGGTGGAATCGGACTTTTCGACCTTGGCATTTGTTTCTACTTTTTCCGTTTCCTTTACGTCCGTCTTGTGGGTTACATCAGTAGAGGCTTGCTTGACAATTTCGGTCTTTGCGGAATCAACCTTTACCTCAGTCTTTTCCTTTTCGTCTTTGATGACTTCTTTCTTTGTCGCGCAAGATGAGAAAATAAGAATAATAGCAATGATTATCAATGCCAACATGGGTTGTCCGCAACCGTTTCTATGCATCAAAGATTCTTGCATTATCCTTGCGTATAATTCATCATTATTCATAAACAAAATATCTTATAGTGTAACCAATATTAACTCCAACAAAAGTAAACGTAAAGTTTATCCAATCTGGCTTTCCTCCCCATTGGTAATCTTTAAATTCCAAAGAACCAGCAACACCAATACCTACGTATTCAGCACAATACCAATCATCTGCTCCAAGACCAACGGCAACACCCAACAACAGATGCTTTAGTCTATTACTATCTTTAATCCATTGCTAAATCTTTTTCATAATCTAAGTTATTGTTATGTAAACCTTTTCTCCTTTTCTCTTAGCAGGCAATAGATAGTCTTTCATTAGTTTGGTGAAAGTCTTTTGCGAATCTACCACTTTGCCTACGACCTTGTTAAGACCGACGAGCAAACAGCCTTCTGTGTCTGCCGAAGAATTTCCACAATGAATCAAAACACCATTAAATTGGGGTACATTCAGCAACCTTGGCAAATAGCCACCGCAAAGATTCTTATAGAACGTCTTGTTGCCGAAGCGGTTTGAGAAGACATTTTGTGTAATCTCATAGCGACCACATGGTATAGCCGTTTCGCCTTTCATTTTAGGCTTACCGTAGAAAAACCTATCTTGGTCTTCGATAGTGTCGCACACGTATTTGTCGTTAACATAAAGTTTGCCGATTGTGTACCCATTTCGTCTTGCTATGCGTTTAAGCAACAATTCCATTTTTCAAGCCTCCTTTTCCTTCTTTTTTTTATCCTTGTTTACAAGTGCTTCTATGCGTCTTCCGTTACGCGCGACATCTTTTTGCAGTTCAAGAATCTTGTCTTCAAGTTCGCTGATTCGTTTTCTTAATGTTATATTCTCCTTGCGTAGTTCCTCGTTTTCTTTGCGCAACAAGTCACGGTCTGCACGAATGAAGTTACAAGAGTTCTCCAAGTCTTCAATAGTGTGTTGATAGACTTTTTGCTGTGCCTCCCATCCTCCAGCTTCTGCTGTTGTTGCTTCTCCATCTGCTTTTTTCTTGTTGGACTTGTAGTAGATAAACCAACCACCACCAAGAAAGACGGTTACAAGCGTATTGATAATACTGTAAATTTCCATATCCGTAATCACCTCGCTTTCCTGTTAAGATAATCCAGTTTTGGCCTTGTTATCTACGATTTCGTCGCTACGGTTTACGCTAATGTTTTTTGCTTTATCCGCATTTTGTTGCATACCGTCCAAAGGAACAAGCGCACCACGTTCCTCGATGATACGCTCAACCTCGTCGGGTGCTGCATCTGGCGACTTTTCGATGACCGTTTTCATAGACAGCCATTGAGACTCCATAGACAAGTTCGTAATCTTGGTATTGTTGGTTTCCAATGACCAAGGCACGATTTCGGTTGCAATGTGAAGTTTTGAATATTTGTCAACACCATTGTTTTCAAGGTCAAGCCCCTCTTGGTGCAAATACACCATGTCATTGACAAACTTTTTCCAATCCTTTGCATTTTGGGTTGCCAAGGCATAGTCATTTGACATAGCAAGGGCAATACCATTACCGCCACTATTGGTAGTAGTGATGTCCTTTGGCGTGATGAACGATGTGGACGAGAACAATGAAATCTTTTCCTCCAAAGTCTTGAGGTAATCATTCATCGTCGTAGGTTCTGGGAATTTCAACACATCTGCAGATTGCTTGCCCCCCGTTGTATCGCTTGAAAGGTTGATAATCAACGTAGAACTATCGCGCTTGAATGAATCGGCATCCATTTCACCTGTAAACACAAGGGCAAATGTACCAAAACGTTTCAAGGCAATATTGTTGATGTTCGCCATAAGTTCCCACATTTCGCACGAACTTTGTGCGTATTCCCAAGCAACCGTTTCGCGTCGGTGCAAAAGCGGACAACGTGAAAAGCCGTGTACTTCGCTTTGAATATTCCACGTCTTGCCGTCATCGGATGGTGTGCAACGGTAATGGTTTTTGTTATCGTATGTATCAATAATCGTCTTGCCGTCAAGTTGATACACCAAAGAACGTGCAACTTCAAAACCGTATTCGTCATAGTTAGGTACGATTTGATAGCCGTCACGATAACTATACGTTGTTACGACCGTCTTTTCCGTTTCCTTGTCAAAACTAAACAAAAGGCCACAGTTACCAAGTTTCTTACAAATGCTGATAGCACGGGCGAGATACCAATCAAGATTGCGTTGTTCCCATTCGTCTTTAACGGTTTCAAACGGGTCTATACCGCCATTCTTGGCATCGTTCTTACCAAGGATAAACAACAACGGATTGGACGTAAGAGAACGGACATGAGCGGCGTGAATCAACTTTTGGAACGAGCACGTTTGGGTCATATCCATCATGCCAAAGTTCAACGGAGTACCGTCGATTTTAACTTTGATGTGAGGGATTGACTCGTTCAACAAAATGTGATGCAAGTCTGGCTTGTATTCCGTAATGTAGCGGTCTTGCGAAATAGGCGTGAGTTCAAGGTTCGCAAAGCCAGTATCAAGGATTGTGTTATTCAAGATAGGCTCACCCTCGTAACCATGAGGCACCATTTTGCCGCCACGTGTAAAAGGCTTCATTTTCACAAGCCGATTAGGGTCTTGGAGAAACCATTTTATGTCATGTAGTCTAATCATCGTTATATCGTACTTAAAATATTTAATATTTCACTTGCGTTACGTATCTTCTTACGGTGTATTCGTGGGTCAACATAGTTTTCATTCGTCACGTTAAGCATCGCCAACATATCCTCTGCTTGTAATTGCTTGCGGATTATTCCTGCATCCTCTTTAAGCATTTTATGGCAATCGTAGATACTACCACCACAAAGCAATATGACGTTATCGAAAAGGTCGGGTGACATACCCTTTAGCAACGAGTGCATATCCCCTTTGTTCATCATTATTATGCGGCCATTGGGCGTTTTCTTGAATTGGAATATACGGCTTTCAAACACCATGTGCTTTAAGTAAGTCGTACCGCCCTCGCGTTTCATATTCTTATGATTATATCGCGCATTGGCCAATTGCGGCTCGTAGTGAATCAAGCCCGATTGTATCATTTCCATTGCCACGTGTCCTGCCTCGTCTTTCAGCGTCCTAAATTGCGTCTTTCCGCGATTAGACGGCCTTCCTGCACCACTAAACAATATGGCACGTGGGAAACATTCTTTTAAGAAACCAAAACCTTGCACGTCGATAATCATTTCCTTTTCTTGTAGGTTGTGTTTATCGCGGAAATTCATTGCCATCATAACGGCCTCACGGTTGTTGTTATCCACCGAGTAGCGAATATCACGGCAAATCCACCCGTAATGTGACCACAATTCCCAATATTTGAAAGTAAGATTATCGAAACCAGTAGTGGCCATATCCATTGTCATGCGGCGTTTCAAAAGTTCGCTATCACGCGGAATGTCTTTAGGTCTAAACATTCTTTCAACGTCCATTTTTGAAAGTTCCACGTTCACAAGGTCATCAATATTTTCTTCATCGTCGTTAATCGAATAATTCCAATTGACTTGATAGGCAGATGCTGCGGTAGCACTATTAGCGGCCAAACCGCGATAACCTTTATTCTTGGATAGCATTTTCTTGTTATCGCGCACATCAAATGTAAAGAAAGCCATTGAAAGGATGAAATCCTCGTATGTCATATCTGGGTCAACGGCCAAAAGCGAATCTATATGGTCTTTGCACTTTTCGTATACCTCGCGTTTTGTCCTACCCCAAACACATTTGTCCTGGTCGCCATTCGGCATACAAAAGAACATAACAACACCGTCCATTGACTTGTCAACAGTACCGTCATCGTTAATCCAACCACCACCGTGCTCGCCCTTTCCACACATCTTACGCATGAAACATTCGCGCTCGGGGTTTTGTGCCAAATATACTTGTGCCTTGCCGCTTGAATCGCTACGCAAACGTGGGAAAAAAGCGGATATTGTGCGCCAAAGGAACTTATTGCACTCGTCAAAGATTAGTTTCTTTGCTTGCAAACCTTTGGTAATCTTATCAATAACAATAGGGTTCTCGTTGTCTAATTGTTGGAACTTTATCTCACTACCGTTGTAAAGTTTCATACCCATATCCGTTTGGTTACGGATAATTTCGCCTATCGGGTCATGCGGTTGTTTCTTTACGGAACGGTCAATAAGTGGGTACATTTTCTTTAGTGTGTCATTCACCTTACCTGCGCCCCAAAAGTCCGATACGTTACGCATAAAGCAAACTATCTTGGCGTTATCGTTCATAGCAAGGTGTTCTATTGGCGCGTAATACAAAGCAACCGTGTTGTGTGTCACTATATAGTCTTTCGTTACGTAAACATGGTCTTTGTTAGACACCATAATACATTGTTGTTCTACTTCTCCTTCATATTCAATAGACGTAATGCGTATATGGTCGTGCTTGTATTCACGATTCTTATTCTTATACTTTTCAAGATTTGCCTTGTAACGTGCGAGATGCTTTGCACTACTAAAGATAACATCGTTGGTTTGAATACACACATCCCACGCCACACCACTATTATATCTTGTTCTATTATCCTTTCTTGCAGTTACAATATACCCAAGACCTCTACAAAGTTCTACGAATGAATCTTTTAACTTTGTGCTTGAGGTAGAGAACGAATATCTATTCTTTTCTTCAACATTGCCATCACTATCCATCAAGCCCTTCAAAAGTTCCACTCGTTGCTCTATGGATGCAGTTAGGTATTCTTGTGGTATAAATCTTTCCCTTGAATATGTGTTTAGCCCAAAGTCATTTAGATGATTTATCAAAGAACGCACATTGTCGTTTTTGTGGATAAGATTACTATAATTAGAATCTTTGTGTATAGTATATGTTGCTTCAAGTTTGTGGGCTATCTTTTTTACAATATCCGCTTCGTCGTTGGATATGCAGAAATTCATATCGCCTTTGCAACCATCACCAATCCAAACACCAAGTATATAAGGGTCAATAGGTAGTTCTTTATTTACTCCATCGAATGCTCTCGCAATAGGAATATAGATGTTTTTTCCTTTAGAAATATAGTTGTCTATAATATCCCTTGTTTCTAAAACAAAGTTACTATCTTTGCCTTTTCTAAAGTTCTCAACTTGTTTTTCCGTTCTTACAAACCATAAATGATGTTCACCACAGCGTGTAGTACGCCCATCGCTTGTAGTAACACGATAAACAGGCTTTACGCCTTGTGGGAATATTCCTGTAACGATTGAAGGTTCTGTATTCAAGGGTGCAAACATTTCGTCACCAATACGAACATCGCCCATCTTAATCCACCCATGAGTGGTTAAAATAGGCTCGTCAACAGGTTGTTCTTTGCCTCCGCCAGTACCACCAGTAAAGCACACAATATCAGCGTTAGAACGGATTGCAAGTCTTTGATTGCCGTCCTCTAACGGAGCCAGTACTATGTCATTACGCCTTCTCGCCATACGCGAACCTATTTATATTATATACAACTTAAACTAAAAGAAATTTCTTGTTGCAAAGGTACACATTGTTTCAATGTTTTTTGACCACGTATTTGAAAAGTATTTGAAAAATGAGGATTTTCAAAGAGAAAACATAAATACACATTTTTTGAATATTATAAATTATAGTATCTTTGCTCCAAACATTTTGTTTATTTAAATTTTAAATAGTAGAAAACTATGACAAAAGAAGAGGCTTTACAGAAAGTAAACGACTATTGTAACGAGAAAAGTTACACCAACGCGACACTCACCGATGGTTTTAAAGACAAGTTTGCTGAACATCTCGCAAAGCGTTATCCCGACGCAGCAGCAGACGATGAAACGGCACTTGGCGACATGAAATTTGCGCTTAATTCCGCTTTTAGCGGTGCAAGCCTTATTATCACGGATAAGACCAAGGAATTTGAGACGAAAGAAAACGGCTACAAATCCCAAATCGCTGAGCTGGAAAAGAAAGTGCCAAAACCTAATCAAAAGCCCAACGAGGTTGTACTCCCTAAAGAGGTTCAAGACAAGTTGGATGCTTATGACAAGTTCATGGACAGTGAAAAGAAAACCACCAAGTTCAAGAACATCATGGAATTGGCCAAGAAAGGTATCCGACAAAATCTGCATGCGTCGTTTGAGAAATTTGCGACGGATTATGATGTTAAGTTGGATAAGGAAGACAAGGAGCAAGCCGACGCACTTGTGACGCGCTTTAAGGAAATCTTTAAAGATTCCATTGGCGACATTGCACCGTTGGCACCTCAACAAACGCAAAAGCGCGACGAGGACTTCATTGCTTCGCTAAAGAAAGTGAAAGTTCAATAACATCTTAAATAACAAAAAATTATGGTTACGAATCTCCAATACTTTTTCGAGACCGCTAAGAAACTTCGCGGCGGTCGTTGGGTGTGGGTTAAGGATAGCAACGGCGAAAACCGTAACAATATCCTCCTTGGCGGTACTATCGCTAACCCCAACAAGGAATTTGGCCATCTTTGGGCTGCACAACTTATGCAGTACACACCTGGCCAACCTATGCTGATTTTCCGCTCGTTTAAGTTGAAGGCCGATGCAGCAGCCAACGCTACCACTATCTACATTGATGGTGATGGTTATTCGGACGCACCCGAGGTAGGTCAATACCTTATGGTTGCCCCCGATGCTACCGAGGTTGTATCTATGGAGGCCGACACCGAAACAGGCGCTGTTACCGTTACTAAGACCACTTACACTGGTACTTACGCAAAGGTTACGGGCGTTACTTACGACGAAACAAACCAAAAGTTCGAGGTCACTCTTGAAAACAAACTTTCGACCGCTAAGATTGATGCAGGTACTATTCTTGTTGAGGCTGATAAGGCCAAAGACACCGAAAGCACTGGTTCTGCGCCTGTTCTTTGCCCGAAGCCCAACGTATTCAACGAGGCCGACCGTGATATGCTTCCCACCGAGGGTTATGGTTTCCAAAATGCTAATTATAGCGTTTCGGGTGTCTATAACAAGCAGGCGTGGATTGCTAAGATGCAACCGTTACCCAAGTACGTGCTTGCACTTAACAAGTCGCTTATTGACGGTATCTTCTGGATTTAATCATCGTCGCTATTATTAACACGTAATTAAAGAAAGGAAACAAGATATGGCAAATGCACTTAAATTCCACTTCACCCCTGATGAGGCCATCGAAAAACTTTATCAAAGGGGCTTTATGGATGGGGCTAATGCAGGCTTCCTCCAAACACTGATTGACTCTACCATCGAAATCGAGGAAAATGCGTTCTTCTGGCAAGAGCACTTCCGTGTCGAAGGTAACGAGTATGACATCGACCGTAACGACCTTAAAAAGAACCCTGCTTGGACGGTTAAGCAAGGCATCAGACGTACCGTGCCTATGGCCGACGCTATGGCTCCGCTGACCGAAACAATGCAACTTGAGGCTGAGGGTATGGAGGAAAAGACTGGCTCTATCTACCAATATGGTAAGGGCTTGTTTGAAACCTCTATGTCTAAGTTGGAACTCCAAGCACGTCTTCGCGAGCTGGGTGCCGACGAAAACCTTGTTGTCGGTTTTGTTCGTGGTGTCGCCGACCTTGTAAAGACGCACAACCTGCGCGTTTCGCACATGGCCGCTATGACACTTTCTCGCGGTGGTCAATACGGTAACACTATCAACGTCACAAACGTTGCTGGTGGCACTACTACCACACAAGGCTTTAGCGGTGTTGTCGCTAACCAAAGCGCATACATTCCCCTTGCCAACTACAAGAAGGCTGGTACTAAGGTATGGACAGCGGCTGATTGCGACATTCCCGAACAAATGCGTAAGATTGAGGCTGATTTCAAGGAGGCTAACTACATTCCCGACGGCACACCGTTCGAGTGGGATATTCCTTGGAACATCGTAGTGAATGTTCTCTTGAAGAACGCCGCTTTCATCAAGGAAGTAAACCGCTACATTGCCCTCTATGCGCCCGATAAGGTTATCGTTGTCACCAACGGCAGCTCGACTACCAACGTTGACACCATTACCTACGAGCAACTGGTGCTTTATTCCCGTTCACCCATCAGCAAGATTTCGCCTATCCGTATCGTGCGCGAGCAACAAGTGGTGCAAGGTATCACTACCTACACTACCGTTAAGGGTTGGGCTCCTGGTGTGGCTGTTCTCCGTCCTCTTGGCTATGCAGGTGTCTTGGTACACGCAAAGGTCGCCGACGTTGAACTGATGAAGAGCGGTGAGGTCAACAAGGGTATCGACTTCTCTTTGGCAAAGGTGCAAGGTTTCTTGAACGTTATCAACAAGGTTACGCCTAATGGTATGTTGAAGTCCTACCACACCGATGTCATCGGACGTTACGCTACCGTGCTTGACGAAAGCCCGTATCACGTAGTCGTTGACACCACAACTGCGGACAACTAAACCTTTAGAATTGGGAAAAGATTTTGCTCATTATAAAAGATTGATACGACGATGACGGTACTTGAATGGTTGAAAAAGAAAACACGTTACAGTTTCGAGGAAGGTAACTTTGAGGTTATTGCCCTTGACCGTGGCGTTCAGCCCGACGATGACGTGTATGGTGCTAACGTTACCAAGCGTCTTAGGGATTTGATGGAGGCTGATATTATTTTCACCGCCGTTCTCCTTTCACCTTCAAATACCGCATCGTTGTCGCAATCTCACAACGGATATCAAAAGACCATTGGCCAAGAGCAGGATTTCCACCAAGACGAAAAGATTAAGTACGCAATCCGTATCTATACGATGTACGGTGATGAACGTGCAGGTATCTTAGAAAGCGCACGACGCAAGATTAAGTTTATACCCATTGAGGACGTTGACAAATTATAATCACTATGGCATTACGCGACGAAATATCCGAATATCCTTATACGGGCGTTGTAAGACGCAAGGTAGAGGGTCAAGGTGACGAAGATGATGTTGATGTAGTCATCTACGAGGGCGTTATGGATGAACACATGACTACGGATGACGAGGGTCACACCTTACAAACCGCGTCCTATGTTATTTCCATGCCGTTGACGAAAGATGATAAAGGCAACTACATCGTTCCTCGCAAAGGTGATGAAATTTCGTTAGTCCGATTTGGTGAAACATTGGAATTTGTTGTAGATAACGCCGAACCGTCACAATTAGGCGGCGTAAGTGTATATTCTACACGCAAGGCTTGGTAACTATGGCTACGAAAACAAGGGTTAAATTCAACAAAAAGGCATTGGCAAGGCAAATGTATAACAACATAGCCGATAAGCAAACAGAACGGCTTATAGCCTTTGCAGAAAGCGAGATTATTCGTTTAGTTGAAACCCGTGCTTTCACAAACCAAACCATCAACTTGCAAGATTCCTATGTGTGGGCGGTCTATTACAATGGAAAGAAGGCTAAACATGGCTACTACGGCAATAAGATGGCAAAGGGTAAGTCCATTTTGCACGAATACAGCCCGTCGATTAGCGTAGATGTAAACGGACGTGCATTAGCGCGTAAATTCGTTCAAATCTATAAGCCCGACGAAACACAAGGATGGGAAATCGTCTTTGCAGCCTGCGCCCCCTACGGTGCTTATCTTGAAGGTGGATTTATGTTTCATGGCAAACGCTACCAATTCGATGTTATGTCGCAACGGTACGACCATATCAAGCAAGCATTATCTCCACTTTGCCGTGTACGATTTGAGGTAAACCAACCAAAGTATTAAAACAAGAAAATAAAGGATTATGTTCAACGATTCACGAATAGACGTTTACGACTATCTTTATAACCTCGTTTATGACGTTGTTACGAAGAACGTTTACCGTATGGGCGAACCGACCGAAACGACGGAAAGCGATTCTAAAGATGGTTTTGTAGTGTTGAAAGTGGATAATATGAATGACGATTCGGAATTTGATTGTGATGCCTACGGTTGGGTACGTTGTACGATTACGGCCTACGTTCCAAAGAAATCACGAGGACGCTTAGATAAGACGTTATACAAGGCATTTGAAACATCTATCAATCAAGTTGTCAAAGATGCCATTGCAAGCGGTGATAACCAAGAATACTATATACTTGGTGATAGTGTCCTTTCAATGGACGTTGACGAAACGACGCAAAAGGGAAACCAGTATCATGTGTACGTAAAATCATTCGTTGTCGTTTTAGACGGTATCGAAGAATAAATATTATTTGTCAAATTAAAATATAGAAAGGAAAAAATTATGGGAAAAACAACCGTAAAAGCCGTTAGCCTTGCATACGGTACAGCTGGCGGTCCTGCAACTACCAAGTTGATGGGTGTCTTGAAAGGTCTTTCTATCGGACAGGACGCTCCTGGAAGCACGGAAATCGAGGCCGAGTTCTACGACAGCCCGTTTGACATCTTCTATGATGGCAACCCAGTTACTATGACGTTCGAGCTGGCTAACTACGAACTTTCCGAGTTGCCTGCCCTGTTCGGTGGTACTTACACCGCAGCTTCGGACGTCGAACCCGAGGAGTACGAGGGCGCGGCCAACGCTTACACAAGCGAGCACTCTTGGCAACTTGATTTCGGCCGTGGCCATGCAGCCCTCTACATCTACAGGGGCTTGACGATTGGCACTATCAAGAAGGATGCCGACGGCGCATTGAACTATTCCGTTACCATTACCGCTTTGGTTCACACCACTGGAACTGATGCAGAGGCAGTTGACCACATGTATAAGCTCGTAGGACGTACTTCGGCTTAAATTGTGCTCGATTAGTCTAAGGCTAAACACGGAAACGTAAGGGGTGCGTTTATTGGGGTGTCACCCAGTGGCGCATCCCTTTTGAATTTTACGAAATCCAAATAGGGAAAGATGAAACAAGAAGAAATCAAAGAAAGAGTTTTACCCGAATTTCCAATAGACGTACAACGTGACATATTGGATATAATCAATGATACGCCATCCTTGGTTAAACTTGGTGATAAGGAATACCGTGTTAAGGATATGCGTTATTATTCGTTATATCGCATTTGTAGGCTTGTCATGGATATGCGCAAGGCAGATGAAACGCTTGATACCGACCAAAAGGTTATAACGGCCTTATGCACCGATTTGGATGCTATGTCGGAAATCATGGCCATTGTGCTTTGCAACCATTTGTTTACGCCCGATAAGATTAAGACTTATGATGACGTTGACGAAACGATGTCACGCAATGACAAGTTGATACAAGTGATGAAAGCAAAGGTCATGCTTAGTACATTTGACACGAACCAATGGGCGGCTATCGTGTTAGGTGCTATCAAGTCAATAGACTTGTCTGGTTTTTTTTTAATCAAAAAATCGGTGAGTACGCTTTCGGCTTCACTTCTGGCAAGGAAGCGGAAATCGGAGGAGACAGCATCACTATTTATGGAAGCACAATCATTGCGGACGCCGCAGACTTCCTAAAAGTGTTCACGCAATATCGCCTTGATGATTACCTATATCGTCTTAGCATTGCGCAAATACAATTCATGGCGGTGGATAACACCCATACAAAGTACCTTAAAGGTTCTGACAAAAAAGCGTGGAACGACTTCAAAGCCGCTTACGATGCACAACAAAAGTTGGAAAACTTTATGTCTGGCTTGGGCGTTCACGATGACCTTAAAGAAGGCGAGGAGATTGAAATCCCCGTGCGTCGTAAGGGAACGGAAAAGAAAGAAAAGAAGTAGTTTATTACGGACAATATATATACCTGAGATATGCCAAATACAAGTAATGACGATGTAATCATTGTTGGCTCGCTTTCCGATAAGGAATTACGCGATTCAATAGACAAGTTAGTAGATTACGTAGGCGATAAGACAACCATAATGGCTGGCAAATTCGACGTGGCTATGGAAAAGATGAAATCGGCCATGAAAGATTTTGCCATAACTCAAAAGGTTAGCGTTGACTTGATGCAAGACGCATGGAAACAAATGTCTGCATCTTTCGATGCTATGCTAAAGGCTCAACAAAACGCCACAAGTAGCGGAAATAATAGCGGTACGGGTGGCGGTAATTCACAATATGCCGACAATACCGTAGGCCACTTGCAAGAAATCATTGCCTTAGAGGAAAAACGCCGTAAGGAAATGACACTTGGTAGTGATGCCTTGCGTGACCAAAACAAACTTATCGAGGAACAAAAGACCAAGTTAAAGGGTGAAACCACAAGCGACCAAATAAAGGCCGCACAAGCCGCTAAAAAGGAATTGCAAGAGGCTTTCACCATGCCAGCACGTGGATTGGCCGATGCTGAAAAGAAATTGCAACAATTACAAAGTCTTTCGGCAAAGTTCCAAGGCAAGGGTATTCTCGACCAAACGCAATGGAATCGCCTTAACGCACGAATCCAAGCCACACAAGAAAAAATAGACAAATTGCGCCAAAAGAAGCCTACGTCTATTCAAGATGTGTTGGGTATGGACGAGTCGAGTGTTGATGCTATTGCAAAGAAAATGGCCGCTTTAAAGAAAGTGACCGTTGACCCACAAAATACTGCACAAGTCAAGCAATTAGGCGGCGAATACCAACGTCTAAAGCGTCTGCAAGCAGAACTGATGGGTCAGAATATCCAAATGACGCATAGTAACAACTATCTTGCACAATCCTTTGGATATATCCGTAACCGACTTGTTTACGCTTTGACATTGGGCGCGATTACATCGTTCACAAAGCAAGTGTACGAAATTCGCGGTCAATACGAATTATTAGAGCGTAGCCTTGGCGTATTGGTTAATTCATTTGAACGTGGCTCTCAAATATTCCAAGAGTTGAACCAAATGGCCATTGAAAGCCCGTTCACTCTTATGGAATTGGCTGGTGCTGCCAAACAATTGACGGCATACGACTTTGCGGCAAACGAGGTGGTTGACACTACACGCCGTCTTGCGGACATTTCTGCGGCCTTGGGCGTACCGATGGAACGTCTTACGTATAACTTAGGACAGATACGTGCTCAAACCGTTCTGACGGCGCGAGATGCACGTGACTTTGCAAACGCTGGCTTACCTATCGTTGCATCGTTGGCCGAACACTTTACGGAACTTGAAGGAAAGATTGTTACTACTGGTGACGTTTACGACCGTATGAGCAAGAAGATGGTGTCGTACTCCGATGTTATGGCCGTCTTAAACAAGATGACCGACGATGGCGGCAAGTTCTTTGAGTTCCAAGCCAAGCAAGCCGAAACGTTGCGCGTTCAAATGGCCAACCTTAACCTTGCATGGAACAATATGCTTAACGACATCGGTAAGTCTAACCAAGGCTTATTGACGTTGCCGATTAGCGGATTGAAGGCATTGCTACAAAATTGGCAAACTATCGACCGCGTTCTAAAATCCATGCTTTACACGTTCATTGGATGGAAAGCCTTGCAAATGGTTGCTATTCGTCAACAATGGGCGTGGGCTACTGCTACTGGTGCTACGGCAAAGCAAATGGGATGGTTAGCAAACGGCATTAAGGCTGTGGGCGCATCACTAAAAGCCCTTTTCCTTAATCCTTGGACGTGGGTGTTTGTTGGTATTATGGCAGTTATCGACCTTGTGCGTCAAACAAACGCCGCAAGGGAGGCCATGCACGAACTTAACCAAGAAATCCGCGATAACGCAAGCGAGGCAAGTGAAAGCATGCTGAATTACCTGAACAACAAGGGTAATAAATCGACATTTGAACTTGCAAAACAAAACAAGTTGACTGCCGAACAAGGTGAAAGGGCGTGGGAAAGTCTTAAACAACAAATCGAACAAAGCGCATTATCCGCTAACGGACTTATTGCCGAATTATTGACAATCGAGGACGTTAACGAACGTGTGCGTGTCGGTTTTGACTATGCCGAAAGAATAAAAAAGGCGCAAGCCGCATTGCAAGACCTTAAAGATGATTCCATCAAGGTTAATACAGATGTTGGTTGGTTTGGCATGTTTGGCGAAGGATTGGTTTCCGACCTTAAAGACTATGCCGACTACATAGAAAAATATTCCGAAATAGCACGGAACAATCAAATGGCTGGCGAGGTTGCAGCTGAATGGATGCACCAAGTTGGTGTTGTTAAAGGTGCAAGGCAAGAATTTCTCGAAGAACTTGATGATACTGCAGAAAGCATCAACAACTTTATTCGTGCTTATAATATAACTGACCCGTTGCAAATCAACGAGATTTTGGAACGTGTACGTTCACAAATCAAAGCAAAGAACCCCGAAATAAAAGGCGAGGCCGCTAAGATTTTCGACATCTCGTTAGACCAAAAGATGTATGAACTTACCAATGGTGCGGTTGACCGTAACGCAAGCCTTTGGAATATGTTTATGGAAAGATTGAAGCACAATTCAAGTTCCGCTTTCCAAGACATAAACGATGATTGGATTAAAAACAACGAGGCTTTGTCATCCGAGCAACAAGCAGCTGTTGATGCAAACTTGCAATACTTTAAGGATAGTATGCCGTATGCCTACCAAGCAGTTTCTGACATGGTGGCCGACGCAAGCAAGTTGAAAATCCACATCGGTATTGCTTTCAATGTTCAGCAACTTTCCGACTTTCAAAAAGAGGTTAATCAACGCATCGGTAATTCAGTTGGTGCGCTTGACTTTGGCGGTGGTGCTTTCTTACCTACGAACAACGACAATCTTTCATCATGGGTTAAGACGCAACAACAAGCCATTAAGTCATTGGGCGAGGAAAACAAAAAGTATGCGCTTGATGATACACAATGGTCTAAGGAAAAGATTGCAGCTAATGACCGCGAAATCCAACAAAGAAAGAATTTGCTTGATTTGTTCCACCAACAATATGCCGAGGAAAAGAAAGGCCGTAAAGGTGGAAACCGTAAACCAGAGGACGTTGTAGCCGAAGCGTTAAAGCAAGAACTACAACTTATCCGCGAGATGCAAAGCAACTATGACAAGTTGCGTAAGTCTGGCGTTTCCAATATGGATGCTATCGACCTTGCATCAAAGGGCTACGAGGCAACTATCATACGTATCAATCAAGTTCTGTCGAAATTCGGTATAGACAAGTTCAATGCCGCTAATTTCGCAGGAAAGGACGTGCGCAGTTTGTTGCAATCGTTAGAGGAACAACGGAAAGCCCTATTAGCAAGCGGTAAGGTGAAAACATCGTCTTTGCAAGCATTGGACGTTGAAATACAAAAACTTACCGTTGATGCAAAGACCTACGACATGAAAAAAGTCACTGACGGTTTGAATAGTGAACTTGGAAAGATAAAGGACGAGTACGAGTTGGCTATCGAATTGGACGCAAATCCAGAATTGGGCGATATGTTTGCGGATATGTTTGGCATTGACACCGATAGTTTGCCGCACACGTTCGGCGAGGCTTACGACCGCGCAGTTACTATTGCAAGGAGTAAACTCAATGAATTAAGAAAGTCCATGAACGGGACTTTTGACATTGATGGCTTTGACCTTATGAAAACGAACATTAAAGGAGACGAAAACGGGTTATGGAATGGCATAGACATCAAAAGCGAACCGTTGAAAGAACTTATCAAGTGGCAAGATATTTGGCGTAAGATGTTCAAGCAAAACATGGTGAAAACCGAAAAGATGCTTGACGATTACGTTAAGAAGTACGGCAATTATTCGGATAAGGTTGCCGAAATCGAGGCGGACAGACTTGAAAAGATAAAGAAACTTAACGAGGCTTATTACACCGATGCGATGCGCAATAGTCCCGAATACAATCGCAAGCGACAAGCAATTGATACTGCAGCTGCCAAAGAAAAGTCGCAAGCGCAATGGGACAACTTTACAAACATAAGATTGTATGTGGAATTATTTGAAAACTTGGAGCTTGCATCGACTGGCGCGTTAATGGCAATGAAAGAAAAGTTGGACGAGGTTAAGGGTTCTATGAACAATCTTAAACCCGAACAACTAAAGCAAATAACTGCGCAATATACCAAACTTGAAAAGGAATTGATGTCACGTAACCCTTTCAAGGGCGCAATCAAACACGCCAAAGACTATATGAAAGCCGTTGGTAAGACGGGCAAACAAGCGCAAAAAGACTTTATTACGGCGCAACGTAACTACGATGCGCAAGAAAAGGTTGTTGCTGCACTTAAAGAACAATACGAACAAAAGAAAGCACAGATACCGACCAACAAAAAGGCTATCGAAGCACTTGCACAACAATTAGGGTTAGAGGAAGATAAACTTGCAAAGTTAAAGGAAATACTTAACGCCGCCGACAAGGAAGCGCAAAAGTATAACATGATGACTAAATTGTTCAAGGAACAAGCAAACGAAATCGCCACATTATTGCAAGCAATCGGACAAAACTTGCAATCGTTGGCCGACCTACGCGATAACCTACAAAGCACATTCGGCTTTGAATTTAGCGATTCTATTAACGGTGCTATTGATGGGCTTGCACGCATGGGCAAAGGCATTAGTGGCGTGGTATCAAGCGCACAAAGCGGCGACGTGTTCGGCATCGTGAATGGCGTGGTTGATGTGTTCGCTGGCATCGGTGATGGCATTGCAAGTTTGTTTGGTGACGGTAGCGCACGAACAAAGCGTATCAACAAAGAAATAGCAAAATCCGTTGAAACCGTTAGGCAATTAAACATGGCTTACAAGGAATTGGATGCTGTGGTTAATAACGCTATGGGCGCACAAGAATTGCAAGCAAGGCGAGAACAAATCCAAAACAAGCAAAGGCAAGTTGAGGAACTGAAACGCCAAATGCAACTTGAACAAAGCAAACGTTCAAAAGACCGCGACGATGATAAAATCAAGGAATATCAAGAATTAATACAAGACTTGGAACTTGAAATTGCAGAGTTGAAAAAAGATGTTGTTGCGAATTTGTTGGGTAGCGATATTAAGGACGCAGCAGAACAATTCGTTTCCACATGGGTTGACGCATGGAGACAGGGTGGTGACACGATGGATGCATTAAATGAAAAGTTTGATGATATGATTGACAATATGATAGCAAAAAGTGTTGCATCTTATCTTGTTTCCAAACGCTTACAAAAGATTTTTGACGAGGTTGACAAACTGACGGACGAAAAGTCCGAAGGAGGTGCGGAAATCACAATGAACGAATTAAAACGATTGAAAAACTTGATAGGCGACAAGTCTATTGCCGAGCAAATTAACGACGACCTTGTCAATTTGTACGGAGCATTGGGAATAGCATTTGGTGTTAATTCTGAACAAGAAAAGAACTTGTCGGCATTACAGCAAGGCATTGCTGGTGTAAGCGAGGAAACGGCATCTGCGGTCGAAGCGTACCTCAATGGTATGTCACAACAAGCATATCTTAGAAACAACCTGTTGGTGCAAATTCGTGACACAATAATGTCGTTCGATATGGATGTTCAACTTGGGGTGTTCTCGCAAATGCTATTGCAGTTACAACAATCATACCAAGTGCAACAAAACATTGAGTCGATTTTGACAGGTGTGCTTAATCCAAGCGGACGCGCTATCGTCGTAGAACTTAATTCATAAACACAATATGGCACAAGATTTATTCAATTATTATAAACACTCGCTTTCCAATGGTCTTTGTTCAGAATACAAAGACCGTTGGAGGGCTTGCCATGACAACAAAGAACAATTGGTAAAGTTGGTTATGGCTCAACAAAGTTTGCCGCATTTCATTCACTATTGCTATAACGGCATGGGGCTTAGTAAGGAATACATACAAGAAACATTTGACGATTATATCAATGGAAACGCTGTTATAAACGATGCAGACGGCGTGGACGGCTATACTTATTCGCTATACGTTGGATTTAAGGGCGATTTTAAAGCCGTTGTTGACGTTTTATCCCTTATGTGGTGTAACAATACCAATGTGACGGTTGAAACGTCTAAATGCCCCGTTATTTACGTCGGGTGTGGTTCGCGTGTTCATTTGTCACTTGACGGATATAATTGTCCGCACATTTATTTATTCGATGATAGCAAGGTAACGATTGACGATGCCGACGAGGACAGCAAGGTAGTAATATACAAATATTCGGATAAGGCACAAGTTGAACTTGGAAAGTATTGCCTTGCCGACGTAAAGGTGTTTAACAAGAAATTAAAATTATAAACGACTATGGCAAATAAATCAAGTGGGCGTTATTACGCTAAAAATACTAAAAACGGTACTTTCGAGGATATTACCACGTTGTTTGACGGCGTGGCCGTGTTGAAAGTCGATGGTTTCAATGCAAAGGGAAAGCCCGTGAACGTCTATAATGCGCAATGGGTGAACACCCAAGCGGAGGATTTCTTGATTACGACATTGGACGGTAGTAACAATCCTGTTGTTATCCGCGAAAACACAGATATTGAAATAACGTTTATCGTAAAGCAAAAATACGCTTCATCTACGATTGACGTATTGACGCAACATGACTGCTTTGTAAACTACATGACAAATTCTGACGTGTGGATTAAATCGGCATACATGGGGAATAAGTATGCTCATTGTGTTTGCATAAAAGAATACAAGCCAACTGCGCAGAAACTTTGTAGAGGTAGCGATTCATACATGATGGGTACTATTACATTGCATTGTCTTGACGCACCCACAACATAAGATTTCTTGGTTTAAAGTCTTTCTAAATTTCTTTTTGCGTAAAATTCAGATTCCAAACAAATAAAAGCGAAAAGAAATGTGGCCACCGTCCGCGAGGATAGTGACCACTTAACATTTATGGAAATTTTAACAACAAAGATTTTACTTGCCTTTGAAGAACATTCTTTGATACCAAGGCAACCCACAAACATATTCATAGTTTGCGATGGCAACGTCACGCTCGCCCGTAAGGTCTTGAATGTTCTTTTCGTTGTTGGCGATGCGCTTGTTAAGTTCGGCGATTTTCGATTTAAGGCCAGCAATCACGCGGTCTTTTTCCTCAACGGTAGCGTTAAGGCTTGCGATTTGTTCGGATTTCTTTTCGTTCTTTTCGTCGGTATCTTTTGCATAAGCATAGATGCGGCCAACCTCGTCCTGCGCTCTTTTCTTGCACTTGTCGAGGTCGTTCTGCAAAGACTTGACGTAAAGGGCGTCATTCTTTGCTTGTTTCTTGTAACGGTTATTCGATGCCTTAAAGCCACCGATTTTACGTTTCAACGAGGCGTTTTCCTTCATCAACTCTTGGTTGTCGCCTTTGAGGGTTTGAATGGTTTGCTCCATGTCTGTTTTTGAACTCATAATTACGTAATTTTTTTAAGTTAAATATTTGGGTTATATAACAGTGAACTACCCATGAGCTAAAGACTCATGGGCTTCGTGGGCTGCGCAAGCATCCTTGCTCATGTCTCCACACGCTTTAATTTCCGCCGTTCCAGCGGTATGTATATTCTAAAAATCTGGTTTGTTGTATTCATCAAGATTGGGTGTCGCAGTATCGTGCATTTGGCTTTCCTTAATCATCTTGTTTTCTTGTTTCACGCTTGCACGTGGGAAAGATGCAAGATTGATTGTTTGGCCTAATACGGAATACCCGTCAACGATGTTTTGGTTTTGGATTGCATAAGGCAATATTTCGCCTTTGACTTGCACCAACATACCATTGGAAAAATGTTCGTTGATGTATTTCTTGAAATACGGCTTAAACAAGCATTTCCATGAAAGGTACTTATCATCGACCGTTTCGCCATTTGATTTCTTATATCCGCGTTTAAATTCGTCTATGAACACCAAGGCCGCACCGGGTAGGTATTTGACCGTGTTTATAAATCCTGTGACCGTAAAATCTGCCATAATCTTTATTTTGTTTCCTCCGCGTAAGCATAGCAAGCCGTGTCTGTAACCTTGATAGTCACAAATCCGCTATTGCTACGTTTCGACGGTTTCATTTCACAACATTGTATTATTTTTGGCGAATATTCATTTAGTGAAAAACGCTTGCGATGTATGCAAGTACAGCACGTTTTACCACCTACGACTTTTTTAACGTCTATCGGCGGTACATTTAGCATATCAAACAAATTCATGCTATCTATTTTGCTATCTTGTGCCATAATCTTTCAAATTTCGCTATTCTCGTCGTTTCTGTTGCGTTTTTATATTCGCCGTGGGCAACTTATCCACCTTTAACGAATTAAGCCGTTCTCGTGGCTTTCTTTCGCTTTTTCGGGAAATAAGGCTTGAACATAACACCAACGCTTGACTTCGTATGTCGGGTCGATGCTACACCAACTTGAATACATGATGTCGCCGTTTTCGTTCTTTCCTACTGGATAGCCGTCGGCAAATGACCATAACTTTCCGCTATAACGCGCAATGTAAATATGGCCGTCTATCATTTCAATCAAACAATTGCGGTCAACCTTTGGCGTAGTCATTTCGGGATAGTTCCAAAGCGAATTTAACGCCTCGCGTAGTCCGATTTCATACGACTTACGGTTTACGTAAAGCAACGCGCCGCCATTGGGATTTTCCAGCATGTGACGCATACCGTTGATGAAATGCTGCTCGGTTTCCACTTTCCAAAGTTTTTGCAATGACTTTGGCAAATGGTGGAAAAGTTCGCTTTCGACGTTGAAAGAGTACTCTTGTGCGTCCTCTTTGAAAGCCTTACTTAGTTTCGTTACCTCCGCCATATTCCAATTCTATTAGCATGTCGATGAAATGTCTTGCTTTCATAAATGTTTTGTTTTTAATAAGTGAATAAACTAATTATTATTTGAAATTCGTTGCAAAGATAGTGCTAATTTTGAATATTCCAAATTTCACACTATCTTTTAAGTTTTATTATGTTAATATATCAAAACGGAGCTGCATCGTCTGACGGCGCACCAAACGGCATATCGTCGTTTGCATCGTTGTTACGGTAGTTCCAATCGGCATTATATTGCTGCTTTGGCTGTTCATCAAACGTCATGGTGCTTTGCGTAGGTTCTATTTCCCATCCATATTGCACGTTTTCGTTTACATCGTTCTTAAAACGGCGGCTTTCGATTTCATATTGCATACCTACCATAAGGTCAACAACACCATAAAGTCTTTCTTTGCACACTTCAATGACATTTCCGAAACCTTGAAAACGCTGGATTTCGCTTTGCCCGAAAAACTCCGCACCAGCACGGAAAAAGTCATTATTCACACGATGGATTATAAATATTTTATCAACCGCATTTTGCAAATCCGATGTTCCGCTTATATCGTTTTTTCTAAGGAACGTGGTCACTTTCCTGGGGTGTGCAACCAATATGATGTGGACTTGGTTCTTTTTCGCAAAGTCCTTTATTTGTAAAATCAATTCACGTTGTTTGCTGTTCTTGTCACCATCAAGAATATCAATATCAAGGCTAAACAAGTTATCCAAAGCAAATACTTTTACACCAACCTTTAAGAGCAATTCCATGTCGTGAAAGATTTGTTGCCATTTTGCCCCGTACTCGTTGTTATACAAGAAAAACTTTCCATCTAACCATTGGTCTATACGCTCTGCTATATTGTTCGGCACATAATATTTTCCGTCACCATACATTGATTGGCGTAGGTTATTCTTACCTGCCGCAACCATTTGCACCCACGTTTTAAGAATGTCTGGCCGTAATTCTCCTGACCATAGCGCAACCTTTGCTCCTTGTTGTATTATATTTAGCAATAGTGTATTCAGCCATGATGATTTACCACTTGCATTACTACCAGATAATATGGTTACTTCGGACATATAAAGACCGATTATGTTCTTGTCAAGTTCGGTAAAGCCAGTAGCATAATGTTCCAACTTTGACAAATCCACTTTTTGTATAGATGACATGGATAGCCATTTTTCTCCAAGTTCTGGAATTTCTTCTTTAATCTCGTACTTTTTTTGTGGTGCGTATTGACGTGGTGCATATTGCGGTTGAAACGTTGGCCTATCATAAGCATTAGGCTCATAGTGTAGACGCACGTCCTGCCACGTCTTACCCTTGCAATGCGAATGAGTACAATTGAAAGTTATCTTACCTTGACTATCAACGAACAATGCGCTATCCCATTTCTTTTTGTCGCTATGCGTATCTACCCAAGGGCAATATTCCAACTCGTAACGTGTAGAATCGCCACTCTTTTTCTCGCGGTACACTATTCCATGTTCACGTAACCATGACGGCAAATCAAAGGGCGCACTATTATATATCGGACGCTGACGGTTAGGCAATGGCTTTGGTTCTTCCTTTGGCAATAAGTCCGCTATCTTTTGGAATAAAGCGGCATCGTTGGCCTTGATATTCTTTGGCACATAAACCAACTTAGACATACGCCAAGGTCTTTCGGGAATGTTCGCGCCTTTCTTTGCCATTGTGCCATACAACTTGCAAATACGGCCTGCGTTAAATACCTTTTCGTCAATATCTACCTTATCGTCGGAATACATGTTAGACAATGACTGTAAAAAACGCTTAATCGTTTTCGTGTTGTCATCGTTGTTAGGGCAATCCTCGATAAAGTATTGCAAATGCCAACCGTTGCCGCTTACTGCAATAACGGGGTCACTGAAACCTTGCTCACGCAAATACTTGAAAACCGCTTGCGCTTTCTTGTGTGCAAGTTCAAATTCCGCTTCGCTTGCGTTCACGCCAGTAGTACGTATTGGGTCAAAGTCAATCAATACGGTCTTACGGCGCACTACATCTGTATCGGTGGTGGTTGTCTTTGGTGACTTTACCATCTTTTCGCATTGTTGCCGTCCGTAGCAATCGGCATTGATTTCGTTCAACGTGAAATAGATTTGCTCGTTATCCATTTCCGCATACGGCTCTATTTCCTTGATAAGATTATCCAATGACTTGAAATAGCCGCTATATTGGAACTTACCAAGTATGCGCACCTCAACCATATTGCCGTCACCGACAAATACGCGCCACCATTCTTTTATTGTTTCGACATCTAACATAGCTCACTTAACTTTTCTTTTCCAATAATAGATGCAATATGCTCGGCACATGACTTGCAAAAAATACGGTTCTTATCACCTTTAACTACACCAAGGTATGTATATTCGTCATCGGTGAACTTATGGCCGCAACGAAAGCACGTCTTTGGGGTATTGCGCATCCCATTTCGGCCACCTACAAATGTAGCGTACTTTAAGAAACGCGCAATATCCGTTACCTCGTACTTTTTCGTGATATGCTTTTCTATGACGTAGTTCATACCTTATTCCAAGTCTTAGTAATAACAGACCATACCAAAGTGCCACGCCCGTTGTTAAGCGTTACACTTGCACCGTCGGGGCGCGTGTCATCATCGTAGCCGTCGGGAATGTGCTTGCCATCCCAATAGCCGACATACATATAGCAATTATAGTATTCGTTCCACGACAATGCACCGTCGGTTAATGGTGTGTATGGTGCATCTTTACCAAGCATGATAGATGAATATGCCTGCGGATTTTCAAGATGAACCTTACCTTCAAGTCCTTTTGTAAGCCAACCATTAGGATTTGAAAGCCACCAATCAAAATCTGGCTTCCAATTCGCGTGTTGTCTGTTTGGATTATACAACCACTTATCAGCAAGTGGTAGCGTCTTAAAGAATAGCATAAGTTGTTCTTGTGTTATGCCGTTATCATCCAATGCTTTCTTAATTGCTTTCTTTCGTCTTTCGGTAACTTTGGTAACTTTGCCAAGTTTCCTTCCGTTGTGTTCATTCCAGCAATCAACAATCGCTTGATAGTCGTTTTTCTTTGAAGATATGATAATATCTTCTTCTTTGTTTTCTATTTGTTGTTTAATATCTGTTTTATTAATTAATATACATTTTGCATTTTTGCAATTTCCATTTTGCATTTTTGCAAAATCCATGTCGTCATTTTGAAAAGTTTCCGAAAAATTCTTAGTATCGTACTTTTCTGTATTCAAGCGTGACAAACCTTTATCGGAAAAAGAATACCAGTTTGTTCTATCATGCTTATCTTTACTAAACTTTCCCTTGATTATAAATTCAACATCTTCCAAATGCGACAACACGCGATATATTTTTGTTTCGTTTATGTAAGGGAATAACTCAGCAAAAGCCTTTGCACTATTGTAAGTCCAATAGCGTCTTTCATACTTATGCTTTTCGTTGGCAACATTCTTTGCAATCCAAAAGTAAAGATTTTCAATTAATATTGCTTCTTCGATTCCATAATCTTTTGCAAATTGTACATTGAATCTGTGTTCCATAATTGTAGCTGTTTTAATAAACCTAATAGGCGATAATACTCAACGCAGCTACTCGTCTTTCTTATCGCCTATTTCGGCAAAATTGTTATAACATTTATCTTGTCGTTTGTGCGCCTATGTAGCTGACAACGCACTTACTGAACTTTCACTTTTGCAAAGATACAAAGAAAATCCCATATCAACAAATATTTTAAGTTTTTAGAACGGTAGATTATCAGACCCGTCGCCGTCACCGCCGTTATTTTCGGGGAAAGGGTTTTGTGCAGGCGCAGGGGCTGGTTTTTGAGAGGTCTGTGTAGTGGCTTGTTGCGTTTGTTCTTGCGTACCGTCCACCCTTTGCGTTCTCCACGCTCGACATTCCGTAAACCATTTGCCTTGCCATTCGCGGCTTTCCACGTCAAATGAAACGTTGTAAGTACCGCCCATGACGATGCCCATCTGCTTGAACTTATCCTCGCCCATTACTTTCATGGCCACTTTCTTAGGATATTGGCCAGGGGTTTCGATGACAAACACTGTAGTCACATATTCGTTTCCGTTCTTTTTAGAAACAAATCTTTGTGGCTCTAAAATTGCAATTACTCTACCTTGGATTTCCATAATTATAATATTTTAAAATAAACTTAATTGTTGTTGTTCTAACTTTATCCTTTTGTTTGCCTTGTCGTAGTATTCCTTATTCAACTCAAAGCCGATGAAGTGCCGACACTCCTTGATGCAAGCGATGGCCGTCGTGCCGCTGCCCATGAACGGGTCGAGAACGGTGTCACCCGTGAATGAATACAGGCGCATTATCCTTTGCGGAAGAATAAGCGGATATGGCGCAGGATGTTCGAGAGCCTTTGCGCTTGCCGTTTGCATCTGCCATATTGACTTTGTATTCTCCATAAACTCGTCAGCCTCTAACGTTGCCTCGCCTTTCCCGTCGTGCTTGTAGTCGCCTTTGCTGTATATCATGATGTACTCATGAATATCTCGCAGACTTGGGTTCGATGGAGAACGCCAACTTCCCCATGCGCAACTTGTTCCGACGCTTGCACCTTTGTCCCAGATGATTTCACCTCGGCAAAGAAAGCCTAACTCTATCGCCATGATGTTGATGTATGACGATAGCGGTATGTAAGGCTTGCGCCCAGTGTTCGCTACGTTGATAGCAACACGACCGCCTTTCTTCGTTACTCGGTATAACTCGGTCATTACGTCCTTGATGAAAGCGAGGTATTCATGCAACGGCTTGTTGTCGTTGTAACTTTCGCCATAATCAATGCCTACGTTATACGGTGGCGATGTCACCGTGAGGTCAATCGTTCCGTCTGGAATCTGCTTCATCCCCTCCAGACAGTCCATGTTGTAGATGTTGTCTATCTCAATCATAATCAAAAACGCATTTTCTTAGCACCTTTACCATACATTTCAAGTTTTTTCTTGTTACGCTTTTGCTTTGCCTTGTAACGCCGTATTTGTTCACATGGCTTGGTATGCCAAAGACATGTGCAATGATTGCCGTTTATCTTGGATTTAGTCCAAAACTTACATTTCGAACATGTCATATTGCCATCCAATCATTAAAAAGTTCCATGTAACAACGCGCATCTACATGCCAAACAGTTACCTTTTTATGTGGTGTGTTTACTTTCTTATCCATAACCTGTGATGTTTATTTGTCGTTTTTGGCCATTTTAATCCACGAGAAAGCGTTTCTTTAACTGAGTAGTATAATTCTACCACAACGAAAAGAAAACGCACTAAAACGGCTTAAAATACGTCTTAATATTTCTTGCCATGTTTCTTTGGTCTTGTTTCGTTATATTCCATTTTTAGTTCGATATGGCGTATAAAGTCCACATTCATGTCCTCAGCCATAGCAAAAAGAAAGAACAGTGCCGCACCGATAATATCGGGTAGGCTTTTGCCGCTACCGTCATCCGTCACGCTTGCGCCGTCGGCATGGCAAAGGATAGCGGAAAGAACGAAGGCGCGTTCACAAAAAGAGTGCCGTTGGTAGTTCTTTCGGAAATCCTTAAAGAGTTCGCGGTGCGATTCGAAGCGGTCGGTAGGCGTGATGTTCAATGTTCCGCAAAGGTCGAAAAGGCGAATGGCTACGTCGCTCATCTCGTCCTCCACACTATCCTTTACATAGTTCTTAAACCTGTCATTGTAAGTCAAGTCCTTGCAAATTTCAAAACCGTGCAAATTGGCATGTAGGTTACGGCGGTCTGCCTCTACGGCTTCACCTATCTCCGACAGCACCAGCATCATCATGTGCTCGACTGTCAACATCTTTTCGTGAAATCCGTGCTTAACGGCAGTATCGTATGCACGGGCAATGAAATCTTTTGTTTGTTCCTTTGTAATCATAAAATATAAAATATTAGTTTTGTGAATTTATAGTAACTACGGTTTCGGTGTTCGGATGGTATTGCAACCTATACACACCGTGCTTCTTTTTTTAACGATTTTTTGAGCTTACGCGATAAACCCATGCGGAATTTGTCGCCATCGGTTTGTAAGACACCAAGAATAGCACCCCAGCGAACCTCACCATCTAACTTTGTAACCACATTTGCCATAAATAACTTTCTTTTATTTATACTAAGTAACTATTTTAATTGGTATTCCATGATATATAGTAAACCATAATAACACGAAACACGGTGCAAAAATAAATATTATATTTTGAATAATTCCAAAATAAACCCATATTTAACACTACTTTAACATAATAAGGGTAACTTATTAAAAATAGTAAATACTATATATAAAGATTACTATATAATATATAAGTAACTATATATATAAAGCATACTATATATAAAGTTTACCATATTTTCGTATAATGGTAAACTATATATTATCCAACACACACAAAACATACTTTTTCAAAAGACCTTTGGCAACCAAATACTAAATAATTCGATTTAAGCCACTTTTTAAGCCCTATAAGGCACTTTTATACCATAAGTGGACTAATTACCCACCGACATAAAAACAACGCCTTAAAACGGCCTTAAAATCGTTTTTCAAAATTTTCGAATTTTTCTTTTTTTAAATTTTTTTTCAGAAATAAGGTGTTTGCACCACACAATACCTTGTCCGTTTTTACCCCCCCCCACCTATAAAAGCACGTAAATCATTGAAAATCAAGCCGTTATGATTTTGAAACGTTCGTTTTATTATCATACGGATATTAAAATAATACCTTTTGCACGTTGTAACGCGTCGAAGGATAGCCCAATACACAAAAAACGCAAAGGACAATTTTGGCACCAAACAAAGTAATATATTTATATTTGTTTGTGTTGATATATAAACAACGAATAAAGAATAATATAATATATCATACCCAACAGGCAAAAGAAAAGTGATATAAAAGAAAATATAATATAAATATAAATATAAATATAAT